>ERZ1027087.13-NODE-13-length-92881-cov-8.731552_pt1 | contig 92881 bp, 66 predicted proteins | sample MGYA00519413_ERZ1027087 | MGnify/ENA primary metagenome ERZ1027087 (study PRJEB26926, sample SAMN06164438) | human gut metagenome | biome: ENVO:00009003; feature: ENVO:2100002; material: ENVO:00002003 | host: Homo sapiens | place: USA | collected 2012 ...
TTATTAGATTATGTGTTTTAATTGTGTAAATTTTCATATACCCTATAGTTTACTTATTATTTAATTTAAAAACTAATTATTATGAAACATTTATTTTATTGTTTATTTCTTATGCTATTATGTGTAGGATGTAAGGGAGAAGATGATCCGATCACAGAAGAAAAGCATGATTCTTTATCTGCAACGACGAGAATGGGAGGCAGTATTGATCTGACTTTATCTGGGAGTACTGTATTGATTTCTTGGACGAGGCCATTTGGCTATAATGTTGGTATTTCTGTAGAAGTATTTATTGAAGCGAATGGGATTAAGACTGTGGTAGGTACATATTCGAGTGATGAAGATAGTGGGAGTGGGAGTTTTAGTGTGAGTAGCGGTATTCCTAATCTTAATTATATTCCAAATTCTGTTTCTTTGAAGGCAAGAGTAAGGGATCTTCCTCGGTATGGACTTTCGAGGGAATCAGTAATAGTTTCAGTTCATAATACTAATTCTTCGGATCCTAATAATCCAGAAGCCATTGTTTGCAATCATCCATCTATTTCTGGAACCCAATCTTTAACTATAATGGTAGATAATAAGCTGGGCTATATAGATTTTTATAGGGGGAAGGATGGTACTGGATTATTTGTATTCAAATTTAGCATTGGAGCTAGGATAGGATATGATCCTGTTACTCATGAGCCTCTATTTAGTGGTGAGAAAAGTGTACAAACTGAACGTTTTTATCCCTGGTCTACTCCAGGTACTGATCCCCTCTTGCATTTTTATTTGTCCAATATGGAAAAATTTGTGGGAAATCCTAATGCTATTGCTAGTTTAGAGGTTCGCATATATGATATTTCATGTCAGAAGTTGGCTCCTGCCAACGATTTTCCTCAATGTACAAACTATTATAAATATGAATTTTCTAATGTACCTTTGGGATACATAAACCAATACCAATCTGTAACTATGAATGCAGTTAAAGAAACGAGGCCACGTAGCGGTTCATATTAAAGATTGATATAAATACTTGGAACTGATAGGAATTCAAAAAATGGAATAAATACTGTATGACAATAATGAATAATATCATTATTGGATAGGAATTAGTAATTTTTTCTTAAGAGGAGAGATGCTTTGTAAATAATTAATAAGTATTTCTTCCTCTTGAGAAAAACAAAAAGTGTTTATAATGTATGAAGCATAAACAATTAAAAGAAAAATCATGAAAGACATTACAAACAGCTCGGGTAAATTGATTGTTGCGTTATGTTGCCTGGTAACATCTTTAAATCTTTGGGCAGATTCGTATAGTAATAGCGTTTGTGTTCAACAAACAGTGCAGGATACCCTTGAAAATCTATTTAGAGAGCAACTGTCACATTTCCCCCAGGAAAAGCTTTACCTTCAGACAGACCGTGGCATCTACATGTCCGGTGAAACCCTTTGGTTCAGGGCGCACTTAGTAGATGCCCTTATGCTAAAGCAAGCTAATGCCAGCCGATATGTATATGTAGAGTTGGTGAATCCGTTGGGCAACCTGGTGGAGAGAGTGAAAATAAGACCGGACTCTTTGGGATGTTTTTACGGACATATTCCATTGGGTGAAGACCTGCCGGAAGGTAACTATTCTCTCAGGGCCTATACTTGGTTCATGCAGAATATAGGTGAAGAGTACTTTCCCCATAAACTGATTTATATATCCGATCCCGTATCCGAAGCGATATCTCCGGAAATCAATTATTCTGCTGAGAATAATGACATTCATGCGGAAATACATTTTCTCAGTAAACCGGACAACCGATCCGTCACTCCCACACAAGCTATTCTATTTCCTGATGGAGACAGGGACAAACAAGGAAAAGTCTTATCATTGGAAGGAGAAAATATCCATTACACTTTCAAAAAGAAAGAAATTCCCGCTTCGCGTACATTTTTATTGCAAACAGTGTATGACGGCAAAATCTCCAACCGCTATTTCAGAATCCCCGAATTGAGTAAAAACTTTGATGTAGCTTTCTTTCCCGAAGGAGGTCATGCAGCTCAGTCCACCACAATTAAAATGGCATTTAAGGCTATTGATGCAGATGGTTTGTCTACAGAGATAGAAGGTCAGGTACTTGACGAAGAAGGTCAGGTATGTGCCGATTTCAAGAGCCAGCATTTGGGTATGGGGAGTTTCCGGATGTATTATGTTCCCGGAAAAAAGTATCATGCCGTTTGTAGTGACGGAACAGGCGTTTCCCAGCGTTTTGATTTGCCCGAGCCTTCTCCGGATGCTATCTCCCTGAATACACTTTGGTCTAAAGATTATTTGCGGGTAAGTCTTTCCAAATCACCCGATACCCCATTGGGGACTTCGCTGACGCTGGTGGCACATTTGCGTGGCATCGTTCTGTATGCACAGCCTTGGGACAACAAACAAAGTTATGTTGACTTCGAAAAGAACTTCTTCCCGGCAGGTATCGTTCATTTTCTGCTGGTTGATGAAGGGAGAAACATTCTGAGCGAACGTTTAGTGTTTTCTCTGCAAAAAAGTGCGCTGGTGCAGACTGAAGTCCGGCTCGACCGCGAAAATTACTTGGCAAGAGAGAAGGTAGATATGGATATACAGATTAAAGATATAAACGGAAACCCCATGTCAGGCAACTTCGCACTTGCAGTTGTTGACAGAACAGACGTGAAGCCGGATACCGTTTCCAACATTGTTTCCACCTTATTGCTCACTTCCGATCTTAAAGGACACATTGAGTCACCGTTGAGTTACCTGCAAGACAACCGCAGTTCTTCCTATGCCCTGGATTTGCTGATGATGACACAAGGCTGGCGGAAATACAACATTCCGGAGGTATTGAAAGGCAATGTAACCGGCACATTACCCTACAATTTGGAATTGGGCGACGAAGTTTCCGGTAAAGTAGAAGGCTTGTTTTCTGCATTGAAGGAGGGAAATATCTCTTTGCTTGCCCTTAAAGATTCGCTTATCGGGACAGAACTGGCGAAGCCTGACCGGAATGGGCGGTTTGTATTCGACAGGCTGGAATATCCCAGCGGTACTCAGTATATAGTTCAGGCTCTTAGCAAGAAAGGTTCTTCAAAAGTCTTTATTGAACTGGACCCCTATAAATCATTTCCTGCCCCTAAAATCGGATTTATTCCCCGCATTGAAAAACCACATATAGAAGAAAACTATATGGCAAAGATGGACCAAAAATATACTATAGAAAATGGAATGAGAGTCTATAATCTGGCGGAAGTGATAGTGACAGCCAGAAGAGAGAGAGCTGTAAAAACGGAATCTCCCTTTTATTCGGTAGGAACTTCGAAGGTGCTTACAGAAGAGGATGTAAAAAAAGGACATTTTATTTCTACATACGACCTTTTGCGACGTTTGCCGGGCATCACTGTCACAAATAATGAGGTGCGTTATCGATTTGCTCCGGTCATGGTGTTACTGGACAATGTTCCCGAAGAGAATTTCGATTTTGACCTGTTGGACGTGGATGATATCAAAGATGTTTTTTACTCTCCTGCCACTTCTGTCGGTCCTCTTTACGGGTCGGCTGCAGGAAATGGTGCCATAGTAGTCACTACGAAGAATGGGTTTGTGCAGAAAAATAAGATGAACAGCAACATACAGACTATTGCGAGTGTCGGCTACCAGCAGACTGTAGAGTTTTACTCACCGGCATATGACACCAAAGCGAAGAAAGAATCCATCACTCCTGACTTGCGTTCAACGATATACTGGAATCCGAACGTACAGGTTGATGAATCGGGAACTGCTCACGTCAGCTTCTATACGGCTGATTCTGCTGCCGATTATGGGATAGTGATAGAAGGTGTTTGTACATCGGGCAATCTCATTTACTCAGGTGAGAAAATTGTATCGCGGCATAATGATTCTTATTAATTTTTTGTTGAAGTAATTTAAATATATAGCTTATGAAAAACATTACAAATGTATTTTACGAATTTCTTATAGCTTTATGCTGTTTGATGTCTTCTTCCACGCTTTGGGCATGGGAAGATATGCCAATGCCCAGATTACATGTCGAAGGCCGTTATTTGGTAGACCCGCATGGGAATAAGGTTAATTTACATGGGTTTGCACAAACCTATAGTCCGTGGTTCAATGAGATGGGACAGAAGTGGGACAATTATGACGTGGCAAAATGCTTGAAATACAATCAAGGACTGATTGACGACATTATGGATGCCGGTTGGAAAATGAATTTTCTTCGATTACACATGGACCCGTATTGGTCAAATTCTCCGGGAATTCATGTAGAAGGAGAGAATGACATTTCAGCATTCGATTTCAACCGGTTTAAAACCTATCTTGATAGGGTCTTTATTCCGATGGCGGAATATGCCGTCTCAAAAGGACTTTATGTGGTGATGCGTCCTCCCGGAGTCTGTCCGGAAAAGATAGCTGTAGGAGATGAGTATAATCAGTATCTCATTAAAGTGTGGACACATGTAGCCCAGCATCCGAAATTAAAGAATCATCCCAATATTATGTTTGAACTGGCCAACGAACCGATTAATATACTTGGTCCTGATGGTACTTATGGAGCCGGTTCGCAGGGACACTTCGATAAACTGAAAGAGTATTTCCAGTCGGTGGTAGATGCGATGCGTGCACAGGGCTGTGATAATATTCTCTGGATACCCGGTTTGGGTTATCAGGGGTTGTATAAAGGATTTGCTGTTAATCCGATTGAGGGAGAAAATATTGGCTATGCTGTTCACCTTTACCCGGGCTGGATGGGAAGTGACGGGGAAAATGGAGACGGTGGTTCCAGTACAGGAGGATATGAACCTTTCCAGCAGGGATGGGATGATTCTGTAGCTCCGGTAGCGGCATTCGCACCTATCATGATAACAGAAATGGATTGGGCGCCGTCAAAATATAATGCTTCATGGGGGAAAGCCCATACCGGTACATTTGGCGGTCCTGGTTTTGGAGCGAATATGAAACATATTGTAGATAATTCGGGTAATGTGAGCTGGCTTATTTTTACGGGTGCCGATTTGCTGGCAAAGTTTAAAGATACTCCACCTGCCGAAGGAGAGGCATACACTTTCCTGACTGATCCGGAAGCTTGCCCGTGGCCCACTTACCACTGGTATCAGAAATATGCAAAGGAGAATTATCCGCGTCCCGATTTCACTTATCAGTCTCATAGTGATAATGGGGATGGAACATATACCAATCCCGTTATCTTCGGTGATTTCCCTGATCCTGATGTAATCCGTGTAGGTGATGTGTACTACATGGTATCCACTACTATGTTCATTTTTCCCGGAGCTACCATTCTGAAATCTTATGATTTGGTGAACTGGGAGTATTGCTGCAATCCGTTGGAGCGGATAGAGGCATCTGATGGTTATAATCTTGAAAATGGTCAGAATCGTTACAGTCGCGGACAGTGGGCAACAGCGCTTCAATATCATGACGGCAAGTTCTATCTCCTGTTTACTACACTGGATGAAGGTGGATACCTATTGACCACTACTGATATTGAAGGTGAATGGGAAAAGAAGAAGTTGAATGACGGTTTTTATGATTGCGGATTGCTTTTTGATAATGATAAAATATACGTAGTTTACGGTATCAATCAGCTTCGCATAGCCGAATTGGATGCAGATTTCAATAAAATTCCCGGTAGCGATAAGGATGTGGTTAAATGGTCTTTCCGCGAAGGGCTTGAAGGGAGCCGTTTGTATAAGATAGGTGAATATTATTACATCTACTCTACGTATGGAGGATGGCCTGCTTTCCAAACTGTTTTCCGTTCCAAAGACATCTACGGACCTTATGAGGAGAAGAAGCTGATAGACGATGACAACATTCATCAGGGAGCTTTGATAGAAACGCAGACCGGAGAGTGGTGGACTATGCTTTTCTACGATAAAGGTGCTTATGGACGGTTTCCTAACCTGCAACCCGTAAAATGGGTGGATGGTTGGCCTGAAATCGGTGAGAATGGAAAAGGAGTCACTACCTATCGTAAGCCCGATGTTGGTAGGGAATACCCCATAAAGTCATTGCCTACAAATGATAATTTCAGGCATTATAAATTAGGACTGCAATGGGGATGGAATCATAATGCAGACAGATCAAAATGGTCGTTGACTGAACATGCCGGCTATTTGCGATTGTATACGGCAAATATTACTGACAGCCTGCATAAAGCCAAGAACACATTGACCCAAAGAATTCTGGGATATCCACAGGATTTGGAGCATTCCTATGGTACGGTCAGAATGGAGATAGGAAAAATGCAAGAAGGCGATGTGGCAGGATTGGCAGTATTTCAGGACCCTTATGCTTTTATCGGCATTAAAGTCATAGACGGGCAGAAGCGGTTGATCTATACCACTGCCCCTGTAGTATCGTCGGCTGCAAAGTCGGAGCAGATAGGAGAGATAGTCACTGAACCGGTAATCTATCTGCGAGCTATTGCCAATTACAGCACGAGTAAGGCAAGCTTCTATTATAGCCTGGACAACAAGACCTATACAAAATTAGGAGATGGCCTGAACATGAAGTATGATCTGACGGTATTCACAGGCAATAAGTTCGCTATCTTTAATTATGCAACTGTCCAGACGGGTGGCTATGTAGATGTAGACTGGTTCTCTACCGAACCGGAGTTTGATGAAGAGTTCTATTTTGACGATTCTTTTGAGGGTTATAGTGAAGAATCACTAACCTTAACCGAATTGACCATCGATGGAGATGAAGAGCTAACTTTGCTTACCGGAAGTTCTTCTACAATTACAGTGAAAGGAATATATGCCGATGGCCATACGGAAGATATCACTATGGCGGCCGATTATGAAAATCAAAATCCGGATGTCGTGCGTGTAACTAATGGGCGTATAATGGCTTTGCAGGATGGAGAAAGTGATATAGTTATCAGCTACAAAGGTCCATTGGGCGACCGTCAGTCTTTGACGATTCATGTCACTTCTTCCACTTTTCCATTAACTGCAGAATTGTTTAATCCCAATATTTATGCGACCGGCTCTTTTGATGAGAATACGCATACATTAGTGACCGGACAGTATGGTTTCGGCGGCTGGTGGTACGACAACGGCATTGATTTGTCGGAATATAAATACGTTGTGGCAAAAATGGGCAATGATAACTCGGACAACGGTGCTTCATTCCGTTTGTTTGATGAGAATAACTATTGGTCGGGAGCTGCAGAATATGAAATCAAGAGCAGCAAGCAAGTGGTTGTCGATTTGAATAATATGTATAAGGGTAATCCCAAAGTGAAACTTGATCCGAGCCATATTTATATTGTAGGTTTTTGGGCGTTAGGAGGAAAGCCCATTGTCATAGAGAAAGTCTATCTGACTAATTCCGATGATTACGAAGATCCCACCGGTATCGAAGATGTGACCGTGGATAAAGATCCACTGGTAGATGTCTATACCATTACGGGAATCAAGCTCCGCACTCAGGTGCGTAGAAGTGAGGTGATCCGGGAACTGCCTGCAGGAATTTATATTGTGGGAAGAGAGAAGATTGCCATACTGAAGTAATCAGATGATAAAATCTGATTAGTTTACATAACTGAGCAATCAATTTCTTTGAAAACGTATTTATAAGAATGATATAATCCAGCCTACAGGTATTTGTAGCCTTGTTCTGAAAGGGCTACACTCTTTTGCCCGGATGGCTACACCCTTTTAGTCTTATGGCTACACCTTTTCATATAAAGGGTGTAGCCTTTCCAAAAGGATGCTTTGCTCTTAAATATCAGTTTTGAAAAATATTTATCTAGAACATCTTTTTTTATTGTTTGTGTTTTTTGTTCTCAAAGTTAAAAGATAATGAAAAGATTAGCAGTTATAACAATGATGCTGTGTGCTGCGATGATGACAACAGCGCAAGTAGAGACATCTGCCTCCTACGGGCCGGTTCCCAGTGAGAACCAATTGAGGTGGCAGGAAATGGAGATGTATGCGTTTATCCATTACTCGCTGAACACTTACACTGATCAAGAGTGGGGGTTCGGTAACGAAGCCCCACAGCTATTCAACCCCTCTGACCTCGATTGCCGGCAGTGGGTACGTGTGTGCAAACAAGCAGGTATGCGGGGTATCATCTTCACTGCCAAACATCACTGCGGTTTTTGCATGTGGCCCTCGGCTTATACAGAGTACTCAGTGAAGAACGCACCGTGGAAGAATGGCAAAGGTGACGTTGTACGTGAACTGGCCGACGCTTGCCGCGAGGAGGGATTGAAGTTTGCCGTTTATCTTTCACCTTGGGACCGTAACCATTCCGAGTACGGTCGTCCAGCGTATGTCGAATACTTCCGCAACCAGTTGCGCGAGCTGTTGACTAACTATGGCGACATCTTTGAAGTGTGGTTCGACGGGGCCAATGGAGGCGACGGTTGGTATGGTGGTGCGAACGAAACACGACGTATCGACGCGAAGACTTACTACCAGTGGGAAGAGACGTTCCGTATGATTCGCGAACTCCAGCCCAAAGCGGTGATATGGAATGACGGCGGCAATCGTGGAGACTTGCGCTGGGTAGGTACCGAAGCGGGCTATGTGGGCGAAACAAACTGGAGCCTGATGCCGAGCAAGGGAGATACTCCTTTTCATATGCTGCATTTCGGTGTGGAGAACGGTGACGTATGGTGTCCTGGCGAAACGAATACAAGCATCCGTCCAGGCTGGTTCTACCACGATACGGAGAACGGGCACGTAAAAAGTCTGTCGAAGCTGATGGATACTTATTACAAATCGGTGGGCCGCAACTCCACGTTGCTGCTTAACTTTCCCATTGCCCCCAACGGCCGTATTCATCCTAACGACAGCTTACGTGGTATCGCATTTGCAAAGATGATTGACCAGGTGTTCAAGAACAATCTGGTCGAAAAAGCTACTATCACCCGTAATAGTGTGGGCGACGGTAAAACCGTTACCACTATCCTTGATTTCACCCAGCCCACCATTTTTAACCGTTTTCTTGCAGAGGAAGACATCGTTCTGGGGCAACGCGTAAAGAAGTTCACACTCGAAGCCCTTGTCGATGGCCAGTGGTTGCCTCTCAAAGATGAACTTGTAGAACACGGCGACGGTCTAACCACCATTGGTCACCGCCGTATCATCTGCTTCCCAACCATTGCTGCTACAAAGCTCCGCTTCACCATCACCGACGCGAAAGCACACCCCGTCATCAAGAAGCTCGGTGTTTATCTTGCTCCTGAGCTGACCGCTGACATTCCCGACAGCGGCGAGAAGAAGTCTTCTGCTCTTCACCTATTTTTTAGCAGTCCCCGTCAGATACTCATCGACTGGAACTCTGAGCAGACCTTTACCGGTTTCCGCTATTTGCCTCCGCAGGATGGTAGCGATGGCACTGTTACCCACTACACCCTATGGACTTCATCCGATTGGGTTCATTGGACAAAGCTTGCTTCGGGCGAATTCTCGAACATCGTCAATAACCCCACTTGGCAAACCATCCGTTTCCCTGCTACCAAGGGGCGCATTATCAAGTTCGATGCCGACCGACTGCATAGTGGCGAACGTATGGGGTATGGTGACATGGAATTTTTTTAAATGAGTAATCCGAATAACATAAATATGAAAGAGCTGATGATTATTACAAGATTGTAGTATCATTTAATCGTTTCTGATTGATTTTTCCGAAGATGTTACTTATATTTGTCAGAGTAATCAATCTTTGAACCTTAGTAGGAATTAATTATATACAACTATACCATGAGAAAACTTATTTTCCTTCTCCTGCTTTGCATTACTGGTATGCTTCAGGCACAAAATGTGATCGACAATCCTAAGTTTAAATTCCGTTCGGGCAGTATCTATAATATTACTCGTATTGAACGTACTCCGGATGCAACGAGGTTGCATGTTCATGTTATTTTCCGTCCACATTGGTGGGTAAAAACAGGCAAAGATACTCATTTGGAAGATGCGATTACTGGTAAGAAGTATTATATAACCGGTAGTGAAAACTTTGAATTAGAAAAAGAGGTGTATACACCAGATTCCGGTACGTTGGATTTTGTGCTTATCTTTCCTCCACTTCCTAAGGAGACAAAAGAAATCCACTTGCTTGAGTCTGATCATGACGAACTCAATACGTACTATATATCTTTGGAGAAGAAAGATGCCAAAGCCTCACTTTTCGATAAAGTTTCCGGCAACTGGATGGGAATGGATGGCTATTATGAATGGGCTTTCGGCATATACGATTCTCTTGCTGTCATGGACAACCGTTTCTATCAGTACGAAGCAATCCGCCAGAAAGGCAAAAGCATGCTGTTGACTTTGAAAGATGACCGGGGCGATAAAGTGGAACTGGAACTGACCCCGCAAAAGAATGGTCTGTGCCGGATAAAGAAAGATAAAGAACCCGCCCGGCTTTATTCGCGGGATGCGGGAAGCATGAAGGCGATGCCGGTTGAAGAGGATGAGAGTCCGGTATTCCGTCGTGATAGTGTTTGCCTACAAGGATACATTGCCGGCTATGATCAGAAATTAGGCTTTACCAACGGTCTGATTTATGTTTCCAATGACCTGACGCGGGAAGATTATCCGATGGTAGTGACTCTGCATCCCAATGGAAGGTTTGAGTGTAAATTTGAGGTCAACTACCCTATGGTAAGTTCGATAGTGTTCAATAATAACTGGTTGCCTTTTTATATAGAGCCGGGACAGACTGTAACCATGTATGTGGATTGGGAAGCGATCATGGCGCGTAGTCGTGCCCGTGATTATGATTATCCTTATCACAATCTCCATTATATGGGGCCTACTGCATATATAGGAAGGGCGCTGAAATATGCGAATGATTTATTCGTATTCCGTTATGAGGATTTCTCGAAGATGCAGAAAGAGCTGACTCCTACGCAATTTATAGAGCGTTGCGAACCCATGTTTCGTCGTTGGTCAGAACAGGCTGACTCGCTTGTAGCTGTCAACGGGTATGTGGGAAAGGCGGCACGCTTGGTGAAAAATGCAGCAAGGATTTCCCAAGGTTATAAGATGCTGGACTTTGTAATGGATAGAGATTATCTGGCGCGAGAGAATAAAGATAACGAGGTTCTGAAGGTTAAGGAAGATTCAACTTATTACCACTTCTTACGACAGATGCCGCTTAATGATAGTCTTATCGTAGCGGATAGGCATTTTAGTACGTTTATCAACCGCCTTGAGTATATGAATTTTGCAAGGGCTATGGGTGATACAACGACTGTTGAAATGGGAAAGATTGCCTATAAATATCCTGAAAAATCGGTTCTTACTTATTTGAAGAAGAATGGTGTAGTATTGACTCCCGAGCAAGAAAAAATGCGAAAAGATAGCGAAGAAAGAGCAGGTAAGACTGTGACAAGAGAGATAAGCGAACTCATTGCGGAGACGAAGATATGGGAAGAACTTAGAGAAAAATATAAGGATTTATTTGAAGCTTATCGAAAGGAAAACGAGGTAATGGATGGTGTTTCTGTATCTATTGATGAAAATCAAAAAGCAGAAGATGAAAAAAGAATGAAAATAAATGCTTTCTTTAGATATCAAAGAGAAAAATCTGGACGATTGGATACCATAGTCGGATATATTCCGTTGGTTTCGCAGATCATTGCTTTGCGAAGTCTTCCTTTTGATTTAAAACAATTGGATAGAGAAGGTGCCCGTAGCCTGTTGGAGAAAGAAAAACAGTTAATCGGCCATCCGTTCATGTTTGCCGAGGCGGAGCGTTTGTATGCCAAAGTGTTTCCGCAACAAAACGATAGTACTTACACTCTGCCTGAAGGACCCGCTACGGACATCTTCCGTAATATCATTAAAGCCCATGCGGGTAAAGCTCTATTTGTAGATTTTTGGGCAACGTTCTGTGGTCCCTGTCGTGGAGGTATTGAACATACCGCCGGTTTGCGCCAACAGTATAAAGATCATCCGGAATTCCAGTTCATATACATCACCAGTGATCGTGAAAGTCCCGAAAAGACTTATAATGAGTATGTGGAAAAGAATTTGAAAGGTGAGGCTTGTTATCGTATTCCTCAGGCAGATTACAACTATCTCCGCCAATTATTTCACTTTAATGGTATCCCTCATTATGAGTGGATAGAAAAAGATGGTACTGTATTGCGAAATTCTCCGGGAACTTATAATCTGGAGAAATATCTGGAGCAACGTTTTGGAAGTAAAAAATGAGTCGTATTATGAAGCAAATAAATAGCTGTCTGTTGTTTGTGCTGTTTTCCTCCTTCAGCTTGTTGGCGAAAGCGCAGTTTGATGTGGAAAAGTATGATAAGGAGTGCTTTTTGGTGGGAACTCTGGATGAATATATGGGGTATGATCGCACCTTCGAAGTTAAAGGCGAGGATGCCTTTTATCAAAGAGTTGAAAAATATCGGCTGAATGAGTTGTCTACAGTACTATTTCTGTCTTCTCTTTTTGATTCTGATTATCAGGATATATCTATTGTAAAAACCGAGAATATTGTTCCGGAGATAGCGATATATTCACCGGGATTGTCTGCCAAGGTGGATAAATATTATAATTATGAGCCGAAAGTGGCTTGTACAGCGCAGGGCAACAGGGTTTATTCTGGAAAAGTAAGCGGAGAGAAAATAGAAACGGAGAAACAGAAATTGTCCTTTTTGCTTGGGGCTTATTTATGCTATGGGAAGGCTTGTGATAATGAAATCGGGAAGTACCGTTTTTTTATGACCAATGCCCAAAACAAGTCGAAGTTGATAGCAGACTTACTATTAAAATTAGGGTGTAGACATATAGAATATCTGGTGAGATCCGATTATATTCCTAATGGGCATTATGTGATGTTCACCCCTTCTGCCAAAATGCAGACTGTGATTAATGAGGCGGAGCGTTTGAGGGAATATATATCAAAGACCGATACGGGAAATGTGGAGTTTACTGCCGATGGCAAGAAGTTTATTCTGAAAGAGTTTCCCAAATTGGATGATGAAGAGTTAAATAAAAGGATGTGGAAAATGCTTGGCAAATAGTCAGCTTACGTATCATATTAATGTCGGGAATGCTATTCATCACTTGATAGTAGCATTTCCCGTTCTTTCTTTGTCAGGCTTTTGACAACAATGTCATAAGACTTCCTTACGAGTTCTTTAATTTTCTCGTCAGGCACATCCTGATTGAAGTAAACACTGATCCAGTATTTTTTATTCATGTGCCATCCGGGCTTTATTCCTATATATGTGGTTTGTAATTCTCCTGATTCTTCCGGCTTGCATTTGATGCAGCAAAAGTCAAAGACTTCGATATTGACAAAGCAGAACCATTTATCCGCCACATAAAAACATAGAACATCACGACTGTATTTATCAGGAATATTCGAGAACGGCATTTTCTCATGAACTCCTTTTAATGACAGACAGTATTCTCTAAATTCTTCAATGTTCATTTCTGATAGATTTTTAAACAGTATACGAAGGCAAATATAGCACTTTTAGGGTAAATTTTGATTAAATACCTAATATCATTGCTGTCCCATTAAAATCTAAAATAAACTTTTAACACTCAAAAATACCCATTTGAGGGAAATGAACAAATAAATATGATCCTATTTTGATGAAAATCAACAACTTGATGTTATCCAGGGAATTCTATTTAGGGGTCAAAGTTGGGTTAAAAAGAAATGTTGAAATATTGTTTCTCCACTTCCATAAGGGTATGGAAGATTCAATACAAAAGCAAAAAATACAAAAAAAACTAATATTATGATTACTATCCCCAAACTTATAAACTTGGGAGGATTTGTACCAATTATATTACGAACCTTCTCAGATCTTATTTCGATATGGCTCTGGTTTGAAGTTTTGTTACTCATATTAATTTCCTAATTCAAGTTGATTCTTAATAAGATTATAGTATAAACCTCTCTTCTCGATTAAAGATGTATGATTGCCACATTCTGCAATACGACCATAGTCCAATACTATTATCTGGTCTGCATTCTTAATTGTGCTAAGTCTATGGGCGATAACGACAACAGTTTTTCCCTTATAGAAGTTGTTCAGATTATCCACGATCTCCCGTTCATTCTTTGCGTCAAGGGAATTGGTCGCCTCATCTAGGAATATAAAATCTGGATTTTTATATACAGCTCTGGCTATCAGAATTCGCTGTCTCTGGCCAAGACTTAGCCCTATACCATCACGTCCGATCTTTGTATTATACTTCAAAGGCAGAGACATAATGTAATTATGGATACATGATATTCTTGCCGCCCTTTCCAAACGTTCCTCATCCATTGCGTCATCACTGATAGCGATATTCCTGGCTATGGATTCCGAGAAGATAACACCCTCTTGCATCACGACTCCACAATGCTTACGCCACCATTTCAGATTATAATCATTAATATTATGGTCGCCAATTCTGATGGATCCGTTCATGACCGGATAATAACCCAGCATCAGTTTTACCAATGTTGATTTACCACTTCCACTAGCACCGACTATTGCTGTTATCTTACCTTCTGGAATCGTAAATGAAATGTCACTGAGCGTATTGTTCTGACCATGTGGATCATATTTGAAGTCAATATGATTGATATTGATTACCTTCGTTCCATCGAAGCTATTCTCTGTCTGGATTCCACTTTCCTCATTTTTAGCCTGATGAATTTCATTTATTCGCTCCAGTGATATTTTAACATCCTGGAGATAATAGACAAAAGCCATAAGATTCTCTACAGGGGAGTTCAGTTGGCCTACGATATACTGTATAGCAAGCATCGTACCAATGGTGATCTGACCATCAATAACAGCTGTTGCAGCCAATACCGTAATAAAGATATTCTTTACCTCATTAATAAATACGCTTCCAGCTTCTTGCGTTTGTTGCAACTTGAGAGATTTCATCTGCACATTGAAGAGATCAGCCTGTGTGTCTTCCCATTCCCATCGGCGACGTTTTTCACAGTCCTGTAGCTTGATTTCCTGCATCGAAGTAATGAACTGATACGTCTTATTCTTGTTTATGGCCTGTTGTTCAAATAATTCATAATCAATCAGTTTCCTTTTTTTTAGAAAATAAGCTATCCAGAGTCCATAGATGACACTACCCAATAGGAATACTCCAAAAATAATTTTATTGTAAACAAGGAGTACACTTCCAAATACAACAAAACTAAAGAAAGTAAACATCACGCCCAATAGCTGGTTTGTCAGGAACAGCTGAACTCGGGAATGGTCGTTCATTCTCTGAAGCAAGTCTCCCATAAGCTTTGTATCAAAGAAAGACATCGGGAGTTTCAGCAGCTTTATAAAGAAATCACTTACCAGTGATATATTTATTCTCATGGATATGTGTAACAGCAACCAGCGACGAATAAAATCGGTTGAGGTCTTTCCTATTACGATGGCCAGCTCGCCTAACAAGATAATCCAAATGAGATTTACATCCTTATGCTCAATTCCAAGATCAACTATGCCTTGTGTAAGGAAGGGCATGACTAATTGTAGAAAACAGACGAAAAGAAGACTGAAGAATATCTGCATGAAATACTTGCGATATTCCAAGATGTAACTTGCGAGGAATTTGAAAGAACGCTTTTCCTCTACACCATTCTCATTTTTCTTATAGAAATCAGCAGTAGGCTCAAAGAACATGGCTATTCCCTTGTTCTCGCCATCCGCCCTGGTACTTACCCAGTGACGCTCAAACTCGTCACGGTCATATTTGATAAGACCTTTTCCGGGATCTGCCACATAGAATTTCCTTCCGCCCTTGACTTTATATAATACAACGAAGTGTTTTTGATTCCAATGAAGGATACAAGGTCTGTTACTATGAGACAGTTTATTTACTGATATACAAGAAGCCCAACTATCCAATCCGATAACCTCTGCTCCATCATATATGCTTTTTAATGAAACTCCACTCGCTATGGCATGGCAATAGTTTGATGTTTCTGACAACGATATATTCTTACCATACTGGTGGGAAATCATTGTCAGACAGGCTATACCACACTGCATAGAGTCTCTTTGTCGAACGACTTTCATCTTACCTCAGTTAAATATTGGTAATATAAATCTGATAATCCCTGCAAATAACCATTCTTGTTTATTTCCTTCCTCACATATCTATCAGTTAATGACTGTATGGCGGGTTTATAATTCTCCTTATGGTGGTTAAGCAAAGAAGAAACAATATAATCATAATACTTCTTTCTTGTCTGAAGCATATAATATTTTACCTGTTTGCCCTTTGCACACGTCAGCTGCTTATCCGAAAGTCTGTAATGAACCAACTTCTTGGGGATATTTCCAAATGACATTCCCTGTAGAGCTGAAGATACGAGAAGGTCGTAGTCCTCACATAAGGGACATTGCGGATTATAAAGCTGTTCCTTCATATGATGAGTAATCAAAGATGATGTTCTAAACATCATAACCGGATGGAAAATCTGAACGGCCCATAGTAGGTCAGAAACGATGCGCAAGTTCTCTGTCGGTGCCGTATAATCAATATTTAGACGGCCGAAGGATTCCATAAATGCTCCACTGATATCGACATCACTATGCTCCTCCATATAGCGGATCTGTTCTGTGAACCGTGACTTATACATCATATCGTCAGCATCAATATGAGCAATATATTTTCCTGACGCCTTGGAAATTCCAAGATTCAGTGATTTGATATAATTCTGACGGTTTCTGTATAGCTTTATTCTATTATCATGATATGACTCTGCAATCTCGCATGATCTGTCGGTCGAACCGTCATCAACAATAATAAACTCGAAGTTCTCATGATCTTGATTCAAGACCGTTTCTATACACTGATCTAGGTATGATTCCTCATTGTGCATTGTGAGCACAGCCGACATAAAAATATCCTTATAGTTATCTTTTATATACATAGCTCCTTGAGTATTAAATTAGAATCGTTTCTTGACCGCAATATTTTAATGATATAATCTATGCTCACACTGATATTCTGGCATACAGAAGGAAGATAATAATAATCTCCGCACAGACCGTCAACATCTCGGTCGAAGTTGAGTCCGACCAACTCTCCATGTTCATTTAGCACGGGGCTGCCGGAGTTTCCGCCAGTCGTATGACAATCGGTTGTGAAATTCAGAATGACCTGTTTGTCTCTGGACTTATCACACACCATCTTGTATCCATAGGATGTCCAAGCTTTACAAATGTCCTGATTTAAATTCGTGCTCCAGCACTGTGTGCCCGTCTTGCCGTAGGATACTCTCAGAGTCCCATTTGTTCCAGACCAATTGATGAAACCACAATCATGAAGCATTATGAGTATTTTCTCCCTCACTTCATTTAACTGTCCGGCATAAGTAACTAAGTTTGTTCCGATATCAGACTTATAGATGGAATCAGTATATACGAGATACTTCATAGCGGGATCGCTCTGAACAGACAGATTGCCTGACAGAATAGACAGAACAGAATCCTTTTCAATCAATGAGGAACATCTATATAAACAATCTACATAATCATCCACTCCAATCTTTTCATCCTTTATTTCCATGGGAATGAATATGCTGTTTTTCTGATAAAGATAGTTCAACAATCCCTTAACAACAGACTTCTCCATCACCACGTTTGACGATCTGAAAACCCGGTCGACTAACTGGCTTAGGATGTTACCAGAAAAACGGTCTTTGTTTTTTACTAAACCTGCAGAATTTATAAACGGTATAGACTGAACGCAATCACGATAGTCGTCATCAAATTCCACAAGCGGATTAATAAGTCTGACTAGCGAGTCAGCCTTGTTTTTCAGATTACAAAACTTCCAATACTTCTCTATATCATTTTGGTGCAGCAGCAGACCACAGGAATCCTCCCGGGCTATCAACTTTTCAGGAATCATGTAACGTAAAAAGCTGGAAACTCGACCAAGCGTCTTCAGCCTTTCATTATTCAACGAAGACAAATCCCCCTCCCAAGATAACCTGTCTTCTGCGGACAGATGCTGAATATTCCTGTTGATTATACCCATTCTTAAACCAAAGACTTCTGCCCGTCTGATCATGCTGAGGAGAAAACTTTCTTTGGCATCTGCAGATATCCAGTCATAAGAAGCACCGCGCGGATAGCCCAGGACATAAACCTGCTCATCCGGGCCTATTCCGTCCTCTTTTATCTTCAAATAATATTTGGGTGAGAATGGCAGTGCTTCACCATCTTCTCCTTCTTTATAGGCACGCAATATCGCGAAATCAGCACTCATGCGCGGCCAATGCCAATTTGCATCATCACCGCCATAAGAAGCCATCGGCTGGGGTGGACAATACACAAGGCGTACATCCTTGATTATTGCGTATTCATGCAGGAAGTGGTTTGCCCCAAAGAACTCGCGTTTAACCTCCTGCTTATTCCCCTTTTCAATAGATTTGTATTTTAAACAGATATCTTTTACTAAATTACTCCAATTTTGACCTCTTGACAATCCTTGAACAACTTCTGCGGATACATCAACAGTCCTTACCAGTATCTTAAGATAAAGTCCCTTGATCTTCAGCTCGGGATTGGCAGAAGTCGAGCAGAAACCGTTAGCTAAAACATTTTCAGCCCCGCCATATTTCGCAATAAGAGACTTGACTACATGCATATTTGTCAATACAAGTCCTGTCTTTGAGATAAAACTGCCAGATCCGCCTTCTCCAACGGCTACTACTGCATCCTTTAATGAAGGTTCACTTTCTGAATAAAAGCTAATCGGTAGATCTGAGGCAGTATGATGGAAATTATGAATTGCCCACATTCCCTCATCTGCTTTTGCCTGCAGTCCTACAAAAAATACCCAAAAGATTAATATTTGTTTCATTACGCATTATAAGATATGTTGTTGTTCATCTTAGGAGCAAACTTGCATCTTGGATCTGGGAAATCCCATTTGTCTGCACCATAGGCCTTGATCACATCTGTCCAGCATCTGTTTCTGTTAATTCTGAAACAATCATCAAATAGCTTGCATGAACTGCATGGACTCTGCTTATTGATACATTCCTGTTTTATATTCAATAATCTATTTGCCTTTTCTGAATTCCAAACCTCTGAGATACTCTCATTCGTCAGGTCTCCGATGATAAAATTAGGATTCCAGTATAACTGCTCACATATAGTGCACTTGCCATCGGGCAAGATGAACAGATGATCATTCAGGGCAGAGCATTTTGAACCTTTGAATGTGGAACTTCCTCCTTCTGCCGAATAATACGCCTTGTCAATTTCAGTACGTGGGAACGTAACCGTAAATTTTGTTTCATTCTTAATGTTGTTCTCCACATATTCAAATATGCCTTCCAGCTGGGAGATGGTAGCTTTAATCGAGTTAAAGTTGTCCATGGACTTCTGATTTGAGAACATTGCTGTTCTTATCTCCCAGGTCTTGACATGCTTCTTGTCCTTAAAAAGATCATACAGTGCATCTATATTTTCTTTTGTACATGTTGACTTGGTAAGCACAGTCTCCACTCTGTAAGTTATTCCTGCTTCTTCCAACAAACTGACCCCTTGTTTTACCTTGGATATATAACATTGATTGACAAGTAAGGTGTCGATGGCAATACTGGGATCCAGAGTGTCTATTGACAACTGGAGGATTCCTTTATAACCACTCTCTTTCAGTCCCTTAACGATTCTTGGGGTAATGGGGACCTTTGTCGAGATCGTGTCAGGGCCGAACCCGTTGTCTGTCAACTTCTTAAGTATAAGTTCCCAGTCAGGGTGCAAGAACACTTCGCCGCCAATCAGAAATATGTTATAGACGCCAATATGTTTGGCTTCCCTGATGATTTCGAAAATTCTCTCTGTTGAAAGATGGTTCTTCACTTTCGTGCAAGTATCAGCATAGCAATAGCAACACTTGGTCACACAGGTGTTCGTAAGCATGAAAGTCATTAGGTAAGGTATCTGGAGCCTTTTGGTTGACAAATCAACATCTTTGGCAAGGGATTTGGGAATACTGAATTCCTCAATTTCACTCTTGTCCAATATATACTCTGATGGGACCAAAACATTTTTGGGAATTCTCACTTTAGAATCGTTAATTGCTATTCTAAACTTTTCTCCGCTTAACCAGGGAGCAAGAATCTTTTTGGCATCTTCCTGTGTAACACTCAGATCTGAGGCAATCATATTGGCGGCCTGCTCTACAGGGCAACCTGCAGAGAACAGCGACAATAATCTTGCATGATAAGGGTGAATTAAAGTTTTTGTGGTATCCGAATCATACTTCTTCATGAATCTGGAATAAAGCAGATATCTGTTACCGTCTTTACGAATGGTATAATCTGTATTGAAATAATATTTTTTTTCCATTTTCTTCTTATTTTTGTCCAGCGACAAATTACCGCCGAATGCGATTACTATAAGTGTCCACTTAAAATCGGGAACTGCTTTTTGAAATTTAAATTTGGGAATGATATACCTGCCAGCTGACAATTCAATCTAAATACATTCATGTTAACATCACGTGTGCCAAACAATCAGAAGTTGTTTAGAGGTATTTTGTGGCCAACATGTATATCGATTCCCTAAATTTATGTGTCTTGCCAATTTCTTGCAGAAACTATCGTGCTATTATTCTATTTAATTCTTGAGAACACATGCGGTTGATACGTTTATGCAAATACTTGCAAGAAAGACACACTGCTGGGTGTAGCAATCTTCGTCAAGATCAACGTCCTCGCCGCCTTCAATGTTGAACAGTTCGTCTGAAGACAGAACAGGGCTGTCATTCTTTTCTGCTGAGTTAGCTACGTCCATTATATTTTCTAAATTCTCTGCTTTTTTTGTTGTTTTCATTTTTTTTAATTTTAATTGTTAAACGAAATATATGACGTAAGAATATCTCTGCGCACAAGCTATTCTGTAGTCTTTTCTTTATTCGATGATCAAGAACAGATCAATTATTAACAGTTCGATGAGTCTCTTCATTTTTTGAATAGCGACTTTTGCGTTTATTCTACTGTCCATCGCGATAAACATTGATATGATCTCATCAACGCTATAAGAAGCGCTCTTATTCTGATGAGCCCATTTGTAAAGCAATGCTCCAGAGTTTCCTACGAACTTCACATGACTTTCGATTTCTCCAGTCACTAATGTCGAAGGATACATTACACATAAGCCATTGTTCAGAGTCTGACTCTCATCTGAAATCTGGTTTTCAAAGAATACAAGATAAGGATTTAATCTTAGTCTTAATGACTTCAGTTCCGAATCTTGTTCAAACTTATATCCGTACATGCGTTTAGCTGCTGCTGCCTCAAATGATTGATCAAGGGTGTCTCTTACTTCCTTCACATACAAGGATTTCAGATTATCCAGATCTATTTCCAAATTTACACAGTAGAGCTTGTTTTCCCTGTTTAATATCATATCGTATTATGTTTCAATAAGTTACTAATATGTGTGTAATATTGGGGATATGCACAATACAATAATCTGGCCAGTCTGTCGCTTGTTATTTCTCTTTTCTTGTTAGAGCCGATGTTATGTATGAAACTTACGTCTCTTGGCAACAGACTGAAGAGAGTCAACTTATACATCTCTGTATCAGGCAGACTGCATATAAGATATTCGACTTTCTTTCCACGGTTTTTAGCATATTCATACATCAGATATTGTTCCATGATAGTATTGACGCTGCTCACTCCGCCTGAAAGGCTTTCTAATTTATCCCAGTTTGAATCCAGGAAGCTATAAATTAAAGAGCAATAGGCTTTAAAGAAATCAAGATCATGGCCACCGACTATGCCCATATTGGATTCACACATATCTCCAGATGATGGTGAGAGAGGGAAAGAGAATTTCTTCTCATGCATCTCTTTTAACAAGTTAATGCCAAAAGGGTAATTCTTCTCAACATTTTGAGCTGCAATATCCGCCTCTTCGATTCTTTTAGGAAAAGGTTTCCAGATATAAATATCTCCATCAACGTGGATAAATGGTACCTTTTGTGCTTCATACGCAGCGATTTTTCCAAGTGCCCATACGGCCGGATTCTCGTCCACGAGTTTATCAAGAACGGGCTTGCAAGACGTGTAGGGCAGATGCAGCTTGTTTATCAGAAGATCAGCACCTTCACTATCTGTTACTAGTTCGACCTCATCATAGAACTTCCTCAGCTGTAAGCAACTCAGTGCCCAGCTCATATAATGGGTCTCCTTAAATGCCCATCCGCTATTCGGTGAGTTCTTATAGGCTTTTGACCAATAGCTTTGTACGATTTTTGGTTTCTTCATTATATAGATTTTTTAGATGATTAAAAACGTTTCTTCTCTGTGTTTCCAGCTCCTGTGCCACGATAACGGTCATGGGTCACATTGAAGTTGTACTGTAATGTGAACATCACACAGCGCATGTCGCTGAAATTCTTCTGGAACATGGTAACCGCATTGTTATAGAGCGTGACATCCGGTCTTGAACCATTGAAGATATCGCGTGCCTCGATCGTGACGCTGAGTTTCTTTTTACAGAAGTCTTTATATAGCTTTGCGTTTACGTAAGAAGAACTGCTGATATATATGTTTCTGTCATTTCCTGATGTAGTCCACTGGCAATCAATGTTCAGCCAGATATCCATAGGAAGATGTATTGCATTTTGCCATTGTAGGATTCCGATTGGCCTATTCATGCTTTTGTCCTTGCCATTGACTGCTATGTCGAACCATTGGGTAAACATTCCCACATTTATTCGTGGTTGCCATGCACTGAACTTAAACTGACCACCCATAAAAGTCTGTAAGAAGTGCTTTTTCTTAAAATTCTCATAGGTAAGAATCGTTATCTCACCATCATCACTATACGGCTTGGTGGTATTTACAATGGGATGGTCAAAGTAGGAATAGGATACCTGTGCAAAATAGTTCTTCCATACTACCATGTATTCTAAGCTATGTAACTTTGTCGGCTGAAGGCGCGGATTTCCCGACTCGTAGGTCATTCTGTTCAGATAAGAGACATTGGCATTCAGGTTCGAATAAGTAGGTCTCTCTATCCTGCCGCTATATGTCAATGACATCTGGACATTGCCCAAGCGTGTGGCCGCATTGAATGAAGGGAATACGTTATGATAGGTTCTGCTGAGATTAGCATCAGAATTTGCTTTCTCAAAATAATCATAGTTTACATGTTCATATCTTAGGCCTGCACTGATACTGAACGTACCTAACTGCTGCATTATCTCCACGAAGCAGGCTGTATTTTCTTCCTTTATCTTTGAAGCAGCATGATTAAGATCGGCATATTCCGTATTAAATTGGTTATTGCTCCTGGAGCTTGTATATTCCTCGCCAAATCTCAAGACTCCTTTACCAACAGGATAAGTCAGCACCAACTTCTCGGCTAACATGCTGCTCCTATTCTTGCTATACGTTGTAACATGCCGGTTTTCCTGCATCTGGCTTATCTCATCATTTTCTGTATTCTGTATTCCCTTATTCCAGATATAATCGGCATTAAAGTCGATATTGAGTTTCTTTATCTGCCCATTGTAATACATGTTTGCAGCATGTCGCGGAGTATTCTTGATGATGTTATCAGCCGTGGTCTCCCACTTGTCATAGAATTCATTATCCTCCAGTACATTACTTATAAGATGTGACTTGTTTATATTTTTGGCATATTCGTTCTGATAATATGCACCTATAGAATGGTTATTGTTAATCACCCATGAGAAGCCCACCTTACCCAAAAAGCCGTTATAATGTTTGGCATTGACTGTCGAGAGTTGCTGCTCCCACCTTGATTTTGCAAGAGTAGTCATGTCCGTAGACTTCTTCTCCCAATTCTTGCCCGCATTGTATACGAAGTTAGAGAACAGTTCAAATCCTCCGCTCCGATATTTCATGTCCATCATATTGGCACTCTGGAAATAATGCTGGAACCCATTTGCAGACCTGAACGTACCACTCCAGCCGTCACCTTGAAGCTTTTTAGTTCGAATGCGGATGATCGCCTTTGCATCTGCGGAATAAGAAGCGCCCGGGGTGGTAATCACCTCCACATTGCGAATATTGCCGGACAGTAATGTAGACAACTCTTGTGAATCGGTTATTTTACGTCCATTTATATAAACGACTGGTGAACCTTTACCAAAGACTTCCAGATTACCATTATTCTCGATAACCATGGGAACCTGTCTTAGCACATCTTTTGCCGTTCCAGCGTTAGCCAATACACTATTCTCCACATTCGTTACCAATGAATTCCCCTTTAAATGCGTTTTAGAAGCATTACCCTTAATAACCACATCCTTTAGCTGGGTGTTAGAAGTAATCATCTTAATATTCCCAAGCTCACCATCTGGAGTAATATCAATATATTTTGTATTAAATCCAACGAACGACAATCTAAGTTTCAAACCTGTTGTTAAATCGCTTGATAAATTGAACTCGCCGTTGCTGTTGGTGATTACTCCAGTAACAAATGCTGAATCCTGTAGAAGAGCAGCATTTACAAACTCTATGGGCTTTCCATTCTCATCAAGGACTCGACCTTTTATATCCTTACCGAATGCTGATGAAGAAAAAGCCAATACTATAGCTATGGTTAATAATAAAAGTTTCATATCTCTATTAATCTAATTAGTTATTCTTGATCTCCTTCCACTCAAGGATCCTATCCTTATCTTCGTTACAGACTACATGGGCGATATGCTTTTCTTTTGCGCCATTCCTTGAAATTATATAATATATAACATTGGCAGAGAAACGCACTTCGCCATTCTCCTGATAGTCTTCGCATAAGTACTTGCCTCCAAATTCAACCTTTTCGTCACTGGTAAGTCCAGAAGAAACATGATTTACAACGGCCTCCTCTAAATTCTTGTTTTCCCAATTTCCATGGCCAGGCATATTCATGTGCCCACTTTTTGCAAATGCATATAGCATCACAAGGACGATGCAACCTGCTATCTTAATAAAACTATTTTTTGTCATAATATGTAATTTTTATTTGTTGAACTTCATCACTTTTTGTCATTCATTTGGTAGTGGGGAATTTGTTGTTTATCGCTCTTGTCAGAAGCAGAATAGATCGAGTCGCAATTCTCCGATAGCAGCAGATATAGCGTCTTGTACGTATTCCCTTTGTCAGAAGCGACCGTATATTTCACTTCCACATAAGTGCACACCTTGCCTTTTATTTTCCTATGATTTTTTTGTTGGATGTTTCCCCAGTGCATGTCCTCACCGTCTTTCAGTTCCTGCTTAATGTAGACCGTGGCTGCTTTCTTGATTTTCCATGCCTGTGTGCCAGGCACATCCGTACAGGAGCTTAATACTAGGATTATTGCCGATGCTATTGTTAATGTTCTGATGAAATGTTTCATGCACTTTTTATTTGATGGTTTATAAACTTTTGATGGTGCAAAGTTATGGTGGAGATGAGTCTTAAAACGACTAAATCACCAAATAAAAAGTCTTAATAAAACAAACGTAACCTATTGAATATCAATGGTTACGTTTGCTTAAAATCTAAAATAGGTCTTGTGAAGTCTTAATCAGCCCTTAACGCTGTTCATACAAGCCACAATATCCTGTCCTTCGGCTGCCCCAATCTTCTTTCGGATAGAAGTTTTGCGAACGTAAATCGTGGCATCTGACTGTTGAGTAATAACCCCAATTTCCTTTGTCGAGAATCCCGCACATAAAAGGCAAGATATCTGAATCTCCTTTTGCGTAAGTGCATTACCATATTGCTCCGTAAGCCGGGTATGGAAATTATCATAGAGCCGGTCAATGACAGGATAAAGGTCTGACCACACAAGCAGGCTGTCCGTAGGAATTTTACCATCACTGATGCCTGATATGCGTTTCAACAGGGCTTGGTTCTGATTGGTAGGAGCATTTGCCACCATGCGGATGATGCCCAACTGCTGTAACAGGATTTTCTTGAAAAAAGCATCATCGTCAGTCTTTGGGGTTTTCTCGCCTACTACCGTAGAGGTCTGGGCTTCTGCCAACATTCGTGTCAGAGTATCAATTCTGTCCTCTGCCTCTGCCAGTCGTTGAACCCTATTCCTATGATAGAGATAGCCAACCATAACGCCACCAATCAACAGTAGTACAGCCACCGACAACATCCATCCCATCCGCTGCTGGTCGAGTTTCAGTTCTTGGTTGACCAACTTCAAACGGTTCTTCGTTTCTTGTCGTCTGGCCAATGTATTCTCTTTCGCTTGCATATCGACCGTGATAGAGTCGCAATATCGTGCAAAGTCCACATACGATATAGTCTTTCCGTTTGCATAATCCAATAGGCAACGTTCCAGCTCTAACACAGCCCTGCGCGAAATATCGGCAAAACCTTGTGCTTCCAGTTCTATATCGCTCTTGATAGCCTTGTCATTACAGATACGGGCGGAGTCAAGCCTATGCAGATTGATGTAGTTGCCAGCCATTGCTATTTGAATCACCGACAATTCAGCCAGCTGTGGCATCATTCGACAAATTTGGTAGAACATATCGTTTGAACGGCGGTATTGTCCGTTGTTTGCCAAGTAGTCGGCATAGTTGCGCAGAAACTCACACGCAATGACCGTATCGCCGTTCTCCGTAGCTAGTTGGATGCTTTTGTCATAGAAATGTTCTGACTGGCGGTCACCCAACAGCGAGAGGTTCAACCCCAACTTATAATTTAGCAAAGCCTGTTCACGTTTCGGCAAATCATACCCTAATGCCTTTTTTAGCATCTCTATGGCTTTCTTGTATTCCCGCTGATGCTCAAAGATACCCGCCTCTAAAGCCAGCAACTGCACTCGTTTTGTTGAGTCCACAATATTAGTGAGCCCTTTATCAATTGCCTTTATCGCATCCGCTTCCTTGCCTGTCCAATTCAGATATGATGCTTCCAATAAGTAACTATCAGCCTGCTTGTCTACTTTTTCCCTGTAATATGCAATCGCTTCCGGTAGCTGCTCATCCTCTGCCAGCGACATTCCCAAGGCCTGATGTGCCAAGGCCCGGTTCCATACCAGATGTAGTTGTTCTTCTTCATCTAATCTATCTGAATTTTCTAAAGAATCTAATATCGCCAAAGCCTGCACTGGATTTTTTTTAAGCATTTTGTCGCTCAAAATCAAAGACTTCTCTTTGGATGAATTGCATGATACAAATGCTATTAATATTATTATGTATCTAATTTTATTAAAGTAATTTTTCATTAGTAATACTTATAGTCTTTAGTACTCCTCATTCTTTGGTAAATACCCCAAAAAATCGGAAAGGATTTCTATATACAATATCAGTCATACTATCTCAATAAATGAGAATATTGTCTGTTTACATCTGATTCAATTAATAAGTCTTTTATATCAACTTTTAGTAATCTTGCTATCTCCAAAAAAGTCTCGATACTTGGTTGAGAGGTGTTAGTACACTATTTTGATACTGTTGCAGGATCTTGCCTAAAGTCTCCGCCAACCATTTACTTGTTCTCTTCTTTTCAACAAGAACTACTTTTAATCTCTACCAGAACTTAAAAATTGAATTTGATGCAAAGTTATTGATATTTTCTCTAATATTCACATTAATTTTCGATTTTCCGAAAAAGAGACATGTAAATCGTTTGGAATTCGAAACAATTATACTATACAACATAGGCTTTAAGCACAAAACAATGCAAAAAAGAGAGGCCTACATATCAAAAACAAGTTCCTACAAGTAATCTTAGAATGCCAGCCTTTCTTTTACAGGGAAAGATATTTCTCTATTTCCTACATCCTACACCCGTGATCTTTTTTATTTGATTATCAAATAGATAGATGGTGTAGAAGTGATGTAGGATGGTGTAGGCAAATTCTGTCCTAATTACGATGGGCGATGCCCTGCGCTATAAAATGAGAGCCTTTCAGGCTATATGCGAAACTTAAATAAGAAAATAGAGGGGATATCTGCATTATTTTTTCAAGAAAATTCCGATCTCTTTCATGATGTTAGGCAACAAAATACTTAGGAACAATGAGCAGAATAGATAGAAGGTAGTAGCGAGTGAATACGGATTTATTAGCTGAAAAGGCTGGATTTATCTATTTTCAATAATAAAATGTCTGAAATTGAAAGCCATGGCGGGCAGAGCGCTCTTATATTTGTGAGCAATATAAGTGTGGAACTATGATAAGTATGGCAGGACAATCTGATTAAAAAAATATTTTAAATAATAATGATATGAAGAAAAAGCTATTCAGTTTATTTGCTTTGGCTATTGGATTTCAGACAATTGCCTTATCACAAAATAATGAGTGGAGAGATCCGGAGGTAAATGCTGTAAATCGTGCTCCGATGCATGCCAACTATTTTGCCTATGAATCGCATGATGCTGCCCGTGCAGGTGTGAAGGAAGAATCTGATAATTTTCTGTCACTGAATGGGATGTGGAAATTTAATTGGGTAAGGAATGCCGACCAGCACCCGGACGACTTTTATCGGTTGGGTTATAACGATAGTGCGTGGGATGAGCTGAAAGTACCTGCTGTATGGGAGTTAAATGGCTATGGAGATCCTATTTATGTTAATGTTGGGTATCCGTGGAAGAACCAGTTCAGAACAGATCCTCCGAAAATACCTGTAAAGAACAATCATGTGGGATCCTATCGTAAGGAGATTGTTATACCGGCAGAGTGGAAGGATAAGCAAATCTTTGCACATTTTGGTTCAGTCACTTCCAATATCTATTTGTGGGTAAATGGTAAATACGTTGGGTATAGTGAAGACAGTAAGTTGGAAGCGGAATTTGATTTGTCGGGTTATCTCAAACCGGGTAAAAACCTGATTGCATTTCAGGTGTTCCGTTGGTGCGACGGGTCATATCTTGAAGACCAGGATTTCTTCCGTTTTTCGGGTGTGGGGCGTGATTGCTACTTGTATACCCGCAACAAGAACTATATACAGGACATCAGAGTTACTCCCGACTTGGACCAACAGTATGCCAACGGTTCGTTGGATATTGCCCTCCAAATGAAAGGGCGAGGTACCGTAGAATTGGAACTATCGGATTCGAAAGGTAATGTCGTTGCAAACACCCGGGTGAATGGCTCGGGCAGTCTTTCGGCTGCTATGGAGGTTAAGAATCCCCTTAAATGGAGTGCGGAAATGCCCAATCTTTATTGTCTGACGGCTACTTTGAAGAATGGCAATGATATTTTAGAAGTTATTCCGGTAAAAGTAGGTTTCCGTAAAGTCGAGATTAAAGATGCCCAATTGCTTGTGAACGGGCAGCCTGTACTGATTAAGGGAGCCAACCGCCATGAGATGGACCCGGATTATGGATATGTTGTTTCGCGGGAGCGTATGTTGCAGGACATTCGGATTATGAAGCAGTTCAATATCAATGCCGTGCGTACATGCCATTATCCTGATGATAATCTTTGGTATGAACTGTGCGATGAGTATGGTTTGTATGTCGTGGCTGAGGCTAATGTAGAGGCACATGGAATGTTATATACTAATAATCAGCTTTCTAAACACCCGTCTTTTGCCAAAGCACATCTGGAACGCAACCAGCGTAATGTGCAGCGTAGTTACAATCATCCTTCGGTCATTATCTGGTCGTTGGGTAACGAAACCGGTCCCGGTCCTAATTTCGAAGCTTGCTATCGTTGGATAAAAGCGGAAGATGCAACGCGTCCCGTGCAATATGAACAGGCCGGTCATGATTATTATACCGATATTTTCTGCCCGATGTATCTGTGGTACAGCGCTTGCGAGGACTATGCCAAGAGTAATGCCACTAAACCGCTTATACAGTGTGAATATGCGCATGCTATGGGTAATTCTATGGGTGGATTCAAAGAATATTGGGACCTGATACGCAAATATCCGAAATTTCAAGGTGGGTTCATCTGGGACTTTGTTGACCAGTCTGTGCGTTGGAAAAATAAAGACGGCATAGAGATATATGCGTATGGCGGAGATTTTAATAAGTATGATGGCTCTGACAATAATTTCTGTGATAATGGTCTGATAAGCCCTGACAGGGTACCGAATCCGCATATGTACGAAGTGGGTTACTTTTATCAGTCCATTTGGACACATCCCGTCAACCTGCAAAATGGAGAAATAGAAATCTTCAATGAGAATTTCTTCCGTGATCTTTCCGCTTATTATCTGGATTGGCAGTTATTGGCAGATGGTGAATTGCTAGAAGCCGGCACTGTTGGCAATCTTGATGTAGCTCCTCAACAATCGGCAAGACTGAAACTGGACATCTCCGATATAAACTCGTATAAAGACAAGGAACTATTGCTGAATGTATCTTATAAACTTAAAAAGGCTGAAACCTTATTATCTCCCGGATTTACTGTTGCAAAAGCTCAAATGTCCGTCACTCCCTATAAGGCACCCGATATGGCATTAGTGAATGTAAAGAAAGCGAATATAGAATCCGTAGCTCCCTCCGTGAATAATAATGATGGTAATTATCTGATCATTGAAGGTGAGGATTTCATTATCGAGTTTGCGAAGAACAATGGTTTCCTGAGCAGATATAAGGTTGCAGGCAAGGAATTGATGAATGATGGCGGACAACTCGTGCCTAATTTCTGGCGTGCGCCTACTGACAATGATTATGGTGCCAGATTGCAGCACAAATACAGGGTATGGCTGAATCCCAAACTTAAAAGGACTTCATTTACCAACAAGCAGGAGAATGGGACGGTTGTAGTTGAAGCCGGATATGAAATGCCGGATGTCTCTGCTAAACTATATCTGACTTATGTGATAAATAATGCAGGTGAGATAAAAGTTACTCAGAAAATGGCTGCCGGTGAAGCAGAAAAAGTGCCCGATATGTTCCGCTTCGGCATGCAGATGCAGATGCCTGATGAATTCTATAGAATCAATTATTATGGCAGAGGTCCTGTGGAAAACTATTCGGACCGCAATCATGCAACAGATTTGGGAATTTACCGCCAGACGGTGGCTGAACAATTCTACCCATATATCCGTCCGCAGGAAACGGGTACTAAGACTGATATACGTTGGTGGAGACAACTGAACGAAGCGGGTTCCGGGTTGCAATTTGTTGCAGAAGCCCCGTTCTCGGCATCAGCTCTGAACTATACAATTGAATCTTTGGACGACGGATTGAATAAAGATCAGCGTCATTCGCCGGAAGTAATCCCGGTGGATTATACGAATATTTGCATAGACAAGGCTCAATTGGGTCTGGCTTGTGAAAATAGTTGGGGAGCTATCGCTTATCCGCAATACCGCTTGCCGTACGGTAATTATGAATTCAGCTTTATAATGAAGCCGGTATTTAATAAAGTTTATTGATGTGATAAAATCGGATTATGAGAAAATTATGGTTGTTGTTCTTATTGATAGGAACATATTGTTATGCCGGTGAAAAAAGATGTACGGTTGATTCGCCTGACGGAAAGATACAGTTAGCGATTATTCAAACGGATGCCGGTGAGCTGACTTATCAACTATCTGTGAAGCGTAAACAAGTGATTGAGGCTTCTGCATTGGGATTTAAAACAGAGGATGGGGTGTCTTTTCCTTCCCAAGGATGGAAAATGGGAAAGGTTATCCGTAACAAAGTGAATTCTGTTTGGAAGCCTCTGTGGGGAAAGCGTGCCGTAGTGCCCGATAAATACAATGAGATGAAGTTGTCTTTTGTGAATGAAGCGGAATCATCGGATGCTTTGGAGATAGTGGCGCGGGCTTATAATGAAGGTGTGGCTTTTCGCTATGTGTTGCCTCAAGGGGCGGGTTCTGCACTGGAACTTACCACTTTTAATTTTGCAGGCGACTATACCGCGTGGTATTATAATGGAGAAAGGCATAATATCGGTCCGGAACGATTGACCGAAACAGATGGCGAGCGCTTGCCCGTGATGACGGTGAAGGCTGCGGAAGATTTATACCTGGCTGTACATGAGGCTTGTCTGGATGAGGGTGAACCCTTGAAACTGAAATCGGAAAAGGGGCGATGCTTGTTTTCTGTTTCTGTGAAACCGCATTTACTCCGTGCAGGATATCAATCGGCATGGCGTGTGGTGCTTTGTGGCAACCGACCGGGCGATCTGGTGGATTCTCATCTCGTGGAATTATTGAATCCGGAACCTTCCGGAGAATATGATTTCTCATGGGTAAAGCCGGGAGTTGCGTTATGGGACTGGCGTATGAATGGTGCTCAGTGGGAAGGGTTTAATTATACGATGTCCTATCCTTCCTGGGAAAGAGCGGTTGATTTTGCCGCAGAGCAGGGTTTTGCCTATCTGGTTCTTGATGCCAATTGGTATGGACCTGAGTTTGAGCAGGGTTCGGACCCCGTTAAGGGAGATAAGGCCAGGGATGTGCGAAAGTTGATTCAATATGGAAAGCAGAAAGGAGTGGGTATCTGGCTGTATCTGAATGATGTGGGAGGACGTAATTATCCGTTGGAAGAAACTTTGAAACAATATGGGGAGTGGGGAGCTGCCGGAGTGAAGTATGGTTTTATGGCCGGAAACCCTGAAGAGAAGAATACCAGAACAAAGAGTATAACGGAAATGTGTGCACGGTATAAATTATTGGTAGATTTTCATGATTATCCGGTGCATCCCTATGGGCAGATGCGGACATGGCCCAATGCTGTGACACGTGAATACTGCAAAGCTCAATTGGACGGACACGAGATCTTCTATCCCAAGACCTTTGTTACTTCAGTGTTTGTAAATATGATAGCCGGCCCGATTGATATGAATAACGGTATGTTTGACCTTCGGCAAGGAAGAACGACACGTTCGGATAACAATCAGGAAGTGCCTTCGACAGTGGTATCGGAAGCTGCACGGACATTGATTACTTTCTCCGGCGCGACGATTATTCCGGATATTCCCGAATATTATCGTAAATATCCAGCTTTACTCCGCTTTTTGTCTGCACAGAAAATGCCTTGGCTGGAAAGTAAGACTTTAGATGGCGAAATAGGAGAATATATCGTAATGATGCGTCAAGCGGAAGATGGAGTATTCTTGGTAGGGGCTGCAACTAACGAAGAAAGTAGAACTTTACGTGTGCCGCTGTCTTTCTTAGGTAAAGGAGACTATGAAGCGGAAATTGTAGAAGATGGAGAGAATGCCCATTATTTGAGTAACAGAGAAACGATTAAGGTTTCGAAAAAGAAAGTAACGCGGAATGAAGTTTTGAATATAAAGTTAGCGCCGGGTGGCGGAGCTTGTATCCGTATTGGAAAAGAAATAAAACAGTAGCTATCCAGCTACTGTTTTATTAATCTTACTTCATATATTTCACCTATTTGTTTTCTTATGCAAGCGGACTAAACACAACCTTATATGTTTTAACCACCCCTTTATAGTCGAATTTCACAATAGCAGTTCCGGAAACCGATGTTGCCTGGATAATTTCTACTTTCACACTCTTATCAGTCGCTGATGCCGACACAGTAGGTATTCCGGTTGTTCCGGCGGGAAGTTTGTAGACAGCCTCATAGATGTCATAGCCGGTGATACCATTGCTTTCGGTAGAACGTACAGGAGTCTCCGGCACTTCGATTGCTTTTCCATTAACCTCTATATTTACTTTGGGGACAATAGGGCGAGTGATCTTCTTCTTCTTGGAGCTGAATCCCAATCCGGCTAAATCAAAGAGCTCACCGGTCTCCTGGCTTTCAGCTACTAGGTAAATTGCATGTTTCTTGTCCAAATGGTCAACAAACTTCGATACGTCGATTGTAAACTGTGTTGTTTCCTGTGCCGAATTGGCGGGAACAACTATCTCACCTATCTTCGTTCCTTTCCAGGTTTCGTTATCCCACGGACCGTCTAACCAAACATTCACTTTAAACGTCTTTGATGTTTTCGGTGCAAGGAAGAGGTTGAAGGCTGTTTTGTTTCCCTTTTTGGTTCCTTCGAAAGCTTTCAGGCCCAGTTTATCTTTATTCAATCCGCCGAAACCGAAGTACTTATATCCTATTATATTGCCGTTCTTCACGTTTGTGATAGGAGCGTGGTTATCCCAGATGTCCCATGAATCCTGTTGGATACGTCCGTCGGAGAGATAACATGCAAATCCTGCGGAATAGTATTGATAAGGATCAAGACCAAATATATGGAAGCCTTCCGAAGTTACTTCCGCTCCTTTGTATTCATTCCCCTGGCTGTCTTTGGCTGTCCAGATTTTATCTTTTGCATACGGATCGTAGGCTCTGATGGAAACCTTGCCGCCTTCCGATACCGGCTTCTTATCCCATTCCACATGGATTGGAGCTACCATCGACTGGCGGGCGTTGCCGAAGCCACGGGGCGGACGGTGATAGAATACGTACCATTGTCCGTTGATGAGTTCTATACTTCCATGCGTATTGTGTCCTGCATTAGTTGTTTGCAGTCGTGAACCGTCTTGGTTTAACACCGGTGCACGCGAATCGACCAGAACGCCGCCGCTCTTCCACGGACCCAGCGGAGAGTCACCATAAGCGTAGCGCAAAGTGGAGTTGGAACTGCCCAATCCATAATCGGGACCTGAATGTCCGCTATAGATGGTCACATATTTATTTCCAATCTTACGTATGGATGAGGCTTCAAAGAAGTTGAATGCTTCAAGGTCTTCTCCGGGAAAGATGTGCGGATATGAAATATTCTTCGGCCCGCGGTTGTTGCCTCTGCGGACACCTGCCGGCATGAAATAGGGGATAACCTCTGTTCCGGGGCGTACGGAATACATGGTGTTCTGATCCAGTTGGGCGGCTAATGAGCGTTGAAATCCCCAATATCCATAGGCTCTGAATCCGATTTCATAATCCGGGTCGTTCGGGTCTGTGATGTATTCGATATATACAGACGGGTCGAATCCCAAAATACTTCCGGGCAGGGTTTTCGTGCCGTCGGCGGTCAGGTTGACGGGTGTAAAAGGTCCGTCGGGACGGCTTCCTTTAGCCACCATCGCTTCCCTGTCTCTGCCGCGGCTGTGCGGGAACAGATAATATTCTTTTGTGCCGTCCTTTCTTTTCACTTCAACAAGGTCGGGAGCGTACATCACATCCCATTGTCCTCCTACCTGATAGGTGAAGATGGGGCCTTCGTCACGCCAACTTGATAAATCTTCCACGGGTGCCGACCACATCCTGATGTCCGGTCCGCAATAACTGCCGAAGCGGACATCGTGCGAACCGATGATGTAAGCGCGGAACTTTCCCGGATTGTCGGGGTCTTCAAAAACACGGGGCTCTCCGTCCGGCAGATGCTCCCATAATGGCAGGTACGGGTTACCCGCTCCGTGATAAACAAACTTGGACGTTTTCGGCTGATTATTATTACCGGCTATTGCTTTTGTTATTGCAAACATAGGGACAATAGCAAACAATAATAAAACGACTTGAATTCTTTTCATAACCAATCTAATCTTTTTTATACGTAAATATTTATGTTATTATTTGTTCAATAAGACACCATGCGACAAAAGTAAGTTATCGAAGAATGAGTGGCTTTTGATATTAGATATTTGAATTTCAAAATCAGATATATTTGTGATAATCCTTGTAAGTATTGAGTAAGAAGATAGATTGTTTTCTCATGTGTCTTTTGTTATTTGTTGAATAACAATTGTGCAAAATGATACAGATTATTCCTCCATACCGGCCAGGTGTGTCCACCCGGATATTCGGAATATGTATATTTCAGTTTTAGCGTATCAAACTCTTTAAGCATATTCTGGCAGTTCTGGTAGGCTATATCTTCTTTGCCTCCCATGGCGATCCAGAGTAATCTTAGTTGAGAGTCTATTGCCGCTTTATTCTTGTTGATAAACTCGTATTGGTCATCTGCGATTTTCTGGTAAAAAGGTAGCCATCCGGAACTGAATACACCGAGATGGGCAAACAAATCTGTATGATACAATCCGGCATAAAGTGTCTGTATACCTCCCATGGACAAGCCTGCAAGTGCCCGGCTGTCTGCTTCTTTTCTGACACGGTAGTTATCTTCTACAAATGGAATGACAGCCTGCGTCAACTCAGCTTCGAATGCTTTCAAGGCACCGGCATTGAATCCGGCAGAAGGCATATTGCCATCAAGCATTACTACTAACATGGGTTTGGCTTTTCCTGCTGCGATCAGGTTGTCCATGATTAGATCGGTCTTTCCTTGTGTGCCCCAGCCGCGTTCGTCTTCTCCACCACCGTGCAGAAGGTATAGAACGGGATATTTCTCGTCTGTACGGGTGTCATATCCTGCCGGAGTATATACGAAGAAGCGTCTCCACGAGCGGCTTACCTCCGAATAATAACGCTTCATGCGGATATCGCCATGCGGCACATCTTTCAGCGCATAATATTCTCCACCTTCAAAAGGCACTTCAATGCCGCTTGCCATACGTCCCATGCCATAGAAAGTCTCGCTGCCGGGATCAGCTACCGCCACTCCGTCAATCAGTAGTGAATAGTAGTGGAAACCTTCTCCCAAAGAGTCGGTTACTGTTTCCCAGATACCCCCTTCCTGTCTGACCATATCGTATTTCCGTCCCAGGTCTATCTGTACTTTTTGTGCATCCGGGGCTTTTATGCGAAAAATAGCGCGGTGGTCTGCCGTCAGTTGCGGATATTTGGAATTCCGTACGTTGGATTCCGCGCGTGCTCCGTGAAGGCCGTATTTATCGAAGCTTGATGTCTCTACAGGCTTGAATAGCAATTGAGAGAATAGGTAGAGGTCATTCTTCCATACATTGAAGTCGTGCCCGCCCGGCTCCACATAGAAGATGTGGGGAACCCGATGCCGTTGCAGATAGAGGTGAGTGCGCTCGCTGAAGGACATTAGGTTGTCATTGTCCCCGCAGGATATCCACAGTAGTTTCAGTTGTTGTTTGGCAGCTTCCGGATTAGGGACAAGCACTTCGGGTGCTTTGGTATTAGGAGCGGATGAGAACCCTCCTACCCAAGCAAATTTATCCAGATTTCCCAGACCAAAATTTAGGGATTGTCCGCCACCCATTGACAGTCCTGCGATGGCCCTGCTCTCCCGGTTCTTGATTGCAGGATATGTCTTTTCAATAAAGGGAATCAGGTCGTTCAGCAGATCTTTTTCAAAAATGGCGAAGCCTTCCACTTTATCCGGAGCCATGATATTGCCCGTAGCGCGGTCATCTTTTATGGCTCTTCCGTTGGGAAGTACTACGATCATCGGCGTTAGTTTGCCTTCGGCATACAGGTTATCGAGAATGACTTGCGGTTTGCCATTATTGAACCATTCCAGTTCATCGCCACCGATACCGTGCAGCAGATAAAGTACGGGATATTTCTTACTTTTGCTGAAGCCGGGAGGGGTATAAACCAATGCTTTCCGCTTCGTACCGACGGTTTTAGAGTTATAAGTCACCGTTTCTATTTTCCCTTGGGCTATTCCTGTCTTTTCTACGTCGAAACCAGCCTGAGAGTGGGGGATACTACTTTGTGCCTGTACCCCGAAGCAATACGCCAATGCGCATACTAAGATGATTGCAATGTTTTTCATGGTTCTGAATTTTATGTCGCAAACATACGGCATTCTGTTTTCTCAGCCCAATAATGATGTTACACGTTTCTTTCATGATGTTACATCTTTTGAAAAATGTACGGAGCAAGTACGGTAGAGTTGCGGTGAAGCTACGAAAGAAGTTTTATCTGAAATCTAAAATCAAATGTCTGAAATTGACAATGACTATAACATAATAGGCCTATTTTTGCATTGTGTCAGATCATATGGAAGTATGATTATAAGTGGAAATAAATAAGGATTAAGAAATGAAGAAAAAATGGATTCTATTGTTACTGATAACGATTAGTTCTACAAGCCTTACTGCGCAGGACGCGCTTTATCCGAACACTTTTCCTCTGGGAGATGTGAGAATAACCGCAGGTCCTTTTAAGCATGCCTGTGATTTGAACGTTAAGGTTCTGCTTCAGTATGATACTGACCGTCTGCTGGCTCCTTTCCTACGTGAAGCAGGATTACCTAAGAAAGCGGAAACGTATGGTAACTGGGAAAAAGACGGTCTTGACGGGCATATAGGTGGGCACTATCTGACTGCTTTAGCCATTCATTATGCCGCTACAGGTAATCTGGAATGCAAAAAACGCATGGATTATATGGTTTCTGAATTCGCACGTGTACAGCAGGCTAATGGTGACGGCTCTATTTGCGGTTTTCCAAACAGTAAGAAGTTTGCGGAAGAAATAAGAAAAGGGAATGTAGGCATTGTATGGAACTATTGGGTTGCCTGGTATAATATGCATAAAACCTATGCCGGACTGCGGGATGCTTGGCTTTACGGTAAAAATGAAAAAGCGAAAAAGATTTTCCTGAAGTTTTGTGACTGGGGCGTCGACGTTATTTCTAATTTAGACGACCGGCAAATGGAGCGTATGCTGGATAATGAATTCGGCGGTATGAATGAAGTGTATGCGGATGCCTGGCAAATGACCGGCAATCACAAATACCTCGATACGGCGAAGCGCTTCTCACATAAGCAGATTTTCGACAGTATGGCAAGGCGTATTGATAACCTGGATAACAAGCATGCCAATACGCAAGTGCCTAAAGCCGTGGGATATCAGCGTGTGGCCGAACTTAATTCGAAAACCGCTCCGGATTACAATGATTTTATGACTGCTGCTGAATTTTTCTGGGAGACTGTAGTTTCTCATCGCTCTTTGTCATTAGGCGGAAACAGTCGGGGTGAGCATTTTCCCGAAGCAGGAAAATGTTCCGATTATATGCACGAACGTCAGGGACCGGAGTCGTGTAATACTAATAATATGCTGAAACTTACCGAAGGTCTGTTCCGCATGCATCCCAAAGTGGAATATGCCGATTTTTATGAACGTGCCATGTATAATCATATCCTTTCTACCCAGCATCCTGAACATGGGGGATATGTATATTTTACACCTGCTTGCCCCTCGCATTATCGTGTTTATTCGGCACCGGGAAAAGCAATGTGGTGTTGTGTGGGTACCGGTATGGAGAATCATGGTAAATACGGGCAGTTTATTTATACCCATGATACGGCGGATAATGCTCTGTATGTGAATCTTTTTATACCTTCTGAATTAAACTGGAAAGAGAAGAAGATTAAGATTGTACAAGAAACGGACTTTCCGAATGAAGAAGGGACTACGCTGACTGTTAATCCTTCCAAAGCGACACAGTTTAAACTGCTGATACGTTATCCATCGTGGGTGGAGTTGGGAAAAATGCAGGTGGTCTGCAACGGGGTTGATTATGCAAAAAATGCGCAGCCAGGTTCTTATATAGCCATTGATCGCCAATGGTCAAAAGGAGATGTGGTAGAAATAAAGACTCCGATGACCGTGAGAATTGAAGAATTGCCCAATGTACCTAACGCTATCTCGATCATGCGTGGCCCTATATTGTTAGGTGCGAGGACGGGAACGGAAAATATGCCCGGATTAATTGCCGGAGACGGGCGTTGGGAGCATATTGCACACGGATCGTTGGTTTCACTTTTTGACGCACCTTATATTATAGGGGAAAGAAGTGATATTCTGAATAAACTGAATAGTATGAAGCCTGTCGAAGGAAAATCTTTTAGTTTTACTGTTCCCGGTTTGTTTACTCAGGAAAAATATAAGAATCTGATACTTGAACCATTCTATGGAATTCATGATAGCCGCTATATGATGTATTGGCTATCAATGTCCGAGCCGGCATTCAGGGAATATAAACAAGCCGTGGAAGCTGAAGAGCATGGGAGAATGATACTCGACAAGCGTACTGTGGATATAGTATCATCGGGTGAGCAACAACCTGAGTCGGATCATGCAATGAAAACTCAGGATTCGCATCGTGGAGTACATGCCGGTGAGGCTTGGCGTGATGCCCGTAATGGAGGATATTTTGAATATACACTGACCACGAAAGGGAATGAGGATCTCTCATTGATGGTCCGTTATTGGGGAGCTGAGTCTGGTAGCAGGAGTTTTGATATTCTGGTGGATGGTCAAACTATCGCTACGGAGGATATTGTCGGGAAATGGAAGAAAGACTTGTTTTGCAATGTGGAATATAATATTCCGGCCACTTTGCTGAAATCGAAAGATAAAATTACGGTTAGGTTTCAGAGTAAACCGGATACTACAGCGGGAGGGATTTTTGCAGTACGATTGTTAGTTCCCGAATCAATGGTGGTGGATAAATAATGGTAATATAGGGTAGAAAAAAATTAAGTTAGTTAGATAAAGTTAGAGGTTAAATTTAGCACTTGTTTTGATAGGATTTAGAATGGTAGATAGTTTTTGGTAACGGAATAGCAAATGATTGAAAAGCTCGAAGCGATAGAAATATGCTTCGGGCTTTTCTTGCTTTACAGTAGGATAGGAGGACGATATTATCTAAAATCACAAATGGATTATCTAAAATTGCAAATATATACAGAGGCATTTCCCTACTTTTGTTGGGTTAACAAATAAGGGTAGTTGTACTAACTAAATATGTATGTTTATGAACTTACTTAGAAAAATATGGGGGATTGTAATAGCTGCTATAATCAGTTCGTGCCATTCGGGAACATTTGATACTATTTCTCCTGACGGAACCTTAAAGGTTGGTGTAGTGACAACAAAGGATGGCGATTATGGAAAAGCCGCTTTCGTTGTGCATTACAAGGGAGATAGTATTCTTTTTCGTTCCGAACTGGGATTGGAGACAGATGCTCAAAAGTTTGCCGGTAACTTAAGATTGAAATCAGTTTCAGAACCGAAATCCGTGATTGATGATTATAAGATGATTACGGGAAAACGGAGCCATTGTGTGAACGAGGCTTCCGAACGGGTTTATTCTCTGGAAAACGATGAAGGGCAAATTTTGGAGGTAACGTTTAGGGTGTACAACGATGGAATTGCATTTAAGTATGGACTTAAAGCTATTTCGGATGAAGAACATATCATCAATGAATATACGGCGTACGCTTTGCCGAAAGGGAGTAAAAGATGGATACAACAATATGATCCGGGTTATGAAAAGTTTTTCCCGTTGTCTACTGACGGTAAGCTTGCCAACCGTCCGGAGGTTGATCTTTGGGGATATCCGGCGCTTATAGAGCCACGGGATTCTGTGTTTGTGTTGATTACGGAGGCCAATATCAGACGGGGGCATTGTGGCTCTTTTCTGTATAATGGGGATAATCGCGATAATTATCAGGTACGACTGGCTGATAAAAAACTTGCTTTCAGTGGTGTGTGGGAGTCTCCATGGCGATTGCTTATTGCTGGCTCTTTAGCTGATATTACTGAGTCTACACTGGTGACGGATGTATCTGACCCTTCTAAGGTGGAGGATACGGAATGGATAAAACCCGGAATGGTGTCATGGATTTATTGGGCGCACAACCACGGTTCCAAGGATTATCAGATAGTGAAAGAATACATCGACCTGGCCACCCGCATGAAGTGGCCCTATGACCTGATTGACTGGGAATGGGATGAAATGGGCAATGGAGGCAACCTTCAGGATGCCGTGAAGTATGCTTTGGAACAGGGTATTAAACCCTTGCTATGGTATAATTCGAGTACAAGCTGGCTTGGTCCCGGCCCTTTATACCGGCTGAATAAGAAAGAAGACCGGGAGAAGGAATATAAATGGCTGAGTGACATGGGAGTTGCCGGTATCAAAGTAGACTTCTTCACGGGCGATAGTGTTGCCACCATGAACTATTATATGGATTTGCTGGAGGATGCGGTGAAGTACAAGCTGATGCTTAACTTCCATGGTGCCACCATCCCTCGCGGCTGGCAACGCACATATCCCCACCTGATGTCGGTGGAAGGGGTGTATGGTGCCGAGTGGTATAACAATAATCCGATACTGACCAACCGGGCGGCCGAACATAATGCCACGTTGCCTTTCACAAGAAACGTTGTAGGGCCGATGGACTATACTCCGGGAACTTTTTCCGATTCACAGCATCCGCATATCACATCACACGGGCATGAACTTGCGTTACCCGTGATTTTCGAATCGGCTTTGCAGCACATGCCCGACAGGCCTTCGGTTTATGATAACTTGCCGGAAGCAGTAAAACATCTTCTGTCTGAGTTACCCACTGCCTGGGATGATACGAAACTTTTGGCCGGTTATCCCGGAGTAGAAGTTGTCATGGCACGGCGCAGAGGGGATGTATGGTATATTGCAGGTATTAATGGGACTAATGAACCGAGGACGCTCCGTGCACCTCTGGCGGCTATTCCAGTAAGTGGAAAGCAAGTGTCTTTGTTCAAGGACGGCACTGATGACAGGAGCTTTGCTATTGAAGAAAATATTCCCTTGTCGGACGAAGAAACCGGTTTAGAGATAAAGTGTTTACCACGCGGTGGTTTTGTAGCTGTAATAAGATGATGAAAACAAAATATTGGAGGCTTTTGCCCGTTATATGTCTCGCGTTTCAGGCACACGCTCAGCAATTGCCTGATTGGGAAAATCCGAACGTGATAGGAATCAATAAAGAAGAGTATCATGCCACGTTGACGCTTCCTTCCGGGAAGGCTGCATGTGATGAGATTGTATCATTGAATGGAACATGGAAGTTCATGTGGTCTGCTGACCCGGAAAAGCGCCCGGCTGATTTCTATAAGAGTGATTTCGATGTTAGCGGATGGGACAATATCGCCGTACCCGGCACCTGGCAATTGCAGGGGTATGGGAAACCTATCTATACTAACTGGACTTATCCTTTTAAGAAAGATCAGCCAAGGGTGACGGGAGAGCCGCCGAGGCATTTCTTTAGTTATGAAAACCGTAATCCGGTAGGCTCTTATGTGACTACGTTTGATGTTTCGGAAGAAATGAAAGGTAAGCGGTTGTACCTGCATTTCGAAGGGGTGAAGTCTGCCATGTATGTATGGGTAAACGGGGAAAAGGTAGGATATAGTGAAAACTCCATGGCTCCGGCTGAGTTTGACGTTACCCGATATGTGAATGAAGGGCAAAACCGTTTGGCAGTGGAAGTCTACCGTTGGTCTGACGGAAGTTATCTGGAAGATCAGGATATGTGGCGTTTCAGTGGAATTTATCGCCCGGTAGAGCTGTGGGTTCGTCCTGAAACTCATATAAAAGACTATTCGTTTGCCACTGAGCTGTCGGATGACTTCTCGTCGGCAGACTTTAAGGCGAGAATCTGGCTGCGGAATTCATCGGAACATAAATCCGGCAAGTTGAACCTTGAAATGATATTGAAGGGCAAAAACAGTCGGGGAGAGAAAGTGACGAAAAGGCTGACCGCTCCCGTAAAGAATTTGCCGTCTTCATCCGTCGAGTGTTATTCTTTATCCTTTGTACTGGAAAATCCGGAGCTATGGTCGGCAGAGAAACCCAATTTATATGATATTGAGATAAGACTTTACGACGGAAAGCAGGTGGTTGAAGAGTTATGCTCACATTGGGGAATATGGAAGTGCGAAATCGAGGGGAATACTTTCAAGTTTAATGGTAAGCCCGTTAAACTGAAAGGAGTGAACCGGCACGAGCATCATCCACGTACCGGCAGGCTGGTGGATAGGGAAACCATGGAAAAGGACTTGAAGCTGATGAAACAAGCCAACATCAATATGATCCGTACTTCGCACTACCCTAACAGTCCGTTGTTTTATGAACTGTGTGACAGATATGGTTTCTATGTGATGGATGAGGCTAATCAGGAAAGTCACGATTATGGTTTAGGCAATAAAATCCTTGGTGATAACCCGGAATGGATGTCAGCACATGTGGACAGAACTCTTGCACTGGTACAACGTGACAAGAACCATCCTTGTGTGGTTTTCTGGTCTTTGGGCAATGAAGGAGGTGCCGGCTGCAATATGAAAGCCATGGCAGATACGATACGCTCCATAGATGCTTCACGCATTATTTTCTGTGATACCGATCTTTCTGTGTCGGCTTTTAACGACCCCTCTTACTATACTCCCGGAAAGCTTAAAGAGTATGCCCGTGAAAAACGTGATAAACCCATCTTTATGCGTGAGTATGCCCATGCCATGGGAAATTCAGTAGGCAATTTGCAGGAGTATTGGGATGTCATTGAGGCTAATGCTCACATTGCAGGTGCCGCTATCTGGGATTGGGTTGACCAGGGAATTGCAAAGAGAATAAATCCGGGATATGAAAAGGAAGTGGAGAATTCGGGTTCTTTGTTATTGAAGAAAGGTGAATTCTGGGCTTATGGAGGAGACTTCGGAGATTTCCCCAATAACGGGAACTTCTGTTTCAATGGTTTGATTGGAGCTGACCGTGTTCCTCATCCGCACTACTATCAGGTTCAGAAAGTATATCAGAATATTGGTTTTTCACTCGAAGCTCCTAACAAGGTACGTCTCACCAATAAGTATGAGTTCACGGCTTTGGATGAGTTCGATTATGAGTATGAGTGGCTGCAGAACGGTGAGCTTGTGAAGTCGGGCAAGGCATCTATTGTAGCCGGAGAATATTTGGATATTCCCTCTTTCGCAGGGACGGGTGAACTTTTCCTGAATGTGTTTGCTAGACTGAGACAGGGTACGTGCTGGGCCGAGAAAGGTTTTACTGTTAGTAAGGAGCAATTCCAGGTGAATGTAAGCAAGCCGGAACTGATTGCCTCAGAGGGGGGAAATGTTGAAGTGAATGCGTCTTTGTCCGCTATTGAAGTAATGGCTGGTTCGGATTGCTTTGTAATTGATGCGAAATCCGGTGCTCTGGCAAGTTGGAAGAATGGTGGAACGGAACTTCTTTATGCTCCTTTGGAACCTTATTTCTGGAAACCGGCGAATGACAACCAGATGAACAATGGGTATAACAACCGCTTGGGAGCATGGAGAAATGCCGCTGCCGAACGTGTGGTTGAACATATTGATTATTCTGTAAAGAACGGGCTGGCTGTAGTAGAAGCGGATATGTCATTGCCTGCAGTAGGTGCTGCTTACCGGTTGCGCTATACCATAAACGGAAGTGGAAAGATACAGGTAGAAGCTTTCTATCAACCGGAAAAAGAAAAAATCCCATTGATGCCTAAGTTCGGAATGAGGATGCGTTTGCCCTCTTCTATGAATTATATTAAATGGTATGGTCGTGGCGAATTTGAAAACTATCCGGATAGGAAAACGGCGGCTTTTGTCGGTTGCTATGCGGCGGATGTTGATAACTTTATCACAGATTATGCTTTTCCGCAGGATAATGCAAACAGGTGTGATGTTCGTTGGTTCTCACTGAATGACAAGGAGAGCCGGAAGATAAAGGTGGCAGGTTTGCAACCGCTCTGTTTTCGTGTGTGGCCTTATAGTGAGGAAGACTTGGAGAAGAACAGGCATGCTTATGAATTACCCGAGCGTGATTATCTGAATGTGAATATCGATTTGAATATCCATGGTGTGGGAGGGACTGATTCTTGGGGTGCAAGAACGTTGGATGAATATACAATTGATGGCAATCAGGCCTATTATTACGGCTATATAATGGAGTATTCTGATTGATAGTCGTTTATTTATCTAAAGTTGATACTCAAATATCTAAAATTAAAAAGGATACAAGTGACATACAGCTATTTTTGTATCACATAAAGTTTGGAATGTTTTAATCATAATCATTAAATATAATAAGTAACCATGAAATCAATTAAAAGTGTATTGATATTAATGGCGCTGTGTTGTTGTACTTCTCTTATAGGGCAAGATTATCAGCAGACTCCCGAGGGACTTAAGGCGACCGTTAATTCTGTAGATGTGGAGTTACAATTCTACACTCCGTCAATTGTAAGAATTCTGAAATCTCCTGATGGCTGGAAGTATGTGAAAGAGAGCCTCTCGGTAATAGAGGCTCCTCAAAAAGTGAAACCTGCCATTACCAGGGAAGGTAATACTGTTAGACTGAAAAGTAGTGAAATGGAGGTTACTCTTAATTTGGAGTCGGGCATTGTGGCTTTCTTCAATACTAAAGGAGAACCTTTGCTTAGTGAGAAAGGAAAGCCGGAGTTTACTGATTTTGATGATGCCGGAAATAAAACGTTCACAATCAAGCAATCGTTTATTTTAGATAAAGATGAGCCTCTTTATGGATTAGGGATTCTCCAGAATGGAAAAATGTCGCAACGCAATCAGACCAAGCACCTTGTACAGGGCAATGTGGAGGACGTGGTTCCATTCGTACAGTCTGTGAAAGGATACGGCCTTTTTTGGGATAATTATTCGCCAACCAATTTTGCTGATAAGCCGGAAGGAACCTCTTTCCAGTCCGAAGTGGGAGATTGCATCGACTATTACTTTATGTATGGTGGAAATGCTGATGGTGTAGTTGCACAAATGCGTGCATTGACCGGACAGGTTCCCATGTTCCCCCTCTGGACTTACGGCTATTTCCAAAGCAAGGAACGCTATAAAAGTCAGGAAGAAACGGTGGGAGTGGTACGGAAATACCGTGAACTGGGTGTTCCTCTCGACGGAATTATTCAGGATTGGCAATACTGGGGACACAACTATTTGTGGAATGCCATGGACTTTAAGAATCCTTCGTTCAGCGATCCTAAAAAGATGATCGATGATGTGCATGGAATGAATGCGCACATGCTGATTTCTATCTGGTCTTCGTTTGGACCGATGACCAAGCCTTATAGGGAACTGGACAAGAATGGCATGTTGTTTAACTTCTCCACATGGCCCCAATCGGGACTCGAGACTTGGCCGCCCAATATGGAATATCCTTCCGGAGTACGTGTATACGATGCCTATAACCCGAAAGCCCGTGATATTTATTGGAAATACCTGAATGAAGGTATCTTCAAATTAGGCATGGACGGCTGGTGGATGGATTCTACGGAACCCGACCACTTTGACTGGAAGCCGGAGGACTTTGATACAAAGACCTATCTGGGTTCGTTCCGCAAGGTGCGCAATGCTTATCCGCTGTTGACAGTGGGTGGAGTATATGATAATCAGCGTGCTGTAACTTCCGATAAACGCGTCTTTATTCTTACACGTTCCGTTTTTGCCGGGCAGCAACGTTACGGAGCCAATGTATGGTCGGGAGATATCGGCTCTTCCTGGGAGTCACTGCGCAATCAGATTCCGGCAGGCTTGAATTTTACTCTGACCGGAAATCCTAATTTCAATTCGGATATTGGTGGCTTTTTTGCCGGAAGCTATAATAGGGGCTGGAATGACGGAAGTGCACCCAAGAATCCGATGTATCAGGAACTGTATGTGCGTTGGTTGCAATTCGGTACGTTTACACCGATGATGCGTTCACATGGAGCTGATACACCGAGGGAGATTTATCAATTCGGGAAAAAAGGTGAACCGATATATGATGCTATTGAAAAAATGATTCATCTGCGCTATGCATTGTTGCCCTATATCTATTCCACTTCATGGGAAGTGACCGAACGGCAGTCGAGCTTTATGCGTGCGTTGGTGATGGACTTTGCTGCTGACAAGAAAGTATGGGATATAAAAGACCAATACATGTTCGGCAAATCCATTCTGGTAGCGCCGGTAGTTAATGCGCAATACACTCAGGAGAAGCTGGTAAAACTAAAAGAAAATGATGGCTGGGATAAGAATAATGTTAAGAAATTTGAGAATAAGGCTCCGGTAGACTTTATGCAGGCTAAGTCCGCAAAGGTATATTTGCCGGAAGGTGCTATCTGGTATGATTTCTGGACGAATGAAAAGTATGACGGCGGACAGGAAATAGAAAAGGAGACAACTATTGATGTCATTCCGTTGTATGTCAAGGCGGGTAGTATCATCCCAATGGGACCTAAAGTGCAGTATGCAACAGAGAAACCATGGGATAATCTTGAATTGAAAGTATATGCCGGTGCTGATGGTTCTTTTGTTCTGTATGAGGATGAATTTGATAATTATAATTATGAGTTGGGAGCATATACTGAAATCCCTATGACATGGAACAATGCTTCCCGCCAGTTGACCATTGGAGCACGGAAGGGGACATACGAAGGAATGTTGAAAAACAGAAAGTTTACTGTTGTACTTCAAGATGGAAGCCGGAAGGTTGTTGACTACAATGGGAAAAGAGTGAGTGTGAAATTTTAGTGCTATTTGGAAATATAGATTTTAAATACCAGAAACAATGAAGAAACTTATTTTGCCCGGGTTGACGGCAGCTATGTTGTTTATGGCTTCTCCTCAGGAGTGCCTGAATGCCCAGACTCCGATTATACAGACCAAATTTACTGCCGACCCTGCGCCAATGGTGCATAAGGGTACAGTATACCTTTATACTACCCATGATGAAGACTATGCTCCCGAAGGAATGGCAGGCTTCCGCATGAAAGAATGGTTGCTTTACACCAGCACCGATATGGTGAACTGGACGGATCATGGAACCATAGCCGACTTGTATAACTTTAAATGGGCTGACCCTGCCGTATCAGGTTGGGGAGGATTTGAGAATGGTGCCTGGGCTCCTCAGTGCATCGAGCGTAATGGAAAGTTTTATTTGTATTGTCCCGTGCAGGGACGAGGCATCGGTGTGCTGGTTGCCGATAATCCCTTTGGCCCTTTTACCGACCCCCTTGGAAAACCCTTGATCGGTGCCGAGTATGACAGTATTGACCCGAGTGTGTTGATAGACGATGATGGACAGGCATATCTATATTGGGGAAATCCTAATCTCTGGTATGTGAAACTGAATGAAGATATGATATCCTGTGCGGGGGAAATCACGAAAGATAAATTAATCCGGAAGATAGAAAATCAGAAAGACCCTTATCATTTCCAGGAGGGTCCTTGGGCATACAAGAAGAATGGGCACTATTATATGGCTTATGCAAGTACATGCTGCCCGGAAGGTATCGGTTATGCAATGGGTCCTAGCCCGGTAGGCCCCTGGGAATTCAAGGGTTATATAATGAAACCTAACAGAAAGTCCTCCGGAAACCATCCGGGCATCATTGATTATAAAGGTAAATCTTATGTGTTCGGGTTTAACTACCGTTTGAACTTCATGATAACCGACAAGCATCATGAACGCCGTTCCATATGTGTGGCCGAGTTGGAGTATAATCCCGATGGCACAATCAAGGAACTGCCCTGGTGGGATGACGGTGTTGCAGTTGAGCCTGTCGGCACATTGAATCCTTATAAGCGGACTGAGGCGGAAACAATGGCTTGGAGTCAGGGACTTAAGACCGCCAAGGACGATGAAAGCGGGATGTATGTTACTTCCATTCATAACAGGGACTTCCTTCAAGTGAAAGCGGTTGACTTCGGCAAAGGGGCAAAGACATTTGAAGTCCGTGCAGCTACGATAACCAAAGGAAAGGTTGAAATCCGCTTGGATGACCTTGACGGTACATTGCTGGGGGTATGCGATATCAGTAATACCGGTGGCTGGAATACGTGGAAAACCTTTGTTACCGATGTGGAAAAGGTGGGTGGAGTTCACGATCTGTACCTCGTTTTTAGAGGAGGAGACGGAGAGATGTTCAACATGGACTATTGGAGATTCAAGTAGATGGCCGGGAAACCGCGTTAGAAATAAATCGTAAATAAATATATATCTGTATCATGAAAAAGATGATGTTGGCATGGCTGACTGTTGTTTCATTACTGATGGGGTGTTCCGGTTCGGAAATGCCAGTGAAGGGAACGTTTCGTAATCCGGTGGTTTATGCCGATATACCGGACATATCCATTACACGTGCGGGAGAATACTACTACATGATAAGTACCACCATGCACCTGATGCCCGGCGGGCCTGTTATGAGATCAAAAGATCTGGTAAATTGGGAAACAGTGAGTTATGTCTTCGATAAGTTGACTGATAACTCAAAGTATGATTTGATTGGTGGAACTGTTTATGGGCGCGGACAATGGGCATCGTCCATACGCTATCATAACGGTAAGTTCTATGTATTGTTCTCACCAAACGATGTACCTTACCGGTCGTATATATTCACGGCGGACGATCCCGCCGGAAAGTGGGAACTATTGTCGAGAACGCAGCATTTCCATGATGCCTCTTTGTTTTTTGATGATGACGGACGGGTATATGTATTCTATGGAACCGGTGAGCTGAAGGAATTGAAGAGTGACTTGTCGGATGTGAAGCCCGATGGAGTCAGTATGAAGATATTCGAGCGGGATGCTGACGAACAGGGACTACTGGAAGGAAGCCAGGTTGTGAAGCATAACGGCAAGTACTATTTGTTGATGATCTCCATGGACTGGAGCATCCCCGGTCGGGTGCGCAGGGAAGTATGTTACCGTGCTGACACGATTACAGGACCTTATGAGAAAAAGGTTATCCTGGAACATGATTTTGACGGTTACGGAGGAGTAGGCCAAGGTTGTATTATTGACTCGGAAGAAGGAGACTGGTATGGGGTTATTTTTCAGGACCGCGGAGGAATAGGTCGGGTGCCTACTCTGATGCCCTGCCGCTGGGTGGATGGATGGCCGATGCTGGGAGATGAAAACGGTCATGTACCCTTGACGATGGAAAAAGAGATATATCCGACTGAAAACACCAAAGGAATACTTGGAAGTGATGACTTCAGCGATGAGAAGCTTTCACTCTACTGGCAATGGAATCATAATCCGGTAGATGATAAGTGGTCTTTGACAGAGCGTCCGGGTTATCTGCGATTGAAGACCAGCCGGGTGGTTGATAACCTGTATTTAGCTCCGAATACGATTACGCAACGTATGGAAGGGCCGAAGTGCAGTGCTACCATTTCGCTTGATGTTTCTCATATGAAGGATGGGGATGTAGCCGGATTCAGCGCATTCAACGGACATTCCGGGCTTTTGTCAGTGGTGAAGGAAGGGGATGCAAAGCGTCTGGTTATGTCTACCAATGTCGTTAATTTTGATAGGACTCCCAATAAGGCAATAGCCAGTGTGGATATAGAAGAAAAAGAACAAGTTGAATTTAATCAGGACGTCATTTATCTGCGTATAGAAGGCGACTTCATGCCGAAACGCGATATTGCTACTTTCTATTATAGCTTGGATAATAAGGAATGGAAAAAGATGGGAACGGATTTCAAAATGCGCTTTGATTATACAAGGCTCTTTATGGGAAGCAAGTTTGCTATCTTCAACTATGCAACGAAGTCGCTGGGAGGTTATGTCGACGTTGATTACTTTGACTATGAGAGAGCTAATGATAGAGTAACTATTAATAAATAATATCCTGATATTCATGAAACACTTTTTAGTTATAGCAGCGTTATTAATTTGCGGTGCAATAAAAGCGGAAGAGAAACAAATTACAAGTCCCGATGGGAAAATATTGGTAACTATCTCCGATAAAAATGGGCAACCTTCATATAGCATCAGCTATAATGGTACTCCTTTCATTCATTCTTCTCCTTTGGGGCTTGTGACTAATGTCGGTGATTTTTCCCGGGATATGTCTTTGGGACAGAATGTCCGGTCGAACAAAATTGACGAGACCTATACATTGCCTAATATAAAGCAGAGCAATGTGCACTATGTGGCTACAGAAGCTGTATACCAGTTTAGCCAGCAAGATAAGGTTATTTTTGATGTTATATTTCGCGTAAGTGACCGGGATGTTGCTTTCAGATATAAAATGTATCCTCAGAAGAAGGCCTTGTCCTGCGTTGTGAAAGAGGAAATGACCGGTTTTGTGCTTCCTGAGGGGAGTACGACTTTCCTGTGTCCGCAGAGTAAACCTATGGGAGGATTTGCCCGCACTTCGCCCAGCTACGAAACTCCCTATAAAGCGGATGATTCCATGGGTAAAAATGGATGGGGTGAAGGATATACTTTCCCTTGTCTGTTCCGTAATGGTGACAAAGGATGGATACTTATTTCAGAAACGGGTGTGGATAGTAAATATTGCGGAAGCCGTTTGCTGGGACATGAAAATGGCCTGTATACAATCGGTTTTCCTCAAGAAGGTGAAATGAATGGAAACGGTACAACTGCACCCGGACTTGCATTGCCGGGAGAAACTCCCTGGCGGACGATAACTTTGGGCGAAACTTTAGCTCCGATTGTTGAAACAACGGTTTCTTTTGATGTGGTAAAGCCACTATATGCAGCGTCTGGCAAATATGAGTACGGCAGAGGTTCCTGGAGTTGGATTATCGGTATGGATGGAAGCACGAAGTATGAAGAGCAGTTGCGTTACATTGATTTCTCGGCGGCAATGGGTTATCAGTCTGTATTGGTAGATGCATTGTGGGATACGCAGATTGGATATGATAAGATTGAGCAGTTGGCTAAATATGGAGCGCAGAAAGGGGTAGGTCTCTATCTGTGGTATAACTCTAACGGATACTGGAATGATGCTCCACAATCACCCCGTGGCATTATGGACAATGCGATAGCCCGTCGTAAAGAAATGAAATGGATGCAAAGCATTGGAATACGTGGCATAAAGGTTGACTTCTTTGGTGGTGATAAGCAAGTTACCATGCAACTGTATGAAGATATTCTTGCTGATGCCAATGAATACGGGTTGCTGGTGATTTTCCACGGATGTACTTTGCCTCGCGGCTGGGAACGTATGTATCCTAACTATGCGTCGAGTGAAGCAGTATTGGCGAGTGAAAACCTGCATTTCTCCCAGGGAAGCTGTGACGCTGAGGCATTCAATGCCTGCCTGCATCCGTTTATCCGTAATACGGTGGGTAGTATGGACTTTGGCGGCAGTGCACTGAATAAATATTATAACTCGGATAATGCTCCGCGCGGAAGCCGGCGTATGACTTCTGACGTGTTTGCTTTGGCTACTGCAGTATTGTTTCAAAGTCCGGTGCAACATTTTGCCTTGGCTCCGAATAACCTGACGGATGCTCCGGAATGGGCGATAGGCTTCATGAAAGAAGTTCCTACCACATGGGATGAAGTACGCTTTATTGATGGCTATCCCGGGAGATACGTAGTTATGGCTCGCAGGCATGGAGATAAATGGTATATTGCAGGGGTTAATGCCCAGAAAGAAACTGTAAAACTGAAGATTGCCTTGCCGATGTTTATGCCTGGCAATCAGGTACGTGTATTCAGTGATAATGAAGAATTGCAAGGAAATGTAAAACAAGTAAAGGTAAATAAGAAACAGGAGTTACAATTGACAATGCCTTGCAATGGTGGAATATTAATTGTAGAATAATCAAACTAAAAAAGCAATATGGATAAAATGAAATCTTTATTCTTCTCATCGCTATTGACGGTGGTGGCTACTTCGGGACTGGCACAGAACCCGATCATTCAGACAAATTATACGGCCGATCCGGCTCCGATGGTATATAACGATAAAGTATATCTTTATACTACCCATGATGAGGATAATTCCACCTGGTTTACGATGAATGACTGGCGATTGTATACCACGAGTGATATGGTGAACTGGACCGATCATGGGGCTGTTCTGTCATATACCGACTTCAGTTGGGCCAAAGGGGATGCCTGGGCTCCGCAATGTATCGAAAGAGGTGGAAAGTTCTATATGTATGTGCCTGTGATTTCGAGAATCAATAACAGAGGTGCTATTGGAGTGGCAGTGGCTGATAGTCCTTACGGCCCATTCTATGATCCGCTTGGAAAGCCATTGGTTCAGAGTGAATGGGGAGATATTGACCCGACGGTTTTTATTGATGACGATGGACAAGCTTATATGTATTGGGGAAACCCGAATTTGTATTATGTGAAATTGAATGAAGATATGATTTCCTACAGCGGGGATATTGTACGTGTACCTTTAACTGCGGAATCGTTCGGAAAGCGTGAGGGTGACTCTCAGAGAGCTACTTTGTACGAGGAAGGTCCCTGGCTTTATAAACGGGATAAGAAATATTACCTATTCTGGCCGGGAGGTCCGCTACCCGAACATATCGGATATTCTACCAGCGATAGCCCTACGGGACCGTGGAAATATGGCGGTACGGTAATGGCTGCCGGAGGCGGATCGTTTACAATCCATCCGGGAGTCATCGACTTCAGAGGCAAGACCTACTATTTTTATCATAACGGAAAGTTGCCCGGTGGTGGTGGTTTCAACCGTTCGGTATGTGTGGAAGAACTTAAATTCAACAAAGACGGCTCAATTCCTGAGGTGAAGATGACGGAAGGAATCACCAAGGGGCTTGTTACCTTGAATCCATATGTAAAGAATGAAGCGGAAACAATCGCTTTCTCCGAAGGTTTTAAATCTTTCAAGAACAATCAGGTGGGTGTCTTTGTAACAGCAATGAAGGATGGTAGTTATATCCGGGTTCGTGACGTGGACTTTGGAACAAACGGTGCAACGAAGTTCACTGCCAGACTCGGTACGACACACAATGACCCCGTGCGGCTTGAGGTGCGCCTGGGTGGTGTGGACGGAGAATTGTTGGGAACCATTAAAGTACCCCGGACAGGTGGCAGTGATCGTTGGGATTTGCGGACCATTGATATCTCGAAAGTGACCGGAGTACATGATCTATGTTTTGTGGTGAAGGGAAGACCGTCTACCAACCTTATGTATTTCGATTATTGGATGTTCTCTAAATAAATCAGCACTATATACTATGAAAACAGTATGGAAGAAGTGGAATCTGGTTGGGTTAATTGCGATGACTCTGTCTCTTTCCGTATTTTTACTAAATGCAGCATGTGTTTCGAGCGAAAAGAAAAATGTAGTTCTTGAACTGGAACAGGGTACACTTTCATTGATACCGCTAAATCGGAATGCTGTTCGGGTACAGTTCGCTCAATCAGGTTCAGTGCCTATGCAGGAACTTATCTATACGGAGAACTCTCCCGTTCCGGAGTATGAAGTTGCAGAAGATGATAAATCTCTGACTTTATCTCTGGAAGGGATTTCTGTGGAGTTTGATAAAGGCACGGAGGCGCTGACTTTTAAAGATGCGAATAAACGTATCATTCTTCAGGAAAAAGTCGGAGGGCGCTTTATGGCAGCTTCTTCTGTTCAGGGAGAAGCTACATTCCAGGTGGAACAACACTTTGTATCTCCGAAAGATGAGTATATATACGGTACTGGTCAATTTCAGGATGGTTATCTCAATATCAGAGGCTTGTCGAGGAGGTTGACACAGGTCAATACACAGATTTCCATACCTTTTATTCTGTCAAACAAAGGTTATGGACTGTTGTGGAATAACTATGGATTGACGGATTTCAATCCGGCAGATGAATCTATTGAGTTGACTCCTGCGAGTGCAAGCGGTGAGGCCGTTACTGTCAATACTACAGGTACGAGCGGGAATGTAAGAGAAACCCGGCAGACATACTCGTTCACAGCCTCGTTGGAAGTACCTCATTCCGGGCGTTATTCTTTGTTGTTGGATGTCGGACAACGGATGGCACGCAAGTACTATCTTGCTATCGATGGAGATAAGGTGTTTGATATCAATAATTTGTGGCTGCCTCCTACAACTTCTGCAATAGTGGAATTGAGTGCCGGAAAGCATGCCATAGAGGTGCAGGGTGAGCGTAATGATAAGCCTGTACTATATTGGCGTCCTGTTTCCGAAGAAACCGTTTTTCGTTCACCGGTTGCCCAAACATTGGATTATACTGTTTTCGCTGGTAATGGAGATGAAGTTATTGCCAGTTACCGCGAGTTGACCGGGCCTTCTCCCATGATGCCTTTATGGAGTTTGGGATATATACATTGCCGGGAACGGTACAATACTCAGGCGGAGTTATTGGAGAATGCCCGTGAGTTCAGGCAACGGAAGTTACCTATAGATATGATTGTTCAAGACTGGCAATATTGGGGAAAACATGGTTGGAATGCGATGCGGTTTGATGAAGACAGGTATCCTGATCCGGGGAAAATGCTTCAGGAGCTTCATGATATGGATATACGCCTGATGATTTCCGTCTGGTCTAAAATAGATACCCAGTCTGAAATAGGAAAGCAGGCAACAGAAAACGGATATTATATTCCGGGCAGTGACTGGATTGATTTCTTCAATGCTGATGCTGCGGCTTTTTACTGGCAGAACTTCCGTAACGGACTATTGAAATATGGCATCGATGCTTGGTGGCAGGATGCTACTGAGCCTGAAAATGACGACCTCCAGAACCGGCGTATAAATAACGGGCAGACACCGGGAGAGGTTTACCGGAATGTTTATCCGATGTATGTCAGTAAGACGATCTATGAAGGTTTGCGCAAAGATGATCCTGACCGGAGGGCTATGATATTTACCCGTAGCGGCTTTTCCGGAATGCAGCGTTATGCGGCAGCCACATGGTCGGGAGACGTGGGACATGACTGGGAAACTCTGCGTCGGCAAATAGCCGGAGGGCTGGGACAAATGGCAACAGGTCTGCCTTGGTGGACGTATGATGCCGGTGGTTTCTTCCGTCCAGGCGATCAATATACCAATACGGGGTATCATGAACAGTTTATCCGTTGGTTGCAGGCAGGAACATTTTTTCCATTAATGCGTGTACATGGTTACATGAGTAATACCGAACCATGGAGATATGGAGAGAAAGTTGAGCGTATCGTTGCCCGTTATTTAGATTTGCGTTACAGACTTCTTCCCTATATTTATTCTCAAAATGCTGCGATTTCCTTTAAAGGTTCCACTTTAATGCGTCCGTTAGTAATGGATTTTCCGGAAGACTCCCGTGCATTGGAGCAAAAACATCAGTTTATGTTCGGACCTTCTGTTTTAGTCGCCCCGGTTGTGGAAGGTGGTATTAACCGGATGAAAGTGTATCTTCCTGAATGTCCGGCAGGTTGGATAGACTTCTGGAATGGTGCATCTTATAAAGGTGGACAAATGGTGGATGTGGATGTTGACCTTGAGAAAATACCTTTATTTGTGAAAGCCGGTTCTATATTACCACTGGGCCCTACGAAACAATCTACTTCTGAAGACACAGAAGAACCGTGGGAAATCCGTATTTATCCGGGTGCCAATGGTACTTATTCTGTTTATGAAGATGAAGGGAATAACTATAATTATGAAAAGGGCCAGTTCTGCACATTTGACTTAAATTGGAATGATACGGACAGAACTTTGACTATCAGTGACAGGAAGGGAAAATTCACTGGAATGAAAAAGAAAATAACCTTTAATGTCATAATGGTATCGCCACAATCCGGTACCGGAGTTTATCAGTCAACACCGGATAGAACTGTCACGTATTCAGGGAAATCTATGGCAGTTTCGTTATAATGGTTTTAATCAATTAAGAATGAATTTTAGAGTATGAAGAAGAATAAGATTTTGATAATTGCAAGTTTTGTATTAGCAGGTATCGTTACCGGGTGTAGTCAGCCACAGACTGTGTGGCTTGATGATCTGGACCTGACAGCTATGACCCAGGGACATGGAGTTGGTATGAAAAACAAATCGGTTGACGGTAAAACCCTGACAATCGGAGGACAGACGTTTGAACGTGGAGTGGGTACCCACTCTGTCAGCGAACTGGCAATTCAATTGGATGGTAAAGCAACATCATTTACGGCTCAGGTGGGTCTGGATGATGAGATTCTGGAACGTAAGCCGTCGGCTGAATTTATTGTAATCGGAGACGGGGAACAGCTATGGTCCAGCGGAGTTATGAAAGCAGGAGATGCGGCTAAGCAATGCTCTGTTTCACTTGATGGCGTGAAAAGGCTTGAACTGATTGTTGCTGATGGCGGTGATGGTCCTTATTATGACCATGCCGATTGGGCGGATGCAAAAATTATTTCAAAGGGTAAGAAAAGTTTCCCCACACTGAAGTTTATAGCTACTGAGCCTTATATACTGACTCCTCCCGCTCCTGCGACACCAAGAATTAATGGCGCTTCTGTATTTGGAGTACGTCCCGGTTCTCCCTTCCTGTTTCAGGTAGCGGCAACTGGTGATCGTCCGATGGCATTTGCTGCAGTAGGCTTACCGACAGGGTTGGAGATTAATCCGGAAACGGGTTTGATTACCGGTAAATTGACCGAACCCGGAACCTTTAAGGTGACTCTGCAGGCTAAAAACGATAAAGGAATGGCGGAGAAGAAGTTCCGCATTGAATGTGGCGACAGAATAGCTCTTACCCCGCCGATGGGCTGGAACAGTTGGAACTGCTTCGGGCACGAAGTTTCGGCCGAGAAAGTGAAGCAGGCGGCAAGAGCCATGGTAGAAAGCGGTTTGATTAATTACGGCTGGACTTATATCAATATAGATGACTCGTGGCAACATCACCGGGACCCCAATGACCGGACCAGAAGCGGAAAGTTTCGCGATGCCCACGGCAACATCCTGACCAATGCCCAATTCCCTGACATGAAGGGATTGGCTGACTATATCCATTCACTTGGAATGAGAGTGGGTATTTATTCTTCACCCGGCCCGTGGACTTGCGGAGGCTGTGTAGGTAGCTATGGCTACGAGAAACAGGATGCCGACATGTATGCCAAATGGGGAATTGATTATTTGAAATACGACTGGTGCAGTTATGGAGGAGTACTCGACCGTGATTTGAAGAAAGATCCCTATAGCGTATCTTCTTTAGCTTTTCAGGGAGGCGGAGATTCGATTGCCGGTAGGAAACCGTTTAAAATCATGGGCGACTATTTACGCCAACAACCCCGTGATATTGTGTATAACCTGTGCCAATATGGTATGGGAGATGTCTGGGAATGGGGAGATGCTGTCGGAAGCCAGTGCTGGCGTACAACTAATGACATCACTGATACCTGGGAAAGTGTAAAAAGTATCGCTCTTGCCCAAGACAAGGCGGCAGCTTGGGCAAAACCGGGTAACTGGAATGATCCGGATATGCTGGTGGTTGGTATTGTAGGTTGGGGAAATCCTCACCAAACCAAGCTTAAACCGGATGAACAATATCTTCACTTTAGTCTTTGGAGCTTGTTTTCTGCCCCCCTCCTGATAGGTTGCGACTTGGAAAAGATGGATGACTTCACTTTCAGTTTGTTGACTAATAATGAGGTTATTGCTGTCAATCAGGATCCTTTGGGCAAACAGGCTACGTGTGTACATGCCATAGGAGAACTACGTATTTATGTGAAGGAGTTGGAAGACGGCAGTAAAGCGGTGGGATTCTGTAATTTTGATCGTGAAAAGGCGGAGCTCTCTTTCCGGGATTTTGATAAACTGGGCATTACAGGTAAGCAGACTGTCCGTGACCTTTGGAGGCAAAAAGACATAAAAACACTGGATGCCGGACGGGAAGCATTGTCCCTGAATGTTCCGGCTCATGGTGTGCTGCTTTATAAGTTTAAACCAGTTCAATAAATCTATTAAATTATAACTTAGTTATTTTATTATGAAAAACGGTCTTTTGGCTTTTAGCTTATATCTGCTCTTGTCCGGTTTGGGTGGGAAAAGTAATGAAGTGAAATTTACTCCGGAAGGGAATCCGGTAGTTCTAAATAAGTTTACGGCTGATCCGGCACCGATGGTGCACAATGGCACGCTTTACCTCTATGTGGGCCATGATGAAGCGGAAGAAGGGCAGGACTTTAACATAACGGAGTGGTTATGCTATTCCACCAAAGATATGAAGACGTGGACAGATCATGGAAGTGTGCTTAAACCTACGGATTTCTCATGGGGTGTAGGCGAGGCATGGGCATCTCAGGTTGTGGAAAAAGATGGGAAATTCTATTATTATACAACAGTACAAGCGGGATCGCCGTACAATAGTAAAGTAGTGGGTGTTGCCGTTTCGGATAGCCCGACAGGACCTTTTGTCGACCCGCGGGGTACTCCGCTTGTGACGGATGATATGACTCCTAATGGACCGCGCGGATGGTGGAATGATATAGACCCGACGGTTTTTATAGATGATAACGGCACTCCCTGGATGAGTTGGGGTAACGGAACTTGTTTCTTGGTGAAACTTAAACCTAATATGATAGAACTGGATGGACCTATTGAAATACTTAAAATGCCGAAGTTTGTAGAGGGACCATGGATTCATAAACATGGGAATCTTTACTACCTGACATACGCTTCAATGGGTAAAGGGCGTGAGACGATAAGCTATGCGACGGCACCAAGTATGGAGGGACCGTGGACATATCGTGGACTTCTGACGGGAATGGCAGAGAACAGCTTTACCATACATCCGGGAATCATTGAATTCAAAGGTCAGAGCTATCTGTTCTATCATAATGCAACGCTTACCCTGAACGGAAAATCAGGAGCCACAGGCCGTAGAAGTGTTTGTGTCGATTATCTGTATTACTTGCCGGATGGGCGTATGGCGTATGTGGAACAAACCAAAGAAGGGGTTACTGTGAAACCGAAGACGACAGCGGAAGTAGCCGGAATTGTGAATCCATCTGCTGATGAGAAAGAAGTAATTGTAGAGAAAGAGGTTATTAAGAACTGAGTTTCCCTTGATTTAATAGAAAAATAAGCTTTTTGTAGGTTATATTTGCGGTGACAATCGACCGGATGCATTTTCTTACGTATCATTAATAAACGAAGATGTTATAATGATGAACCAAGAAAAGATACAAGAGCTTATAGTCAGGAGCAGAAGAGAAGATACGAATGCATTTTCTCTTCTGCTCTCTGAGTTTCAGCCGCTTGCATTCCGGTTGCTGTGCGACGAAGACGAAGCCGAGGATATGATGCAGAAAACCTTGCGCCATTCACCGCTCGATAATGATGCCGGTTATTCTTGCTATTAGCAGGTTATTGCTGGAAAAAATATCTTCGGTGGAAGAGAATTTAAATTAAGGATATACTTCGTCGTTGCCGGAATAAATAGTATCTTTATAGATAGTGACCGTCCGATGTGCAGTTGAATCATTCTTGATGGCAGTGACATCTCCCCGGGTAGTGAAATAGACATAGTTTCCCCTATCATAAAAGCGATAAACCCTGCATCCGTCATGTTCGAAAAGATAGCTGACCTTATATGTCGTGTTATTTTCAGATTTCCCTTCTTTTAGCGGAATTGCGGTGTAGCAAGAGGTGATTCCCATTACTATGAATGAGAAGATAAATAATTTAGCTATTGTCTTCATAGTCGGAAGTATTTATGTATGATTAAATACAAAGATAAGGTTTTCTTCGGATATATTTGCTGATTATAGATTTTATCTATCCCTGCATAGACAAATCCGATGAATAAAAAGTGTGTAAATATCAAACAAAATCCTTATTTTTGTGTTGTTAATAAGAATGACTAACGACAATTGATACGTAATTTACTAACTAAATAAGAAAAAGAACTATGGCTAAAAGTGTTAAGGGAACTCAGACAGAAAAGAATCTGTTGACCTCATTTGCAGGAGAATCACAAGCAAGAATGCGTTACACTTACTTTGCAAGTGTGGCTAAGAAAGAAGGTTACGAACAAATCGCTGCTATCTTCACTGAAACGGCTGACCAGGAAAAAGAACACGCTAAACGTATGTTCAAGTATCTGGAAGGCGGTATGGTGGAAATCACTGCAAGCTATCCTGCCGGTGTCATCAGCACTACATTGGACAATCTGAAAGAAGCTGCTGCCGGTGAACACGAAGAATGGTCATTGGATTATCCTCACTTTGCTGATGTGGCAGAAAAAGAAGGTTTCTATGAAATTGCTGCTATGTACCGCAACATTTCAATTGCCGAAAAAGGTCATGAAGAAAGATACCTGGCTTTCGTAAACAATATCGAGAATGCTACAGTATTCGCTAAAGAAGGTGAAGTAGTATGGCAATGTCGTAATTGCGGTTTCATCTTCACAGGTAAAGAAGCTCCTGAAGTTTGCCCGGCATGTTTGCATCCGCAGGCTTACTTCGAAGTGAAGAAAGAAAACTATTAAGAAATTCTTATTTCTACGATAAAGAACGCCCGGGTGTTTCGCTTGAAGAAACATCCGGGCGTTCGGCATTAATAAAGGAGATAACTCCTTAATTCCGCCAACGGGTGTCCTTATCCTATTTCTTTGCGTGCGGATAATCAATCGTATAGTGTAATCCCCGGCTTTCCTTGCGTTCTATTGCCTGACGTGTAATCAGATATCCGACATTGACCATATTGCGCAGTTCGCAAATCGCCCTGGATGCCTTGCTACGTTTAAAGAGATCTTCCGTCTCCTCATATATCATATCCAAACGTACCCAGGCACGTTTCAGACGCAAGTCACTTCGTACGATACCTACATAGGCTCCCATAATCTGGTTCACTTCTTTCATGCTCTGAGTAATAAGCACCATCTCTTCGTTGGTCACTGTTCCTTCGGCATTCCATTCCGGTATTTCGTGGTTGAACTCATAACGGTCGAGCACGCTCAACGCATGTTTGGCGGCAGCGTCGGCATAGACAACCGCTTCAATCAAAGAGTTGGAAGCTAAACGATTGCCTCCGTGAAGACCTGTGCAAGAACATTCTCCTACGGCATACAGGCGATTGATGGAAGACTCTCCGTTCAGGTTTACCTTGATGCCACCACAGAGGTAGTGTGCGGCAGGGGCTACCGGGATATAGTCTTTGGTGATGTCGATGCCTAAGCTGAGGCACTTTTCGTAGATATTCGGGAAGTGCTTCTTGGTTTCTTCCGGATCTTTGTGCGTGACGTCCAGATATACATGGTCGTCGCCACGTTGCTTCATTTCGCTGTCGATGGCACGTGCCACGATGTCACGCGGGGCAAGAGAAAGACGCGGATCGTATTTCTGCATAAACTCTTCACCACCCATATTGCGCAATACGGCACCATATCCGCGCATCGCTTCCGTAATCAGGAAACAGGGACGGTCGCCCGGATGATAAAGCGCTGTGGGATGGAACTGGATGAACTCCATATCCTGTACGAAACCTTTGGCACGGTAGACCATGGCAATACCGTCTCCGGTAGCAACCAGCGGATTGGTGGTGTTGCGGTAAACAGCACCTACGCCTCCCGTAGCCATTAGCGTTACTTTGGAAAGGAAAGTGTCCACTTCGCCCGTGTCCTCATTCAGTACATACGCTCCGTAGCACTTGATGCCCGGGGTATGGCGGGTTACGATGATACCCATGTGATGCTGCGTGATGATTTCTACGGCAAAATGGCGGTTGAATATTTCGATATTGGGGTGCGTCTTTACGGCTCTGATGAGGCTTTCCTGTATTTCGGCACCTGTATTGTCTTTGTGGTGCAGAATGCGGAATTCGGAGTGACCGCCTTCTTTATGGAGGTCGAAGTCTCCCTTATCGTTCTTGTCGAAGTCCACTCCCCAGTCTATCAGTTCTTTGATTTGTCCGGGGGCCTCGCGCACCACTTTCTCCACAGCGGCGCGGTCACTGATCCAGTCGCCTGCAATCATGGTGTCTTCAATGTGCTTGTCGAAGTTATCTACCAGTGTATTGGTTACTGAGGCAATTCCCCCTTGGGCGAAGAAGGTGTTGGCTTCTTCCAGTTCCGTCTTGCAGATGAGTGCTACCTTACCTTTATGAGCCACTTTCAGAGCGAAACTCATACCGGCTATACCGGAACCAATTACTAAAAAGTCGAACTCTTTAATCATATTTCGTATGTTTAAGTACTGCAAAGCTACAAAATAACTGGGTTGCTTGTACTTTTCCTGTATATTAATTCACGATTTTATGATAAGTATTGCTTTATAACCTCGTCCAGCGACTCATCTTTTGTAAGCTTTATTTTCTTACGCATACGCGAACGGATCATGTTGACACTACTCCGGTTGATGCCCATTATCAAGGCTATTTCATCCGTACTTTGATTCATGCAGATGAGCATGGCCAGTAGCTCCTCGTTGCGGGTGAGTTGCGGATATTTCTCCCGTAACTTAGGCAAGTAAAGCGGATATATGGCGGCAAATGATTTTCTGAAGGTGTTCTCGTCTTCTTTACTGAGCAGACTTTGTCCGGTCAGTTGGCTGACGGCGCTCAGGTTGTTGGCCGCCATTGCCTGCTCTATCTGTCCGGCTAATAGTTCATTGTGCCGGTTCAGTTCTTGCTGACGGGCCATTAACTTTTGTATTTCCTGTTTACGCTTTTCCAATAACAGGCGGTTCGCTTTCCTCTTGGTGATAAAATAGGCAATGGAAATGATAAGTAACAACAACAGTGCAATGGAGATGTATATATTGAAGAACAACTGATGTTGTTGCAGCTCCACTTGTGCGGAAAGCAACTTGTTTTCCTTCTCTTTACGCTCGGCGTCAAACCGGATGTTGGCGGCGGCAACGGCACGTATCTTTTCATCCAGATTCAGGGAGTCGGCGAAGAGCTGGTCGCGGTCGTAGCAACGGAAGAAGGCATCGTCCATTCTCATCCTCCGGTAGTAGTCCATCAGTATCCGGTTGGCATTCTTCTCTTTTCCAATCATGTCCATCCGGGCAAATCCACGGGCTGCCTTTTCTATAAGAGGTATTCCTTGTGAGGCCTTACCTGTCTCCAGCAGAGCACGTCCTAAATGAAGGTTCAGGTCATATCTGGCCCATTGAGGCATGCGGGTACTGTCCGGACAAATGCTTACTGCAAGCTGCAATGCTTTTTGTACAGAGTCCGGATAGTCCAGATAGCTGTCTACTGTGAGGACTTTGTTGACAAACACACCTTTAAAGCTCTCCTGTCCGGCTGAAATTTTCCCGGCCTGGTTCAGATAGTAGAATACAGAATCTTTATTCTGGGTTCTGCGGAATATTTCTGCACGATAGCGATAGAGATCGCCCAGTCCGAAGCTGTCTTTCAGGAGTGAATAATATTGGGCTTTTGAATTCAGTTCTAAGGCACGGTCGTACATGCCCAGTTCGGCATAGAGGTTGGCCTGTTCGCCATAGGCTATCACGATATTAGGCGGGGCTATGCTGTCATTGTAGCTGTTGATGGCCTCTTGGTTGGTGGCTACCGCTTTCTCGTATTCACCGACCAGGCGGTAGTAGATGCCCAGCCGGGATATGATGCGAAGCATATTGTGGAATTTTCCTCCCTGATGGTAATATTCCATTGCTTTCTCCAGGAGTCGGATGGCTTGGGGAACGTCGTTACCGGAATAGATATAAACTCCGCTGACAATTTCGGCTTGTGGAATGTAACGGTCGGCATCATCGTATTCGGGTAATTGCAAGTATTCGTCTGCCAGCCGGATAGCTGCCTCATTGTCTCCGTACATCTGGTGCAAGCCTGCCCGTGTGGATAACAATTCATGTTTGCAATGCTGTTGCAGAAAGGGAGCGTTGTTGAGACTGTCCAGATATTCTATGCCGGGACGGAATTGCTTGCTGCCCAGATAGCTGAAATAGAATAAGTTGATCATCTGCCGGGCATATTTGACCATTGTATCTTTGGGTTCGGTGTAATCTGCTACGGCTAACAATTCGGATATCTTTTGTTTGCCTTCGTCAATGGCTGCCTGATGCTTTCTCTCTTTCAGTAATGTGTTCAGTTGTTGGATAGTCTGCTGCCATTGCTGTGTGTCCTGACTGCCTGAAGAATGTGTGGGGGCGGTGCAGGCTCCGGCAGACAGTATGAGGAGTAATATAAGTGTTTTTATCTTCATAAATTGGAGGTTTATTTGGTTTGCCGGACAAAGATACAATTCCATTTTAAAAAAGAAATAAGTGCTACCTCTATTTTTTATGTTTTATCGGGCTTGATAATGAGAGAGATACATTTTTGTATATTGGATTGTACATTGGTTATTTATGGTTTAATCTTATAGTTTCTGCAAATTTGCAGTCTATAGAAGACTAACCAAATAATAAATTAAGGTGGAAAAGATGTCACGATTGTGTATGAAAGAAATCAGTAGGGCTTTGATAGAGATGATTTCCGATGAATCGCCCTATGCTTCGAAAGATATGCTTTGCGGAGCGCGTGGAGCCGTTTTCCGCGAGATATTTATTTTTCATTATCCAGGCTTTATAAAAAAGGTGCAGAAGCTGGTTCCCGGTGTTACGAAAGACGAGGAACTGCTCTGTATGCTGATTGCCGTTGGGCAGTCGGTAGATGAGATTGAGCAACTGTTTTGTTTGCCGGCCGAGCAGGTGTATATGTTCCGTAAGTCGGTATGCTGGAAGATGAGATTGGAGGAAGAAAAGCTGTTGGGCGATAAATTGCGGGAGATATTGGAGGGATAACTCCTGTCGTTCCGCAAAAATACCTATCTTAGCGGCAAAAACAGAACAAAATGAATCGTATCTTCCATGCCCGCATCGCTATAGGGCAATATTTGTTTTTAGTGCTGACAACGATTATCGTTGTTTATGCCATGTGGATGCAGCATGCCGTCATGGCCATCCTTTTTATGCTCCTGCTCGTCATCGCCATCGAGCGCCTCATTCATACTACGTATACGCTGACCACGGACGACAAACTCCTCCTTTTTTACGGACGTTTTTCCCGTTCGGAGGAAATATCCCTGAAAGACATTATCTCTGTGGAGCGGGCCTCGTCCATGAAAATAGGACGTTTTGCCGTGATGCGCTATGTGCTGGTGAAGTACGGAACGAAGGGAAAATGTGCCGTGCTACTTCCGGTGAAAGAAGATATGTTCATAAAAACCCTTACTAATCGTTTAAATGAAGTGAAGAAATACTAATTCTCCATTCACCTGTTGCAGCCTTCCCGAGAGTCGTCCGTCTAATTTCTAAAAATAAGAGAAATGATGATGAATTTGACTTGTGCTATTTTGCATGCCGACAGACAGGTGAGTGAACAATTAGAAGTGTTCATAGCCAAGACACCCTTTCTTGCTTTGTGTGGAAAGTACAGTAATCCTATTGAGGCTTTGAAGGGTTATTATGATAATAAGGTACACCTTTACTTCGTAGGAATCGGACAGGAAGAAACGGAGGGCATCAACGGGATGGAATTCTGCAAACTACTCTCTCCGTACACCCGTGTCATATTTATTGCGGATACTCCCCGGTATGCCGCTGAGTGTTTCCGGCTGGATGCATTGGACTATCTGATATCCGAAGTCAGTTTTCCGGTCTTTTTCGAAGCGGTGAACAAGGCTTCGCGTTGGTTCAGCCTGAAAGGTGAAACGGGAATATCGCTTACCGCTCTTCCTGAAAAGTCTCAGACAGAAACTTGCCAGCCGGAAACGCCCAAGGTGATTTATGTGAAGTCCGACAATCGGATTTTCCGCCTGGATATATCCAGGATCTCCTATATCGAAGGGTTGGGCGATTACGTGAAGATTTATAGCAAGGACGAACCGAAGCCTGTGCTGAGCCTGTGCACGATGAAGTATATGGAAGAGAAACTGCCTTCTGATGAGTTCATACGCGTTCACCGTTCGTTTATTATACGCAAAGACTGCATACGCATCATAGAAAGCAGCAAGATTGCTTTGGACAAGAGAAGTATTCCTATCGGAGAGGTTTACCGGAAGAAGCTGAAGAATTATATTGCTGATTATTCTGTTCTTTAACCTGTTGCGATGCTTGTCTCCGGAATTAGCTCGCATCGATACAGTGGTGGGATATCTTCCCACTACGACTGAAGGTATTTCTCATTACGACTGAAGGCATTTCCCATTACGACTGAAAGCACTTCCCATTACGACTGAACTGGTGTTTCACTGCGACTGAACTTAGTGAAACACCAAGTTCTGTATCACACAGATAGTTATGCTTCTTATTTCAGCTTTGCCCGTGATATTCTTTCTCCGAACGTAAGATTCAGGTTTACGCTAAAACGACTTTCCTGCATCAGGCTGCTGCGTAAATTTATCTGCTTCCGCCAGGTGGCGCCCAATGAAAGGTAGGAGTAGCGGATAGGAAAACTTGCCCCGGCACTGACCTCCAGATACTTCATTTTGCCACCTCTCAGATTTATATAAGAATTGCTGAAGCCTACCCCTCCCATTATTTCAGTGGACCGGGGATAGCGTGGATTTGTGGTATAAACTCCCCCGATATTCATCTTGTGCTGATTCTCATATTTCATGGAAGTGTAGGATGAAGTGTTACGGCTCCAGTCCAGGTAATTGTAGTCGGCGGTAACCACCCAACGTTCGGTAGTCATGGACACTCCGCTGCCGATGTGCATGGGCAGGTATTGCGTCCGGCTATGGTAACTCTTGTCAAGGTTGTCGCTGGTAGAGGAGTTACTATAAGTCAGACTGTTGTCGTGGCTGATTTGAAGGGAGGGAGCAAACACTAACCCGGCCGCCCACTTCTGCCTTCCGGTGGTATTGAATTCATAATGCACTCCGAAATCGGCGTAAAAGGCACGTTTGGAAGATTCATACTCCACAATGGCACTCTCCTGTGTTTCACTTTGGGTAACTGTTCCCAGTATGATGCCCAGATTCACGCCTACCGACAGATTTTTGGTCAGTGCAAAGGCATTGGTAAGATAACAGCGGTATAAGCCTCCCGATCCTTCAAATAACGAATAAGTATAGCTTCCGGGCATTCCTTCCACCTCTTCTTCGGTCTGGATGACGTATCCTACGCTGCTGTAAGGCGAAGCACCCACCATGGCATACCAGCGTGGCAATACACGGAAGCCTATGCTGAAGCGGTTGGGATTGCCCATAAAGCTGGAACTGTGATCGTTCTGGAAAGAATAACGGGCATACGAAGCCGATGCACCGACATCGAATATAAAGCAGGTGCTGTCCATTCGGGTGATGGCTGCCGGGTTCAGAGTGTTCTGGAAGCCGGGCTTGTTCAGGGCTATGCCGATATTGCCCATTCCGGCATAGCGTCCGCCGTCGCTGGTGCTCAATTCACCTATTCCATACATGGAAGTAGGCAGGTTGGTGGTGTTCTGGGCTACGACAGAGAGGCTTGCTGCACATAAACTGCACAGCATAAGGGGAATCCGTTGGTGATGTTTCATTTCTCGTTGTATATTTTAAATCTGATATCTAATCTGCATTGCCTCTCCTGATCGGGGTCGTTGGCAAAGATGATCTGATTGAAGGTCGTTGTCATTTCATTGTCCGGCAGACTCAGCAGCAGTTTCTGTCGTTTGATGCCCCATGTGCCGAAGTTGTTGCGGATGAATTCGGTTACATCAAAAGAATAGTAGGTATCCCGTCCGAACATGTCGTCCACACTCAGATTGCCGGTCTGTACCGTTACACCGTCGCTGCCATATACATAGTCTTCCAGTACATTGTTTTCATCCGTGATGTAGAGGCGGATGTCTTCCGGTAACTGGTTCAACTTGTTATAGCTTCCGGCCTGCGGATAGAGGTAGAGGGTGGCGCTTTCTATGGAGACGATTTCTCCCGCATCCTGCAAATTGTTCAGGTAGGGGAACTCTATCTGGTTGTAGAGTCCGGTTAGCCCCTGCATATACGCATGCTTGTCCAGATCGTAGGAGTGGATAAGGTTTTCTATTCCGCTTTCCAGGGTGGCAAGGGAAGTCTCGGTCCGGTCGTGACGAATACCCGTGTAGGCATAGTCCGTATTTACGCTGAATACCAGTTCCTTTTCCGTGCGCTGGCTGGTTATCTCTTTATAATGCAGGGTGATGGCCATGGATGAATCATTTACCTGGAATCCGGTGATACATTCTCCGCCGCTTTCGGCTACGAGGGCCAGTCCGGGAAATTTCTCCTTGAACTTATCTTGGCTGTCGAAATAGTCTTTTTCGGCTATGAGGTCCGTCAGCAGTTCCTTTCCCAGTTCGTCGGGCAGGCGTATCTCTAATTCTTTCTTTTGCCCGGGGCGTGGAGTGAAGGCAAAGCTGAACAGGGGAGTGCCCTCGGTGGGCAATACGGTGGTGGTGTATAAATCTTCGTCATCATCCAGATAAATGGGCTGTTTCAGCCGGTATACGGAGATGCGTTGCTGCGTCAGCGTATCGCCCCAGAAGTGACCGGAGGGCGTCATCCGTAGTACGAGTGAGTCGAAGCTATAGCTGTAGTTCTCGTTGGGGGTGAAACTGTTTGCGGAGTATTCGGCATAATAGGTGGCAGAGGCTTCGCCCCATGACGGGTCCTTATAATGTCCCAGCTGGCAGATACTGTCTCCCCTGGTTTCTATGGAGTCCATAAGAATAGTGCTGATATCCACGGTGCAAGTGTCTACATATATATTGTAGAAAGAACTGTCGACCAAGCTTTTGCCCAGTTCTGAGTTTTCGTCCTGGCAGGCGCAGATGGCGGCGATCATTATAATCAGGCTATACAATAACTTTTTCATTGTTCATAGTGTTTTTGAGCTACAAGTTACGAGTTACGAGCTACAAGCTACGAGTGCCTTTCGGTATGATAGCGCAGCCACTCGTAGCTCGTAGCTTGTAGCTTATAAATTCTTTCGCAAAGGAAAATGAAATCTTCCATATCTTCCTATTAAAATCGGCTATCGGGCGGGTTTTATCGGTAAAGCTATTTACCGAAAAATTAGTGCTGTTTGTCGGTTATATTTGCTGATGAAGTGCCTGCCGCCTACTTTTGCTACCAAAAATATAGTAATCAAAATAAGTTCTGAAGAAAAAATGAATCGACTATTATTTGGAATGATGCTGCTGGCGGTTGGATGCCTGGCCGGCAGTTGTACGGACGACGATGAATACACCCAGGGTGTATGGATGAGAAGGTCGGACCTGGACGGTGTTGCACGGGGACAAGCCAATAGTTTCACCATCGATAATAAAGGCTATCTGTGCTGCGGTTTCCGTGGGACGAACAAGACGTACCTGAAGGACCTTTGGATGTACGATATCAACAATGATTATTGGACACAATGTGCCGATATGCCCGATGAGGCACAAGGTCGCCACAGTGCAGCCTCGTTTGCTCTGAATGGAAAAGGATACATTACCACCGGTGTCCAGAAAAATGAGTCTACGAACCTGGCAGATACTTGGGAGTATGATCCCAATACAGACACCTGGACGCAGAAAGATGACTTTGGCGGAGGTGCACGTTATGGCGCACTGGCTTTTTCCATCGGAGAATATGGCTATGTGGGTACGGGTTATAATGACAACTACCTGAAAGACTTTTATCGCTTCGACCCTAATGCTGCTACCGGACAGCAATGGACAATCGTGAATGGATTCGGTGGATATAAACGCCGGTACGGTACAGCTTTCGTTATAGATGATGTGGCTTACATCTGTTGTGGGGAAAACAACAGTACTCTGGTAGACGATTTATGGAAGTTCGACGGTAGCGATTGGAAACAGTTGCGCGACATTGCCGATAATGATAGCGATGAAGATTATGATGACGATTATGCCATTACCCGTGCGGGTACCGTATCTTTCGTTATAGACGGTAGGGGATATATCGCAACAGGAACCCGTAGTGGGGTGACCAGTGATTATTGGGTATATGATCCGGAAGAAGATTTGTGGTATGGTGACTCTGATGATGACTATACACCGATGACGAATGTGCATAATGTCAGCTCCGGAGGCTCATCGCGTTCCTATGCGGTATCTTTCTCCACGGGTAAGCGGGGTTTTGTTCTGTCGGGATCTTCGGGAACCAGTTATTTTGATGATGTCTATGAGCTCTTGCCTTATGAGCAGGAAGATGTTGATTAGTGTTTTTGCTATATAAAGATTTATGAAGCTGATGTTTATTGTGAAGATAGGTGTGCTGTCCCTTGTGGCAGTATGCCTTTCTTATTGTTCCGGTTGTACGAATGCCGCCGGAGAAAAGTTATCCTGCCGTTCCATGCAAGTGGAAGGGGGGTATGGATATGTGGTGGTTTACGGGGCAGATACACTGATTTATCAGCCTTATATACCTGCCATAGGCGAGAGGACAGCCTTTGCATCAGAAGAAGATGCCTTGAAAATAGGCAGATTGGTGTGTCGCAAGTTAGCGGAGAAACAACCTCCTACCGTGAGCAGGGAGGAGATTGTTGAAAACTTACCGTCTATGCGTCTTCCGGCGGCAGGTCGCTGACTTCATGGCGTATAGGAGAACAATCATAAGGGTAACTCTTTAGCAGTTTCCCTGTAATGGTTTTCTTTGTGTCACTGCCGGATCTTGACAAGGTCATAGTGTAACTGACTTGCAAGGTCTTATAATAGACATCAGCCTGATACCTGTTTTGTTTCATGCCGACCATGTCCACCTCGAAACTAATATCTTTTAATTCACCTCTGTACATTCCTCTGTCGGTGTATTTCTGTTTTTCTTGCTCGAAGATAATTTGTCCGTCTACAATATTTCCCGGCATATCCACATAGCGGCTTTCTCCTTCGGGATTCATCCATTCCTTGGGATATTCGCCGGTATCGGTGTCGAAGTAATATTCAGTAAAAGCATTGTAGAAGGGGAAAAAAGAAGTTTTCTTTATTTCTTCTCCGCTACCGGTTCTGTCTATCCAGGTGATTCCCCAAGGCTTTGTTCCGGCTTCTCTTACTCCATCAAATTCATCCAGGGAGTAAGTGATGGATTCTATCTGATAGTAATTGGTGCATATCTTCTGCCGGATGAATATTTGTTCTGAGTAAAGTCCTTGTTCGCTACTCAGTTTGAGAATCAATCTGCGCTCTTCCCCTGCAAAGTTGTCATTCAGTTGTATAGTCAGGGATTTTGCCTTGTCGCGGGTGATGCTGCCCCAATGGAAGCGTACGGTACCCATACCCTCCAGTTTCAAGGGATACCCGTTCTCATCTGTCATGATGCCTCCATCCGGGTACATAACGGAAGCCACAATCCAATTGGTTCTGGTCATTGGGATTTCTATGGAGCTTGCATCGCCTTCGACAGTAAATTCTTCTGTAGAAGAGAAACGTTCATCATTTGCATTATCACAGGCTGTTCCACCGAAAAGGATGACAATGGAGAATATTAGCGCTTGGAGTACGTTTGTTCGTTTCATGTATCTTTAGTTTCGTTCGTTTAAATAGCTTTTGTTTATAGACGTATTTTATTGGAAAATACTGCAAACAAAGGTATGTTTTTTTAGTAAGAAAAAGATAGGGGAGGATGCTTTTTGTAGAATATTAGTTGTACCTTGTAGGTCTTTAAATCAACAAAATACATATAAAGTATGGAAAACGAATTACAAGTTATCAGAGAACAGGAAATAGAAGCATGCCTGATAGAACTGAGAGGACAAAAAGTACTGTTGGATAGAGACGTGGCAACGCTGTACGGAGTAGAAACGAAGCGGGTGAATGAAGCGGTGAGAAATAATCCGGATAAGTTTCCGGAAGGGTATCTTGTTTCTTTGCAAGTGTCTGAAAAACAGGAACTGGTCGAAAATTTCGACCGGTTCAAAACATTAAAACATGCTACAATGGAGCCTAAAGCTTTCACCGAAAAAGGACTTTATATGCTTGCCACCGTTTTGAAAAGCCCCCGGGCTACGGCTACGACTCTTGCCATTATAGAATCTTTTGCCCATTTAAGAGAACTCTCCCGCAATCTAAATATCTTGTCAACAGAAACAGATGAAGGTAAACAGAAAACATTGACCCAACGCAGCAGTGAGTTACTTCACGAATTATTGTCTGTAGAAGAGAAAGGGGATACAACAGAAACCGAATCTTCGATAGAGCTGAATTTATATGCCTTAAAGATGAAGCGTACGGTGAAAAAGACAAAGAAAGGATAATTCTTTTGTGCAGATAAGAGAGGTTTTTATTAACTTGCAGGCAGTTTACAAGTATACTAATAAATAAGACTATGAAATACCAAGTTGCCATTATCGGTGGAGGTCCTGCTGGATATACTGCTGCCGAAACAGCCGGAAAAGCCGGTTTGAGTGTAGTGTTGTTCGAGAAACAGAATTTGGGTGGAGTCTGCCTCAATGAAGGCTGTATCCCTACCAAGACCTTGTTGTATTCGGCAAAGACGTATGATGCTGCGCGTCATGCTTCCAAATATGCGGTGAATGTCTCCGAAGTCTCATTTGACTTGCCGAAGATTATTGCCCGCAAACAGAAGGTAGTGCGCAAGCTGGTGCTGGGCGTTAAAGGCAAACTGACGGCACACGGTGTAAATATCGTGCAGGGAGAAGCTACCATCATTGACAAGAATACCGTGCAGTGTGGTGGCGAAACTTACGAATGTGAAAACCTGATTCTTTGTACGGGTTCGGAAACCTTCGTTCCGCCTATTCCCGGTGTGGATACCGTACCTTTTTGGACGCATCGCGACGCTTTGGATAATAAGGAGCTTCCCGCATCACTTGCCATTATCGGTGGTGGAGTGATTGGCATCGAGTTTGCTTCTTTCTTCAATAGTCTGGGCGTGCAGGTCACTGTGATAGAGATGCTTGATGAAATTCTGGGCGGCATGGATAAGGAGCTTTCTGCTATGCTGCGTGCAGAGTATGCCAAACGTGGAATTAAGTTTATGCTTAGTACAAAAGTGGTATCTATTGCTGAGGCTTCTTCCGATGATGGGAAACCACAGGTGCAGGTGAATTATGAGAATGCGGAAGGTGCAGGTACTGTATTGGCTGATAGATTATTGATGAGCGTAGGCCGCCGTCCGGTGATAAAAGGATTCGGGCTCGAAAACCTGGATTTACGAAAGACTGAACGGGGAAATATCTGTGTGAACGAATGTATGCAGGCCTCTGTTCCGGGCATATATGTATGTGGTGATCTGACGGGGTTCTCGTTATTGGCACATACAGCCGTGCGTGAGGCAGAAGTAGCCGTACATACCATACTTGGCCAGAAGGATGCCATGAGCTATTGGGCTGTTCCCGGAGTGGTATATACCAATCCGGAGATTGCCGGTGTGGGACAAACGGAAGAGGCTCTGCAACTAAAAGGTATCAACTATCGGGTTGTAAAGCTTCCGATGGCCTACTCCGGGCGTTTCGTCGCTGAAAATGAAGGTGTGAATGGAGTTTGCAAGCTTCTGATAGCGGATGATGAAACAATAGTGGGGGCACATGTACTGGGCAATCCGGCTTCCGAAATCATCACTTTGGCAGGTATGGCCATCGAGTTGAAACTGACTACTACGGAATGGAAGAAAATCATTTTCCCCCATCCTACGGTTTCTGAAATCTTTAAGGAAGCATTATGATAATCACAATCGCTTCTTAGCGCTTTTCAGGACTCATATAAAATATTAGAACGATGAAAACTGTAAAATTGATTACTTGTAACGATGCTGCTCAGGCACACATCATTCAGGGAGCATTGGAGAATGAAGGCATTTCTTCCCTTCTTCACAATGAGAATATGTCTACGTTGTTGCGCGGCTACATCAATGATATTGCCGGAGTGGACGTTTTGGTTGACGAAACCGATTATGAAGCTGCCGTTCGCTTGCTGGAACAGAATGAGATGATCCCGGAGCAATTAAAATATTGCCCTTTCTGCGGTTCGTCCGACATTAAGTTTGTGTTGAAGAAAGAGCATCGGCTACGGGCTGTCATGTCGGCCATCGCCTCTTTGTTGGCGGCTACTCCTCCGGGAAATAATCATTGGGAGTATGTTTGCCATGCCTGTGGAGGAAAGTTTGAAAAGCCGGTTGCAGAATTTCATTCGGCTGAGATATGATCCGTAAGTATATCAAAAGGTACTAATTCCCTCAACAGGTAATTTAATATTAGTACTTATCAGTAATTAAATGCACATGAAAAAATATCTTTTGTCGCTTACTCTTTCTCTCTTATTTATTCCCATAGTACTATGGGGGCAGAATACGAGTGCTAAGAGTCTCTCTTCCCGCCTGGATACCCTGATAAAATATCAGCTTCCTACCGGCTCCAACGTTGGTATATCCGTATACGACCTGACTACAGGAAAGTCCTTATATACCTATCAATCGGATAAACTTTCCCGTCCGGCTTCTACCATGAAGTTGCTGACTACCATTACCGCCCTTGCCCGCCCCGATGCGGATGAACCTTTTAAAACGGAGGTATGGTATCAGGGAGTGATTGAACGGGATACACTGAAGGGTGACATATACGTTGTCGGTGGATATGATCCTGAATTTGATGATGAAGCTTTGGACTCGCTGGTGAATACGGTGAGCCGCTTCCCCTTTTCGGTGATAGCAGGCAACGTATACGGTGATGTTTCTATGAAAGACTCCATCTATTGGGGAAGTGGCTGGGCATGGGATGATACGCCTGCCTCATACCAACCCTATCTCTCACCGTTGATGCTGAATAAAGGTCTGGTTACCGTAACTGCTTCTCCGGGTGAGAAAGGAGAAATGGCAAATATCGAATGTGTCCCCGCCTCTTCCTATTATACTGTGACCAATGAAACCCGGTCCCGTACTCCTTCTGCCGGACGTTTCGGTGTTTCTCGGGATTGGTTGCAGAATGGCAATAATGTGATTATTAAAGGAAACGTGGAAAGTAAGCGGATAGGTACGGTGAATATCTATTCCTCCCAGGATTTCTTTATGCATACTTTTCTTGAACGCCTGCAAGCAAAAGGTATCCAATGCCCCGCCGGTTATGCTTTCAACGAATTGCAGAAAGATAGCCTTTCAGTGCAAATGGCTTTGTTTGAGACTTCCACTCAAGATGTAGTCAATCAGATAATGAAAGAAAGTGATAATCTGAATGCCCAGGCTTTGCTTTGTCGTTTGGGTGCCCAAGCTACCGGTAAAAAACGAATTTCGGATGAAGACGGGCTTTCTGCCATTCGTAAGCAGATAAAAGCTTTGGGAGGAGATGCGGATAGCTATAAACTGGCTGATGGCTGTGGACTTTCCAATTATAATTATATCTCTCCTGATCTGCTGGTTTCTTTCCTGAAGTTTGCTTATTCGCGCACGGATGTTTTTCAGAAGTTGTATAAGGCTTTGCCCATTGGCGGTGTGGATGGGACACTAAAATACCGGATGCAACGCGGGACTCCCTCTCATAAGAATGTACATGCCAAAACCGGGTCCTTTACAGCTATTAATTGCTTGGCCGGCTATTTGCGTGCCGCAAACGGGCATGAAGTGGCTTTTGCCATCATGAATCAGAATGTACTTTCAGGAGCTAAAGCACGTGCTTTTCAGGATGCGGTATGTGACGAAGTAATAAAATAGTTACGAGCTACAAGCTACGAGCTACGAGTGGCTGCGTTGATGTCGCAGAACTCGTAGCTCGTTTCTTATAGCTCGTACTGATTTACACTTGTAGCCCGTAACTCGTAGCTTACTTATACTGTGCCCAATCTACATTCTTCATGTCTCCACTTTTTGCCAATTCCGCATGCATAGCCAATGCAGCGCGGGTTGCTTGCGGAGTCTGAGACTTACCATCAGTTATCTTCAAGTAATCCCAGAGGATATTCTTGTAATCCGGATGAACGCAGTTTTCGATGATTGCCTGCGCGCGTTCTTTCGGGCTCTTACCACGTAAGTCGGCAACGCCTTGTTCAGTAATGATAATGTTTACGTCATGTTCTGTATGGTCGTGGTGAGATACCATCGGGACAATGGCGCTGATCTTGCCTTCCTTGGCGACGGACGGACAAGTAAAGATGGAAATATAAGCGTTGCGTGTGAAGTCACCGCTTCCGCCGATACCGTTCATCATCTTCGTGCCGCCGATATGTGTAGAGTTAACGTTTCCGTAGAGGTCAGCTTCGATAGCCGTGTTGATAGAGATAACCCCCAGACGGCGTACAATCTCCGGATTATTGGAGATTTCCGACGGGCGGAGCACCAGTTTATCACGGAAGAAGTCCATATCATCATAAATACCTTGCAGACAGTCGTTCGTTACAGTGAGTGAGCAAGCGCTACCAAACTTCACGCGACCGTCACGGATCAATCCGATTACGGAATTCTGAATAACTTCCGTGTACATTTCGAATGCCGGGATGGTCTTGTCACGTCCCAATGCACCGAGCACAGCGTTAGCGATATTGCCTACACCGGATTGCAACGGCAGGAAGGTTGACGGAATGATTCCGCGCTTCATGTCCGCAGCCAGGAAGTCGGCTACATTCTGACCAATCTTGTCGGTCAACGGATCAGCCTCGGCAAAACTGCGTGCTTCGTCCGGCCAATTGGTTTCCACAACGCCTACAATCTTTTTCGGATCTACCTGGATATACGGTTGACCGATGCGATCACTTGGTTTATAGATAGGTATTTCGCGGCGGTAAGGCGGATCAAGCGGTTCGTATACATCGTGCAGTCCCATAGCATTTTTGCTGTGAGCAGCATTCAGTTCCACGATGATCTGGTCGGCAAGGCGGCAAACGGTGGGAGCGATACCACCGGCTGCGGTCAGATAAATCTTGCCGTCGGGAGTTACTTCGCAAGCTTCGATAATGGCAATGTTTACTTTGCCCATGAAACCGTAACGAACTTCCTGTGCCATCTGAGACAAGTGGATGTCGTTATAGGCAATTTCTCCGCTGTTTACTGCTTTACGGAAATCGGAATTGGTTGTGTAAGGAGCACGATAGCGGATTGCTTTGGCGCGTGATAGTATACCGTCGCAGGAGTCACCCGTAGAGGCACCTGTGAAGATCCCTATCTGGAAAGGGTTTCCTTTTGCATGTTCAGCTTCCGCTATTTTTGCTAATTCTGCCGTAACGGCTTTGGCTGTTCCAGCGGGAGTAAATCCGCTCAAGCCGATGTTGTAGCCATGTTTGATCAGGCTTGCAGCTTCCGCTGCCGAGATGTAATTGAATGCCATAATGTATTTAGTTATTTTTCCTGTGTGAAAATTCATAAGTTACTGGAAGAGTTACTCTCAACTCTCTGTTTTCAACTCTCAATTCTCCATGTATTAATACTTCCGTTGTAGTATTTCCGACCAAATAATGGCTTTCCGCGCTTCTTCTGCCGAATGAATGGAGTATTCGGAATTGGTTTCAGGTTTTTGCGGAGTGGACGGAGGAGGAGAAATCTTCTGTTTCGGAGGAGTTGTGGTATGCTTGGGAGATGTATTTGTAGAATCTCCTCCAAAAATATGTTTTGAAGCTGAGAATTGATATTCTTCTTTTGCTATCGGAGCGGAGGATGTTTGGGGGGCGGGACCTTCGGGAATAAATCCGCCATACGTCTTTCCCCAGGCTTCAGGAATGGGTAATGCGTCTTCGTCAATATCATTTTCCGGCACAGGCATAGCAGGCCTGTTCTCAGCGTTCTTCTTTGCTTCTTTCTTGAACTGCTTAACAACTCCGATAACGATTATGCCTGCGATTAACAGAAACTGTAAGATACCATCCATACTCATTTAAGTTTTTCACCGCCAAAGGTAACTAATTTATCTGAATAACAGCCAATTTTTAGGCATGAAAAAAGGGCAGCTTCACAGCTCCCCTTATTTTTTTTAACCTAAACCTTAACTATGAAAAAATCTAATGTTTCTTTCATTACGCAAATTTGTGAAATAAAATCCTTTATGCCAAATAACAGTCTTGAAAATGTTCGTTATATTAACATTTATTATAAGAAACAACTCATTCTCTAACTATTGAGTGTTATTTTTTGCCTTTTCATCTGTAATTTAGTGGCGAAGGCGTATCTTTGCAGCTGAAACTTTTTCACCACAAGAGGACACAGAGGACGCTGAGTCTTTTTTATTTTTGTGTTTTTTGAATCTTTCCTCTGTGTTCTCCGTGTCCTCTGTGGTGAGCTAAAAAACAGGAAATTATGGAAAAAGTAACGGGAGCAGACTTTAAATCTGCAACTGCTGATGACAACAAGAAGTTGTTCATCGAAACCTATGGCTGCCAGATGAATGTGGCGGACAGTGAAGTTATTGCCTCTGTGATGCAGATGGCGGGATATTCAACGGCTGATACGCTGGAAGAAGCGGATGCGGTGTTTATGAACACTTGCTCCATTCGTGACAATGCCGAGCAGAAAATTCTCAATCGTCTGGAATTTTTCTATTCGCTCAAAAAGAAGAAACGCAATTTGATTGTGGGAGTACTGGGATGTATGGCCGAGCGGGTAAAGGATGATCTGATCACTAATCATCATGTTGATCTGGTGGTAGGTCCTGATGCTTATCTAACTCTTCCTGACTTGGTTGCTGCTGTGGAGGCGGGCGAGAAAGCTATCAATGTAGAGCTTTCTACCACTGAGACCTATCGGGATGTTATCCCTTCGCGTATCTGCGGTAATCACATTTCCGGGTTTGTATCCATTATGCGTGGATGTAACAACTTCTGTACCTACTGCATTGTTCCTTATACCCGTGGACGGGAACGCAGCCGTGATGTGGAAAGCATTCTTAATGAAGTGTCCGACTTGGTGGCGAAAGGTTATAAAGAAGTCACTTTGCTGGGGCAGAATGTCAACTCTTACCGTTTTGAGAAACCGGACGGAGAAGTTGTAACTTTCCCTATGCTGCTCCGCACCGTAGCTGAGGCTGCACCGGGTGTGCGTGTCCGTTTCACTACTTCGCACCCCAAGGATATGAGTGACGAAACGCTGGAAGTCATTGCACAGGTTCCCAACGTGTGCAAACATATCCACCTGCCTGTACAGAGTGGAAGTTCCCGTATCCTGAAACTGATGAATCGTAAATATACCCGTGAATGGTATCTGGACCGTGTAGATGCTATCCATCGCATTGTTCCCGATTGTGGTTTATCCACAGATATCTTCTCAGGCTTCCATTCCGAAACGGAAGAAGATCATCAGCTTTCCCTTTCTCTGATGGAGAAATGTGCTTACGACTCAGCTTTTATGTTTAAGTACTCTGAGCGTCCGGGTACTTATGCTTCCAAGCATTTGCCGGATGATGTACCCGAAGAGGTAAAGATACGTCGGTTGAATGAGATTATTGCTCTGCAAAACCGCCTCTCCGCCGAGTCTAATGCCCGCTGTATCGGTAAGACGTATGAAGTTCTGGTGGAAGGAGTTTCTAAGCGTTCGCGCGAACAGCTTGTAGGACGTACGGAGCAAAATCGTGTCGTGGTGTTCGACCGTGGTACGCACCGTATTGGTGATTTTGTAATGGTGAAGATTACAGAAGCCAGTTCAGCAACGCTGAAGGGAGAAGAGGTTTGATTTATTTGCTTCGCGCGCGTACACAAGATTTTTGGTATACTTTTACCTACACGCTTGCACTCATGCGCTGCACCTCCCTGTTCATCGGTGATAGAGCGGTGGTGTAAGTAAGTTAAAACTGCGTGTAGGTAAATTTACCTACACGCAGTTTTGTTCATCCTAAACAGGGATTGTAAACGTTAATCCCCTATGTCCATTACGAAAACTATACATGCGCATTTTGTTGATAATCATTGTTTTAGTTGTGGCCACCGCTGTGGTGGTTGTGCTTTACGATTGTGGAGCACGAGCCTCATAGCCGTGAGGCTGCCGAACCACTTCTGTGGGAATTGCAAAATGAAGCATTTTGAGAAGGATGATCATAGGGAGAAGATATATTATCCTATGGTAGTTATCATGTTAAGTGTGCATATTTAAGTGGTATGATAGCCTTTGGGTATGACTTCTATAAGGCTTGACACAAGCCCGATATAATCTCACTTGTTCTGTTCGCGATAGTGCCGGGGAGTCTGCCCGCAGATGTCAAGAAAGGTACTATTGAAACGGCTGATTGAATTGAATCCGCAGTCAAAGGCTATCTGCGTTATGCTCATGTCTGTCAGGATAAGTTTGCGTTTGACGTGGCCTATCCGCTCTTCTGCCACGTAACGACTTAACGTACAGCCAAAGGCCTTCTTGAAAATGGCATTGGCGTAATCGGGGTGAAGTCCCACGGTCCGCCCAATATCGGAAATCTTTATTGGACGGTCATAGTTGTGGGCAATATAGCTCACAATCCTTTCCAAAATCGATGCGTCGGCAGGATTAAGCATGGCAGTGGACTTGGCTTCGGATACAGACATGTTTTTTGTCAACCGCAATATTCGGGCCTGAATCTCAAGGCTTACCGCTTCCTGATTTTGCTTGCTGGCCATATCGGAAACCCACCTTTCAAACATTGGCTTGCCGAGTCCGCACTCAGACTCGACGGCTTCAACCACAACTTCCCCTCCGAGAATCCTATCGACAAGGACCGAAGGTAATCTCCAGCTTAAAAAGAGGTTGAACGGTATGGTGACCACAAAATAGGGTGCGTCAGCCTCACTTTTGATGATCTTGTGGGGTATAAGCCCCCAAAACAGAGCCATTTTGCGAGGCGGAACCGTAACTTTTCCTGTAGGGAAAAAATAGGTAATGCTTCCTTCGGGAATGTAGTTGAGCTCAATCTCGTTATGGCGGTCGATTTTCGGCATAAGCTGCGGGCGCCAGGTTTCACACGTCAGACCGTAGGGTTTCAACTCGCCACGCTTTTCATCGAAAGTTTTCAATATCTCGGAATCCGGCATGTTTTTATGAATTTGTGGGTGGTTTAAATTGAATTTCGAGCGTAAATTTGCAGAATAAATCTTAAATTAGCAAACTATTATGAAAAGATTGATTTTACTTGCCATATTGATCTTTGGATCAATCGGAGCAAAGGTTCAGGCTACTGACCTTGTCAAACCGCGTGTGCTCATTAGTACTGACATCGGAGGAACGGATCCCGACGACAACCAGTCGATGGCTCATCTGCTGATGTATACCGACTGTTTTGACCTTGAGGGACTTGTCTCTTCCCCCTCTTACGGTTCGGGAAGCCGGGAAGAAATTCTCCGCATGATCGACCTCTACGAGAAGGACCTTCCAAAACTGTCCAAACATATTAAGGGGCTGATGTCTCCCACGGAACTCCGTGCCATAACCAAACAGGGGCGCAAGGGGGCGGCTCCTTATCGGGGTTTTCTTACTCCCACCGAAGGTTCCCGGTGGATAGTGGAATGTGCGCGTCGGCAGGACGAACGCCCGCTGTGGATATCTGTCTGGGGCGGACTTGACGATGTGGCCCAAGCTCTTCACGACGCGCCAGACATCGCTGGCAAAATCCGTGTCTACTGGATTGGGGGGCCTAACAAAAAATGGAGTACTAACAGCTACGCCTATATAGTAGAAAATTTTCCCAATCTGTGGATGATTGAAGACAATGCTTCCTATCGGGGCTTTATCACCCAGAATAAAGTGAAAGATAAATACAATGCCGGATATTACGATACCTACATCAAGGGTGCAGGACACCTTGGCGCAGACTTTATCAACTATTACCAGGGCACACCCAAGATGGGCGACACGCCGGCTCTCCTCTATGTGATAGACGGCAACCCAGACGATCCTGAGGGCGAGTCATGGGGAGGCAGCTTCGAACCAACCGCACGCAGTTCGCGACCGGTCTTCCACCGGCTCACCACGGCTGCGGACACCGTACCCATCTATTCAATTATCGAGTTTCATGTCCAAGGTCCTGACCGTCCCGACATTCCCGCCGATTCGGCCTGCTTCACTCTCACCATAGGGCGGCAGAAGTGGGACGGCTTCCACCTCGGAGGTGGTGATTATGCCGTGCGTCACTCCACATATTACACTGGCACACTCCCCTATACCATTACCTCCGGCATATCCGGTTTTCCTGTGCTGGAGGGTGCCATAACTATTGAAAACCTGTGGCCGGGTCGCGAGTCTGCCACCGACTACGAGGTAGGTCCCAACTGGTACACTGACAAGAGCGCCCCTGCACTGTTCTGGCGAGATCTTCAGGGTGCTGAGACTGTCTACAAGTGGCGTCAGGCAGTTATGGAAGACTGGGGAAAACGGCTGCAATATCTGAAGAATTAACCGACTTTTTTATACAATGAAGTAATTTATAACAAGGTGCGGATATCTTTCCGGCAATGTCTGCTTTTTCATTTTTAGGAATTTGTGGACTTGTAAATAGTTAATAATCAGTTTTCTGTAATGGCTACACCCTTTCTCACGGATGGCTACACCCTTTTATGCTTAGGGCTACACCATCCGGGTGAAAGGGTGTAGCCATTTCACAACCCGGTTGGCGGGGTTAAAGTTGAACTCTTTGTTTTGAAGTAAACTGTTACTGAACTATTCTTACATTTTGATATGAAATGGAATTATTACTTATTCAGGGAATCCTAAATAGCGAATCAGATAAGAATCGGCCATATGGAGGGGGTGACGTAGGATAAGATTGGCTGTTTTCTCTGATTTTAGTCTATTCTTTCTTCTAACATCTGACGCCTTTGGCAGGAAAACATTATCTTTGTCCAACTAAGGACTCAGTAGATGACTTATAGGATGGGAAAAACTAAAGCTATTATATTCTTTTTAGTCGCTTTTTTGCTGTTGGCATGTACAGCCCGGCAAAGCAATAACAAGCAATTGATATGGGCAGATTCCCTTATGCGGTCGCTGCCGGATAGTGCCTTGTCTGTTTTGCAGAATATCTCTACTCAGGAGTTTACCTCGCCGGCTGATAGTGCCTATTATGCGCTGTTGCTGACACAGGCAAGAGATAAAAATTATGTTGTGCAGGTAGATGATTCGTTGATACGTTACGCTGTTGCATATTATGATAAAGTGGGAAATACAAGAATGCAGGCAGGTGCGCATTACTATTGGGGATGTGTGTATAGGGATATGAATAAACAGACAGAAGCATTTAGAGAATACCTCATTGCCGCACCTTTAACAAAAGCGGCTGGAGAAAAACGGCAACTAGGTTTGATATACAATAATATAGGCTATATTTATTATATACTGAATTTCAAGGAAAAAGCAGATTCTATCTATCAGTTAATGGAGAATATAGCTCAAGATTTGAAGGATACGGATCTTTGGGCAGAAGCCTTATCTAGACAAGGTTCTATTGCCTTTATGAAGGGTAGTGATTATTTTTCGGTTGCTGAACGAAAATTATTGGACGCTTTTGTGGTGGCAGACAGAATAGAAAATAATGAGATAAAAGCTGATATTTCAGCTACATTAAGTCGTTTGTATAATCAGATGGATCAAGATGGTAAGGCTTTATATTATGGAAAACTTAATCTTGCTTTGCGGAGGGATACTGCACGAGCCTATCGAGCTTTTCTTATTTTAGGAGATGCTTACTATAAAATTGGAGAGTATGATTCCGCAACTTTCTATTTGAATAAAAGCCTGTTAAGTAAGGACTATGGAAGAAGGGCAGATGCCTATATGCGTTTAGCTGATATAGCAATGATTCAAGGAAATGCTGCTCTTTCTATGCAATTGGAGAGGTATAGCTCTACATATAAAGACAGTTTATATCAATTTCGTCGGAATATAGTTACTGATAAGATAGTTGAAGCTGAGACTGATGCACAACTAATGCTTCACCAGTTATACTATAAAGGGCGCTTAAATATATATTTGTGTATTTTTATACCAGTAACGATCATAATCATTATGATTGTTTTTCTTCTTTATAGAAAAAACAAACAATATCGAGGAAAAAATGATTTGCTGCAAAAGAATAATCAGCAATTAGAGAAGGTAAACCAAGACTTAAGTCAACATTATGCTTGTCTACAGAAAGAGATTACCCAACGAGATCTGGAAATTGAAAATCTAAGGAAAGAGTTAGCTTCTTGCCGGATTGATGAAGAGCAAAGGGAAAAAATACGGGTAGAACTGGATGAAATGGTTTTAAGGAGAAAAGCTTTGGTAAAAGAGGCCTTCCTACATTCACCACTTTATGCAAAAATGCAGGCAATTATAAAAGATCATCTGGATAAAGATGCATCAGATAAAGAAATAAGCGATCAGGAATGGCAGGAATTAATTGTCAGCATGGACTCCCAGTGGAATAATGCTATTTCACGTTTTCATGTCAAGTATCAATTATCCAAAGAGGAACTCTATTTAGTATGTTTAAGTTTGACAGATTTTCCATTTGCTCATTTGGCATATTTGATGCATTTTTCCAGAAGAACACTTTATCGGAAAAAGAATGCTTTATGTGAACGGATCGGTGTTGAACAGAACAGTGAATTTAAAGAAATCTTGCGCGAAATATAGGGATGGCACACTTGTGACACACTCTTTTTGCATGGACTTTTGTAGTTTAGCGGCATCAAACAAAAAAGTTATGCATTATGAAAAGAGTATTATCTATTTTATTTCTATTCTTGGTTTTAGGTAGCTCAGTAAAAGCACAATTGGGTTTTGGGGTTAAGGAGATTGTGTTTGTACAAAAAAGTGGTGACAGAGATATAAGTGATCAGGCTGAATCTACCAGTCCGGAAGATGCTCCTAAAACTCGTAGTGTTGTTTCCCAACCGGTGTATGCTTACTTGGATAATGGAGAAGTAACTGTTTATTTTGAAACTGTATTCCCTACTGTTGCAATCAATGTTATTAATGAAACTACAGGGAAAACTGTTTGTTCGAAGACGCTTCTTAGTCCTACAAACTTTTCTATTGATTTGAATGGAGAAGATAGTGGAGAATATATAATAGAGGTTATTTCTGACGGAACCTCCTTTGAAGGCACTTTTTCTTTATAATATCCTGATAAATAAACGAAGGTAATCATGACCGGGGCTGATAACATCAGTGTCGTACTTTATCAATATCTGCGGACATTGTCCGTGAGAGTAAGTAGAGATACTGTACATCGCCTGCTTAGTACTCCGTTGGGAGGCAGTATGCGCGGCATCAGTAATGCACTGGATGCGCTTCATATAAAAAATGAGGTATTTCGGCTCCTGTCACATGATTACTTTTCAAAACTGGAAACTCCTTTTATCACAATGCTTGAGGTGGACAAAAAAACTTTTTGTGTTGTGACGAAAAAGGACGGTTTCATCGTAGAATTTATCAATGGAGAGGGTGGAAAACAGCATGTAAAGGTAGACAAGTTTCTACAGCATTGGACAGGTACAGTCCTATTGGGAGAACCTACTGAAGCAACACCGAACGAGCAATTTTATATAATGAGGAATATCGTATTTTATTTATTGCGTTATAGATTCATTATTGCTTTGCTCTTTGTCCTGATATTGGGACTCCAGACTGCATTTTGTCAGAGTCGGTCGCTTGCCTTTATGTTCTATTTATCTGCATTGGTTTTTGGAATACTCGTATCTGTCGCCATCCTCTACAAAGAGTGGGTGAACGGGGAGTTCATGGAGCGATTCTGTAATATCGGTAAGGTAGTGAATTGCAATGAAGTGTTCCACTCTAAAGGGGCAAGTATAGCAGGGTTAGGGTTAGGGGAATTATCTCTGCTATACTTTGCGCCTCTTTATCTATTCTCGCTAATCCGGCAGGATGATTTTTATATAATTTCTGTTGTATGTTGTGCTGTAGCCGTGACGCTTTCTTTATACTCTATTATTTATCAGATTTTTATTTTGCGTAAAGCCTGCATGCTTTGTGTATTGGCTGATTTTGCAGTATGGGGTAGTGCGGTAGCTCTTTATATATTGAAAAATGATTTTGTAATGGAGCTGTCATTATCCTCACTTTTCGCATTTGTGGTCATAGGGTATATCTGTTTGATTTTTGAACTACAGTTAAGAGCCATACAAACCGGAGAAAAGGAAAGGATTATTTTAAAGAAATATTTTGGCAGCCTGCTTAACCCGGAAACTTTTCAAACATTGTTGGCATTAAAGCCTCAGATCGGGAAAATGGTAAGTCGGGATATTGCATTGCATAATCAAAAAGAAGGTAGTAATGAATTGATGATAGTGACTAATCCCAATTGCAAGAATTGTGCAAGTGTTCATCGTCATATAGTAGAAATTGCTTCAAGTGTTCCCGTGTCATTAGTATTGGTAACATTTCCAAATGATAGGTTGGGTGAGGAAATTGCCCAGGTTATTATTGCGGCTTATTACCTTGTCGGTTGGGATAGGGCAATAGAGCTTTTGGGGGAGTGGTATGAAACCAGGCACATGGAAGACGCGGGTATATATAGTATAACGGCTGAGGTACGTGATGTGTGGACAAAACAACAGATATATTGTCGGGAACAAAAGATAAGTAAAACCCCTTCTGTCATAGTGAATAAGCATTATGTGCCGGAGGTATACCCATTATCAGATTTAAGATTTGTATTGACATAAAGATTTATTGTAGATTTAGTAATTAATAACCGGAACCTTAACTTTGTTTATCTGATACTGATAGCTCAACAGAAGTTGGGCTTCAGTAACAGTAGCATTCAATATAATGGTATTAGGTGCTTTATAGCTGTTTTGTAATCGGATAACTAAAAAAGCACGAGCCTCCCGGCCCGTGCTTTTCAACTAATTGTTAACTTTAATTTCTATATTTATTACTTTGCAATTGCTAATAGATTGGTCGTGAAGTCCATCTGCTTGTGGTTAACCAGAGTCCAATCTGATTTGTTTTTGTTGTCTTGCTTGTAGGCTTTGTAAGCTGTCGGCATATTTGCGTCATTCAGTTCGTATGTGCTTTTCTGAACGGCTTCATCATAAGCTTTGTGAGATTCGTTCCAGCGGGCGTAATTCATGGTTATTTCATTATCGCTGTACTGGTAAGTCATCTTGAAATAGGGCACCCACGCATCTTTTGCACCATCCCATTTGGATGTTTCTTTGCTAATCAGACGGTTTTGGTCGTCATAAGTAAAAGTGTATTGCATGTGGCGTTGCAGATAAGAGCCTTCTTGCTTGAAGATAGTTTTGGATGCGACTAATTCGCCGTTCATCACTTGATTCGTTATGAAACCGTCCTGAGCTTTCACTTCGGAGTTGAGAACACTTGCTACCATAATAGCTACCAATGCGACTGCTTTAAATAAACTTGTAGTTTTCATAATCTTTTTAGACGTTGTGGCCGATTGAAAAAGTTGGTTGCCTGTGGTTTCTACATCTGATTATGTAGCTTCTATTGATTTTATAAGCAATGCCCCTGGCAATTACAATAATGATTCACGACCTTATCATCAATCGGTCTATGAATTTTCTCCGTTAAATCGCATGGTTCAACAATATGGTCCGGGAGTAGCCTGGTATAGCGGACATTCTGTCGCAACAGAATATCTGGTTAATACCACTGCCTCTCCCCTTAATTGCATCAATTACTCTGTAAATAGTTCGGGTAGTTTGGTCAATAATGGTAATTATGCATCTTCTCGGTTATATGTTACTAAAACAATTGATGAAGATGATAATATAGGTTATGTTTTTATCGATGAACTTGGACGTGTGATTCTGACGCGGAAGATGAAAGATAATGTGCCGCATGACACTTATTATGTATATGATGATTATGGTAATTTGTCTTTTGTACTTCAGCCGATGTATCAGGATAATAAAAATCTTTTTTTGTATGCATTCCAATACAAATATGATGAGCGTAATCGCTGTGTAGAGAAAAAGCAGCCTGGAACTGAGGCAATAAAGTATGTATATGACATGACAGATAAATTGGTTTTTTCTCAGGATGGCAATCAAAGAGCATTAGGCCAATGGACATTTTATCTTTATGATAAATTCCTGCGGTTGACGGTGATAGGCGTATGTAATAATGCGAATACAGCTTCGGCATCCTCATCCACTGTTACTTGTACCCAAGTAACGAGTAATGGTGGACTAGATAATAGTGGGTATTCCTCCAGTTTTGTATTAACAACTCCTATTGCACATCAAGTGAATTATTACGATAATTATGATTTCCGTTCATTGACTGGATTCACTAATGTTTCCTATTTTCCTGCTGCCTTGGTTGATGCTAAAGGTCATCAAACTGGTAGTATTACCAATGTCTTGGGAAGTGGAACGAAACTTTATTCAGCTAATTATTATGATATAAAAGGACGGGTGGTAAAATCCGTGTCAAGCAATCATATGGGTGGGTATGAGACTTTTAATACGGCTTATACCTTCACAGGGAAACCTCTAACTGTTCAGCATATTCATACAGCAAGTGGAAAAAACACACAAACGGAATTGTATACTTACATGTACGATCATGCAGAGCGTGTTATTAAAATACAATATGTCTTGAATGGGAATACAATAACACTGACCTCAAACACTTATGATGATTTGGGGCGTTTGTTGACCAAATCCTCGCATGGAGCACCTGCTAATAAGCTTACATATGCTTATAATATTCGTGACTGGCTGACAGAAATCAAGAGTACGAAGTTTACCCAAAATCTCTATTATAATGTAGGTAATGGAGTTGCATGCTATAATGGAAACATTAGTAGCATGACTTGGAAAAGTGGAGATGATGGAATTTATGGTTATAAATTTACTTATGATAATCTAGATCGTATGCGTAATGCTACCTATGGTGAGGGGGTAAATATTACTCCTCCTGCAGGGAAAAACTTTTCGGAGAATGTGACAGATTATGATCTCAATGGTAATATCAGGGGATTGCAGCGTTATGGTAAAGTCAGCAGTAATGCCTATGGTAAGATTGATGATTTGTCCATCACTTACGTCGGTAATCAGTTTAATAATGTGAGCGATGTAGCTACTGATCCTCTTTATAGTGGTGCATTCAATTTTGTTGATGGCAATAAAAGTTCCATTCAGGAGTATAAGTTCGATGCAAATGGTAATTTGGTGCAAGATTATAATAAGAAAATCGCTAAGATTCAATATAATAGTTTAAATTTGCCAAGTGCGTTGCAGTTTACGAATGGTAATCGTGCTGATTATTTATATAGTTCTGATGGTATGAAACGACGGGTAACTCATAAGACGGCTATCGCTAATATTTCTGTTCCAATGGGACAGATAAAGGATCTGACGAGTAGCCAGATATCTCAAACCTCTACAACTGATTATTGCGGTAATGTGATCTATGAAAATGGAAGTCTTAGCAAGATTCTTATTGAAGGAGGGTATGTAACTTTAAGTGGAACAACGCCTACTTATCATTATTATCTGAAAGATCATCAGGGTAATAACCGGGTTGTAATCAATCAGGCAGGAACGGTTGAGCAGGTCAATCATTATTATCCTTTCGGTGGTCTGTTTGGCGAAGGAACGGCTACGAGCAATCAGGCTTACAAATATAATGGGAAGGAATTGGATAGGATGCATGGGATGAATTGGTATGATTATGGGGCGAGGATGTATGATAGTTCGTTGGGGAGGTTTATGACAATGGATCCTCTGGCGGAGAAGTATTATTCAATAAGTTTGTATGGATTTTGTCAGAATAATCCGGTAAATATAATAGATCCGGACGGAAAAAGTACTTGGGTAATAAATAACTCTGATGGTACTTATCGTATAGTAGGCGGAGATTTGAAAGATGAAGATAGAAATATATATATATATAAAATTTTAGATGGGCAACTTGTACGTGATGGATCAATTGGTAAGACGGATTTGATGACTTCATTCTACAATAGTGATGCTAGGAAAGGAGAAGGAGAGTGGGCTATTGGAAGTATTATTGATCCTAATGATGATAGCGGAAAGATTTTTTTGGAATCCTTTAATAAGGAAGAACCTTCAATTATAGAGTATATGACATTTGGCGTTGGTGGTAAAAAGTATGATTTTAAAAGAGAAGGCACTAAAAAGGGAGATATTAGCTATAATAACCCTACATATTTTTATCGTGGTATGCCAATAAAGAGTAAAAATGGAGAAATGATATTCTCATCGGCAAGAGATATCGGTAATTATGCAGCTGGATATATAGCAGGACATTTACAAATTAAATGGGAATGGGCAAGAAGGCAATTTGATAAACTTGAATCTAATCAGAAGGGGTATAATACTTCAGAAGGATACTCGTCTCAAAATGCACAATATAGAGGTTGGAATGATGGCTTAAAAAGTTCAATAGACAATCCACTCAAAACCTTGCGATGGACCCTTAAAACAATAACATTTATATTTGATTGAATATGAAAGCTTTTCTTTATATATTAACAATAGTACTCCTTCTTTCTTGCATAGAAACTCCAAAAGAAAGTAGCTGTATATTTAAGTTGCCTCAAAAAGATGTCTATGCAAAAGCAATAAAATATCGGGGTGGTAAGTTTAAAATACTTTTTGCTTTTGATTCGCTATCATTTGATATAAGTAAAGATTATTTTGAAATTAGGACAGGTGAATATTTGCAGGTTATTGTGGATACCGTAAATATATATATCAATTCACAGACCACGATACTGGAAATGGGAAAAAAGGAATTTAATATAGATATAGTATCTGATAGTATTTTCTCAAACACTTATTTTCAAGAGAACAAGTGGAAGATTCCATATACATTTATAAGTATTGATACAAAGCTATTTGATGTAATTGTTAATGGAGAAACGGTCAAAGCGGGCGATATTTATGGTGGGTGGTAATATGGGTAAGCATTAAATAGGTGGATAGATGCCATGCTAATGACAAAGATTATAATAAGAAATTCCTATAATTTGCCAAGTGCTCTGCAGCTTACAAGTGGTCATCGTATTGATTATTTATATAGTTCTGAAGGTGTGAAATGACGAGTTACTCATAAGACGGCTATCGCCGGTATTTCTGTTCCAATAGGGCAGATAAAGGATTTGACTGGTAGCCGGATTTCTCAAACTCATACCTCAGATTATTGTGGTAATGTAATCTATGAGAATGGAACTTTTAGTAAGATTCTTACTGAAGAGGGGCATGTAACTCTAAGTGGAACAACGCCTACTTATCATTATTATCTGAAAGGCCATCAGGGAAATAATCGGGTACAGCAGTCATTGCTTGAAGGAATTGAAAGTATTGCAAATCAAGATGTAGCAGCTTCTCCAGAATACAATAATCAGCGGAAACGGGAAAGAGATGAGAAAGATAAGCGAAATCAAGAGCAAGCAAATGTCGCTAAAAGCATTGATACTAACGTATCAGGTACTATGCCTAATGGAGCCCCTGCTCTTAAAAGAGATCCGAATGATGGTGGAGATAAGACAAGAGTAGCAATAGGGGTAACTACAATAGGAGCTGGGGCAGCAGTAGTTGAGTCTGTTGTTGAAGGTACACAACCTCAAGAAACTGTTTCACAACAACCAGAAGTAAAGCCGCAAGAATCAGAGAAAAATAATGAATGGTGGCAACAAATTTTAAATTTATTTCAATGAAGTACATAAATAATATAGCAGTATATGCAACATTGATTTTTGCCGTCAAGAAAATGTTTTTTGATGATTACTTGGATTTGGGAGTGGTAGATGAATACTATGGTATCGTTTTTTTCATATTACTATTAGTATTGATGAGTTGTAGAATATTTAATAAGAAAAAAAATGAAAAATAAAAATTGGGTATATAAAT
>ERZ1027087.21-NODE-21-length-85127-cov-8.383722_pt1 | contig 85127 bp, 54 predicted proteins | sample MGYA00519413_ERZ1027087 | MGnify/ENA primary metagenome ERZ1027087 (study PRJEB26926, sample SAMN06164438) | human gut metagenome | biome: ENVO:00009003; feature: ENVO:2100002; material: ENVO:00002003 | host: Homo sapiens | place: USA | collected 2012 ...
AACACACGAGGAATTTTGTATTTACCTGCATAAGATTTAAAGTTTTAATTAAACATCATTTTCTGTTTTCCATAAGACCGGTTCTTCCTGATAGTTTCCGGATACTAACAAGCTGAATCCAGCCATTCAAAGGTAGCGCTTATGTGCTATTTCCGATAGAACGAAAAGATCATTTTATAGAATAATCGAGGCAAAAAGGTATTAGTAGCGTATCCGGCTATACCTCTGACACAGATATTATACAAACAGATCCTATCCTTGCATACAGAACACCTGAGATGTACTTGCTCCGTACCAAATCCGTAGTTTCTTCGTCCAGAAGTACCTCTGAGCGAAGAATGTACGGAGCAAGTACGGCTCAGATATCTCATTACTTCAGTTGAAAAGTTCTTTTAAAGATCAAGAATCAAACGCGGATGGAACTCCGCTTCCAGAATTTTTCGCTGACGGACATCAGCCACAAATAAACCGGTCGATAAAACTTCGCCTATAGCACCATTGTCCGTAACCACCGCTACCTCTCTTTCCCCTTCCACCGGTTTTCCATTCCGAGGATTGATGATATGTTTTCGCTCATATGAATCATTACCGGAAGTTGTGAGGCATTCATTCTGAAGAAGCAACTCCTGTGGTTCCCTCCCCTTTGGAACAGCGCCCTGTCCAAAACTGACCTTCCATCCATCAGCCAAGGGATGATGCCCCAAAGCCAATACAGAACTGTTTCCCATATTGATCAATGCATCCTTCACTTCATAATGTTGCAATAATTTCCGTGTCTTTTCCAAAGCATACCCTTTCAGGAATCCGGAAAGGTTGATAGTCACTCCCGGTCGCAAAAAAAGAAGGGTACGCTCCTGAGGTGATAGTTGAACACAACGGATTAAATTGGGTGTATAGTCAGCCGAATGAATAGTTACATCAAAACATCCAGCAGTACGGGTATAGCAATCTACACAGAAAGTAAGCATATCATAAAGCTCGTGGCTGACCTGTTGCGGATGTGTAGAAGCAGTCCGGTTCAAATATGCCAGTTCACTATCCGCATCATAATAATTGGCCATCTTTTCTAAACGACACAGCATTTTGTACACCGCATCGACTACCGACAGCAAAACGTCCTCCCCCTGCCTGCCACACAGCATTATATCGACACGTGTATGCATGGATGGAAACCAGGCATAAAGCAAGCCACCCTGAGAAGGTGAATATTTATAAAGATGTTGAATAACGTCCGGCATTTCCAAGTCTGTGTTTCCTAAAGAAAAATGAAAGGGCAAGCCACAATTCTGCAACTCACCCTTTTCAAAGACATACTATTAATTACAACTCTTTGATCTTTATATTCTTAAACCAAACTTCATCGCCATGGTCTTGCAGAAGAATGTTTCCAGACTCTGAATTACCGAAGTTAGGCCAATCTCTATACTTGCTATATGCAACCAGTGCATCCCACATCTGGTTCTGGCGTGTGTATTCGATGAGCTTCACACCATTCAGCCAATGCTCTACGTGGTCACCTTTCACGATAATCGTAGCCGTATTGAAATCTTTCTTGTTGAAAGGTTTGTCTGCCGGGGCAGGAATCAAATCGTAAAGTGAACCCAATGTGCGGTTTCCTTTCACGCCCAATTTAGCATCAGGATGCTTATCATCATCAAGAATCTGAAACTCGCAACCAATAGCCGAACCGGCTCCTTTATTCATATCGGGGTTTACGAAATATTTCACTCCACTGTTAGCGCCTTCAGTAATCTTGAAATCTACTTTCAGGATAAAGTTTTTGTATTGACGGGTAGTCACGATATCGCCACCGTTAGCAGATTCAGCGCCACCACTCTTCATCACTTTCAGGATGCCGTTTTCCATTTTCCAACCCTTTTCAGGGAAAGAATTCAGTTTGGCTCCTCTCCAACCTTCTGAAGTCTTACCGTCCCAAAGGAGCGTCCAACCTTCTTTTGCTTCATTCGGAGAGATGGTATTGGGGATAACATTTATCTCCGGAGCTTTCCGATCTGTCCGGTAGCGCTCTACGTCTGTTGTACAAATGCGGATATTCTTCCAACTGACTGTTTTTCCTTCATCGGCAGCATTACCGATAGCATGTACTTGCAAAGCAATAAAACCGGCAGGGGTCATATCGTCCCAGATATTGGCACAAGGCACTCCATTGATCCAGGTAGCGATAGAATTACCTATAGCCTCGATACGGGCCTTATTCCATTCATTGTTCTTAAAAGCACTTTTAGCTGCCGGATTTTGTGTCAGCGGATAAAGCCAGTTACGACGGGCCTCATCATAGATGCCACCCGACCAGGCGCGCTTGGAGGGATCAATTTCAAACTGATAGCCATGTACACGTCCTTTCTGGTAGTCTTTCTTGCTTTCACTGCGCAGCTGCACACCCGAATTCAAGCCATCATCTACTTTGAAATCAAACTCCAGGATAAAATCACCATACGTCTTCTTTGTAGCCAGAAATGTGTTAGGTGTTCCCATCTTCGAAATGCCGACAATAGCACCATCTACCACTTTGTATTCGGCTTTACCATTCAGCTTCTTCCAGCCACTCAGGTTCTTCCCATTGAAAAGCGGCTCCCAGTTTTGCGCCGAAACCACAGACGCACAAAACACAAACAAAAGCAACAAATAATTCTTTTTCATATTGATATTTCTTCTATTGATTATTTAATACTATGCAATTACAGTTTATAGAACTCGTCCCATCCTTTACGAGGCGGTACGCCGGTCAACATTGCATTCGCAAACTCATTATTTGTAATCTGCTTGGTGCGAGGATCAAAAAATATTTGCGTATTGAGACGTTGCGCAATCACTCCCAATGAGAATACCTGCCCCAGCACACCGTTAATTTCAAACGGTGAACGGGTCTTTTCCTGTCCCATACAAGCCAACAGGAAATTTTCGAAGTGATTCGACGGACTCTTAGGTACTTCCGGCAGTTTGCCTGCCATTTCCTTAGCTTTCTCTTCCGGTATTATGGAAAGTGTACTGCCATGGCTTCCACCCTTAAATATCAAATCCTTTGTATAAATAATCTTTCCGGGGTTCAGACTGGAGGCCGGCGTATCTCCCTGATTAGTCGCAGGAATATTAGGATCTAAACCGGATACACCATAACCGGCAGGGATAGGAGGAAGATTGTCCAGACCATCATACCATGTAATGTCAACCGGCGGCATACCCTTACGTTGAGGAAAACGGAACAGGATAGTGGAAGAATAAGGGAAGAAATAGTCATTATGTCCGTTGGCATATTTCATAGACACTTCGTAGGGCAATCCCAATTCCAGGAATTCATGAACCGTATCCAGGATATGCGCACCCCAATCACCCAGGCAGCCCATTCCGAAATCGTACCAGCAGCGCCACTGTCCCAAATGGTAGTCTTTGTTATATTCGTGATAAGGAGTTACTCCCAACCAGGCATCCCACTCCATGTCTTTCGGCAGTTGCTGGCCGGAAGGGAACTTATAGATATTGGTATCCCATTTGTGCCAGCGACGGGGATTATTCATGTGTGCCGTCACAGCCGTTACATCCTTGATTATACCGGCATCCATCCACGCCTTGAACTGAAAATAGTTGGCTTCCGAATGCCCTTGGTTACCGACCTGTGTAGCCAGGTTCGGACGCTTCAGTGCAGCTTGCATCAGCAATTCTCCTTCATAGAAAGTACGCGCCAGTGGCTTCTCCACATACACATGTTTGCCTGATGCCAAAGCCAGCATACTGATGGGGAAATGTGAATGGTCGGGAGTTGCTATGGCTACCGCATCAAAATCATTGCCCGCCTTGTCAAACATCTGACGGAAATCACGGAAGCGTTTCGCCTTAGGATACTGGTTCATCACTTTCTGGGTGTGAGCGGCTCCCATATCCACATCGCACAGAGCCACGACTTCTACCATACCGGTACGGGCAAAATCGCTTATAATCTGCTCGCCACGGTTTCCAATGCCTATATAGGCAATCTTCACTTTGTCCGTCACTTTCCTTTGCCTCGTGGAAGCACGGGCTCCCAGCACATCACCGGCTCCGAATGCCAGTCCGGCAGAAGCCATTGTCATCGTCTTCAAAAAATCTCTTCGTGTCGTCATATATCATTGGTATTAATTAAGTTACTGAATCTTGATCATCTTCAGGCCGCATCTCTTTTCTTCAAAAACAGACTTCTTATCCCATAGAACAGAATGCGCAGGATTGTCCAGAAGACATAAAGCACGCCCGAAAACGCGAGGACATAGAAAAAGGATGTCAGCATCTCCGAGAAAGGTGTCTCATAAGAAATTATGGCATACAGATTTGCCAGATTGCCTATAATGAAGCACGCCAGCAAAGTCAGCAGTTCTATCTTTTTCCGGCGGGCGGTAATGACTGTGTTTTTCATACGGCTTCAGGTGTTTTAGCTTGATGATTCAAGTAATTGATTTTATATTCATCGGGGAAGTATAGTACCCGTTCTTCCTGTAAAGCCTGATCGCCCAACAGGCAAAGCATACTTGCATAATAGCCCTCTTCGGCTATGCGTTCCGGCTGCCTACGGGTAATAACAGCCTCAACAAAAGCTTCTAATAACAAAGAAGTACCATCCGATTTAGGCCGTTCTCCCAGAATGAATTCTCCTTTGTTTTCATTGGCAGTTTCCGGTGCCCAGCTTGTTCCGGCAAAAGGTAAGGAATCAAACACTTTATTCTCCCATTCGTTAATCATCTGCAAAAATCCAGGTGCAGGAGGGACACTTTCAAAGAAGTATTTACCTTTCTCCGGTTCCACCGTCCCCAGATTACCCATGATTTGTTCTTCCAAACCATAGAATTTATTGGATATGACAGAGTCAAATGTCATCTTCACTCCGTCATCGAACACATATATGCAACTTACATTATCATATACTTCCCTACCGTCTTTCCAATAGGTGATAGCCCCATGTCCCATCACTTTCTCGGGAAGCTTTTGCAGTGCCCAGCTCCCTATTTGTAGCTGATGACAAGCCAGTTCGGTCATCAGTCCTTTGGAATATTCGCGATACAGACGCCAGTTAATCAGACGTTCCAGATCAGGTGAAGGCACTTCCCGCCTCCAGTCTCCATTCCGGTTCCAGAAAGTACGGATGGCATTTATCTCACCGAAAGTGCCGGCATGAACCATTTCCATGACCTTGATGTATCGCGGATCGAAAAGACGTTGCTGTCCGGTAAAGAATATTTTGCCCGTACTGATGTGCTTACTATAAATGCGGAAACATTCTTCCATCGTAAAGCCTATGGATTTCTCACAGAACACGTGCTTGCCGGCATCAAAAGCATCCAGCACAATTTGGCAATGGGAATTAAGAGGAGTAGCTACCAGTACGGCATCAACGGTCTTATCTTCCAGTATTTTCCGGTAATCGTCATAAACTTTAGCTTTCGGAGCCAGTTCCAGTGCTTTTTCAATAGAGGGCTGATAGATATCGCACAACGCTGCAATTTCTACTTTAGGATTCTGCACCAGGAAGCTCATCAAAAAACGTCCTCTTGAACCCGGACCGATGATAGCCAGACGGCACTTTTCACCGGATGTTTCTACAACTTCCGAAAAAGCAGAAAGCCAAGGGCTTGCCGATAGCAGTACTCCGGCTCCAATCATCCCTATATCTTTCAGAAACTCTCTCCTACTGATCAATGTATCTTTCATAATATAATCTTTAAAATAAAGCCTATTTCCCGTCTTTTACTGAAGGCGGAACAGCGATATAAAATGACAGTCCAAAAATAGCAAAATCTTGAGATATAGAGTATAAATATTTATCCAAACAATGCGAAAATAGTACCAATCGCCCCTGCTGTCACTTTATAAAGTCCTTAGGCAGAACTCCGAACTGCTTCTGGAAGCATTTTGTGAAGTAAGAAGGGGTATTGAACCCAGTCATGTAACATACTTCATTGATCTTACATTCTCCTTCCTGCAACAGCTGTGCCGCCTTCTTCAGACGTTCCAGACGAATGTAATCATTCGGGGTCAAATCCAGTATCCCTTTTATTTTCCGGTTCAGGCTCGAACGGCTCATATTCAGCAGGCTCGCCATATCGTCAAGACAGAATTCAGGATTTTGCATATTGGCCACAACTACTTCTTTCAATGTTTTAAGAAAGGTTTCGTCTGCTTTAGTCATCGCCATACTGTTAGCTTGTACAAAAGGAGAATGAGCAAAAGAAACCCGCAACTTCTCGCGGTTACTCAACAAGTTAGACACACACACTCTTAGGTATTCCACAGAGAACGGTTTTTCTATGTAAACGTCCGCACCAAGCCTCATACCTTCTATTTTTGCCTGAAGGGTGGTTTTAGCTGTCAATAATATAATGGGAATATGACTATAATCGAGCTCCGACTTCAGATGCTCACACAGTTCCAATCCATCCATCTCGGGCATCATAATATCAGAAATAACCAGATTGACCGTATGTTCTCCCAATACTTTCAACGCTTCTATACCATTGACGGCTGTCAGCACCTGATATTCCGATGACAATTGTTTGGTCACAAACAACCGCATCTCCAAACTATCTTCTACAACCAACAGGGTATACCGACATTGTTTACGACCGGTTTCCGGTTCTCCTTCTCCGGATGATTCTTCATTCATTACCGGTTCTTTTCGCTCTATTGTGACAGTTTGTACATGCTTCAGCGGAAGTGATAACAGGAAACAATTACATTCCATGGAATCTTCCATATATAATGTGCCTTCATGCAGTTCGGCAAGCAAGCGAGCTAATGCCAACCCAATGCCGGTACCGGATACGGAGCTCAAGACTCCCTCCTTATACTGGATGAACGGCTTAAAAATCTCTTCACGCATTTTTGCCGGAACAACAGGACCGTCATTACAAACCGAAAACAACAGTTTATCTTCTTCCACATACAGCCTAACGCGGATATAAGTTTCAGAATACTTGATGGCATTGGAAAGCAGATTACTGATAATCTTGGTCAATCCTTCCTTATCGACCGAAGCATACACCGTTTCGGGAGAGTCAATAACAAATTCCAATTCTTTCTGACGTGCCGAAAGTCTAAAACGCTTACACGTCTTTTGCAAGATGTCCGACACATCACATTCCACAAAATTCAGTTGGAATCCTTGCGTCTCCGTTTTTCTGAAATCGAGCAACTGATTGACCAGATCGAGCAGCCGATTTGTATTCAGGTCCATTATCTCCAAATCATCCCTGATTTCATCAGATACCGATTTGGACGACAACACATTCTCAAGCGGACTCTTTATGAGTGTAAGCGGCGTACGTATCTCATGAGCTACATTCGTGAAGAAATCTATTTTAGCCGTATACAATTCCCTCTCCTTCTCACGCTCAAACTTCTCCATGGTCTGCTGATGCTTCTGTTGGGTCCTTCTCCTAAAATAGAAAATAACGGCAACCAGAGAACATAAAGCCAATAGTACATAAACGACATAGGCCCAGGTAGACAAGTAAAAAGGAGGTCGAATACGTATTTTAAGCACACGTTGCGCTTCATTCCATTTACCGTCGCTATTAGATCCCTTTATACGCAACGTATAACTTCCGTAAGGCAGATTGGAATAATTGATCATGGAGTTCCTGCCTACCGTATACCATTCACTGTTAAAACCTTCCAGTTTATACTCTAACCGATTCATCTCGGGAGCCTGATAACTTAAAGCGGCCACCTGAAGAGAAAAGGAATTCTGATTGGCATCAAGCTCTATTTCATCTGAATAAGTAATACTCTTCTTCATGGGAGAATCCGGACTATCCACTGATAACCGCTTGTTGAACAAGTAAAAGTCAGTAATGACCACCGGAGGAAGAAAAGTGTTCTCTACAAAAGTTTCAGGGTCAAAAGCTATAAATCCATTGATACTGCCTAAGTAAATACGCCCTTTCTTGTCACAATATCCGGACTGGAAATTAAACTGGTTGCTCAATAATCCATTAGCCGTGGTATAAACATGTTTACTCTCCGTTTCCGGGTTGAAACAGACAAGACCATAATTAGTCGTAAGCCAAAGATTTCCCCGCTTATCCTCAACCATTTTATAGATAGTATTACTTGGGAAACCTTTCGACATATCATAGCGGGTGAAGTTATCCGTCTCAGGATTATAGCGGCAGAAGCCCTCGCCCAAGGTCATAAACCACAGGCGTTTTCTGCTGTCTTCATAGATACTGATCACCTTATTGTAAGAGAGCGAAGCGGAATCTTTTTCATTCGACAGGTAATTCTTCCATTTCTGACTTCGGACATTATAGCAAAAAACTCCATTGGAGAAAGTAGCAAACCAAAGATTACCGTTGAAATCCTCCAATATATCATAAGTAAACATACTCTTCAATTCAGCAATACGTGTAAAGTCGTCAGAAGAGCGGTTGTATTTCAGTAGACCGGCTGTTGTACCAATCCAAACATCGCCTGTAGTGGTTTTACAAATGGTAAAAGCATCATTAGCGGACATCGAGTTCTGAGTTTCACCTCTGGAATAATGTTTCACTTGTCTGGTATGCAGATTCACCCGGTTTAATCCACCGGAAAAGGTGCCCACCCATAGATCATCTCCATCCAGGCAAAGTCCATGAACATTCTTGTAAATAGCAGGATGATCAAAAGGCACTATTTTACCATTTGCAGGGTCATAATTGAATAATCCCTTGTCTTCAGTACCTATCCACAGCGTACCGTCATTGCTTTCGCATATTTCTCGCACTCTACGCCCGAAGTCCCTGAGATCATCCCTTGGATAGAACTTCTCAAAATAAGTCCATTGATATGGATAATAGTTCACACCACCGAAATATGAACCTATCCACATACCATTTTCCTTATCGCGGCACAGTGAATAAATGGCATTATCCGACAATGCATAAGAATCATCCTGACCAGGAACCGACAGATGTGTCACCTTATCATTTGTCAGATTGTATATATACAGACCAGACTCCGTACCTACCCACAGTTCATCATCGGATTTGAACTGCAACACGCGTACATAGGCGTCCAGCAATCTACGAGTTTTACCGGTGGTAAAGTTTATCTCAGTCAATCCGTTAACCGAAGCTATATAAACGCAATTGTGCGGACCACTGACATGCCAGTTAATGATATCTCCTTTAAATATCTCATTGCCATCTGCATCCTTAAAAGGTTGTAGCGGACTTTCAAAATTATCCTTTGTGTAGTAAAGATTGTCAGCATACAAAGCCAACCAGCAGGTACTTTCGTTAAGCCAGAAACGAGCTACATTGGACATGCCCGAATCATGCAGATAATTCCACAACCTTTTCTCATGGTTGTAGCAAAACAAGCCCTGATTCTCCACCGATATCCAAATATTATCGTATTCATCGCTTCCAATCATGGTTACGAAATCTTTAATAACAGTTCCTTTATCACTCGTCTGATTAAAAGCTGTGAAAGAATCAAGTACCGGATTATAGATAAAAACTCCCCCATCCGTCCCTATCCAGATATTTCCTTCATGATCTTCATAAAGTGCAGTAATGAAATTCTTGCCTAAACCGGAATTTTCCTTTTTGTATACGCGGTAAGATAAACCGTCATAACGGTTCAGACCATCTTTAGTTCCGAACCACATAAATCCTTTCCTGTCCTGTAAAATCTGATATACGGTATTTTGTGAAAGACCGTTCCGGATGTCCATTGTCTTAAAATAGTAATGAACAGCATTTTGTGCATATGACGGTAACACCGTCAATATGCACAAATAAAAGAAAAGTTTTATAATCGTTCGGCTCATAACCTCCTCCTTCCCGGAAGATTACTTTTTCAACGAATTACAGATACGTGTATTTATTTCTTTAGCACGCTTTTCATCCAGCTTAATAACCTTACGGTCATAGGTCATCAGGCCATTCACTTCCACTTCCACGTCAGTAGTCTGTGTATAGACAGCTGCGGAGAATCCTCTGTCTACCATCTTATACAGCATATCGGCATACTTCACATATTCATCCGTAGCTTCTTTGGAAGAATTAAACTGAACATAACCCCAGTTGCGGTTCGGCTCCCAGATATGCTCCTTTAGAACAAGACCGATACCACCGTATTCACCCAGGACAGTTGCACGCTGGGCATCATACAAGTACATCTCAGGTGCCGGATAATTATGCAGATCAAGCATATCACCACAAGTATAATGGTTACCACCACTTGCCGGATTCACCAAACGGGTTGGATCATATTGTTTCGTCCATTCAGCAATTTCAACGGTCTTAAACTGCCCCCAAGCCTCATTAAATGGCACCCAGGTACCAATGCAAGGATAAGAATACAGACAGTCCATTATTTCTTTCCATTCTTTGCGATAATAAACTTCTGATTCGGCTGAACGCTTCATTTCCGTACCGTCAAAGTACTTCCGGTTCTGCCATTGGGGGTTACGGTCACCACTCGGCATGTCTTGCCATACGATGATTCCAAGCTGGTCGCAATATGTATACCAACGGGCAGGCTCTACTTTAATATGTTTACGGATCATATTATAACCGAAATCTTTTGTCTTCTGAATGTCGTATAGTAAAGCTTCATCCGTAGGAGCCGTATACAAACCATCAGGCCACCAACCTTGATCAAGCGGGCCAAACTGGAACAGCGCTTCATTATTCAGTTCCAAACGTACGATACCATTGGCATCCCTGCGAGTGGAATATTTACGCATGGCCGCATAGCTATCCACCTTATCTACAATCTTATTCCCCTCTTTTAAAGTAACTTTCAAAGTATAGAGAAAAGGAGAATCAGGGCTCCACAGTTTTGTATTTTCAGGCATCTCCACTTCTACAGGTTCTCCATTAATACTCTTACCGGCAGCAATTAATTGATTACCGTCATACACATTCACCTCAACGAAATCTGATGTGCTGTTGGCGTTCAGTTCAGCTTTTACCGTTAACAGATGACGGTCAATATCAGGAGTAATACGAAGATTTTCAATATGTTTACCAGCAACAGGTTCCAGCCATACAGTTTGCCAAATACCAGTAACAGGAGTGTACCAAATACCTTCCGGCCTGCTGACTTGCTTACCACGTGGTTGAGGGCCTCTGTCCGTAGGGTCCCAAACCTTTACAACCAGGCGGTTGCTGCCTTTAGCCAATAAGGCAGGAGTTATATCAAAGGAGAATGGAGTAAATCCTCCGGTATGACTCCCAACCTTAATATCGTTCACCCATACATCGGTTTTCCAGTCAACGGCACCAAAATGTAGCAAAACCTGTTTTCCTCTCCAGGCTGAAGGTATCTCAAAGCTCCGTTGATAGATTACTTCCTGATTTTCGTTCACTCTCCTTCCTACTCCGGACAAAGACGATTCTACAGCAAAAGGTACGAGAATTTGGCCTTCAAAATCCGTTGGAATGCGTCCACCTTTATCAATAATAGCATAATCCCACAAACCATTCAGATTTTTCCAGTCATTACGCTGCATGATGGGCCTTGGATACTCGGGCAATACATCGGAAGGATTGATCTGTTCTGCCCACTTTGTCTTTATTCTATCTCCGGCCGGTTTCCATTGAGCCGAACTCTCCAAAATAAAAAACGTTACTAAAAATAACGAGATGAATAATTTTTTCATGGTATGTAACTCTATTTAATGTTTGGAAGCAAAGTTAGCTACAAATTCATTTTCTGAATAACGCAATTGACTCAATAAATGCAATAATCTTTCCATTTATTCGCTAAGATAGAAAGATATATGGGAAAAACGCACTAATTGGCGAGATCAATAGCAAGAAATAAAGAAGATGGGAAATTATAGAAGAGTAATATAACAGCCAGAATCATGAGGAGGTTTCCGGTATAAAATGGATACTACATAAAAACTTCTTGCTGACAAATAGTTAATAGCTTGTCAGCAAGAAGTCGAGAGTCTGTTTACAAGAAGTTATCGCCTTGTAAAGTCCTTATTTCCAATAAATTCTAAACATCAAACCGATATACTTTCTTAGTAGTTACTTTTTAAAATTAATAATTGAAACTTCCTTGTCTGTCAGGTAATCTGCCGTTTCAAAGCATTTGCATATCCCTCGATAATCAATTCCAGTCCATCCGTTAATTCTTGTGGTGAAATAACGATCTCCAATTTTCCTACCGTAGCATTTTCTGGTGTTTTTTTATTAGGGAAGCTGATCTGTAGCTCATCATTTATAACTTCCAGGGCAAATTCTGCCGTCACAGTAGCCTTTTCTATTTTAGAGGCTGTAACAGGTACCAATGTGATTAAAGGGACCTGAACTGTTGTAGTAGTAACTGCTCCGGTATCATCCAAAGCAGGATATTCAAGTTGCACTATCTTCGGAACCAATGCCCCTTTATTTTTCCCCTCCCCGTCAACAGGCTTTTCAAAATACTTATCCAGCAAGCCTTCATTCTTGTCCATCAGCGAGTCACTGGCACTTACAATGGCATGATGGATAGCCTCTACAAACAATTTAAAGCTAATCATATCGATGAATTTTATGATTCGACACTATGCTATTTTACTTTTTCTGAGGTGCTATCTTTTTCAACTTTTCAAAGTTGTCGACTGCCTCACTCACTACCGAGCGGCTTTCCGATGCTAACCCAATCGCCGCTTGACAGTTAGGGCATGAAAATTGTACGCCTTGGATTAACAAATGCAAATCAACGGGTATTTGGGTCCTGCATACCGGACATGGGATATTTTGATCTATCATACTTCTATTCTTCTTTTTCCGACTGTTTATCTATTTTTTGTATGGGCTGTATTGATTTCGTATACAAATCAAGTAAAGTCAATACTCCTTTGGGCAAAGGTAGTCTGCCCGCATGTATATTCACTTTAAGACGGCTTGACAAAGTACTATCATATTGTTCACGGAAGTTTTTCTTATATTCCTGTTTGGCTGGAGCAATTCTTCCATTCAGAACCGCCTTCTTCTCTACAAGTTGCACATCCGCATTCACTTTCGATTTATAATCATAAGAACCCACCGATGTGATTTCCAGATCAAAATCCACATTGATCTTATCAATTGCAAGAGAATTTAAAGGCAGTAAACACAGTAAAGGAACCTGGAAAGCCATTTTGTTGATAGAGATGTATCCCGGATCAGTCGGCTGTTTCGTATGATCAACAACCGGCTGAGTCAGCACCATCTCTATCATAAGAGGTTGTCGCAAGTCACTTCCCTCCTCTTTTGTGAAGCAATAATCAAGCAAGAATTGAGCCTGCCCGGTTAGCATCATAACATTGGCTTTCGAGGCCGCCACCAAAGGTGCGCCAATGATGGATTCAATGTTAAGCTCTGCCCCAAATTGAGGTTTGAATGTAACTTGCTCGTTTTCAGACATAATCGTTTATTTCGACTTAATATTAAATTTCCCTGATAATTCTACATATTAAGTTTATCACCAATATTTACTTATTTTGGTTCTTAACCTCCAGTTCCTCCATTAGCTCCAGCTCCTCCATTAGTTCCAGCTCCTCCATTAGCTCCTTCACCTTTTGCAGGGGTCAATTCTATAGGCTGAATTGCTTGTGCAAATGCTTCGATAATAGTGTTTACTCCTTTAGGAAGTGGCAATTGGCCTGCATGTACATTAACCGTATACTTGGCAGAATTACTCTTCTCATAATGTGTATCATGGGTCGAAGAATCTTTTGAAGAATAACTGGCCGAACCTTTAATAGTTGTACTTAGCAGCCCCCAGCCTATTTTAGTTTCAAAACTACCTCCACCTTCAGTCTCAGATGATTTTGCTTCATTATTGTCTTCAGAGAAACTTGATTTTACTTCCATTTCAAAGTTTATATCCACGGTTTCTACAGCTAATGAATTAATAGGTAGAATCGTCAAAAGAGGCAAAGTAAATTTTGTAGAAGCAGGTTCAACAGAAACCTTTCCCTCTTTATTCGCAGAAACAACACTTCTAGTGAGAATCATATCAATCATGATAGGCTCATAATTATAAACAAGCGGTTCGTTTTGCTTACTAATTTTCTTTTTGCTGAAGCAAGTGTCCAACATAAACATCGTTTGCGTAAGAGCCATTGCAGAATTTGCCTTAGCGGCTGCATTCAGAGGACCTCCGATTAAGCTTTCCATTGGCAGCCCGGAGAATTGCTGCGACAGCGATAATAAATTTGTATCCATAATAATGCGTTTTGAAGAAGTTATTAAATATGTTAACTAAAACTCAGAAGTCTCTTAATCCATCTTTTTATGCACTCGAATAAACGAACAAAAAATCCTTTTTTCCTCTTAGGCTTTTCCGCCGGATAAAAACTAATAGTAATGCGTTCACCCATATGTCTTTCACACTTATCCCAATTAGTAATGTGACAAAGTTAGTGACATAAAAGCAAAAAAAAGAACATAAGTGATAACAACTAATTTTCACAACTAGTTACTTATCACCCACTTACAAAGAGAAGTAATAACAATTTCAAAAAGCAGGCTAATTAGCAACCTTCAATTTTATCCGATGCCTCCTTTGAGCCACAATTTGCTTATTGACATTCCCAAAGCAGAGAGCAATGGTAAAATCATCTAATCCACAAATTGAGAGGCATGAAAATAGACAATCGTCTTCTGTATATTTAGGATAGGTTTGGTGCAGATACTCTATATAGTCCTTGTATATCTCTACAACAGTAGAACGCAGTTTCTTCTGTTCATCTTCCAATAAAATGCGTAAGTCCTGTTTATTTTTAGTTTTGTTTTGACGGCTAAGCCGTTCTATTGTTTTATAAATGGATGTCTCTTTAAAGATCACATTGCATAATTGTGCCTTTTCATCGGCCAATTTTCTGATTTCACTTTCTTTCTGAGAAAGCAGTTTTTGAGTTTCTTCTTGCTTATCCCTCAATAAAGAAATATAATACTCAGTCTCTACCGCATGCACTTCCAATAAAGCCTGGTCATACTTGTGCTCCTGTTCGAGAAACTTCTTCCGCTGCTTGGTCCGTTGAATATACCAGACCAGAAAAAGAATCACGAGTAAACAGAAAACGATCAGATAGATAAATGGAAACTGCATCTTCACTCTTACTTTAAAATATTCGATTATTTGACAACAAAGGAAACAAAAATAAAAAGAAATAGCAATATATTTTTTAAAAATATCTGACTCATCAACCTATATCGTGCATTTGATCGGCTACCTCTTCCTATTCTATCACCCGCAGAAGCACAACACTCACATTATCCCTGCCACCTGCCGCCTTTGCAGCTTCTGTCAAGCTGATTGCAGTAGGTTCTCGCTGAAGGACTTCCTCAATCTGATCATCTGTAAGCATATCACTCAAACCATCGGAACAAATCAAAAAGAGGTCTTCATCCAATAATTGGCCGGTTAATTCGGTGAAATCGGCAAAAGCTGATGTTCCGGCACCCAAAGAATTATAGATTACATTGGATGGAGTAGTCATATCTCCGGTCAGTTCCCGCATGGAGTGGTCCGACGAAAGTCGTTTCAGAATACCGCCACGATAACGATACAGGCGGCTGTCTCCAATATTCACCATATAGATGCTCTCTTCATAACTGAACATACCTACAAAAGTGGTTCCCATTCCCTCGTATTGAGGAAGTTCAACGCCCTTATTTGTTATCAGAGCATGAGTTTCATTCACCCAATTCTTTATCTCACCGGACAGTACTTCATGAGAAAGTCCACAAGGAAGATCGGTAATAAAACGGTCGAATGCCTGGGTAGCCAACTCACTGGCAAACTCTCCACCTTCGTGTCCGCCCATACCATCCGCTACAAAAGCCGTAAAACGAGCTTGAGGAATGAGTTCAAACTTTTGTTCGTATGTTTCGTCACGATAAAGTCCTCCGTTGAAGAGTATCATATCTTCATTATTGGTACGTATGCACCCCATATCACTGGCAAGCTGACATTTCAATAATAACATAAGGCAATTTTGCGATTTAATGATTACAACCTATGATTAAGATTTGCTCTATTCCATCGATTCTATTCAACCTTGAAATCAAGATTGGCTATGCGAATGACATCTCCGATGTCAAACACAACAGGTACATTCGGCGAAAGACGGTTACCGTTTACAAACGTACCATTGGTAGAATCCAGATCCACTATTTCCCATTGTCCGGATGCGTTCTTCTGTAAGCAGGCATGGGTACCGGAAACATATCCCTGAGAAGCAAATGCAGATACATAATCGCCCTTTCTGCGACCAATCACCGCGCCATTTCCCAAACCTAAACGAATGCCTGCGGCAGAACAAACCAAACGTACAGGAAGTGGAACTGCGGATACTCCCGGACGCATTGTCTTTTCAGGCTCAGAAGAAACCGGACTCACAGGAGAAGCCAAGGAATTCACAGAAGAAGTGGAAGGACGCACAGGCGACACGACTTGGTTTGCAGCGGATACTAACGGCTGACCGCATTGCGTGCATCGTTTCCCCTTTCCAAACACATGGCATTGAGGGCAAATATACAGTTCAACGCCGCATTGGTCGCAATAGTAACTATCACTTTCTATTTCAACTCTGCACTTGGGGCAGTTGACTAATGTACTCATTTCTTTAGTGATTAACGATTAGTGATTCAATTATCCCATATCCTCAGGTAACAATATACTGTAGCTTGCCGGATCAAAGTCAGGACGCTCCATTTCGTGACGAAGACGGGAACTCTGGTTCTTTTTCACCCGGTCGAAATAGTTATTTACTTCACGGGCATTGGCAAAATTACGTTCACGACGATTATATAAGTCCGTGAAGTAAACATGCATGGCATTTTCTGCCTCAGGAGTCAGTGTTAGCTTATCCTTTTTCACCTTCATCCTAAAAATTTGCGCCAATTCATCGGGATTATAGTCCTCAAAATGAATTACCTTGGTAAAGCGGGATTCCAAACCGGAATTCGTATCAATCCATTGGCGAATCTCACGCGGATACCCGGCAGCAATGCAAACCATCTTCCCCTTATAATCAAGCAACATCGGCAAAATGGTATTCGTAGCCTCCTGCCCGAAGTTATCGCCCATCAGTGAATAAGCTTCGTCAATAAAGAACACACCGCCCACCGCACGCTTCACAACCCGTGCCGTCTTAGTGGCAGTCTGTCCTACATAGCCTTCTACCAGGTCCTTACGGGTTACTTCCAACAAACGATTGCTTGGCAATACGCCCAATGAATAGAAAATATTTCCCATGATACGTGCCACAGTAGTCTTTCCCGTTCCCGGATTACCGACAAAGAGATAGTGATCCACTACACCCTGGAATTTCTTACCCATCGCTTCCGCCTTAGCACGCTCCACTTTGATATAATCGGCAATCTCCTTCACTTCACGTTTCACGCCGGATAATCCGATCAATTGGTTCAATTCTGCCATGCACTCTTCTTCATCGATCATCTTTGGCGGATCATACGGAATATCCTCCGCCTCGATGGTCAGGTACATTTCGCGAGTCAAGGTCTGTCCTCCGGCATGTAATTGTGCCAGCCGGTTGGCACGGCGGGCTTTGGTTTTCTCAAAGAGTTTCACCATTTCCCCTGCATTTCCAAAGTTCTCATCTTTCGATGTCACCATTTCATCGACTAACTTAATCAGCATCTCTTCTGCATCCGGTGTCAATGTATTCCCTTTCTTCCTGATAAGAGAACGATAAATACAAATCAACTGGTCTGCCGAGTAGTCCTCGATATGCAGAAAATTACTAAACCTGCGCCGGAAGCCCGGATTGGCATTATTGACAAATTCCTCCATTTCAGCGCGATAACCGGCACAGATAACCACGAATTTCCCGGCATCCTTCACCATTCGGGTCATTAGTGCCTCCACGGCTTCCACTCCAGTCTGATCCTTACTTCCACCCGCACTGATAGGCATCAGGGCATAGGCTTCATCTATAAAAAGAATACCGCCCATTGCTTCGTCACAAGCCTTATCCACAAGTTTGGCCGTCTCATTCTGATACGTACTTATCAGATGTTTACGCTCCTTTTCCACGACTTTATCGGTAGGCAGCAGACCGATGGCTTTAAAGACCTCTCCCAACTTACAGGCAATGGTGGTCTTACCTGTCCCCGGATTACCCGTCAGCACAATGTGTACAGGAGTCACCTCAGCGTCAGCAATACCCATTTCCATCATTTCCTTGTCCATGGCTATCTTGTTCGCCAACGCACGTATCTCTGCTTTTACACTGTCCATACCGACGAATTCATTCAGTTCAGCAAGTACAGTGTCCAGACTCTTGATATTTTTGCTTTCTTCACCTTCAATATCCGCACGCGTCAGTACATGCACCATAGATACATCATAATCCGGTGTACCCTTCAGTTCCAGCAACCGGACTCCCTGATTCTTGATTGCACGATCCATTGTGTTACGTACCTCGCGGGCATTACCGAAATTGCGTGTACGGGTCAGATACATCTTCGAGAAGTAATTACGGATAAATGCCTCGGCCTCTTCATCCAGGGTCAGATGCTCTTTCTTCACCTGCCGACGGAAAATTTCCGCCAATTCATCGGCTTTATAGTCGCGAAAAGTCACCGTTTCATTGAAACGGGAGGCCATCCCCGAGTTGGAGCTCAGAAATTCTCCCATCTCCTTTGTATATCCGGCAGCAATAGCCACAAACTGCCCGCGACGATCTTCTACCAGTTTCAGCAACGTATCAATTGCCTCCTGGCCGAACTGGTCATTATCACCTTGCTTCAATGTATAGGCTTCGTCAATGAACAGTACTCCGCCCATAGCCATATCCACATATTTTTCCACCGCCAGGGCCGTCTGACCCACATATCCCGCAACCAGCTCCTTTCGTGAAACTTCCACCAGTTGACCGATGGGCAACACTTCCAGTGAATTCAGGATATCAGCAAAGATACGGGCAATCGTTGTCTTCCCCGTCCCCGGATTACCAAGGAACAGAAAATGATCTTTGACCTCCCGTTTAGCTCCGGCACCTTTCCGTTCCCGTTCAAAATCTATCTTATGAATGATTTTCTGCACCGTTGCCTTGATTTCATCGATACCGACAAATTCATCCAGCTCTGCCATGATCTCCTCATAACTCTTCTGCCGGAACTCTTTACCGGGAATATCCTCAGGAATGGCAACCGATGCATTCGGATCGCGCTTGATAGTATTGGCAAAGATATCAGCCGCTTTTTTCACAGCCAAATGCCCATTCCCGAAATCATCTGATTTCTGTCGCATCTCATTCTTAAACACACGTTCCAATTTGGCATCCGCTTCCTCGCTCAATGCAATCCCATAACATTTTTTAAGTTCATGGATACAAAGCTGCTTCAGTTCCTCCATACTGAAATCTTTCAGATCGAAGTAATACTCAAAGCGATTGCGCACATCAGGATTGGATACCAGAAACTCTTTAAAGGCCGATGAAAGCCCGGAAAGAATGACTATCGGATCATTGTTCCACTTATCCATACAGCTGAACAGCTTATCAAGCTTATTGATATCATTGGCTGCACCCGAAGGCAAAAGCTTCTGAACATTTTCAATGCAGAGAATACCCCCTTTCAGGTCGGCGGTATTCTTTTCCCACTCTTTGGCAAACTCCTCATAATCCACCGCATCCACTACTTTCATGGCAGGCTTCTTGATAATACCACTGGAGTACAATAGTTTTTGCAATACTCCTGCCAGTTTGGTTTTACCGGTTCCGGTATTTCCCGTAATAATCATGTCCATGCCCAGACGAATGGAGATGCCACTACGCTGTGCACGCAAAGCGAGCGACTCACAAGTATTTACCAAATCCTGCAACTGGTTCTTGACGATTTCCATCCCTACCAACTCACGCAACGGTTCGGTAGCTTTAGTAACCACATTGGTGCCACACCATTTGCAGAAAACAGCGTTTTCACGGTTCGGCTTATTACATTTCGGACAATTCATAGTCATCTTCATTTATCAGTTCTCTACATCTGCTTTCGCTTTTTTGAAACTGAAGTTCACTTGTTTCTTGGTCGTATAATTCTCATAAGTACCTTCAAAAGCATCCATTCCATCGCCGGTGAACGTACCGTTATACTGCCCGTCGAGAGTACCGTTCTTGTATACATCGTCAAAATGGATAGTATTCGTAACGGTATTCACAGTGCCCGTCAGCGTCTCATCGGTCAGATTCGTATATTGCACATGTATAGTAGCCTTCAAACCTTCCGAGTCTGCTTTCGTTATGTTCAGCGTAGCATTACGCCCTTCGAACGTACCCTCCCATGTACCTACCAGCTCTTTAAGCTTCCTGTCGTTTTGCAGAAAACGGGAGGCATCCAGACCGAATGCCGGAGTATATTGCACAAACAGGTAGGCCAGCCAGCCTACCATCACCATGGAAAGCACGGCACGATAAATGAACTTGCGGATGCACTCCTTCAGATAGGTGGCGTATTTCACCGATTCACCACCGATGGAAGATTCAAAATGCGTTCCCACATCCGCCTTGAAAGCGAAATGCAACGGCTCCAATCCCGTCTCCTCGAAACCTGGATTCAGCAGATGGCTGTGCAGGCTCCGCTCTACCGGAAGCTTGAAATAACAGCTTTTCATCAGATAATAAGCCAGCAGAACCAGAAGTCCGGCCAATACATAATGGGCATATGGCATGATGAGTTCGAGCACAAAATAGACCACATAATAGATTACCGACCCCACTATAGCACCTAAAAGAATACAAAATATAAGATTCTTGAAATCAGAAGCGACATACATAAGGATACTGAAAATTACAGTCATCGTCACAATGGCACCGACGGAGACAGTGGGCAATGGATTTTCTGTGAACGGAAGCCCGTAGAAGCATAATGCAGCTGCAAAAGCCAGAATAGGAATGAAACACAGTATTCCCAGCAATACACGCATCACTGTCAGTGTCCTACAACGCAAACGCACTTTCCGCAGGTTCTTATTCACAAAATTGGTGGCAATACGGAAATTGGAAACATCTGTATCTTTACTATCTATTTTTTCGATGAATTCGAGATATTTCACCGTTTCCTGCTCATATGCGAATTTGGGAGAAAGATTCTTCAACGGATTCTCCTGAAAGAAAGTAGTAAGCCAGTCTCTCAAATATCCACTCTCCAGTTCTGCCTTAACTTCTTTCGATGGAATGGACTTCAATCCGTCCAAATCGGTTATACTCTTATCACTATCCTTGAAGTAATAATAAGGTAAAGCGCCCAATCCCTTGATCATCTTAAAGGTAGCTATAATCCAGTTGTAAGGGCCTGCTTTCCGGAGATTATCTTTGGATTTCAGTTCAAAGCAATAATTTATCCATTCAATCTTATCCTCATACACGCCCTTAGACTTCAGATAGAAATAGAGCCGCGAACCTTTCAGACTTGAGAGCATACCGAGAATATAATCAGCATATTCATGATCCGGATCATTCTTCGGCGTATTCTTGTAAACCATCAACTGTTGATTGATGAATTGGGCTATTTGAGTATGCGTGAAATAATAATTATTTGCTGTCTCGTCCATTTGCAGGGTAAAGGAAACCTTAGGACTCAAATTATAAAGTACACCGTAAGTTACCGCAGCATCGGATGTAGTGAAACCTTTCAATTGAGTACGTATCTTCCCTACCAATCCTTTATCACGACCTGCCAACCATATCAGGAAAGACTCTTCCGCCAAATCATTCCACGAATCAGCGCTCAACATATGATTATAAGCATAATGAAGAACTTCTTCCGGTGTATTGCAACGCCCCAAATTCCCCTTTTCATCGATCAATTCATAAGGACGTGAAGGATCAAGCTCATAGATCAAACGCCATAAAGCCTCCCGCTGGCGACCTTTTTTATTAAACAAGGGAGCTGCATTATCCGTAAGCCGCTTCAGATCGTGCGCATTAAAAAAGAGAAACAGGGGATCGTTCGCGTTCGCCAAGGTAGTCTGGTAAGTGCTGAAGTTCTCAATGAGAGATTGCGCTATTTCTTCGGCGGTAGTCCGCGGACGTCCCTTGACATCATAATAGGGCATATCCACATTGAGCGTATAACAGGCGGCATACAGCCCGGCAGTCTGGTCCTTCGGATAGCGCTTTTCTACAATATCTTCGATTTCCGAAACCAATTCCGGCCGCTGATTATCATTCAGCCATTTCGTAAGCTTACCGGTATAGAGATATTTAATGGCAAGATTCTGATCCTGTCGCATAAAATCAGCCAATTGTTCGGGTGAATGTGCTATCTGATTCTTTCCGGCATTAAAAATAATACTGAAACGACGTTTACTTTCCTGCCCGACAAAATCACTGAATACATCCTCTCCCCGAGCCCAACGAACGATTTCGGTAAATCCACAACGTTTTTCCGGCTGCGGTGCGGTCAATGCTTTTATTAGTTGCAGCGTTCGTCCCGATAAATCCGCCGGGAAAGGCAAATCTCCCGTACGTTTGCGCTTCATCAGTTCAAATTCTCTTTCTTTAAACTCTTTCTCGCCCATCCACAGACAGAGCAAAACCATACCAAGAGAGTAAAAATCACTCTTCGTGTCAATCTCCACCCGATTCTCACCGGGAACCGTATAATACATTTCGGGAGCTGCATAAATGCGGGTACGAGCCTGGTCCGTACGGGCAACTCCATTCTGATCGCATCTTACAGAAATACCAAAATCCCCCAGCAGCACCTGATTCTGATTCTCATCGGCAAAAAAGAAATTACCCGGCTTGATATCCCGATGAATAAACCCATGCTTATGACAGAAATCAATGGCAGCAGCAGCTTGTTTAGCAATTTCACAAAGCCTTCTTTCGTCTCCTTTCAGGTTTATTTTATCCAAAGAGCCTCCTTTACAGTAAGTCATTACTTCATAATGCCTCAATTCACCGGAAACACGCGGATTATCCCACTGACCATGATCTATGATATCCACTAATAATCCCGAGCGCGGAGTTTGTCTTATAATTTCAAGTATATGATGATTAGGAGGCGGTTCAATACCAACATAATAGAGTTTTAGTACGTACTGCTTTCCCTTATTTTCCACCAGAAAGATCTGAGCTTCTCCCGTCCCATCCGATATTAACTTTATAACCCTGTAATTCAAACCTTTAATAAGATATTCCGTATCATGCTGGCGAGTGATAGCCTCAATCGCCTTTTGCTGTTCGGCACGTAAGGTCGCATCATCTGACGAAACCGGACGCAACGTCTTATCCTCCATTCCACCGGGATGCAGAGTTTTGTCAATGTTAGCTACACCAGGGCGCAAGGTCTTCTTACTATCATCTTCCGGGCGAAGAGTTTTTTCTTCTTCACCAGGACGAAGGGTTTTCTCGGCTTTCAGGGCAGGGCGCAAAGTTTTATCACCGTCCGCACTACCGGGACGCAGTGTTTTATCACTGTCTCTAAAGTCGCTCATAATTCTATATAGTTTTAAGATTAGCCAATCCGGCAAGGCCCCATGAAGGATCAATCATCCTGATACTCAAAGGTTTTTGTAACAGTCACCACATCCTCATATACCCAAGTCCCCCCCAGTTCCGGCTGGGCACACTCACTTGGATGGCTATGGTGGCAACCGCAGAGGTTACATATCCAACAAACAGGCGCTGTTGTTACGGATTTCCGCAAAACAGGCAATTTCCTTGCCGAATAGTAATTCCGCTGCATCTGTGGCGTCATATCTCCTTCCGGACGAAGTTTCTCCATCAGCAACTTCATTTCTTCCAGTTTCTCTTTATAAGATTGCTTCGCTTCGTCAAGATCTACCTTCTTCACATTCAGTTGTATCTTCGGACGGGTTTGAACAGGTTCCTCCACTTTCGGTTCAGGTCTGGAAACCTGCATTCCTTCAAGAGAACCGCTTCCTGAAAAGAGATCTTTATATTGTTGTATCAGTTTCTTATCGGCTTCACTCAATTCTACAGGAGGCAGTTCCGGTCCCCCCACCGGAAGTTCTTCAGAGACAGTATTCAGTATTTGTTCTTCCAAATCGGCAAGTTCCTGTGCCAATGCCAGCATTTCCTGAAAGACGGGGTCTTTCTTCGCCTTTTGCATTTCCTGCATTGCCATCTCATTCAGGGGACGATTACATTTTCGGCAAAAACTGCGGAAATTAAGGGTATTGCAGTCAGGACAGATAATCCCTGTGCGAGGATTACCACAATCAGGACAGAAGAAATCATCCGCTTCCATCGAGGCACCGCAGAATGAGCACAATTCTGCATGAAGTCCTTGTCCGCAATGAGGGCATATTTCCCAATTAGGCTGAACAGGAGAGTTACAACGCATGCATGAAGTTCCTTTAAGCGCCATGCCACATTCTTCACAGAATTTATCGCCACTGTGACAAGGTGTCCCGCAATTAGGACAACATTGCGGCTGTTCCGCCTGTTTCTCCGAAGTCTTCTGCTGCGCCTTTATCTGTTGTTCCGATAAAGATTGATGTTGCTGTTCCATAAACCGTATTCAGACTATAAGTTGACCACCCAGATTTTAAGTTTCCAAATATATCAAATTATTTGCGGAATACGATGGCGGCAGATAGAAAAAACTCTTTTTTGCTTCTAAACAGAAAAGAAAAGAAGGAAAAGAGTGATAAGGTGGTAAGGTGATAGAGTGATAAAGTAGCTGCGCTATATATCACAGAGCGTTATCCCGTTATCACTTTATCACTCTACCACCTTATCACATTTAGTTCATATCCGTGCAAAAATGCACAAAACATAACCAATAGAAATTTAACTCATATTCTGGATATTAGCTATATATATCGGACGCGCAGCATCTATATATCGAACATGTCGCATCTATATATCGGACATGCAGCATCTATATATCCAATACCACCGATATATAGCTCGTTAGTCCGCATCACATACACACTTTTTTCACATAATATGGAAATGCAGCTTGTTATAGTTGCAACAGTGACGATATATTCGTCCTATCAATCACACTGTGTAAGGAAATCGAAAGCCTGTTATTTCTCCCTTTACAGGAAGTTAAGAGTTTGTCGACAGGAAGTTAACTTCTTGCCAACAAACTCTTAATTCCTTGTCGACAAGAAATTGGCACTTTGTAGTGCCTTGATAATCAGCGATAAATTTTCCTTGTACAAAAAGAATATTCGTGCACATATATTACTTGCTTTTCACACCTCTAACATATTCCACTTACTTCGAAATCGGACATGCCTGAAACTACAAGCAACGTCATGATGCAAAACTAGCAATGTCGTAATGCGGAATATTGCTAGTTTTGCGTCATGACATTGCTTGTTATAATTATATTCAATACACCAAAGTGTTATTTTCTTCTTGCAGTCTTTCAGTTTTTTCCCGAGCTCCCTGTTCATAGGCATTTCAGCTGAAACATCCAAGTCTATAGTCGTTTCAGGCATATTTCAGCCGGAATACTGATGAACAGGGAGCTCGGGAAAAAACTGAAAGATTGGTGTGGTTCACAAGCCACTAACCTTCCCTTAAACAATGATAAGAAAAAGAAAAACTGGATGAGTAGTAGTTTTTTTCGTAACTTTGCACTGTTTTAAAGACATTGAATGAATGGAGTTTAAATACGACGTTATCGTGATTGGCGCCGGACATGCCGGTTGTGAGGCCGCAACTGCTGCGGCAAATCTGGGTTCAAAAACCTGTCTTATCACCATGGACATGAATAAGATAGGACAAATGAGTTGTAACCCTGCCGTAGGCGGTATTGCCAAAGGACAAATTGTACGCGAAGTAGATGCTTTAGGTGGATATATGGGATTAGTGACCGATCAGACCGCCATCCAGTTCCGTATCCTGAACCGTTCCAAAGGCCCCGCAATGTGGAGCCCCCGTGCACAATGCGACCGCAATAAGTTCATCTGGGCATGGCGCGAAATATTAGAAAACATTCCTAATCTGCATATCTGGCAAGATACAGTACGCGAAATTCTCGTTGAAAACGGAGAAGTGGCAGGCTTAACCACTTTACTCGATGTAACCTTCCGTGCAAAGTGCATCGTACTGACCGCCGGCACTTTCCTGAACGGATTAATGCACGTAGGACGTACCAAACTTGCCGGAGGACGTATGGCAGAACCTGCATCTTACAAATTAACCGAATCCATCGCAAGACACGGCATTGAATACGGACGCATGAAAACCGGTACGCCTGTTCGCATAGACGGACGGAGCGTGCACTATGAATACATGGAAACGCAGGATGGAGAATGTGATTTTCATAAATTCTCATTCCTGGATACCAGCGTACGCCACTTAAAACAACTGCCATGCTGGACTTGCTTCACGAACGAGGAAGTACACCGTGTATTACGTGAAGGGTTGCCGGATTCTCCCCTTTTCAACGGGCAGATTCAGAGTATCGGTCCACGTTACTGCCCCAGTATCGAAACTAAAATAGTTACTTTCCCCGATAAGGAGCAACACCAGCTTTTCCTGGAACCTGAAGGAGAAACGACACAGGAACTTTACTTAAATGGTTTCTCTTCATCACTCCCGATGAATATACAGATAGAAGCGCTGAAAAAAGTTCCCGCATTCAAAGACTTGGTGATTTATCGTCCCGGATACGCTATCGAGTATGACTACTTTGACCCTACCCAACTAAAACATACGTTGGAAACGAAGAAAATTAAAAATCTATTCTTTGCAGGACAGGTAAACGGAACTACCGGATATGAAGAGGCAGCCGGACAAGGAATCATTGCCGGAATCAATGCACATATAAACTGTCACGGTGGCGAACCATTTACCCTTGCACGAGACGAAGCATATATCGGCGTATTGATCGACGATTTGGTAACCAAAGGCGTGGATGAACCTTATCGCATGTTCACTTCGCGCGCCGAGTACCGCATCCTGCTACGTATGGACGATGCAGATATGCGCCTTACCGAAAAGGCATGGAAACTCGGAATTGTAAAGAGCGACCGCTATGAATTATTGAAACGAAAACGTGACTCGATCAATAGTATCATAGAATTCACTCGTAACTATTCGATGAAACCGGCATTAATCAATCCGGTATTGGAGCAATTGGGTACCACTCCCCTCCGCCAAGGATGCAAATTGATCGACCTTATAAACCGTCCCCAAGTTACGCTTGAAAACATGGCTGAGCATGTCAGCGCTTTCCGCCGGGAACTGGATAAAGTTACTGAAAGAAAAGAAGAAATAATTGAGGCAGCTGAAATCCTGATTAAGTATGAAGGATACATTGGACGTGAACGAATGATTGCAGATAAACTGGCTCGTCTGGAAAGCATCAAAATAAAAGGGAAGTTTGATTATAATGCCATCCAATCCCTATCCACCGAAGCAAGACAGAAGCTGGTGAAGATTAATCCGGAAACGATAGCCCAGGCAAGCCGGATTCCGGGCGTATCACCAAGCGATATAAACGTATTGTTGGTGCTTTCGGGCAGATAAAGCAAATACGTTCCACGTGAAACAAAGAATTCAATAAACGCATTAAAAATACTGATTATGAGCAAAGAAACTCTTGCAAAAAGCATTCGGGAAATCCCCGATTTTCCTATTCCGGGAATTCTATTTTACGACGTAACTACATTGTTCAAAGATCCTGCAAAGCTTCAGGAACTTTCAGATACATTGTATGAAATGTACAAGGACAAAGGTATCACAAAAGTGGTAGGTATTGAATCGAGAGGCTTCATTATGGGACCTATCCTCGCCACCCGCTTGGGTGCAGGTTTCATTCCTATCCGCAAGCCCGGAAAGCTTCCTGCAGAAACCATCGAGGAAAGTTATGATAAAGAATATGGTAAAGACACCATTCAGATACATAAAGATGCTCTCAACGAGAACGACGTAGTTTTGCTACATGACGATCTGCTCGCCACAGGCGGAACAATGGAGGCCGCCTGCAAGCTAGTACAAAAGATGAATCCGAAGAAAATATATGTAAACTTCATCATAGAACTGAAGGAGTTGCACGGAATAGACTTATTCAACAAAGACGTAGACGTACAGTCGGTACTTTCATTATAAACAAAGAGAAGAGACCTGAGAACCACATGGAGAATAACCCTGAACTTAAAACCAGCGAATATCTGAAAGGAATTGTATTAAACCTTCCGGAGAGCCCCGGTATTTACCAATATCTGAATACCGAAGGGGTTATCATATACGTAGGTAAAGCTAAAAACTTAAAGCGAAGGGTCTCCTCCTATTTCAACAAAGAACACGAACCGGGAAAAACAAGAGTACTCGTCAGCAAAATAGCCGATATCCGATATATTGTGGTGAACTCTGAGGAGGACGCCTTGTTGCTGGAGAATAATCTCATCAAGAAATATAAGCCACGGTACAATGTCTTGTTGAAAGATGATAAAACATATCCGTCCATTTGCGTTCAAAACGAGTATTTTCCCCGGGTATTCAAGACACGTAAAATCATACGCAACGGTTCCTCTTACTATGGCCCTTACAGCCATGTACCTTCCATGAATGCATTGCTCGATCTTATCAAGCATCTGTATCCGTTACGCACCTGCAACCTGAACCTTTCACCCGAAAATATCCGGGCAGGAAAATTCAATGTTTGTCTGGAATATCATATCAAGAACTGCGCCGGACCTTGTGTCGGGAAGCAATCACTGGATGATTACATGAAAAACATCGGAGAAATCAAGGAAATCCTCAAAGGTAATACGCAGGAAATACAACGGATACTTTTTCAGCAAATGCAGGAACTGGCTGCCGAAATGAAGTTTGAAGAGGCACAAAAGGTCAAGAGCAAATACATGCTGATTGAAAATTACCGTGCCAAGTCAGAGGTAGTAAGCAATGTTCTGCATAATATCGATGTTTTTTCCATAGAGGAAGACAGCGATGGCAAATCTGCATTTATCAATTATCTGCATATCACAAACGGGGCAATCAACCAGGCTTTTACATTCGAGTACAAGAAGCGGTTGAATGAAACCAAAGAAGAACTTATCCAACTGGGCATCATTGAAATGAGAGAGCGATACAAGAGCCTTTCACGCGAAATCATCGTGCCTTTCGAGGTGGATATGGAGTTGAAAGACGTGGTCTTTACAATACCTCAGCGAGGGGATAAGAAGAAACTGCTGGATCTTTCCATTCTGAATGTAAAGCAGTATAAGGCCGATCGCATGAAGCAAGCCGAAAAGCTGAATCCGGAACAGCGCAGCGTCCGCTTGATGAAAGAAATACAGGAAGAGTTACACCTTGAACATTTACCCATACAAATAGAGTGTTTTGATAACTCAAATATCCAAGGCTCCGATCCGGTTGCCGCCTGCGTGGTATTCAAGAAAGCCAAGCCCTCAAAACAAGACTACCGGAAGTACAATATCAAGACCGTAGTAGGCGCAGACGACTACGCCTCCATGAAAGAAGTCGTAAGACGCCGTTATCAGCGCGCTATTGAAGAGAAAGCAACCCTACCCGACCTCCTTATCACCGACGGTGGAAAGGGACAAATGGGCGCCGTAAAAGAAGTTCTGGACGAACTAAACCTGAATATCCCCATTGCCGGACTTGCCAAGGATGGCAAACACCGCACATCCGAACTGCTTTATGGCTTTCCACCGCAGACTATCGGTTTAAAACAAAACACTCCCCTGTTCCGATTATTGACGCAGATACAGGATGAAGTACATCGTTTTGCCATTACTTTCCACCGCGAAAAACGCAGCAAACGACAGATTGCTTCCGAGTTGGACGAGATAAAAGGCATTGGAGAAAAGACAAAAGCAGCTCTGCTAAAAGAGTTTAAAAGCGTAAAGCGCATAAAAGAAGCATCCCTGGAGGCGCTTACGAAGGTTACAGGAGAAGCTAAAGCAAAAGTTATTGAAGAATATTTTAGGAGTTAACTCCTCCTTCTACATATTCATACGTACAAATTGCAGGCAATCACGAATTTATTCGTAACTTTGCATCCAGAAAAGTTTTAAAAGATTAGGATAAAAAGAACATGAGAGTAGTCATACAACGTGTCGGACACGCTTCCGTTACAATCAACGGAACATGCAAGTCCGCTATAGGGAAAGGGCTTCTGATATTGGTAGGTATTGAGGAAACAGACGGACAAGAAGATATTGACTGGCTTTGCAAAAAAATTGTCAACCTGCGTGTCTTTGACGACGAGAATGGAGTAATGAACAAATCAATCCTCGACATTAACGGTGAAATACTGGTAATCAGTCAGTTTACCTTGCATGCTTCTACAAAGAAGGGTAACCGTCCTTCATATATACGTGCAGCAAAGCCCGATATTTCCGTTCCGCTGTATGAACAGTTTTGCAAAGATTTGAGTTTTCTATTAGGCAAAGAAATAGGTACCGGAGAATTTGGTGCCGACATGAAGGTAAAATTATTGAACGATGGCCCTGTGACCATCTGTATGGATACAAAAAACAAGGAATGATGACATTAGAAGAAGCTCAGCATCAGGTAGATTGCTGGATTAAAAAGTATGGTGTACGCTATTTCAGCGAACTCACCAATATGGCTGTCCTTACCGAAGAGGTAGGTGAACTGGCAAGAGTTATGTCCCGCAAATACGGTGACCAATCCTTCAAAGAAGGAGAAAAAGATAATATCGAAGACGAAATAGCGGATGTCCTCTGGGTACTACTCTGCATTGCCAATCAGACAGGTGTAAACGTCACTAAAGCGTTTGCCCGCAATCTGGAGAAGAAAACCCAACGGGATAACACCCGCCATATCAATAATCCTAAATTGCAAGACCATGGAGAAGAATGAACCTAACCAGAACAAGTATGATGCCGCATTGGCAAAGTACAACACACAGCTGGACGATACGGAAGTAGCTGTCCAGGTAGCGAAAATCATTGCAGAAAAAGTGCCCGGAAACCATACGGAGGAGGTCAAGAAATTCTTGTTCCACTGCATTGATCTTACTACACTGAACACTACGGACAGCGATGAAAGCGTGATGAAATTCACTCAAAAAGTAAATCAGTTCGATGAAGAATTCCCTGATTTGGAGAATGTCGCTGCTATCTGTGTTTACCCTAACTTCGCAGAAATCGTAAAGAGTACCCTGGAAGTAGAGGATGTAAAAATAGCCTGTGTTTCGGCAGGTTTTCCTTCCTCACAAACCTTCACAGAAGTAAAAGTAGCAGAAACCGCCATGGCACTGATGGAAGGTGCAGACGAAATAGATATCGTAATTTCAGTAGGCAAATTCCTGAGTGGAGACTACGAAAACATGTGCGAAGAGATACAGGAACTGAAAGATGTCTGCAAGGAACATCACATGAAAGTGATTCTGGAAACAGGCGCTCTGAAGAGTGCTTCCAATATCATGAAAGCCTCTATCCTATCTATGTATTCGGGCGCAGACTTTATAAAGACATCTACCGGGAAACAACAACCCGCTGCAACCCCGGAAGCTGCTTATGTAATGTGCCGGGCTATTAAAGAATATTACGATAAAACCGGCAATAAAGTAGGTTTCAAACCTGCCGGAGGCATTAATACCGTAAATGACGCCGTCATCTACTACACTATCGTCAAAGAGGTGCTTGGCGAAGAATGGCTCGACAACCAATGGTTCCGTTTGGGAACCAGCCGCCTGGCCAACCTTCTACTTTCGGATATTAAAGGCATGGAAATAAAGTTTTTCTAAAGATAGAAGTAAAACTGAATATAAAAGCCTGACAGGAAATTCTGTCAGGCTTTTATATTATGAAGGCAGTACAAAATTTTCGGGGAAATCACTTATCGCGGTCCACTACATAATCCAAATAAGCAGCAAGGCCGGTTTTTACATCTGAATCAGGCAAGGATGCCAATAATGAAAGCGCTTTTTCCTTATAGGCAAACATGGTCTGCACTGCATATTCAATGCCACCTTGTTGCTTGGCAAATTCGATTAATCGGGCGATTTCATCGGCCGAGGCAGTACCATTTTTCACTTTGACGGCAATCTCTTCCGCACTTTCATCCTTGGTAGAGTTCAAGGCATAAAGAACGGGAAGGGTCAGTTTGCCTTCCAACATATCGTTTCCTGTTGGCTTACCTATCTCCTTACTATCATAATAGTCGAATATATCATCCTTAATCTGGAAGCAAAGACCGATATATTCACCGAACTGGCGCGCAAATTCCGCCTGTTCATCGGTCACTCCTACCGAGAGAGCACCCGATTTGGTACAAGCTGCAAAGAGCACAGCCGTCTTCTTACGGATCACATCAAAATAGATTTCTTCGGAGAATTGGAGATTACTTACATTAGAAAGTTGAAGAAGTTCGCCCTCAGATAAATTCTGTCCCAGACGGGAAACCACATCAATAATAGCGTAATTATGCGTCTTGCCTACCTGCACAAGTGCGGTTGCCAAAAGGTAGTCACCCACCAGTACCGCTACCTTATTATTATAAATAGCATTCACCGACAGCTGTCCGCGACGCTCGGTACTTTCATCCACCACATCATCGTGTACCAGACTGGCCGTATGTAATAATTCAAGGGAAACCGCCGCATGAAGTGATTCGGGACAAATCCGTCCATATAGCTTTGCCACAAGCAGCAGCAAAATCGGACGCATCATCTTCCCGTTCTTTTGTCGAATGTGTGAGATTACTTCATTCAGCAAAAAGTTGGAACTGGTAAGCGAATTATCAAACAGCTTTTTGAAATCGTCCAGTTCTGCCGCTATCGGAGTTTTTATGAGTGATGAGTTGTCCATGCATCGCTATTTTCCCACAAAAATAGTAATAAAACACTTAATACGGTATTTTTTTGTACTTTTACCATGAAAAAAAGGATAAATATATGAATTCTGACGATAAACTGTTTCTTCTCGATGCCTATGCATTGATATATCGCGCCTATTACGCGTTCATCAAGAGCCCTCGGATTAACTCCAAAGGGTTCAATACTTCCGCCATTCTGGGCTTTGTAAATACCCTGGAAGAAGTACTCAAAAAAGAGAATCCTACTCACATCGGAGTCGCTTTCGATCCCGCCGGACCGACCTTCCGCCATGAGGCCTACGAACAATATAAGGCACAACGTGAGGAAACTCCGGAAGCTATCCGCCTTTCCGTACCTATTATAAAGGATATTATACGTGCATACCGCATTCCCATCCTGGAAGTAGCGGGATACGAAGCCGACGACGTCATCGGTACGCTTGCCACTGAGGCAGGACAACAAGGCATCACCACTTACATGATGACTCCCGATAAGGACTATGGCCAATTAGTATCTGAAAATGTATTCATGTACCGTCCCAAACATACCGGCGGGTTTGAGGTTATGGGAATAGAACAGGTAAAAGCTAAATTCGACATTCAGTCCACCCAGCAGGTTATTGACATGCTGGGATTAATGGGGGATGCCTCCGATAATATTCCCGGATGTCCCGGTGTCGGAGAGAAAACCGCACAAAAGCTGATCAGTGAATTCGGCAGTATCGAAAATCTTCTGGAGCACACCGATGAACTAAAAGGTGCATTGAAGACGAAAGTCGAAAATAACCGGGAAATGATTACCTTCTCCAAATTCCTTGCAACAATCAAAATCGATGTTCCCATCAAACTTGACATGAAAGCTCTCGTTCGTGAAGAACCGAATGAAGAAGAACTCCGGAAAATTTTCGAAGAACTGGAATTCCGTACACTCATTGACCGTGTACTCAAAAAGAGTAGCTCCCCCTCCCCTTCTTCCGTTGCTCCCGATCTTTTTTCACCAGGCCCGCTTTTTACTCAAAATAACGGTCCGATTCAAGGCAATTTGTTTGAAGAATTTGCGTCCAACGGGCCGGAAGATTCCAAAAATTCAAATCTCGCGCGTTTAGAAACCATCAATGCAGACTACCAACTCATTGATACAGAAGAGAAAAGGAGCAAAATTATTAAAAAGTTGCTTACAACTAAAATTCTCTCAATAGATACAGAAACGACTTCAGCCGAACCAATGGAAGCAGAATTGGTAGGGATGAGCTTCAGCGATACCGAAAATCAGGCTTATTATGTTCCGGTTCCGGCAGAACGGGAAGAAGCGTTAAAAATAGTAAATGAGTTCCGGCCGCTCTACGAAAATGAAAATTCAATGAAAGTCGGACAAAATATCAAGTACGATATTCTTGTTCTTCAAAATTACGGGATGGAAGTGAAAGGTGAACTTTTCGACACCATGATCGCACATTACGTTTTGCAACCCGAACTTCGTCATAACATGGATTACCTGGCAGAAATTTACCTGCATTATCAAACCATCCACATTGATGAACTTATCGGCCCGAGAGGAAAGAACCAAAAGAACATGCGGGACCTTCCACCAGAAGAAGTTTACAAATATGCATGCGAAGATGCAGACATTACTTTAAAGCTAAAGAATGTACTTGAAGAAGAATTGAAGAAGCAGGGAGTTGAACATCTCTTCTATGAAATAGAAATGCCGCTCGTACGCGTACTTGCCAATCTGGAAAGTAACGGGGTGCGCATTGATACCGAGGCGCTGAAACAAACCTCCGAGCATTTCACTGTCCGCCTGCAAGAGATAGAAAAAGAAATCTATGAACTGGCAGAGGAAACGTTCAATATAGCTTCACCCAAGCAGGTGGGCGAAATCCTGTTCGACAAACTAAAGATTACAGATAAGGCAAAGAAAACCAAGACAGGACAATACGTCACTTCGGAAGAGGTACTGGAAAGCCTGCGCAATAAACATGAGATTATCGGAAAGATCCTCGAATACCGTGGATTGAAAAAATTATTAGGAACATATATCGATGCTCTCCCCCTGCTAATCAATCCACGCACAGGGCGTATTCATACTTCTTTTAACCAGGCAGTCACAGCTACCGGACGACTCAGTTCCAGTAACCCGAACCTGCAAAACATTCCTATCCGCGACGAAGACGGTAAGGAAATCCGTAAAGCCTTCATTCCGGACGATGGTTGCGAGTTCTTCTCCGCCGACTATTCACAGATAGAGTTGCGCATTATGGCACATCTAAGCGAAGATAAGAATATGATTGACGCCTTCCTCAGCGGTTATGATATTCATGCCGCCACTGCCGCTAAAATATATAAGGTAGACATAAAGGACGTCACTTCCGACATGCGTCGCAAAGCCAAGACAGCCAATTTCGGTATCATCTACGGTATTTCTATCTTTGGATTGGCAGAACGTATGAATGTGGACCGTAAAGAAGCCAAAGAATTGATCGACGGGTATTTCGAAACCTACCCGCAAGTTCGTGAATATATGGATAAAAGCATTCAGATAGCACGCGAACAAGGATATGTGGAAACGATCTTCCACCGCAAACGTTTCCTGCCCGATATCAACTCCCGCAACGCAACCGTACGCGGATATGCAGAGCGCAATGCCATCAATGCACCTATCCAGGGAAGTGCAGCTGATATCATTAAAGTTGCCATGGCACGCATCTACAAACGCTTTCAAAGTAACAATCTGAAAGCAAAGATGATTTTACAGGTCCATGACGAACTAAATTTCAGCGTTCCAGAGGCTGAAAAAGAGTTTGTGCAACAAATTGTAATTGAAGAAATGGAACGTGCATATCGCATGCACGTACCCCTGAGAGCCGATTGCGGGTGGGGGAAAAACTGGTTGGAAGCCCATTAACTCCACCTATAACTTTATTTAACTTACAATCAGAAAGCAACTGAAGTAATCTGTTCGAAATACAGTTTGCTCACCATAATATCCGGCAACATCACTGCCGGATATTTTTTTGTCATCAATCTTGGCAAAAAGAAAGCATTAGGGAGCAACCACATTTGACATTTTGACTATATTTAATTCATATATGATATTTATGTCAATTAAATACGTACCTTTGCAACGAATTCAATGACATATTAATAGAATATAGTAAGAGATAACTTAAAAACATATAGAACCATGAGAACAAAAGTATTTTTAAAAACAGTTGCTTTATCAGCAGTAATTCTTTTTAGTGCTATGGCAGCTTCTGCAGCTAACAAAAACAACCTTATTTACAATTCGGAAGAGAAAGACGGAATGATGGTTGGGCAAACCGTTTACAAGATGGACAGTGGAACTTTAGCAAACTACATGAAGTACAGCTACAAGTATGATGACCAAAAACGTATGACGGAAAGCGAAACTATGAAGTGGAACAGCCAAAAGAATACTTGGGAAAACGACCTTCGCATTTGCTACGCCTATCAGGGAAAAAGTATCACTACCACTTACTATAAATGGAACAGTAAACAAAAAGCATACGTCCTTGTACCTGACATGACGGTTACGATGGACAATCCAAGCCTGTAAATCTTACAGATACTCTCTTAAAATTCTAACAAATTGAACAAACCGAAACCTTTATAAGTTTTGTACACCAACGAAAGCCGGAATACGCGATGTATTCCGGCTTTTTTCATAACTTTGCCTTTCAAAAAAAACATCTATTTATGATACCTGCCAACCTCACCCACTACATTGAAACAGAAATCATTCCACGTTATGAGAAGTTCGACAAGGCTCATAACCTCTCGCACGTACAGGCCGTTATAGGAGAAAGCCTTTCACTTGCCAAACAGTATGGTGTAAATGAAAATATGGCATATACTATTGCCGCTTACCACGATACCGGGCTTTGTCATGATCGTGCTACACATCACCTAATCTCAGGTGAGATTCTGAAGCAAGATGCCGCTCTCCGCCAATGGTTCAATGAAAAAGAAATAGAAACCATGAAGGAGGCGGTAGAAGACCATCGCGCCTCTACCGACCACGAACCACGCAGCATTTATGGCAGAATAGTAGCAGAAGCAGATCGCGTGATTGACCCCACTATCACTCTACGCCGCACTGTACAATACGGGCTGAAACAACAACCAGAAGCAGATAAAGAATGGCACTATCAACGTTTTCATCAGCATTTAATGGATAAATATGCACCGGGAGGATATCTGAAGCTCTGGTTCCCGGAATCAAAGAATGCAGAACGATTGAAGGAACTGCAAAAAATTATTGCAGACGAGACTTTGCTGAAGAACACTTTCGACCAACTGTTTGCAGAAGAGAACTTATAAGTTCCCGCTATTACTACCTATCACTGACACAACACATACCAGGCTCATAATAAGAACATTATAGATTCAACTCATTTCCTTGATAGTGAAACAATAGTTTCTTAACGAGGAAACTATAATTTCTCAGAGAAGGAACAATAGTTTCTCAAGGAAGAAACGAAATAGGGTGACTTATACTAAATCCGGTTGTTACTTTTAGCGACTAGTTGCTAAATTAAGTTGTTAGATTCTATTGTTCTTTCCTAAAAATGTTGTTAGTTAACCTGCTGGAGAAATAACTCCGCTCATCTGCTGAAACAGGTACCCACTGTTAATTAAATCCGAATCTTTTATCAGATAAACAGAAGAATACCTATCTTTGCAGCAAGAAAATAAGTAATAACAAAATAGATAATGGCTTTACAATGTGGTATTGTTGGTTTGCCGAACGTAGGTAAATCAACACTTTTCAACTGTTTGTCCAACGCAAAAGCGCAGGCGGCAAACTTCCCTTTTTGTACAATAGAACCGAATGTAGGTGTAATCACCGTGCCCGATGAGCGCCTGACGAAGCTCGCCGAACTGGTACATCCGGGCCGCATCGTGCCCACTACAGTGGAAATCGTGGATATTGCCGGACTCGTAAAGGGTGCCAGCAAAGGCGAAGGACTGGGTAACAAATTCCTCGCGAACATTCGTGAAACGGATGCTATCATTCACGTGCTGCGTTGCTTCGACGATGAAAACGTGACACACGTAGACGGAAGCATCAACCCGGTGCGCGACAAAGAAATCATCGACTACGAGTTGCAACTGAAAGACCTGGAAACCATTGAAAGCCGCATCCAGAAAGTGCAGAAGCAAGCACAGACAGGTGGCGACAAAGCTGCCAAGATGGCTTACGACGTACTGGTACAGTATAAAGAGGCACTGGAACAAGGCAAGAGCGCACGCACCGTGCAGTTCGAGACCAAAGACGAACAGAAGATTGCCAAAGAGCTTTTCCTCCTGACCAGCAAACCGGTGATGTACGTTTGCAACGTGGACGAGGCAAGCGCAGTGAATGGCAATAAATACGTGGAAATGGTGCGCGAAGCAGTGAAGGACGAAAATGCCGAAATCCTGATTGTAGCCGCCAAGACCGAAGCGGACATCGCCGAGCTGGAAACATATGAAGATCGCCAGATGTTCCTTGAAGAAGTAGGATTAAAAGAATCCGGCGTAAGCCGCCTGATTAAATCAGCCTACCAATTGCTGAACCTGGAAACCTTCATCACCGCCGGAGAAATGGAAGTGAGAGCATGGACCTACCAGAAAGGCTGGAAAGCTCCGCAATGTGCCGGAGTTATCCACACCGACTTTGAAAAAGGATTCATCCGCGCCGAGGTTATCAAGTACGAAGATTTCATTCAGTATGGCAGTGAGGCCGCCGTACGCGAAGCCGGAAAGCTGGGCGTGGAAGGCAAAGAATACGTGGTGCAGGACGGAGACATCATGCACTTCCGGTTCAACGTCTGATTTACGGAACTCATTATAAATCGTCCGCCAAGTGGCGGGCGATTTAATCACAGAATAATACTGCAAACCAACCATGAAGCAACTTTTCTCTACTCTACTCGTCATGCTTCTGTGCAGTGTCGCTTATGCACAGCAACAAGACTCAGTGACCATCTCCGGTCGTGTGACAGACTATGACGGGCAACCGATAGACAGTGCCAGTGTTTGGTGGCAAAACCCGCAGTTCAACGATGTCGTAGAAGTCGTCACCGGCAAAGACGGACACTACACTGCCCGCGTGCCTAAAGGCAAATATCAGAGTGTGGCTTCTATCTACTTCCCCTCTTATGCACATATCGCCATGAAAAGCGGTCTGCCCGAAGCAGAACACCGCCTGGAGTTCTGGGCTTGGGACTTCATCGCCGACCGCGACACTACGCTTAACATCCGCTACAACCGTATGGAAGCTTACGGCCTGCGTGCCTTCCGCATTCCCGGTGCCATGCCCACCTATCAGATATACGTCCGCCCCATGAGCCTGACGCGCTTCTACCAATGGATGGAAAAGGCAAAGCCCGAATCCATACTGCACGGTGAAACTCTTGGCGACATCAAGCAAGAGTCCCAGAGCAAGGATGCCAAAGAATCGCAGTGGGCGCCCCGACCCGAACAACTGAAAGTCACAGTCTGGATAGATGGCGAGGAAGTCCCCGTATTGATGAAGCAGGAAATAAAAGAGTACTTTGACGCCAACGAATACGCCAATGCCTATCTGCTGACCGTAGACCTCCCCAAGCATCCGAAAGCAGGACTCCCTTACCGTATTTTCAAGGTAGAACTGGAAGACCTGGAGAACGGTGACCGTGGCGAAGGGCTTTACTATATGGAAAAAGAAATCTACGTAAAATAGTACATTGCAACAAAATGGAGAACAATAATATGAAATACCTTATAGCCGGCACAGGTGGTGTGGGAGGCAGTATCGCCGCCTTTCTTTCCCTTGCCGGAAAAGATGTGACCTGCATTGCCCGCGGTGAGCATCTGGCTGCCCTGCACGAACACGGATTGTGTCTGCACTCCGACCTGAAAGGTGAACATACACTACCCATAAAAGCCTATACCGCCGAAGAATATACAGGCAAAGCCGACGTCATCTTTGTATGCGTCAAAGGCTATTCCGTAGACTCGATAACGGAGTTGATAAAACGCTCCGCCCACAAGGACACGGTTGTAATCCCGATTCTCAATGTCTACGGCACAGGTCCCCGCATCCAGCGCCTGGTGCCCGGAGTGACGGTTCTGGACGGCTGTATCTACATCGTCGGCTTCGTGTCCGGCAAAGGGGAAATCACGCAAATGGGCAAGATATTCCGTCTGGTTTACGGTGCACACAAAGGCACGGTTGTTCCCCGTGGAACGTTGGAAACTATACAACAGGATTTGCAGGAAAGCGGCATCAAAGCCGAGATATCTCCCGACATCAACCGGGATACTTTCGTGAAGTGGTCTTTCATCTCCGCTATGGCTGTCACCGGAGCCTATTACGATGTGCCGATGGGCGAAGTACAGAAGCCCGGAGAGGTGCGCGATACGTTTATCGGACTGTCCCGTGAGAGTGCCGCACTGGGCGCTAAACTCGGTATTGACTTCAAGGAAGACATTGTAGAATATAATCTTAAAGTTATCGACAAGCTGGACCCGGAAAGTACTGCTTCCATGCAGAAGGATATGGCTAAGGGACACGAAAGTGAAGTGCAAGGATTGCTTTTTGATATGATTGCTGCCGCAGAAGAACAGGGGATTGATATTCCGACGTACAGGATGGTGGCGGAGAAGTTCAAATCTTGAAGTCGCAATTTGCGACTTCAAATAAGGCAGTAACCGATGAAATACTATTTATGCATCCCAATATAAAAAAAACAGATGGAATTAACAGTAATCATACAGAGTAAAATATACGAGATAAGGGGACAACAAGTAATGCTTGACTTTGACCTGGCAGAAGCATATGGCATAGAAACAAGAGTCCTTAAACAAGCCATCAAACGCAACATTAAACGTTTTGAAGGAGAGGACTTTATGTTTACCCTAACCAAAGAAGAACTTTCAAGATCACAAATTGTGACCTTGAACAAAGGGCGAGGTAGCAACTTTAAATACATGCCTTTTGCTTTTACTGAATTAGGGGTAGCTATGCTTAGTAGTGTATTAAACTCTGACACGGCTATTGAAATGAATAAAAGCATCATGCGTGCTTTCGTCGCCGTCCGCCGATTTATAACTAATCCGCCAGTTGACAGAGTATCCGAGCTGCAAAACGAATTGAAAGAACTCAAATCCTACATCGAAGAAGTCTTCACCGACTACAACGATATCAACGAAGACACCCGTGTGCAACTGGAGCTAATCAACCGAACCCTTGCCGAACTGCAAGCCCAGAAAAGACTGGCAGACAGCCCCAGAAACCCTATCGGCTTCATAAAACCAAAACAATAAACCATATAATCAGATATATTTATGCCATCACTGCTCACCATCAACTGGAATCCCGACCCCGAACTGTTCAACCTCTTCGGAAGTTTCCCCATTCGCTATTACGGGCTACTGTGGGGCATCGGCATCGTACTTGCCTGCATCATAGTCCAGCGCCAATACCGGGATAGGAAAATCAGTGAAGACAAGTTCACCCCCCTCTTTTTCTATTGCGTAATCGGTATCACCCTCGGAGCAAGGTTAGGACACTGCATTTTCTATGATTGGGGTTATTATCAGAACCATCTCATAGAAATGATACTTCCCATCAAGCAGTTTCCGAACGAAGGCTGGAAGTGGATAGGCTATCGAGGACTTGCCAGTCATGGCGGCACCCTCGGACTAATCATCGCCCTGTGGCTGTATTGCCGCAAAACCAAGATGCACTATATGGACGTACTGGACATGATAGCCGTAGCCACCCCCATCTGTGCCTGTTTCATCCGCCTTGCCAACCTGATGAACTCCGAAATCATCGGCAAGCCAACCGATGTGCCTTGGGCTTTTGTATTCGAACAGGTAGATATGCTACCCCGCCATCCGGCACAGCTTTACGAAGCCATCGCCTACTTCATCTTCTTCCTGGGAATGGTTTACTTATATAAGAAATCAGATCACGGCACAAAGCTGCACCGCGGCTTCTTCTTCGGCCTCTGCCTGACAGAGATATTCACCTTCCGCTTCTTCGTGGAATTCCTCAAGGAAAACCAAGTGGATTTTGAGAATACAATGACTCTCAACATGGGGCAATGGCTCAGTATTCCGTTCGTTATCATCGGAATATACTTCATGCTCCTTTACGGGAGAAAGCAAACGATAAAAAAGTAAATAAACTTATCTATAACCAATATAATTGAAAATATGCTCTCATTATTAACCATCAACTGGAACCCAAACCCCGAACTATTCAATCTGTTCGGACATATTCCCGTACGTTATTACGGTCTGTTATGGGTCATCGGCATCGCCTGTTCCTATTTCGTAGTCCGCTACCAGTACAGAGACAAAAAAATCGGCGATGACAAGTTCGAACCGCTGTTCTTCTATTGCTTCTTCGGTATCCTCATCGGAGCACGCCTGGGACATTGCCTGTTCTATCAGCCGGAATACTATCTTCATCACTTCTGGGAGATGATATTGCCTATACAGTTCCTGCCCGATGGAGGTTGGAAATGGACCGGCTATGCAGGTCTCGCCAGTCATGGAGGCACGCTGGGGCTGATGATAGCCCTATGGCTGTACTGCCGCAAGATGAAAATGCACTATATGGATGTATTGGACATGATTGCCGTGGCAACTCCTATCTGCGCCTGCTTCATCCGCCTTGCCAATCTGATGAATTCTGAAATTATCGGTAAAGCGACCGATGTGCCTTGGGCATTTGTATTCGAACGGGTAGATATGCTTCCCCGGCATCCGGCACAGCTTTACGAGGCAATCGCCTACTTCATCTTCTTCCTGCTGATAATTTTCCTGTATAAGAATTACGGCAAGAAGCTGCATCGTGGTTTCTTCTTCGGACTCTGTCTGACAGAAATTTTTGTATTCCGCTTCTTCGTAGAATTCCTGAAAGAGAACCAGGTAGATTTCGAGAATAGCATGTCACTGAATATGGGACAATGGCTCAGCGTTCCGTTTGTAATCATAGGAGTGTATTTCATGTTCTTCTACGGAAAGAAGAAAACACAGAAATAAAAGAAGAATGAGGATGTATCAGACACGATTCTGATGCATCCTCATTCACACTATTTACGTTGCCACTTACTCTTCGAGGCATGCTCCCGCTTCAAAATATCACTTAGGGGAACTTCAAATATCTTGGCCTCAACCCATGCTACAAAGTCAAACTTACGCAAAATCTGAGTCTCATATTTATCCGCATACAAAACGTGAACTTCCTCCGCCATACTTTCCCATATTTTCGCTCGTTTTTTCCGGTCCGTATCAACAAAAGAGTAATTCAAGAATTTAAGCAGAAAAGATTCTACCTTCAGATTATGCCCTTTATTTTTGGACATTTCCCGCTTGATAGAGCGAACTTCGGACTGGATATAGTCTACATCCCCCAACTCATAATGAATCATCACATTCACGATCCTAATGGTGCGAAACAGCGGCAGAGAATATAGATGTCCTCTCCCGATAGTCGTACTCAACCGTTTCCGGGCTTTCCTGTACTCCCCGTTCCCCAAATGGATCAAGGCGACATACAAGGACATTTCCGCCTGTTGCTGTTCTTTTAATAAGGCCATTTTATCAATCAGCGAAGCCTGATGTTCAGCAATCCATAAACCAGCCTGCTCAAACTCTCCCCTATCGATATAGGAGAATAACCTGTATATGAATATCACATAAGTTACATTCAACTGAAAACTCGATGACGGCGAAGACAGTTTCTCCAACTTCCTTATAAAGTAATCCATACCCTCATAATTGTGCATGATACGAAGACTCTCTAACATTCCTTCCACCGTCATCAGATAATATACCGGAGGATTATTCCAAAGATGGGTGTTCTCTTCGAACAACTTGTTCAGCTCCACAAACGAATTGAACGCAGCCCTGTAATCTCCCACCGTCACAAAGTAATTGGCCTGGAAAAGCTGGTGATTCTTCTTTATCTCAAAGTTCTCGACGCCTGCACTTGCCACGATACTGATCTCACTCGTCACCAGATCATCTAACTTCTGTGTTTCCTCCAATGATCGTGAAGCTCCCCTATTAAGCATTCTCAACTTCAATAACTCATACAATGAAGACTGTTCATTCAGCTGCCTGATATTCTTTAGGGTATTATTCATCTTATATTGCTTGTTCAGGAGCTTCTTTTCATCCACCTCTTCGAAATCCAAAGTCAAGAGATAATTCAGTTCCAGCCTTTGCGCCACAAGCAGTGCAAAATGATTCTCATAGTAGACAGCTTTTTCCTTCACTTTTTTCAGTACCTGGAAGCACTCCTGATACATTGATTTCTCATACAACACCCTGGCATGCAGCAGCTCATTGAACAACAGATAATAGCTATCCTGCTCTGTTCTCAGTTCCGTCAATATCTCTATTAGCAGGTCGAACAGGTAAATAACCACCGTATTGAAAGAAGAAGTGGGTTTTGCCTTCAGGAAACACTGTTTCAGTTCTTCAGGGTCACTGATCTTCTTGTCATCAATCAATCTGAAAAGGAAGATATAGTCTTTCTCCGGCTTATTGGATATATAGATAGAGAATTCTTTCTTTTCTTGTTTCGTGAGACTATTTATCAATTGGATAAGCGATTCGGACTTTAGCATAGCATTAGTAGATTTTGAAATAACGAAAGCAAGGTAGAGAAAAAAACAAAAGGAAACAATCTTTTCGCAGAAGAATATAAGCTTTAGCTATATTACAAATATTAGAATACCGCATATATACACACACAAAATTCACTATATATCAATCAATTAGCACTTATATTAACGATATTATATAAATTTACCAGTATTATATTTGTGCACTTTTTGTTTGCTTATGAATTATCTATCGCATACATTTGGCGTAGAAAAAGAAAGCACAGTTCCGAATTACTTAATCTTAAACTAATTAATAGCCATGAGCAAGAATATCATTGTAATAGGTAGTTGTAATACAGATATGGTCATCAAAGCCGACCGCCTCCCCGTTCCCGGAGAAACAGTAATGGGCGGCAGTTTCATGATGAACCCCGGAGGTAAAGGGGCCAACCAGGCTGTAGCCGCTGCCCGATTAAAAGGAAATGTGTACTTCATAGCCAAGACCGGCAACGATCTATTCGGCAAACGTTCCATAGAGCAGTACGAAGACGAAGGAATTCACGTTGAAAATATCTATTCAGACCCTACCCTCCCTTCCGGAGTAGCACTGATTATGGTAGACGTGAACGGAGAAAACAGTATCGCTGTCGCCTCCGGAGCCAATGGCTCACTGAGTCCTGAAGATATCCGGAAAGCACAGCCTGTCATCGAGAAAGGAGATATCCTGCTGATGCAACTGGAAATTCCCATAGAAACAGTGGAATATGCAGCCCAGATAGCAAGCGAACAGGGCATCAAGGTTATCCTGAACCCGGCACCCGCCCGCGCGCTCTCCAACAAGCTGCTGCAAAACCTGTATATGATTATCCCCAACGAAACAGAAGCCGAAATTCTTTCGGGAATCAAAGTGACCGACTGGGAAAGCGCCCGGAAAGCTGCGGATATCATCAGTGCCAAAGGAGTGGACATTGTCGTGATTACAATGGGTTCCAAAGGAGCTCTGATTAAGGAAAACAACGAATACCACGAGGTTTCCGTCCCCAAAGTGAAAGCGGTGGATACCACAGCTGCCGGAGACACCTTCTGCGGCTCCCTGTGCGTAGCCCTATCCGAAGACATGAATGTGCTGGATGCCGTGAAGTTTGCCAATAAGTGCGCCTCCATCACAGTGACCCGCATGGGAGCACAGTCCGCCCTGCCCTATCGCAAAGAAATAGATATTTTATAAATAATAACTTTAAATTCTGATACCATGTTTATTGTAGACAGTTACTCATTAGCCGTTATTTTCTGCGTTATCACGATGCTCTGCTGGGGTTCGTGGGGTAATACACAGAAACTTGCCGGGAAGACCTGGCGTTACGAATTGTTCTACTGGGATTACGTTATCGGTATCCTGGTCTTCTCCCTCCTTTTAGGATTCACGCTGGGCAGTACGGGAGATGCCGGACGCGGTTTCGTTGAAGATCTGAAACAGATCAGTATGGAGAACTATGCAAGCGCTTTTGCAGGAGGGGTTATATTCAACCTATCCAATATCCTGCTGTCAGCTTCCGTCTCGATGGCCGGGCTTACGGTAGCATTCCCTCTGGGAGTTGGCATAGCATTGGTATTAGGGGTTTTCGTCAACTACTTTGGCGAGCCCAAGGGTGATGCGGTAATCCTTTTCAGTGGTGTGGCGCTGGTGGTACTAGCCATTATTTTCAATGCCATAGCTGCCGGAAAGATGAATAAGAAAGGAAGCAGTACGAATAAGAAAGGAATTCTTATCGCCATCATAGCAGGTGTACTGATGTCCTTCTTCTACCGGTTCGTTGCCGCTGCCATGGACTTAAATAACTTTGAGTCGCCTACTCCCACAATGGCTACTCCGTATTCGGCATTCTTTATATTCGCAATAGGTATCTTCATAAGCAATTTCATTATCAACACCATCGTGATGAAGAAGCCGTTTGTAGGTACTCCGGTAAGCTATAAAGAGTACTTCCAAGGCAAATTCAGCACACATATGGTCGGAGTGCTGGGAGGAGCCATCTGGGGATTAGGCACGGCTCTGAGTTACATTGCAGCAGGGAAAGCCGGCGCGGCTATCTCGTATGCTTTGGGACAGGGAGCGCCTATGATTGCAGCTTTGTGGGGTATATTCATCTGGAAGGAGTTCAAAGGCTCTTCACGGACGGTAAATATCCTCCTGGCTTGCATGTTCGTTCTGTTTATATCTGGTTTAGGAGCAATTATCATCTCCGGAGCCAATTAATCCGGCTCTCACTCGATCTCATAAATTAATGCTTTCTTTTTCTACCTTTCATCGAGTGAAAGAGGAAATTGCCTGAACTAAATATACATTTTCGTTCAACCTAAAATTTTTTAATACATGAGACTAATTAAAGCAATATTATTCTGTCTGTGCATGTGTTCGTTCGACTTGTACGCACAAGTCAATGTCACAGGTATTGTAAATGATAACACCGGGGAGACACTTCCCGGAGTATCTATTCTGGCAAAAGACGGCGACCGTACCTACGGCACCACCACCGATATGAATGGCAAATACCAGATTAAAGTCAATCAAGGTGCTACCCTTGAGTTCAGCTTCATCGGCTTCGCCACACAAAAGGTGAAAGTGGGCACCGGCAACGTCATCAATATCACTCTGGAGCCCGAAAACAAACTACTGGACGAAGTAGTGGTTATCGGTTATGGTACTGTAAAGAAGAAAGATTTGCTGGGTTCCATATCTACCGTCAAGGAAGATGCTCTGGCCGAACGCGTTTCGGGCAATGTAGTGGAATCTATGCGCGGTCTGACTTCCGGTGTAAAGATTACGAGCAGCGGTCAGCCCGGCTCCAATGCCAACATCACGATCCGTGGTTTAGGCAGTCTGACGAACAATAACCCGCTGTTCATCATCGACGGTGCCTATGGCGGCAGCGACTTGGGTGTCAATGTGGAAGATATCGAATCCATCCAAGTGTTGAAAGATGCCTCATCAGCGGCCATATACGGATCGCGTGCAGCCAACGGTGTTGTAATCATCACCACCAAACAGGGTAAAGAAGGTGACTTGAAAGTAAAGTTCGACTCCCAACTGACGCTGAGCTGGCTCCCCCGTTACGACCTGATGGATGCCGAGACATATAAAATCTACAACGACCGCGCCTACGACGAAGCCATACTGGCAGGCATCTCAGGCATTACCAAACGTCAGAACCACTACGACGGGAATACCGACTGGCAGGATGAAATGCTGAGCACCGGTGTTTTACAGAACTACAACGTCTCGTTGTCCGGTGGTTCCAAAACGGTGAAGTACTACGCCTCACTGAACCGCATGGTCGACGACGGCGCCCTATTGAATACCAAGTATGACAAATACGGTTTCCGCATCAACACAAGTGGACAGAAGGGCATCTTCTCCTATGGAGAGAACTTCTACTACACCAAGTCGGACCGGAAAAACCTGAATGGTAATCCCTGGAGTGACTTTATCGGTATAGCACCAACAATTCCGGTATATGATGAATCACATCCCGGAGGATACGGATATGGTGACGTAGACCGCGCGAACACATACGGTCTGAACCCCGTAGCCATGCAAAACCTGTATGTGCAGAACAACGAAGAAGAGTATCTGACAGGAAACATCTACGGACAGATATCACTCTTCGGGATGTTCGATGCCAAACTGAATGTAGCCTACAAGAGTTATATGGGTATTACCAACTCACTGCGCAAGAAAGGTAACTGGACGATGGGCCAGGGAGACGATGCCGCGAGCTTAGGCTACGACAGCGCCAAGAATCACGACATCCTGATTGAGCAGACCTATAACTTCAAGCATAAATTCGGTAAGCACGATGTGAATGCTCTGTTCGGTATCACCTACAACAAGTTCCACGAAGAAAAGCGCTGGATAACGAAATTAGACCCACTGATGATAGGTGACAAATACATCACTTCACTCGATGCCGCCACCGGCAACACCACCGCAGGCGGTAATTATGGTGAATCTGCCTTGATTTCCTACCTCGGAAGAATCAACTATTCGTATGCCGACAAATATCTGGCACAGGTGACCGCCCGCCGCGACGGCACTTCCCGTCTGCCCAAAAACGACCGTTGGGGAAACTTCCTCTCCGTTTCACTGGGCTGGCGCATCAGTGGAGAGAAGTTCTTCCAGGTGCCCTGGATTGACGATTTGAAGATACGTGCCAACTACGGTACACTCGGTAACAGCAGTATCGGCTACTGGGACTACCAATCGGTCATCAACACCGCTCCGCGTGCAGTGATCGGCAGCCCCGAAAACATCCTGATTGGTATGACGCAATCCCAGTTGAGCAACAACGATCTTGTCTGGGAGAAGAAGACAACCGCCAACATAGGTTTCGACTTAGTCGCCCTCAACAACCGTCTCCGCTTCACGGCCGAATATTTCTACTCCAAAAGCGAAGACCTACTTGTCTACCTGCCTATCCTGATGAGTTCAGGTAACGAAGGCGGTGCACCGGCTGTCAATGCCGGCAGTCTGGAAAACAGAGGAGTCGAATTTGAAGTAGGCTGGAATGATAAGGTCGGTGAATTTGAATACTCAGCATCATTAAACATCTCCCACTTGAAGAACAAAGTTATCGATCTGGGCTATGGGAAACAGAATAAGAAGATTCCTACATATACCACGCTCGCAATAACCGAAGTCGGACAGCCTCTCGGTATGTGGTACCTTTACAAGATGCTCGGCATCTTCCAGTCCGAAGAAGAAATACAGAACTATGTAAACTCCGAAGGCAAAGTCATTCAGCCGAATGCCCGCCCCGGTGATATCAAATACGATGATTACAACGGCGATGGAATCATTTCATCCGAAGACCGCCAGAAAGTGGGCAATCCGTGGCCTAAGCTCGAACTCGGTTTAAATCTTGGTGCTTCCTATAAAGGTTTCGACCTGAGCATCAGCGGTTACGGCCGCTTCGGACAGGAAGTATGGAACGGCTCGGCAGCCGCAGCCGGTGACTTCGCCAACAACCAGAACAACTTCAACGGCATTGTTCCCTGGACACAGGAGCACCCGGTGAACGACCGTCCGCGCATCGTATACGGAGACTCCCGCAATAGCCGAAGCGACCAGGACCGCTGGTTAGAGAACGGTTCGTTCTTCCGTCTGAGCGACATCACCTTAGGATATACGGTTCCTACCCGTTACATCAAGAAAATCGGTTTGGAGAGACTCCGTGCGTCAGTCACCCTGCAGAACATGGTTACTTTCACCGGATATTCCGGACTTGACCCTGAATTTGCAGACAGCGGCATCTTCACTATGGGAGCAGACTATTGCTCGTTCCCCAACCCGCGTGCCGTACAGTTTGCCTTATCATTCACATTCTAAATACTGCCGATATGAAAAAGATAGCTCTATATATATTATGCGGCGCAGCAGCGCTGTTCACGTCGTGCGACCCTTCCCTGCTCGACCTGCAAAATGAGAACACCCTCAGTACGGGCGTATACTGGAAGACGGAATCCGACATTGAGGCCGGTGTAATATCTGTATATGGCATGTTCTACCGCCAGGGAACATGGACCCGCAATATCTATACACAGATGATAGGCATGGCCGACGAAGGCGTCAGCTATGCCGGATGGACGGAACTGAACGAATACACCAAATTCATCTTTACCGATTATAACTTCGGAGAGGCAAATACCAAGATCTACCGTGAACACTACACCGCCATCTTCCGTGCCAACCAGGTGCTGGACAACATCGATAATGTTGCGTTTGCCGACGAAACGCACAAAAACGACCTGATAGGCCAGACCAAGTTCCTGCGTTCTTTCTACTACTTCTATCTGACCACCCTTTGGGAGAACATTCCCATCGTCCTGAAGACTTCTTCGGCCGCTGACAAGCCCATGCAAGCCAGTGCAGACGAAATGCTCACTCAGATAGAAACCGACCTGGAAGACGCCGTCACCAAACTGCCCGCCACCCGCGACGCCAATAACTACGGCCGCCCGACGAAAGGCGCCGCCTACGGACTACTGGCGAAAGCCTATGCACAGCACCATAAATGGGAAGATGCCCGCAGATGCCTCGAATGGCTCATCGACGGTGAAGGAAAGCGGTACTACGACCTCGTCCCCAACTGGGCTGACAACTTCAGCAACCAGACGGAAGACAACAAGGAGTCGCTATACGAAATCCACTTCTCACTGACCAACCGGGTAGGCTTCGACCAAACAGACAACTACCTGGACCCGAACGCACAGTTGGGCACACAGATTGAGATGAACCAGGCCCCCACCGGAATCGGTTGGAACAACATCGAAGCAAGACGCTGGCTGGTGGACTACTACAAACGCGAACAAACCACAGACGGGAAGAATGACATCCGCCTGTTCTACACCCTGTGGTACGACGGAGCAGCATCCGACTTCCCCGAATATCCGAACCAGCTGATTTACGGCAAGCCCTGGAACAGCGATTGGGGTAACCGCGTGTTTATCAAGAAGTATAGCACCGATGCCTCCCCGCTGTATTACTGGAATGACAACAACTTCCGTGCATTGCGATATGCCGATATGCTATTGCTCTATGCCGAAGCACTCAACGAACTGGGAGCCACCCCGTCTGCCAAAGCTATCGAATGCCTCAACCGCGTGCGCAACCGTGTAAACCTGCCCGACATAGAAGACAGTTCTTTCTACAATGGCAGCCAGATAACAGGCAATAAAAACGCTTTCCGCGAACATCTGAAAATCGAACGCGCCCTGGAGCTTGCCATGGAGTGTGTACGCTGGGTTGACTTGAAACGCTGGGGCATCAATGACACCAACACTCTGAACGAGTTGAAAACCCGTGACAGCGATTTCAACAACTTCATCATCGGTAAGTCTATCCGCATGCCTTTGCCGCAAAGCGAAGTGGATAACAATCCGAATCTGAAACAAAATGACCAATATTAACCGAAGACATCTGAGTTATGACTAAAACAAAATATTTATTGATAGGAGCAGTCATATCACTGCTGACTTTATGGGGATGCAGCAACGATTCCGACTATGTAATCGGAAGCAATCCCAATGAATTTGCCATCAATCCGGTAGCCATACCGGTAAGCGCGGATGGCGGAACCTACGAACTGACAGTCACCGGCAATGAATCCTGGACAGCCAAATTAACCGACTCCAACAGTTCGGCACAAGACTGGTGCACACTGAGTGAAACGTCGGGCACAGGCAAGACGGTAATCACGCTCACTGTAAAGCCGAGTACCTCGTTCGTAAAAAACCGTTCCCTCCTCATCGAAGTAAGCGGCGGCAACAAGACGCTGAAGTCCAGAGTGCTGCAAGAAACGATGGTACTGGGCGAAGACGAAATACTGATAAACGGTATGGTATGGTCTACCAAGAACGTAGGCTCTCCCGGAACATTCGTAAGCTCTCCCGACGAGATAGGACAGTTGTATCAGTTCAACCGCAAAGTGGGTTACCCCGCCGGTCCTCAAGGTGACCCCGCACCGGCCAACTGGCCCGCAGACTATATGAACGACAACACCAACTGGATGACGGAGAACGATCCTTCACCCGAAGGCTGGCGTGTGCCTACCACACAAGAAATGGCAGCCCTGTGGGAAAAAGGAGCAACATGGGTGACAGCCGCCCAAACCGGCTTCAAAGTTGACGGAATCATTATCGGAGTAGATGAGGCCACCGCCAAACGTGCCACCAAGGACAACCTGAAACAACTGGGCTGCCTCTTCCTGCCCCAAAGCGGCTGGAGAAGTGAAAGCGGAATGATGGACCGTACATGGCTCTGTGCCGTGCGCAGTGCCAATTCATTGAGCGCCACACATGGCGGAATGTCACTGGGAGACTCAGGCGGCTACCGGGACACATGGGGCTGGGGCGATGGCCAAAAAGCTCGTGCAGCCATGATACGCCCTGTCAAAAACATACAAGTTGAGGATTGATTTGTAACCCATTCATTAACAAACTAATTTTAAGAAGATGAACAGCTACAAGACCTATATATGCCTTACCCTGCTAGCCCTTTCCGGCTGTAAGAACAATGACGACAACAGCCCACAGACACTCACACCGCAAATCCGGTATGAGTTCAGCGGTGGCGCAGGACACTATAATTATGCTCCGAGCATCATCCAGGACGAATACGGCATCCGCTACGGGTTCATCTGCGAGAACCGCGACCCATTCAAGATAGTGGACTATGTTTATCTGTATAAAGGCATCCCTACGGAGAAAGGCTACGTATGGCAACCCGGCACACAGATTATCGAACCCTCTGAAAGCGGCTGGGACAACTGCCACATCTGCGACCCCGACGTCCGCGAATTCAAAACAACCTATAAAGGGGAAACCTACAACTGGATTATGACCTACCTCGGCGTAGACCGTTGGGACTGTAACCATAACCAGATAGGACTCGCCATCTCCAAGAACATTGAAGGTCCTTATATCAAGTTCGACAAAAACCCATTGGTTGCCTATCAGGACACCACCAAATGGGGTGTAGGGCAAAGCACCACCATCGTCAAGGACTCCGCCACCATACAGTTGTTCTATCACTCCACCACGGAGAACGGCCCCTTCTGCATGCGCGAGATAAAACTGAACGATCTGGATAACATCGTATTGGGCGAGGAACAGGCAATCCCCTTCCTGAGTGCCAACAGTTATCCCGCCATGTCCGACAAGTACATCTATATGGTGTCCGAAACCCGCGTATCTCCCATCAAGGAAATACCCACCTGGGTAGGCGATGTATGCCGCCTGGCGTACAAGCCGAGAACCGAAGACCTGGCCGGAGACAAGGACGGCTGGATAGAAATCGGACATGCCGGACCGGAAGAGACGGGATTCCCGCGAAACCATAACCCGGGCATCCTGACGGACACGAAAGGTTATATGCTCAGTGATGACGAACTGGTGATGTACTTCACCCCCGCCATGACAGGAGAGAACTGGTTATGGTCTTATGACCTGTATTCGGCTACGTTCAATCTGAAAAGTTACTTCAAATAAGAAAGTTCACATTTTCATTTCACCGAATAATTAACTTCTAAAACATAATGTTATGATCAAGAACAAACTTTATCTATTAGGCTTATTTCTACTGGCCTTGTCGAGCTGCACCTCCTCCGGGAAACAGCAGAAAACGGAAGTTGCTTCAAGCGCGGAAAAGATTATCCTGGAAACGGACATCGGCAATGATGTGGACGATGCCCTGGCACTGGATATGCTCTACAAATATCTGGATGCGGGAGACATCGACTTATTGGGCATCATGATAAACAAGGAGGGCATTTACCCTGCCGAATACACAGACATCATGAACACTTGGTACGGTTATCCCCAAATTCCCATCGGCATCCTGCACAATGGGGCGGACTGCGAGAATGACGCCACAAACTATGCCAAAGCCGTATGTCTGATACAGGATGAGAACAGCAAACCGACATTCAAACGTTCGCTGAAAGGTGGTTACGACCAACTGCCGGAAGCTCCCGCCCTCTATCGCAAGCTGCTGGCACAGCAACCGGACAGTTCCGTCACGATCATCTCCGTAGGTTTCTCTACCAACCTTGCACGCCTGCTGGATACTCCGGCCGACGAATACTCATCGTTGACGGGCAAAGAGCTGGTTGCCAAGAAAGTGAAACTGCTATGCACTATGGCAGGATGTTTCAACAACCCCGAATTGTACGAATACAACGTTGTGAAAGATATTCCGGCAGCAAAGAAAGTGTTTACGGAATGGCCCACCACGCTGGTGACTTCGCCTTTCGAGGTAGGTATCGCCATCAACTATCCTGCTACCAGCATCGAGAACGATTTCCAATGGGCACCGATACATCCGATGGTAGAAGCGTACAAGAGTTATCAAAAAATGCCATATGACCGTCCGACATGGGATTTGACCTCAGTACTCTATTCTGTTGAAGGACCTTCCTACTTCACAGTTTCGCCCGCAGGCAAGATAAGTGTAACAGACAAAGGGGCTACGGAATTTACTCCCGATGCGACCGGAAACCGCTACTACCTCACGGTAGATGCCGCCCAGGCTGAGAATATCAAACAACATTTTGTCAAACTGATTAGCAAACAACCCGCTCACTTTACTAAATAATCAATATCATGACTAAATATCTATTCTATATTATCGGGTTATGGCTATTCTGCTCTTGTTCGGACAGCACACCGGGAGAAGAACCGCCCGTTACCCCTCCCGAACCGACTCCTACCATAACCATCAGTAAACCGGAATTCGTCTTCGGTTTCACGGGAGAGAGTAAATATTCTTATTGTCCGAGCGCACTGAAACAGGAGGACGGCAGTGTACACCTGTTCTTCTGCGGCAACCCGGAGAACCAGATTATGGTTGATAACATCTTCCATATAAAAATCAATCCGGACGGTTCGCAAACTGCTCCCAAAAGTGTACTGCAACCGGGCATCGCAGGCACATGGGACGATCATCACACCTGCGACCCTTCCGTCATCGAGGGCAGTTTCAGCTGGAACAACGTGACTTACAAATATGCCATGTTCTTCCTGAGCAATATGTACGGAGTGTATTACAATGAAATCGGTGTGGCATTCAGTAACAGCTTGGATGCCGACAGTTGGGTGAAATATCCGAAACAGATTGTAAGAAAGACGTGGTCGGACGACGGTGACCAGGAAATTGGCGGCGGCGGAAAATCGTGGGGAGTAGGCCAGCCATCCGTAGTATCTCTTGACAAGAAAGGGAAGGTATTGCTGACTTACACCATCGGTGACATCGGCGGCACACGGATAGCATGGGCGGAAGCTGACTTCAGCAACATGGATAGCTATACCATCAGCACTCCTATGACTATCGTTCAAAGCGGCTTGCTGGCTATTGACAACCAATCGAGGGATTATACCTGCAATTCCGAGTTCGCCATCAACCAAGATGCGGATAAAATTGTCATGATACGCCCTGTGCAACCCATGCCCAATGATTACCCCGCTTATCTGAACAGTGCGCTGGAAATAGACTACATGAACCTCTCCGACTTCATGAACCAAAGCGGCAGTTGGACACCCATATACCGGATTACTCCCGACGATACAGGATACCCGAGAAATCATAACGCAACTTTATTACGGGATAACTTCGGGCACTTACAGGATTGGGAAGAACCGGCTTTCTACTTTACAGTCAGCAAGGCGGCACCTGACGTACAACCTTCGGGCAGCAGCCATGCCGAATGGACATATCATATCTGGAAGAGCAAGGTGGTGAAAAGCAAATAATATCAATCTGACAATTTGATAATCCCATCACGCGAGAATGTCTTCTTTCCACCCGAAGATAAAGAAGGAAGAAAAAAACGCAAGGATTTCATTTTGCAGAAACGCAGGAAGAAGGGGAAAAGCACTTTTGGAAGAACATCATGGAACGATTTGTCCCCTTTTAGTGTTTTAAAGCCCGATATCGGGCGGAATGCTGACAAAAGGTGGGATTGCCGGTTATCACGTCATTCGTTCAACCAGAAGAAAATAAAGCATGTTCCCGGTAAGGCTACACCCTTTCATCCACATGGTATCACCCTTTCAGGGAAATGGCTACACCCTTTTTTGGAAAAGGTGTAGCCCTACCGAAAAACAGATGGTGTATTTTACCTGAATACATCATCTGTTTTGTCTGAAAAGACCATCCGTTCAAGGCAAATAGATGGTGTATTGCGGATAAAAAGGTGGTTTATCTCCCGAAAAGAGACGATGGATTGCGCTAAAAGGAGCAATTCAATCCAATGCTACGTCAACAGAATATACGAAATTACATCTTTATGTCAGCAAAATAGCAATATCTTTATCCTTGAAGCAGACTGAAAAGCACTCAGCAATATTTCACAAGTCTTATTCTCTCAGCTACCCGGTTACCCCTACTTTATTACAAATAACAGGGAATCATACCCCCACTTCATTACAAAATCATTATCTTTATACTGAAAAACAAACACTTAAGTTTTTATGATAGAACGTAGACTTTTATCCTCCTTGACCGAATGGAAAAACAGTAAAAACAGATAGCATGAGGAACAGCCCCACAGGAACATAACGGGCTGTTCCTCTTCTTTTTACGGTTTTGTGACATATCTATCTATATTTATGCCATTGCCTGCATCCATACATTAATGTCGCGAAATCATATACCTCTTCCCACATTTGCGCATACCTTTGCAAACAGAAAAAAATTCATTTGTATCCTTGATTGAAGAATAGGTAAGATAAAAACATAGGTAAGAAAGATTTCAGAACAGGAAAACAAAAACAGGTAGTTGAAACTGCTACCTGTTTTTCTAAAAGAGAAAAAGAAAAACATACAATATAACAATCTAAATTAAGAATGATGAATTCAAAACAAGCGCTTTTCAGTCTATTAATATGCGTAATGGCAATAACAGGTTGTGATACGCAAAAACAGGCCCTCGTGGGTAATGAACTTGCCCTGACACGAGCCAAGCAAACGTTGGATTCCTTGTACCAGAATTATTCAGTCTCCGGCACATGCCTGTTGCGTGAAAATTATCCTTCCAACATAGGTGATTATACTGCAACCTACCTGGCATCCGAAGAGCAAAAGAATATGCCTAACCTGTATTCCTATCTATGGCCCTATTCCGGAACCTTCTCGGCCGTAAACGCTTTATTCGAGACAACAAGCGATGCAAACTACAAATCATTGCTCGATACTAAAGTATTAATAGGCCTGGAAGAATATTTCGACACCCGGAGAACTCCCGAAGCCTACGCTTCATACATCAACAGCGCAGCGCAATCCGATCGTTTCTATGATGATAATGTCTGGTTGGGAATCGACTTTACCGACGTTTACACGCTTACCAAAGAAGCAAAATATCTCCAGAAAGCACAACTTATCTGGAATTTCATAGAAAGTGGTATGGACAACAACCTGGGAGGCGGTATCTACTGGTGCGAGCAAAAGAAAGAATCCAAGAACACCTGCTCGAATGCTCCCGGTTCAGTCCTCGCGCTGAAACTCTTCAAAGCCACAAAGGACAGCACCTATTTCGTAAAAGGTCAGCACCTTTATGAATGGACCAAAGCGAACCTGCAAGATTCCACCGATTACCTGTACTTCGATAATATCGCCCTGGACGGAAAAATAGGTAAAGCCAAATTTGCCTATAACAGTGGCCAGATGATGCAGTCGGCCGCCCTACTTTACCAACTGACCGGTGACAAAAACTATTTGACCGACGCTCAGAACATCGCCCGGGCATGTCACAACTATTTCTTCATGGACTATGCAACAGAGCAGGGTAAAACCATCAAACTCCTGAAGAAAGGCGATATCTGGTTCACCGCAGTCATGCTCAGAGGTTTTATCGAACTATACCAGGCAGACCGGAACAAAGTCTATCTGGATTCCTTCAACCAAAGTCTGGACTATGCCTGGGAACATGCACGGGATGAGAAAGGATTATTCAGCACCGACCTCAGCGGAAGTACCCACGATAACCGGAAATGGTTGCTGACCCAAGCTGCCATGGTTGAAATGTATGCCCGCCTTGCGGCCGTCAAATAATAAATGAGAATATACTAATACCTTTTAAAACATGAAAAAGAGAAATATCGGTCTATGCGCCGTAGCCTTATTCTGTATGCACAACAATGCCAAAGCAATGGAGCCAACTTTAAAACAAGACAATACCAAAGTTGTGAACCATGCCCAGGTGACTGCCGCTTACAAGACCAACCGCCCTGCCGTAAAAAACAGACTGTACGTTTCGAAAGCCGTAGAAGCCGAAATCCTGCGGGTAAAGAAACTGCTGACCAACCAGAGACTGGCATGGATGTTCGAGAATTGTTTTCCAAACACGCTGGATACAACCGTACACTACCGTTTGCTGGACGGCAAGCCCGACACATTTGTCTATACCGGTGATATTCATGCCATGTGGCTGCGCGATTCCGGTGCACAGGTTTGGCCCTACGTGCAACTGGCACACAAAGACCCTGAACTGAAAAAAATGTTGGAAGGCGTCATCCGTCGCCAGTTCATGTGCATCAACATCGATCCTTATGCCAACGGATACAACGATGGCCCCACAGGCGGCGACTGGATGTCTGACAATACAGATATGAAGCCCGAACTGCACGAACGGAAATGGGAGATAGACTCTCTCTGTTACCCTCTCCGACTGGCTTATCAATATTGGAAGGAAACCGGTGACGCCAGCGTCTTCGATGAAGCATGGCTGGAAGCTATCACAAACATTCTGAAGACATTCAAAGAGCAACAACGTAAAGACGGTGTCGGCCCTTACAAATTCCAACGCAAGACGGAACGTGCGCTCGACACGCTGAACAATAATGGTTTGGGGGCTCCCGTCAACCCTGTCGGACTGATTGTTTCCTGTTTCCGTCCTTCAGACGATGCAACGACATTTCAGTTCCTGATTCCATCAAACTTCTTTGCTGTATCTTCTTTAAGAAAAGCTGCGGAAATTCTTTCAACGGTGAATGAAAATGGTACTCTGGCTCAGGAGTGCACAGCCCTGGCTGACGAGGTAGAGACTGCCTTGCAGAAATACGCTACCTACAATCACCCGAAATATGGCACAATCTATGCTTTCGAGGTAGATGGTTTCGGCAACCACATGCTGATGGACGACGCCAACGTACCGAGCCTCCTCGCCATGCCTTATCTGGGAGATGTGGATGTAAACGACCCTATCTACCAGAATACCCGTCGCTTCGTATGGAGCCAGGACAATCCGTATTTCTTCAAAGGGAAAGCCGGTGAAGGAATAGGCGGCCCACATATCGGATATGATATGGTATGGCCCATGAGCATCATGATGAAAGCTTTCACCAGTCAGGATGATCAAGAGATTAAAGAATGTATCAAGATGCTGATGGATACGGATGCAGGAACCGGATTCATGCACGAATCTTTCCATAAAGATGATCCGGCAAACTTTACCCGCGCCTGGTTTGCCTGGCAAAACACACTGTTCGGAGAGCTGATTCTGAAACTGGTGAATGAAGGGAAACTTGAATTATTGAACAGCCTTTAAAGAAGAAAGAATACCATGAAAACACTGAAAATTATAAATTATGTCTGTCTGGGGGCATTCTGTCTGTGCATGTCATGGACAGAAGCCACTGCCCAAAACCGCGACTGGGCAGCCTTAGGACGTTATGCAAAAGAAAATCAGGAACTACTTCAACCGACAAAGAAAGAAAAGAGAGTAGTTTTCATAGGTAATTCCATCACGGAGGGTTGGGTTAACACTCATCGTACTTTCTTTACTGACAATGGATATATAGGCCGTGGCGTTAGCGGACAAAGTTCCTATCAATTCTTGCTCCGCTTTCGCGAAGATGTCATTAAGCTCTCCCCTTCATTAGTTGTGATTCATGCAGGAACCAATGACATTGCTGAAAACACAGGACCTTATAACGAAGAATATACTTTCGGTAATATTGTATCAATGGTCGAACTGGCCAAGGCCAACAAAATAAAAGTTATTCTGACTTCTACCTTGCCTGCGGCTTCTTTTGGTTGGAATCCTTCCATCAAGGACAGCGCAGACAAAATAGCCGCCCTCAATGCACGGATTGAGAAGTATGCCAAGGAAAACAAGATTCCTTATGTCAATTACTATCAAGCTATGGTTACAGGCGCGGACAGAGCCTTAAACCCGGTTTATACCAAAGATGGAGTACATCCTACTGCCGATGGCTACGCTATCATGGAGACTTTGATAAAGAAAGCCATCGATAAGACATTATAAACACAGATATAGGTTTCCTTAAAAGAACAAATATGAAAAAGCTGATCTTTTTACTCACACTCATGTTGGCATGTCAAATGCAGGCTCAACGTCAAGAAAAAAACATCATGACCAATCCGCTGAATCTGAATTACCGGTTTCAGACTGAGGGTATATGCCGCCGCGAAACTGCTGACCCGGTCATTATTCTGTTTAAAGACCGCTATTATCTATTTGCCTCCCATTCCTCAGGTTATTGGTCTTCTTCCAATTTAAAGGATTGGACATTTATTGCCACCAAAACCCTAAAAGCCGTAGAAGTATGGGCACCTGCTGTATTCGTCTATAAGGACGCTGTCTATTACTTAGGCATGGGAGAAAAGAGGATTTATAAAAGCCTGAATCCCGAAAAAGATGAATGGCAGGAAATTCAACTCGACTTACCCGGATTTGGTGACCCCGCCCTGTTTCAGGATACCGACGGACGAGTTTATCTATATTACGGATGTTCCGACAATGACCCAATTAAAGGATTTGAGGTAGACCCGGAAAATGGATTCAAAGCCATCAGCCCGGAAGTTGACCTGATACCCCACACATCCGACCGTCTGGGCTGGGAAGTCTTCGGGGATAAGAATGAACAAACTGATAAGAAAGGATGGAATGAGGCTCCTTGCATCACCCGTCAGGGAGACTATTACTATCTGATGTATGCTGCTCCCGGCACTGAATTTACAAGCTACTGTACAGGCATATATGTTTCGAAAAATCCGTTAGGTCCTTATACATGCATGCCGGGGGCTCCTTTTGCCATTAAGCCCGGAGGTTTTATCACGGGCGCCGGACATGGGCACCCATTTAAAGACCGTTATGGAAATGACTGGTATGTAGGCACAATGATTGTTTCAGCTAAAGAGCATTTCGAACGTCGCGTTGGTATATTCCCCGCTTATTATCAAAATGGATATGCTCATGCCATAACAGCTTATATGGATTTTCCTTTCATCCTGCCAGAGAAGAAAGTAGATTTCAGCAAACATAACATTTCAGCCGGAATGAATTTACTCTCTTACGGCAAACAGGTTAAGGCTTCTTCCTCATTAGAAGGACACAAAGCAACGATGGCTGCAGATGAAAATATCAAGACCTGGTGGTCAGCCGCTTCGGGCAAACAGGGAGAATGGCTGCAAATGGATTTGGGAAAATCAATGGAAATTGCAGCCCTGCAAATCTGTTTTGCAGATGAAGGTTTCCAGACATATAGACATGACAAGCTGGTTCCGGTATATCAATACGTTGTAGAGGGATCTGCAGATGGAAAGAACTGGCAAATGTTGGCAGATCGTTCTCTAAACACTAAAGACCAGATATATGAATTAGTGATACTTGACAAAAAAATGCAAGCACGCTTCATCCGGATAAGAAATACAAAAGAGTTTTCAGTAGGTAAATTCTCCATAGCCGATATGCGCTTATTCGGCAGAGCCAAAGGAAAGGTTCCGCAAATCGTTTCCGGCTTCGCTGTTGAGCGTAACAAGGATAGAAGAAGAATGACTTTCTCATGGGATAAACAACCGGCGGCCGAAGGGTATGTAATCCGTTGGGGAGTCTCTCCGGAACGCATCGACAATGCAGTGATGGTATACGGCAACGAAGCGGAATTCGGTTTCTTCGACCGCGATGCATCTTATTACCTGACCATTGAAGCATTCAATGAATCAGGGAAAAGCAAACCAAGCAAACCCATTAAAGTAAATTGATTATTAACAACAAATACCTTGAAAAATGAAAATTAGAAAATTTGCTGTTGCATGTTTATTAGCTGCTAATTTCTTTACAGCATCCGCCCAAAAGTGGTTCACACCTGAGGTAGAGAAACAGGTAGATATACTTTTGAGTCAGATGACAGTAGACGAAAAACTGGCTTATATTGGTGGCGTAGACTGGATGTACACCAAGAATATAGACCGTTTAGGCATTCACAGAATGAAGATGTCAGATGGTCCGCAAGGATTAGGAACTCACGGTAAGTCAACAGCTTACCCGGCTACTTTGACACTGGCTGCAACCTGGAATGAAAATCTGGCTTATAAATATGGCAAAGCATTAGGTCGCGATTGCAAAGCCAGAGGAGTGAACATCTTATTGGGGCCTGCCGTGAACATTTATCGTGCACCTCTGTGTGGACGTAACTTTGAGTACATGGGAGAAGATCCTTACTTGGCTTCACGCACGGCGGTAGGCTACATCAAAGGATTGCAAGATCAGGGAGTGATGGCTACCATCAAACATTTCATTGCCAATAACTCCGACTATGACCGTGATCACATCAGTAATGACATTGACGAAAGAACCATGCACGAAATTTATCTTCCTGCATTCAAGGCAGCAGTGCAAGAAGCTGAAACCGGCGCATTAATGACCAGCTACAATTTGGTAAACGGTGTCTATACGACTGAAGATCCCCGCTTACTGAAAGATATTGTAAGAGACAAATGGGGATTTAACGGTTTAATTATGTCCGATTGGGGCTCTACCCATTATTGCATTCCCGCCGCAAGAGGTGGTTTGGACCTTGAAATGGCAGGTGGCGAACGTATGAATCCCAAAGACATGGCCTATTACCTGAAAACCGGTGACGTAACCATGGAAATGGTGGACGAAAAAGTACGTCACATTCTTCGTGTACTGATTGCATTTGGTTTCAAAGATGGCACTCAAGCAGACAAAAACATTCCTTTAGACGACCCACAGTCAGCAACAACTGCTTTGGAGGTTGCTCGTGAAGGTATGGTATTGCTGAAGAATGAGAAAAACATTCTGCCTATTAATCCAGCCAAATATAAGCACATTGTTGTGACAGGCAAGAATGCGACCGGATATGTTCACGGTGGTGGCAGCGGCGCTGTTGTTCCATTCCACTATGTAAATATGTTTGAGGGAATCAAGAAAGAAGGAGCATCTCAAGGCGTAAAAGTTGAGTATCTGGACGAACTGGATTTCTTGCCCGCTATCATGTATACCGGTGAAGATTTGAAAGAGGCCGGCTTCAAGGCTGAATATTTTAATAACATTGATTTCAAAGGTAATCCGGTTGTTTCACAAGTTGAGAAAAAGATCAATTATGTTTGGAGTGGCACCGGAACCGGATTGGCAGATATGCCGAAAGACTTCTACGCCGTTAGGTGGAGTGGAGTGATGTGTGCGGGCCAAACTGCCGAATACGAATTTAAATTGGGAGGTGATGATGGTTATCGTATGTATATCAACGGTAAACCTGTCATTGACGACTGGGAAGCAAGAGCATACCATAGTTCTTCTGCAACAAAGAAACTGGAAGCAGGTGTAAAATATCGCATTTCTATTGAGTATTATCAGAAAGGCGGCTCAGCCAATGTAGATTTCAGTTGGAAAATTAAAGGTGATAATCATAACTATTTTGCCGACTATCTGAAAAAAGCAGATTTAGTTATTGCTTGCTTCGGACACAACTCTGACACTGAAGGTGAAGGTCATGACCGCTCTTTCGGGTTGCCAAACGAAGACAAGAAGCTGCTGGCTACTATTTTCGAAAGCAAGACTCCCGTTGTTGGAGTTGTAAATGCCGGTGGCAACATCGAAATGCAAGAATGGGAACCTTCTATGAATGCTCTTCTTTGGGCTTTCTATGGTGGCCAGGAAGCCGGAACCGCTACAGGAGAAGTACTGTTTGGTAAAGTCAACCCTTCAGGAAAATTACCAATGACTTTTGAAAAGAAATGGGAAGATAATCCCGCTTTCAACAGTTATCACGATCCGGATGGCGATAAACATGTGAAATATACCGAAGGTATTTTTATTGGTTATCGTGGATATGACAAACTGAAACGTGATGTACAATATCCGTTCGGCTATGGTTTATCGTACACTTCTTTCAATCTTTCAGGTTTGACTGTATCCAAACAAAATGCGGATGGCTCTGTAGAAGTTTCCTGTAAACTGACTAACACCGGTAAACGTGACGGCGCTCAAGTCGTACAGGCATACGTTGGCCGGGTAGGCGGTATTATTGAACGACCTGAGAAAGAACTGAAGAAGTTTGAGAAAGTATTCTTGAAAGCAGGTGAATCTGCAACAGTCAGAATGACCCTACCCAAAGATGCATTCACTTATTATAGTACGAATGCCAAAGATTTCGTAGTAGATGCCGGTACTTATAACATCATGCTCGGTTTCTCATCACAGGATATAAAGATTCAGAAACCTGTTCAGATACAATAATTCAAATAGAAAACTAATAAATATAGAACTTATGAATACGAAAAAACTATGTATGTCATTGCTGCTCGCATCCAGTTTCCTGACTGCAACAGCACAGAAATGGTATACTCCTGACGTAGACAGAAAAGTCGATGAATTGCTGAAACAGATGACTGTGGAAGAAAAGCTCTCCTATGTAGGCGGTGTCGACTGGATGTACACCAGGAATATTGATCGCTTGGGCATCAGTCGTATGAAGATGACAGATGGTCCGCAAGGATTAGGAACCCACGGCAAATCTACAGCCTATCCGGCTACAGTGATGCTGGCGGCTACCTGGAATGAAGATCTCGCTTACCAATATGGCAAAGCACTGGGACGCGATTGTAAAGCCAGAGGAATCAACATCTTACTGGGTCCCGCAGTAAATATTTATCGTGCTGCCATGTGTGGACGTAACTTTGAATATATGGGCGAAGACCCATATCTGACCGGACGCACTGCGGTAGGATATATCAAAGGGGTGCAAGACCAAGGTGTAATGGCTACTGTGAAGCATTTCATTGCTAATAACTCTGACTACGACCGCAATAATATCAGTAATGATATTGACGAACGTACCATGCACGAAATCTACCTTCCTGCATTTAAAGCTGCCGTACAAGAAGCCGAAGTAGGAGCTGTGATGACCAGTTATAATCTGGTAAACGGTATCTGGACTACCGAAGCTCCTTGGTTATTAAAAGGGGTACTAAGAGGCCAGTGGGGTTTTAATGGTGTTATCATGTCCGACTGGGGGTCTACCCATCATTGTGTGCCTGCAGTGAAAGGCGGTCTGGACTTGGAAATGGCTGGTGGAGAGAAAATGAATCCGAAAGATCTGGCTTATTACCTGAAAACAGGCGTTATATCCATGGATATGATTGATGAAAAAGTACGCCACATCTTACGTGTTCTGATAGCTTTTGGGTTTAAAGACGGAACCAAAGTGGACAATAGCATCCCGTTGGATGATCCCGAATCTGTTGCTACAGCTTTGAAGGTTGCCCAAGAAGGTATCGTATTACTCAAAAATGAGAAAAACGTTCTTCCTATCAATCCCCAAAGCACCAAACATATCATAGTAGTTGGCAAGAATGCTAATGGTTACGTTCGTGGAGGTGGTAGTGGTAATGTAACTCCATTTCATTATGTAGGTGTATTCGACGGTATCCGCGAAGTGGGTGAAAGCTATGGAGTAAAAGTGGAATATGTAGATGATCTGGACTTCATGCCCGAAATCATGTACACCGATGATAAACTTCAAGAAAAAGGACTTCGTGCAGAATATTTCACGAATCAACATTTGGAAGGAAAACCGTTGCTGGAAAGAATCGAGCAAAAGGTTAACTACTCGTGGAGTGGTGGTACTTCTATAGAAAAGATGCCTAAAGAACGCTATTCAGTACGTTGGAGCGGGGTTGTTTGCCCGGCAGAAACAGCAGAATATGAATTCCTGGCAGGTGGCGATGATGGCTACCGTATGTATATCAATGATGAACTGGTAGCAGACGAATGGAAAGTAGGCGGTTTCAGAACCTCTACAATTGCCAGAACAATGCAAGCCGGTGTAAACTACCGGATACGCTTCGAGTATTTTCAAGAAGGTGGTGGTGCTGCCGCACGCTTCACTTGGAAACGCAAGAATGAAACAAGAGATTTATTTATCGAGCATTTGAATAAGGCTGATATGATAGTCGCTTGCTTCGGGCATAGTTCTGATTCGGAAGCAGAAGGTGGCGATCGTTCTTTCTTCCTACCTGAAGCCGACTCACAACTGATAGCAAGAATAGCTAAATGTAAAAAGCCTATCATAGGTGTAGTCAATGCTGGAGGAAACATTGGAATGCAAAGCTGGGAACCTTCATTGAAAGGCTTATTGTGGAGCTGGTATGCCGGACAAGAAGGAGGTCGTGCAGTAGCCGATGTATTGTTTGGCAAAGTTAACCCTTCAGGTAAACTGCCAATGACCTTTGAAAAGAAATGGGAAGATAATCCTGCCTATAACAGTTACCACGATCCGGATGGCGACAAGCACGTGAAGTATACAGAAGGTATATTCATCGGTTACCGTGGTTATGATAAGTTGGGACGTGAAGTGCAATACCCATTCGGTTATGGCCTCTCTTATACCTCTTTCAAGCTCTCTGATATGACTGTTTCAACACCTGATGCAGATGGTTCTGTAAAGGTTACTTGTAAACTGACTAATACAGGTAAACGTGATGGGGCACAGGTTGTACAGACTTATGTAGGAAGAGACAAAAGCGGTATGGTAGACCGTCCGGAAAAAGAATTAAAGAAGTTCCAAAAAGTATTCCTTAAAGCAGGCGAAACAGCCAATGTCACTATGATTCTTCCCAAAGATGCTTTTACTTATTATAGCACGATTGACAAGCAATTCGTCACAGATACGGGAACTTATAACATTATGCTCGGATTCTCTTCGAGAGATATCAAAGAACAGAAATCTATTCAAATTCACTAAATAGACACAGGCTCAAGACCTTAGTCTTGAGCCTACAATCAGAATTAATTTATCAATAGTATTTTTTAACTCTAATAATTTTTTTATGGAAACACGTTTAAAGATTAAAAATAAGCAGTGGCACTTATTGGTGTTGCTCTTTATCTTAGGTGTTGTCGGCTGTAAGGATGATAAGGATGATAGTGGAATATCTGCTATATATGATCCTTCTCAGCCAGTAACAATTACAAGTTTTACCCCGGAATCAGGAGCCGGTGGAGCACAATTTCTAATATATGGCAACAATTTTGGGAGTAATTTAAGAGAAATCAAGGTAACTGTTAATGACAAAGAAGCAGTACTGATTAGCTCCAATGGCACATGTATCTATTGCTTTGTACCCAGAAAAGCTGGAGTAGGTAAGGTGAAAGTATCAGTAGGAACTGAAGGCAATACACAAGATGTTGTTTCTGAAAAGGACTTCGAATATGTTCCTTCATTAGTTGTAAAGACACTAACCGGACACATTGATATTGATGGTAATAGTACTATTAAAGATGGAAGTTTCGAAGATGCACAATTCCAAGCTCCTTATTGGTTGGAAATTGACGAAGAAGGCATTCTCTATTTATTGGAGCAAGAACAAGGATTACGCAAACTTGATCTAAAAAATAGAACAGTAACCACTTTATGGCGTACTGGTAGCGGGGTGAACAAACCTCGTCGTATATCTTTCAACTCAGACCACAGCAAATTATTTACCTTTAATGACCAAGACAATAGTGATGAAGGTGTAGCTGTTGCCGTATCCGAGCGGAGCAACAACAATAAAGTAGAAGATTTCTCTTCATGGAAAACATTAGTACGTATGAAAAGCTGTTGTGGTGGTGATGTTCATCCTGAGACAGATGCCTTATTTTTTAATCGTTGGAATGGTGGAGAATATTACCAATGGAATTATGAGACAAATGACAAAGAACAAATCTTCCGAGTTGACAATCAATTCAACTCTACTTTAATTTTCGCTCCAAGTGGGAAATTTGCCTACATTGTCAGTATGGGACATCATTGCATATATAGAACAAACTTCGATTATGCAACCGGAAAACTAATGCAGCCCTACCTTTTATGTGGAAATAAAGGCAAAAGTGGTTATGTAGACGGTCCTGGAACCAAAGCTTTTTTCAGCGAGCCACAACAAGGCTGTTTTGACGAGAATGACAACTTCTACATATGCGACCAAAATAACAATTTAATTCGTAAAGTTGAACCAAATGGACAAGTTACGACTTTCGCTGGACGACAATACAATTGGGGATGGGCTGATGGTGATTTAAGAAAAGAGGCACGCTTCGACCGCCCGCACGGCATTGCTTACAACAAAAATACTGGCGAATTTTACATTGCGGACAAAAACAATAAGCGTATCCGTATCATTACAAAAGAATAATATGAATGAAAAACATGTAATAAGATGAAAAAGTATTTATTAATATGGATGCTACTTTGGGGATGCTTTTCTATAGCATTTGCCCAAAAGAATGTATCTGAAGTCACAGGAGTTATCCTTGATGAGAATAAAGAGCCTCTAATTGGTGTAAATATTGTGATAAAAGATCAGCCCGGTTTAGGTACCATTACAGATATTGACGGTAAATTCCGCATCAAGGCTTCTTCCTATCAAGTATTGGTTTGTTCATATATCGGTTATGACAAACAAGAAGTGCCTATCGAGGGACGCAAAACGTTGAATATTAATATGAATCCTTCTAGTACCAGCGTATTGGAGGAAGTAACTATTACTGGTACTGGCGTACAGAAGAAAGCTACTATTACCGGAGCCATTACTACAGTCGATTTGAATTCTTTAAAGAGTTCAGGAGCGGCAAGTACTAGCATAACCAACGCGCTAGCTGGTAATGTAGCCGGCATCATTGGTATGCAAAAGTCCGGCGCACCAGGTGAAGTATCTGAATTCTGGATTCGTGGAATTTCAACATTTGGAGCCAATTCCAGTGCTTTAGTGTTGGTTGATGGTTTCGAACGCTCTATGAATGAATTAAATATTGAAGATATAGAATCATTCTCAGTATTAAAAGATGCGTCTGCCACAGCCATCTACGGTTCGCGTGGCGCGAATGGAGTAGTATTGATTACAACTAAACGTGGTAAGGAGGGTAAAGTCAATATTGATGTTAAAATGGAAGGTGGCTATAATACCCGTACTCGCACACCGGAATTTGTAGACGGTAATACATATGCCAACATGCTGAATGAAGCTTTAATTACTCGTAATCAGGAACCTCGTTTTACAGCGGCAGAGATGGGAATTTTGAGCCAGGGATTGGATCCAGATTTATATCCTAATGTAGATTGGAAAGACGTATTATTGCGGGATGGTGCTTATACAGAACGTGCTAACATCAACATTAGTGGTGGTGGTTCTACGGCTCGTTACTATGTTTCTATCGGTTTCCTGAATCAAGGAGGTATGTACAACGTAGATGAAGGCTTAAAGAATGATTATAATACAAATGCCAATCTAAAACGTTGGAACTATCGTATGAATGCCGACTTGAATGTAACCAAAACAACTCTTGTTAGTGTAGGTATTGGTGGGTCACTTGATTTACAAAATATGCCTGGTATGGACAATGATGACATCTGGGGCTCTATTACAGGACAAAACCCTATTAGTATTCCTCTAATGTACTCGGATGGAAAAATACCAACAACAGGAACAGACAATCGGATGAATCCATGGGTAATGGCTTCACAAACAGGTTACAAAGAAAAGTGGCAAAATAAGATCCAAACTAATATAACCTTGGAACAAAAATTAGATTTTATCACCAAAGGGTTGAGATTTGTGGGACGCTACGGTTTTGATACTGAAAATAAAAATGAGAACAACCGTACTAAACGCCCAGAGTTGTGGCAAGCCGAGGCTCGACGTGATGAGAATGGCAATTTAACGATGAAACGTGTAGCCGAAGAACAATTAATGACTCAATCCAGCTTTACAGATGGTTATCGTAACGAAAACTTAGAAGCAGAATTACACTATAGTCACCTATTCGCTCGTAAGCATGATATTGGTGGAACGTTGAAATACTTCCAATACCAGAAAATAAAAACAGCCGATGTAGGAGACGACATTATGAAAGCTGTCGCCCGTCGTTCACAAGGTGTTTCCGGGCGTATTACTTATGGATATGATTATCGTTATTTTGCAGAATTCAATTTTGGTTATACAGGTTCCGAGAATTTTGAAAGTGGCAGTCAATATGGTTTCTTCCCAGCGATATCCATCGGTTGGAATATCGCTGAAGAAAAGTTCATTAAAGAACGCTTCAAATGGCTTGACATGTTCAAGATTCGTTACTCTTATGGTGAAGTAGGTAATGACCGTCTTGACGAAAATGAATGGAAAAAACGTTTTCCTTATCTAAATTCATTTGATACAATGAACCCAGAGTGGGATTATGGAGATGTAAATAATTCTTATAAATTTCCAGGTTACCATTATTCGCAGATCGGTGCCATAAACCTTACATGGGAAAGAGCGAAAAAGCATAATTTAGGTGTAGATATGACATTGTTGAATAATAAATTCTCTCTGACAGTAGACTTTTATAAAGATACACGTGACCAAATCTTTATGGAACGTAATTATCTTCCTCAAACGGTCGGTGTTACTAGCAAGCCTTATGCTAATGTCGGTAAAATGGAATCAAAAGGCATCGATGGAAATTTTTCATACCACGAAAAAATAGGGCAAGTAGATTTTACTGTACGCGGTAACCTGACCTATACCAAAAACAAAGTAATAGAATATGATGAGCAAATGAACTCTTACGCTTACCAAATGACAGAAGGTTTCCGAAACAAGCAAACTCGTGGTCTGATTGCATTAGGACTATTTAAAGATTATGATGATATTCGAAATAGTCCAAGACAAACATTTGGTGACTATATGCCTGGTGATATTAAATATAAAGACGTGAATGGTGATGGTGTAATCAGCGATTTAGACATAGTACCTATCGGATCTACCAGTACTCCAAATCTTATTTATGGTTTAGGATTATCTGCCAACTGGAAAGGTTTTGATTTTAACATACACTTTCAAGGTGCAGGTCAGTCTTCATACTTTATCAATGGTCCGGCAGTATACGCCTTTTCTAATGGAGAGTGGGGTAATATATTAACTGACTGGGCTAAACCAGGTAACCGTTGGATTTCCAGTGAAATCTCGGGAGATCCCGCCACGGAAAATCCTAATGCCAAATATCCGCGCCTCAGTTATGGTGGTAATGGTAACAACTATCGTAACTCTACATTCTGGTTGAAAGATGGTTCTTACGTACGTCTAAAAACATTGGAAGTGGGATATACTTTCCCACAAAAATGGATTAATAAACTTCGTATGACCAAAGCTCGTCTCTACTTCTTAGGCAATAACTTAGCAGTATGGGACTCATTGGAACTCTGGGATCCAGAATTGGCAAGTGGTGATGGTATGAAATATCCATTAGCCAAATCATTCACCTTAGGTTTGAATATAACTTTCTAAAAAGATTAAATTAATGAAAACAAAATATATACTTTTTACAATGGCATTGGGAACAGGAGCATTAACGTTCTCTTCCTGTAGCGATTATTTGAGTGTAGACCGTTATTTTAATGATCGAATGACAGAAGAAAAACTGTTTGAAGATAAAAAATATACTGAAGAATGGTTGGCAGGAGTTTATTCACATTTAATAAAATGGAATGAAGATATATGTAGCAAAGGCTATACACCACATAATTTCTCCGACGATATGTATTTCGGAGATCGTATGGAGTCATTCCCCTACAGAACATTCAAATATGGCCTATATAACGAAAATGATAAGCAGGAATCTTGGAGTGACTGTTATGCAGCCATACGTGACGCTTCCACATTCATTCGGAATGTTTATCGTAACAAAGATTTGAACGAACTAGAGATTGCAGACCAAAGAGGGCAGGCTCGTTTTCTGCGTGCTTACTATTATTGGCTATTATTACGTAAATATGGGCCGATACCTATTATTCCCAATGATGGTGAATTAGATTACTCAGATAGTTATGACAATTTGGCATTACCGCGCAATACTTACGACGAATGTGCCAGTTACATTAATGATGAGCTGATTTTAGCAGCTAGTGAATTACTAACTGATCGTACCAGTACTGACATTACTCGTGCCACTCGCGGAGCAGCTCTTGCACTACGCGCTAAAGTACTCCTTTATGCCGCAAGTCCACTCGCCAATGGAAATACAGAAATGGCAGATTTAACAGATGATCAGGGCAGGCATCTGATTTCTCAGGAATACGATGAATCTAAATGGGCACGTGCTGCTGCTGCTGCCCGTGATGTAATGGAACTTGGTAAATACAAAATTTATGTAGCTGATCGTCGTTACAACAACGATGGAGGTGAAGCTTATCCTATGACCATAATGCCACCTATAACAGAAGAGAACAAGGAATATTCAACAAATGACTGGCCTGAAGGTTGGCAAAATATCGACCCATTTGAATCTTATCGCTCATTATTCAATGGTGATTTGACAGCTTCGAATAATCAGGAATTAATATTCACACGCGGTGCAAATACCAGAAATGGTGGTGAGGATATTGAGGTCATGGTACAGCACCAAATGCCTTTCCAAATGAAAGGTTACAATACTCATGGCATGACTTTAAAACAATGTGACGCCTACTATACTAATACGGGTGAGGATATTCTAGGAAAAGACGATTATTTGGGTCGTGGCGACGGCAGTAAACGTAGAACCGGCTTTGTAACAAGAGAAACAGAAGAACAATACAAACCGCTTAAAGAAGGCATATCCCTGCAATATGCCGAACGTGAACCCCGCTTCTATGCTTCAGTAGCATACAACGGTAGTACATGGGAAATGAGTACCTCATACGACAGCTATAACCGCTTTTATCGCGCATGGTACTACCATGATTCAAACGATGGCAAAGTAGCTCAAACTGGTGATCTCTATCTGCGTACTGGCATAGGTATTAAAAAGTTCTATAATCCTCAGGATTCATATATGAATGGCGGACGTATTATTCCAAAATTTGACACAGCCATTCGTTATGCAGAGATCTTATTGATTTATGCTGAAGCTTTGAATGAGTTAGATAGAACCTATGAAATCGCTTCCTGGGATAATAGTAAAACCTACAGCATTAGTCGCAATAAAGATGAAATGGCTAAAGGTATCGAGCCTATCCGCATTCGTGCAGGATTACCTAACTATTCAAATGATGTATACAGCAACAAAGATGAATTCCGCAAAAAGCTGAAGCGTGAACGTCAGATTGAACTGTTTGCCGAAGGGCATCGCTATTACGATTTGCGTCGTTGGAAAGATGCGCCTGAAGAAGAAGCTACCATGGTTTATGGCTGTAATGTCAATATCAGTTCAAGTGAGAACAACCGTGAATTATACTATATTCCTACAGTAGTTCCATCATTGCCATCCGTCTTCACTAAGAAGATGTATTTCTGGCCAATTTCACACAATGAACTAAAAAGAAATGTGCATTTGACACAAAATCCAGGTTGGACTTATTTTGATTAATATATTATCTAAAAATTATGAAAACAATATATCGTATTTTATGTGCTATTACGCTTGTATGCACCTTCTGCGCCTGCAATGAAGAATGGGAAGATGAAATATACAAGCAGGCTATATCGTTTGGCAAGAACGGGGTAGCTGATATTTATCTAAGGTATAAACCTAAAGGAGAACTTACTTATCAAGTACCAATTATCTTAAGCGGTTCTACTATGAATGGAAGTGATTTAGTAGTCAATGTTGCTGTGGACCCAGATACATTGGTACAACTAAACTTCGAGCGCTACAGATACCGTGAAGACTTATATTATGTCGAACTAGACAAGAAATATTACAATCTACCTTCTACACAGGTAACTATACCCCAAAATACCAGTGTAGGAATACTGGACATTGATTTCACATTAGGTGATTTGAATATGGTAGACAAATATATTCTGCCTTTGACTATTGCCGAAGGAAAAGGTTACGAGGTTAATAATCGCAAACACTATCGCAAAGCATTATTGAATATCATTCCGTTCAACGATTATACAGGTAGCTACTCAGCCACTGCTGGTTTAGTATATCAACGTGATAAGGATGACAACGCACAAGTGCCGGTAGCCATGGAAACCCGCACCTTGAAAGTAGTAGACGATAAGTCAGCATTCTTTTACGCAGGATTAACAGACGAAGAACTGGAAGAACGAGAATTATATAAAATTATTGCTCACTTCGGAGAAGGTGGTCTCTTAACATTAGATTCTCCCTATGGGGAAAAAATAGGTTTTAAGTTCATTTCTGGTGGATATGTCATCAGTGAAGAAATGGATGCTTTGCAGCCTTACTTATTGCATCGTTACATCAAGATCAATATGGAATATGAGTATAATGAGCTTATACCGAATACAGATCTTTATATTCCATATCGTTTCTTTGGTTCAATCACTATGGAACGTAAGATTAATACGACTGTGCCAGATGAAGACCAGGCTATTATCTGGTAAAAAACAATAAATTAAATCAGAATGAGACTGTGCATCAAGTAGTGCACAGTCTCATTTAATAAATAAAATCTATCATGAAAAGCAACAAATGGTTATTAGGAGTTGTCATCTTTCTATCTTCTTGTAGCAATAACATGCTTCAAGTTGAAGATGATTCATTGAATGCAATAAAAGAAGAAGCAATGCTATCAATAAATGAAGAACAAGTACAAGAGATGCAAAGTGATAATATAGATCTATTAAATACGAATAATTCTCAAAAAACGATATATTATCCTGCAATGTCTTTTTCTATAAATCATGAAAGTAATTATGTTCATGACGAGGTGGTTATTACTGTTCCTAAATTAGATCAAGATTATATATACAATACAGAAGGAAAACATCCAGATTTTCCTCAATATAATATATATATGGGGGCACATTGCCAAATACAATATAGAATACATTATAATAACACTAAAGGCCCTTGGTATTATTATCACCCAGATACAATACTATCCAAAGAGTCCCACACTATCGAAGTTAAAAATTATCATCCAGATGATCTTTCTCGATTATTTATAGTAAGACTTAACGCTGCTAGGCTACCAAAAGCTCCCTTCGATATACGGGGAAGGTTAGTTGGTGATGCACAATTCAATGGTGAGAATGTAAGCACAGTAACCAAATGGCTCCCAGACAACTGGAGTTATGAACCTTGGGCGCAGAATTTCAATGGTTTTGAATACAATAATAGTGATAACGACAATCCAGACCGACAAATAGTAGATGTTCGTGCTCAATTAAATTTTAATGTAACTATATATATTGAAAGGAGTGAAAGTGGAATCTACGAATTGAGATTCGGCAACCAAATAGTTAGAAAGCCTTACACAAAAGGAGAAAGTCTTATCACGCATACATTTACCGAAGAATTATTTTTTAAAGCATATTTAAACTCACATCACTCTATAAAAAGGAGTTTTGAAGGAAAAGATTATGATTTCAACTTTTATATTTCACCAGGATACAGAGGGGAAATGCTATATGCATCTGCAGAAGCATATAAATATCATTGATTCAGTTAAAAAAGGTGATCAATTAGTCTATGATATAATATAGAAACCCCAATAGATATCAAAGCCCGTTCAGTTATTGGCGGTTACTGAATGTAAGCTTCAATAAATAAAATACAGAAAAGAAGTGACCTAGAACCCCGAGGCATACTTATTCCGTATATTCCCCACTCAGAAGTAACTGTGAAGGGAAATGGAACAGTTCAAGTAGGTCCCGGGTACGCTTTAGACAGGTTACAAATAGACAATAAATAGTGATAAATGCATTAAAAAGTGACTAAATATGAAAAAGAAAAGATTTCTCTACTTATTAGCGAGTGTCACCTTCTGCTGCACTCTACAAGCAGCAGAACCTCAAAAAGACGTAACGGATAACTACAGAAATAACCGCTATCCCCTACTCCGAAAGCCGCTGATAGAACTTCCTTTAGGCAGCATCAAGCCCAAAGGATGGCTACACGAAATGTTGGTCCGCCAAAAGAATGGCGCCAGCGGTCAGATGGACACCCTCTACCCTTCAGTTATGGGCAAACGTAATGGTTGGCTAGGAGGTGATGGCGACCAATGGGAACGTGGCCCGTACTGGATTGACGGACTACTACCCTTAGCATACATACTGGATGATGAAGCACTGAAAGCCAAAGTGCAGCCTTGGATAGAATGGGCTTTGCAAAGCCAGCGCGAAGACGGATTTTTCGGTCCGGAAAAGGACTATCCGGGTGAACCGGGATTGCAACGTGATAACTCGCACGATTGGTGGCCACGCATGGTAATGCTGAAAATCTTACAGCAATATTACTCGGCAACCAACGATGAGAGAGTCATCACTTTTATGACCAAGTACTTCCGTTATCAACTAAATACCTTACCACAGAAACCCTTAGGACATTGGAGTTTTTGGGCTGAATTCCGCGCTTGCGATAACTTGCAAGCTGTATATTGGCTGTATAATCTCACAGGAGAGTCTTTTCTGCTTGAATTAGGGCATTTATTGCACCAACAGAGTTTCAGCTTCGTAGACATGGTCAGCAGGGGAGATTTGCGCCGCATCTGCACTATACATTGTGTCAATCTGGCACAAGGCATCAAAGAACCAATCATTTACTATCAACAAGATGCCGACCGGAAATATATCGACGCCGTCAAGGAAGGGTTTCGGGATATCCGCCAATTCCACGGACAGCCACAAGGCATGTACGGAGGCGACGAGGCTTTGCATGGAAACAATCCCACACAAGGATCGGAGTTATGTGCAGCCGTAGAACTGATGTATTCGCTGGAGAAAATGGTAGAGATTACGGGCGACATTGACTTTGCTGACCATTTGGAACGCATTGCCTTCAATGCTTTACCTACCCAGATATCCGACGACTTTATGACCAAGCAATATTTCCAGCAACCGAACCAGGTTATGGTGACACGCCATCGCCGTAACTTCGACCAGGACCATGAAGGGACAGACATTACTTTCGGCACGCTGACCGGATATCCATGCTGTTTTTCAAATATGCATCAAGGTTGGCCAAAGTTTACACAACACCTATGGTATGCCACACCTGACAACGGCATTGCAGCCATTGCTTATTCTCCGTCAGAAGTAACCGCCAACGTGGGTGATAATATACCGGTAGTTATCAGCGAAGACACCTATTATCCGATGGATCATCAGATATCCTTTACAATCAAAGAAGTAAAGAATAAAACGAAACAGGTGGAATTTCCATTCCACCTACGTATTCCGAAATGGTGTAAACAAGCTAAGATACGGGTAAATGGAAAGATAGAACAAAGTGTCGAAGGCGGAAAAATAGCCATCGTAAACCGTACATGGAAGCGAAATGACAAGATTGAGCTGTATTTGCCAATGGAAGTTTCTACCAGTACCTGGTACGAAAACGCAGTATCCATTGAAAGAGGTCCACTGGTATATGCCTTGAAAATAAAAGAAAACTGGGAAAAGAAAGAACTCGAAGGTAGTTGGTACGGTCCTTACTACTATCAAGTGACTTCCTCCGAACCCTGGAACTACGGATTGGTAGACTTTGACCGTAACCGGGTGAACGAGACAGCCCAAGTGAGCATCAATAGCGAAAAGCAACAATCAAACTTTCCCTGGAATCAGGAAAATGCACCGATTGAAATAAAGATGAAAGCCCGTCTCATCCCCACCTGGACAGTTTATAATGAAATGGCAGGGCCTCAGCCTTTCTCTTTCTGTAGCGGTGCCGAAGGAGAAGAACAGGACATAACACTGATACCCTACGGTTGTACAACCTTGCGTATCTCGGAATTCCCTGTCGTTGGGAAATGAATATTCTGACAACTTTATTAAATTACTAATTATATGAATCTCAATTATCTGAAAACAGCAATGGTCTGCCTGCTGGCAGCATGCACCCAAATCACTTATGCTTCCACGCAACAAGTGAACATCGAGCGCTCTTTCATGGTCGGAGACGGCATTGCCCAGTTTATACCCACCGGGTATGATGCCAAAAAGATTCCATCTTTTGCCCTCAAAGATGAGCCACGCAAAAAAGGTGAACTAATCTCAAGTTGGACTTTAGTACCTGAGTTTTTCCTCAACGACGGCAAAGCCGGAGCTTCGTTGGCAGTACCCCAGGGTACCAGCCTCTATGGTGGCAGTGAAGTAACCGGGACACTGTTAAGGAATGGCAAAACTATCAAGTTATGGAACACTGATTCGGGTGCTTATGGGGTAGACGGCGGTAAACGTCTATATCAGTCACACCCCTGGATTATGGGCGTACGCGAGGACGGCACTTCGTTCGGTATTCTGTTTGATACCACCTGGAAGGCCGAACTTTCCAGCCTGGACGACAAAATAGAGTTAAGAAGTGAAGGAGAACTATTCCGTGTTTTCATCATTGACCGGGAATCTCCGCAAGCCGTAGTACGTGGTCTTTCAGAACTGATCGGAACCATGCCTATGATTCCCCGTTGGGCACTGGGTTATCAGCAATGTCGTTTTTCCTATTCACCGGACAGCCGTGTGCTTGAAATAGCCGACAATTTCCGCGAAAGACGCATTCCCTGCGATGTAATATGGATGGATATTGATTACATGGACGGATACCGTATCTTTACTTTCAATCCCAAAAGCTTTCCTAACCCGAAGAAACTGAACCAAGATTTACACATACGCGGTTTCCACAGTGCCTGGATGATTGATCCGGGAGCAAAGGTAGATCCGGATTACTTCGTATACAAATCGGGTACGGAAAACGATGTTTGGGTGCAAACTTCCGATGGCAAAGAATACCACGGAGATGCATGGCCCGGCTCTGCTGCCTTTCCCGATTTCACCATGCCTAAAACAGCCAAATGGTGGGCCGGCCTCTACAAAGATTTTCTGGCCCAAGGAGTGGACGGCGTATGGAATGATGTAAATGAACCTCAGATTAGCAATACTCCCACCGGTACCATGCCCGAAGACAACATTCACCGGGGTGGCGGCAATCTGCCTGCCGGTAGTCATCTGCAATACCACAATGTATACGGTTTTCTCATGGTAAAAGCCTCCAGAGCAGGAATAGAAGCTGTACGACCGGCAAAACGCCCTTTCATCCTGACTCGTTCCAACTTCATTGGCGGACAACGCTATGCAGCCACTTGGACAGGTGACAACGGCTCTTCATGGGATCACTTGAAATTATCCATCCCAATGTCCATTACTTTGGGATTATCCGGACAACCTTTCAGCGGTGCAGACATAGGTGGTTTCTTGTTTCAGGCGGATGCAGATTTGTGGGGACATTGGATCGGTTTAGGCGCCTTCTACCCGTTCTCCCGTGCTCACGCCTGTGCCGGAACCAATGATAAAGAGCCTTGGGCATTTGGTAAAGAAGTAGAAGATGCCGCACGTACCGCATTAGAACGCAGATATATACTACTGCCTTACCTCTATACTTTATTACATGAAGCCTCTGAAACCGGTATGCCCATCATGCAGCCTGCCTTCTTTGCCGACCCTAAAGACTTATCCCTGCGAGGAGAAGAGAGGGTATTCTTGCTAGGTAGCGATTTGCTGGTTATACCTTCCTGGGCTGGACAAGCAACACTCCCCCAAGGCATCTGGGAAGAGATAACCTTATTTCCCGGAGATAATAAGGACAAATATCAGTCAAAACTCAAAATACGCGGGGGAGCCATTATCCCTACAGGAAAAATTATACAAAACACTACAGAGAAATCATTAGATCCTCTAACTTTACTTGTTTGTCTGGACGAACAGGGCAAAGCAAGTGGTAGTATGTACTGGGACGAAGGTGACGGTTGGTCTTTCAAAAAAGGCAACTACAGCCTGCAACAGTTCACTGCCGAAAAGGGAGCAGATAACAAAGTTATCGTAAAGTTGGCAGGAAAAACAGGCAAGTACCAGACTGAAAATAAGGATATGGCTATTGTAAAAGTAGTTACTAAACAAGGCATCCGCCAAGCCAGCGGAGACCTTACGGAAGGTATCGAAGTTCAATTGTAAAAGCACACTATTCATAGCAACAGCAGGACTGAAACCTGCTCATTATAATCCTTTATTAAGCACCAAAACCAGAAGCCTTTTGTTTCAAGTTGAGACAGAAGGCTTCTTTTTTTATAAAACAAATATCATTTGTCTTAAAAGAAGATATATATGTCACGAATACATAACACACAAATCGCTAAAAACCGGCATATTTGTAGAAAATGCTATATCAATAAATCCAATAACATGAAATAAGAGATAATTTGAAAATATATACTAATAATAATCCATGTAAACAATGAAGAAACTACAAATAGCCAATACGGTTATTGCACTATGCCTGGCCGCAAATGTTGTTCATGCAGGTGATACCAAACGATTGGAATGGAATGACCAATTCGTATCAGGCATAAACAAAGAACAAGCTTACACCATATCCATTCCATTTGCGAATGAGAAACAAGCCATGAGCCTACAGATAGAAGATTCTCCTTACTACAAAACGTTGAATGGTGTATGGAAATTCAATTGGGTAGCTGATCCGAAAGACAGGCCACAGGATTTCTATAAACCGGAATACGACGTAGCCGGTTGGGACAATATCAAAGTACCCGCTACCTGGCAGATTGAAGCCGTGCGGAATAATAAAAACTGGGATAAGCCTTTATATTGCAATACGCAATATCCTTTCTGCGTATGGGGTAAAATAGACTGGCCGAACGTCATTCAGTACAGACCGGAAAACTACACTTTCGCATCCATGCCAAATCCGGTGGGAAGCTATAGAAGAGAATTTACCCTACCCGACTCTTGGGACGGACGGGATGTATTTATCCGTTTCAACGGTGTGGAGGCCGGCTTCTATATCTGGCTGAACGGAAAGAAAGTAGGTTACTCTGAAAATAGCTATCTTCCTGCCGAGTTCAACTTGACACCCTACTTGAAAAAAGGAAGTAATGTGCTTGCTGTAGAAGTATATCGCTTTACTGACGGTAGTTATTTGGAATGCCAGGATTTCTGGCGTTTCAGCGGCATATTCAGAGATGTATTCTTATGGTCAGCCTCCAAAACACAATTGAGAGACTTCTTCTTTCAGACCGACCTCGACGAGCGTTACGAAAACGCTTCCGTTTCCTTGGACGTAAATGTGACAGGAAAAAAAGCCCCCGGTGAATTGATTGTCAAGTTGACAGATTGTTTGGGAAAAGAAATCTTCTCAAAGGCTTTTCACGCTAAGATGGGGGTGAATAATCTAAAGTTCGACATTCAAAATCCTCTTAAATGGACAGCCGAAACGCCAAATCTCTATAACCTGACCATTCTCCTGAAACAAAAAGATAAAGAAATAGATATCCGCAGTGCCAAAGTCGGTTTCCGTAAGATTGAGTTAGCGCGCGACGGACGTATGTTGATAAATGGCAAGTCTACCTTATTCAAAGGCGTGGACAGACATGACCACAGCGCAGAGAATGGGCGTACCGTCTCCAAAGAAGAAATGGAAAAAGACGTGCAGTTGATGAAATCTCTGAACCTGAATGCAGTCCGTACTTCACACTATCCCAATAACCCATACTTCTATGATCTTTGCGATCGCTATGGCATTTATGTCATGTCAGAAGCCAATGTGGAATGCCACGGACTGATGAGCCTTTCAGGAGAACCTACTTGGGAGAAATCCTTTGTAGAACGCAATGAAGACATGGTAAAACGTTATAAAAACCATGTATCCATTGTCATGTGGTCATTGGGCAATGAATCCGGCAATGGCATCAATCACAAAGCTGCTGAAGCGGCCATAAAAGCTATAGACAAGTCTCGTCCTACTCATTACGAAGGAAACAGCGATTATTGCGATGTAAGCAGTACGATGTACTCGGATGTACAATGGTTGGAAGGCGTAGGTAAAGACCGTTTGGAAAAAGCCAACAGAGGTGAAACCGTAAAACCTCATGTAGTTTGCGAATATGCACACGCCATGGGAAATTCTATTGGCAATTTTAAAGAATACTGGGAAACCTACGAACGTTATCCCGCACTCATCGGTGGGTTTATCTGGGATTGGGTAGACCAGGGAATCAAGATGCCGACTCCGGATGGAACAGGTTACTATATGGCAGTTGGCGGCGACTTTGGTGATATCCCGAATGACGGCAACTTCTGTACAAACGGGGTTATCTTTGCCGACCGTACTTATTCGGCAAAGGCCTATGAAGTGAAAAAGATTTCGCAACCCGTAGTAGTGACACCAGCCGGCGATATGAAGTTTAAGATTACAAATAAGCGTTTCCACACCAACGTGAATGACCTGTACGGCAGGTATGAGATAAAAGAAGATGGAAAAGTCATCCTTTCCGGCTCTTTGGACGAACTGAATCTAAATGCGCAGGAAAGTAAAATAATCACGTTACCAGAACTTGCAATCCATAAAACGCCAGGTGCCGAATACTTTGTCAAGTTCAGTTTCTACCAGAAAAAGGACACAGAGTGGGCAAAAGCAGGATATGAAGTAGCTGCCGATCAAATGAAGCTGTCCGACAGTGAGAAACCTATATTTTCAGTAGAAGCAGGCAAAATGGAACTTATTGAAACTCCGGATGCCTTCACGGTGAAAGGAGTCAACTTCGAAGCTACATTCTCCAAAAAAGAGGGCACGCTTTCCAAATATCTTCTGAATGAAGTTTCGCTTATTAGCAAAGGCCCGCAATTAAACGTATTCCGCGCTCCTACGGACAATGACAAGCAAGTGGATGCCGAATGGTTTAAGAAAGGACTTTATAATATGACGCTCGAAGCAGGAAATTGGTCTGTAAATAAAGAAAATAATAAGATAACCCTGCAAAGCAAGAATATATATAGGGGTAATAATGGATTCGATTTTTGTAATGAGATAGAATATGCCGTATGCGCCAATGGAGCCATTTTAGTTAACAGCATCATTATTCCAACGATGAATGGTGACATTATTCCTCGCATCGGTTATAAACTGGAACTGCCGGAGGGCTTCGAGAGAATGCGCTGGTATGGTTGTGGCCCATTCGAAAACTATGTAGACCGTAAGGATGCTTCTTTTGTAGGAGTTTATGACGACCTGGTATCCAATCAGTGGACAAACTACGTCAAACCTCAGGAAATGGGCGGCCACGAAGATGTACGCTGGATGGCAATTACCAATCCGGAAGGAGTAGGCTTTGTTTATGTGGCAGGCGACAAGATGTCCGCTTCCGCACTCCACGCTGACGCACACGATATGGTCAATCCCAATAACATCCGCAAGCTGATTCATCCTTTTGAAGTGCCAAGGCTGAAAGAAACTATACTTTGCCTGGATGCTAAACATCGGCCGTTGGGTAATGCAAGTTGTGGTCCTGGCCCGATGCAAAAGTATGAATTGCATGCCGAACCCACTGTGTTCAGTTTTATGATGCTGCCATTAGACAGAAGTTATCCAACAGAAGAACTGGCTAATAAAGCAAGGGTACAAATGCCAGTCTGCCTACCGGTATTAATAGAGCGGGATAATAATGGCTATTTGAGTCTGAAATCCAATACTCCCAATGCAACTATTCACTATCAGTTGAATGGTGGAGAGTCTCAGATTTATAAAGAACCGGTAGAGTTTGTTGCCGGTGGCATCGTAACGGCTTATGCCAGCTCGCAGAAGTTAGGCAATAGCTTGACCACCTCGGTTGAATTACCCATTTATGTAGATCGTAGCGCATGGCGTGTGGTCTCCTGTAGCAGTGAAAATAATGGCGAAGAAGCCCGCAATGTTATCGATGGGGATCCCACAACAATATGGCATACACGCTGGTCGGGAGACAACATACCCAAACATCCGCACGAGATAGTCTTGGACATGGCTTCTATGCTTGAGATAGACAAGTTTATCTATTATCCCCGTAACTCCGGTAACGGTCGCATTAAAAACTATGAAATCTATTTCAGCAAAGACGGCAAGAACTGGGAAAGCAAAACAACAGGTGCTTTCGAAAACTCAGGTTCTGCACAAATCGTAACACTTGCCAAGCCTGTGATTGCACGATATTGCAAGTTAGTCGCTTTATCTGAAATGAACGGCCGGGAATGGGCTTCCGCTGCCGAAATCAATGTGAATGTAATAAGAAACCTCTCCGGTGTATCTGCCAATCGCCAGACGGTGACTTACGTAGATAGTGATGCGGACAACAGCATGAAATGGGCTGCGGACGGTGATATTCATACATATTGGCACACTGTACATAATCAGTTTTATCTGGCACCCTATCCACACGAAATACAAATGTCCTTAGCTCAAGAGACGACAGTGAAAGGTATCAAATATACGCCTCGTCAGGATTCCGCTGAAGGACGAATAGCAAAGTATGAAGTATATGTAAGCCGTGATGGCAAAGAATGGGGGAAGGCAGTTGCTACAGGCACTTTTGCCAATTCTAAGGAAGTTCAAACAGTAGAATTTACTCCGCAACCGGCACGTTATGTTAAACTTCAAGCATTAACAGCAGCAAAAGGAGACAAACTGGCAGCTGTTGCAGAACTAGAAATACTGGTAACTAAATAACAAAGATGAATTTTCAACTACTAATTCGCATAAATATATAATCTTATACTCCAATGAATACTCAAACAACTTATCTCGCCTCTAAGCCGCATTATGAAATCCTGGATGGATTACGTGGAGTGGCAGCTGTTATGGTCGTAGCCTTCCATCTTCTTGAAGCACATTCGGGTGGCAACCATCTCGCACAAATCATTAACCACGGCTATCTTGCCGTCGACTTTTTCTTTATGCTTTCGGGCTTTGTAATCGGTTATGCCTATGATGACCGCTGGAATCGGATGAGTATCGGCACTTTCTTCAAACGCCGTGTCATCCGCCTGCATCCTATGGTAATTATAGGTAGCATTATCGGCGCCCTTTTCTTTTTCTTCCAGAAATCCCCCTGTTTTCCCAATATAGACAATGTATCGGTTGGAACAGTTCTGATAATCATGCTCTATGGCTGTACACTGCTTCCCCTCCCTTTGAAGTGGGACATTCGCGGGTGGACGGAAATGCACCCGTTGAACGGGCCGG
>ERZ1027087.35-NODE-35-length-73052-cov-11.263353_pt1 | contig 73052 bp, 68 predicted proteins | sample MGYA00519413_ERZ1027087 | MGnify/ENA primary metagenome ERZ1027087 (study PRJEB26926, sample SAMN06164438) | human gut metagenome | biome: ENVO:00009003; feature: ENVO:2100002; material: ENVO:00002003 | host: Homo sapiens | place: USA | collected 2012 ...
TCGACGCTATGAGCCACGCCAACCTGTACAATATAAAGTACGGAAATAAGGACGCCTGGAAACTGCACAACAGGCTTGCTCTCGGCGGAACAGCCGATACGGCTCTGATGGAGCTGTTGAAGCGTAAACCGAATATCCGCAATATTTGTCTGTGCCTGGATAATGATAGTGCAGGCAGAACAGCATCAGCCACCATCAGACAAAAGCTTATGAGTATGGGATATATGAATGTGTATGAACGGTTTTCAAGGGAGAAGGATTATAATGAGGAGCTTATGATGGTGAGAAAGACAGAGATAGAAATTTCATATGAGTAAATTGGCACGGTTGAAATGCGTTTTATTTTTGTTTTGTTAAATTATTTCATTTCTGCTCATTGTTTCTTGCACTAAAAAATGCTATAATATATTATAATCATATTTTAATTATAGTTTTAACTTCAGAGGTGAATCATGAAGTCAATAGCATTTATAGATACTGAGGTCAGCACAGAAGATAATAAGTCGTATGATTTCGGTGCAATAGATAACTCAGGCAAACAGCTTCACACCGGTGTTCCGCATGAGTTTTTCAGCTTTATAGAAAACAAGGATTTTATCTGTGGACACAATATAGTAGATCATGATGCGAAACATACTGTAATACCGGAGAAAGCAAAGCTGATTGACACCTTATATCTTTCTCCGTTGCTTTTTCCCAACAGACCTTATCATGCACTTCTTAAAGACGATAAATTGCTTACAGACGAGCTCAATAATCCGCTTAATGATTCACAGAAAGCTATGGATTTGTTTTATGACGAGGTTAATGCATTTAATGAACTTGATGATGAACTGAAGCAGATTTATTATATGCTTTTAAAGGACGAACCTCATTTTTCGGGTTTCTGGGACTATGTAGGATTCAGTGCGAAAGATGATCTTGAAACGCTGATTTTGATTCACTTTGACGGCAAAATATGTGAGAATGCACCTATTTCCGATTTTATACGTAATTCACCTGTGGAACTTTCATATTGCCTCGCTCTGATAAGTGCTACAGAGCGTTATTCGCTTATCCCGAGATGGGTTCAGATGAACTATCCTAAGGTTGATAACATCATACGAAGGCTCAGAAATACTCATTGCCACAATTGTGCGTATTGCAATGAGGCGCTTGATCCTCATCGCTATCTCAAAAAATATTTTGGATATACCGATTTCAGAAAATATAATGGTGAACCTTTGCAAGAAAACGCAGTCAATTGCGCTATAGAACATGAGTCTTTGCTTGCAATTTTTCCTACCGGCGGAGGAAAATCACTGACGTTTCAGATACCGGCACTGATATCCGGAGAAACGGAGCGTGGACTTACGGTGGTAATATCACCGCTACAGTCGTTGATGAAAGACCAGGTTGATACGCTTGAAAAGAAAGGCATTGAAGGAGCGGTAACTATCAATGGTTTGCTAAGCCCTATAGAACGTGCCGAAGCTATAGAAAGAGTGGAGTCTGGGCTTGCTTCAATTCTTTATATTTCACCCGAATCATTGAGATCGGTTACGATCGAGCGTCTGCTTTTGTCACGACATATAGATCGTTTTGTTATAGATGAAGCGCATTGTTTTTCTGCATGGGGACAGGATTTTCGTGTAGATTATCTTTATATCGGAGATTTTATAAAGGAGCTTCAGGAGAAAAAAGGCGCAAACTGTAGGATACCGGTATCATGCTTTACCGCAACTGCTAAGCAAAAGGTTGTAAGTGATATTAAAGATTATTTCCGTAATAAGCTTGGTATAGAACTTAACCTGTTCACAACTGATGCCTCAAGAACAAACCTAAGGTATGCTGTATTATATAAAGAAAATGATAATGATAAGTACGAAGCATTGCGTGATTTGATAGAAACAAAAAAATGCCCGACTATTATCTATGTTTCACGAACAAGGCGAACATATGAGATAGCTAAAAAGCTGTGTTCCGACGGATTTAAAGCACGTCCATATAACGGGAAAATGGAGAGCAGTGAAAAGCAGGAAAACCAGGAAGCATTTATAAATGACGAAATTCAGATAATAGTAGCAACTTCCGCATTCGGAATGGGCGTTGATAAATCTAATGTAAAGCTTGTTATTCATTACGATATATCCGATTCTCTCGAAAACTATGTTCAGGAAGCGGGAAGAGCAGGCAGAGATCAGTCCTTGCAGGCAGAGTGCGTTGTTTTGTTTGATGATTCAGATTTGGATAAGCATTTTATATTGCTTAATCAGACTAAGCTCAGTATCAGCGAAATACAACAGGTTTGGAAGGCGGTAAAAGATCTCACGAAAACACGCCAGGAGGTATGCTGCTCACCTCTGGAAGTAGCTCGAAAGGCGGGCTGGGACGACAGTGTGTCGGATATAGAAACACGCGTCAAAACAGCATTGCAGGCACTTGAAAATGCCGGTTATCTAAAACGTGGAAAGAATGTACCGCGAATATATGCAACAAGTATTCTGGTAAAGAATATGATAGAAGCATCAGAGAGGATAGAACGTTCAGCACGTTTTGACAACGATACGGATAAAATGACCGCAAAACGAATAATCAAATCTCTTATTTCAAGCAGAAGTATTGCCGAAGCAGATAACGGCGAAGCAGAATCCAGAATAGATTATCTTGCAGACAGACTTGGCATTGAACGTGCGGATATTATACGTTCAATACAGATAATGCGCAATGACGGTATTCTTGCCGATACCAAGGATCTGACGGCGTACATAAAGAAAACCGACACCGAGAATAAATCACTGTTGATATTAAAAAAGTATCACGTCCTTGAAAATTTTCTGTTAAATATACTCGATGACAGTGAAATATCACTTAATTACAAAGAGCTTAACGACAAGGCGCTTTCTGCCGGGGTTAAAAGCTCTACAGTAAACTCTATTAAAACTCTTCTTTATTATTGGACTATAAGTAACTATATCGATAAAGAACAAGACGCTTTTACAAACAAGGTAACTGTTGTAACCAAATGCGATGTTGAACTTATGAAGAAGCAGAGAGAAAAAAGTTACAAACTAGCCGATATCATTATCCGTTATCTTTTTAAGAGCAGTAATCACGGAGTATTGGAAAATGACGAAATACTTGTAGGTTTTTCTATTATTGAATTACAGAATGTATGCAAAAAATGCGGAGAAGATGTTTCAACAACGGATATAGAGAAAACATTGCTTTTCCTTTCAAAAATAAGTTCAGTTAAGCTTGAAGGCGGATTTCTTGTGCTTTACAGCGGAATGAAGCTCAAAAGGCTTGTGATGGATAATAAAATCCGATATAAGAATGAGGATTATAAGCAACTCAACGAATTCTACAAGCAGAAGATACAGCAGATTCATATAGTCGGCGAGTATGCAAATATGATGGTCAGAAGCTATGAAGCCGCATTGAAATTTGTCAACGATTATTTCCAAATGGATTATAAGAAGTTTCTTTCCGTGTATTTCAAAGGTGAAAGAGCGACAGAGATCGAACGTAATATTACACCCGAAAAATACAGACAGCTCTTTGACACACTTTCTGAGCGTCAGCTTGAAATAATCAAGGATGACACCTCACAGTACATAGTATGTACCGCAGGTCCCGGAAGCGGAAAGACAAGGGTTCTTGTGCATAAGCTTGCTTCGTTGCTTTTGCTTGAAGATGTCAAGCATGAACAATTGCTTATGCTGACGTTTTCAAGAGCGGCGGCGCTCGAATTCAAGAACAGACTGCGTGAGCTTATAGGTAATGCCGCATATTTCATTGAGGTAAAAACGTTTCATTCGTATTGCTTTGACTTACTCGGAAAAATAGGCAATATCAAGGATTCTGAAAATGTTGTCAGAGATGCAGGCGCATTGATCAGAAGCGATGATATAGATCTCGGTAAGGTAACTAAAACAGTTCTCGTTATTGACGAGGCGCAGGATATGGACGCAAACGAGTTTTCACTTGTAGAGGCTCTTATGGAACGAAACGACGAACTGCGAGTAATAGCTGTTGGTGACGATGATCAGAACATATATCAGTTCCGTGGCTCGGACTCAAAGTATCTTAGAAAGCTCATAACTGATTATAATGCTAAGCAGTATGATCTTGTGGAAAACTACAGGAGTAGCAGAAGTATAGTGAATTTTGCAAATTGTTTTGTCAAAGAAATAACGGAACGACTTAAAACAGCTGATATAAGTGCCGTTACCAATCAAAATGGCGAAGTCAGATTTGTAAAGCATACAGGAAGCTATATTGAAAATGCGTTGATAGATGACGTTATAAGTACATATGACGGTGGGACAACCTGTGTACTTACTAATACAAATGATGAAACTCTGGTTGTGTTCGGAATTTTGAAACAACGTGGGGTAGAGGCTAAGCTAATACAATCGATTGGCAGTCTTGACATTTATAATATAGCGGAACTACGCTATTTTATCAAAAAGCTACAGCTTACAGATGATACAGCGGTAATAAGTAACGAACAATGGGACAATGCCGTATATGAGCTTCAAACAGCATATTCAGACAGCACTTGCTTACCGCTTATGCTTGATATATTAAATACTTTCAATGAGAACAACAAAAAGCTGTATCGCTCGGATTTTGAGATATTCCTTCACGAATCAAGGCTTGAAGATTTCTACAAAGCACAGTTTATCTTAAAGCTGAAAAGCGGTACTGAGCTTGAAGTTGAAGGCAGGCGGCTTTATTGTAATTATTGCGGTGAAAAATATCCCGTTGCTCAGTTTTCAAGGGATTGCAGTAACAGAATACAAAGTATAACTCAGAAGGGATATACGATTAATTCCGCCCGTATAAGGTATATTGTGGCGTGGAAAGGTGAAAATGACGAAAGAGAAACAGCTATTATTTTACCGGATGTGGATTTGAAGCTTGGTTAATAACAAAGAGAACTCGCCGTATGCCGTTATAACAGCATATGGCGAGTTTTATCGTTAAAAACAAAGCAGTTTATTTTATAAGGCTAAGCAGCGTTTGGTAGTCATTTACGCAGTCATACTTGACTTTGCCTGATGATATTTCGTTAAACAACTTCTTCGCACAGGAGATTTTTGCCTGCTCGATCGGACGCAACTCAAGGCTTTCCATCGTACCTTTGGTTTCAGCAACAAAGAAGATATGCTTCACAGTGCCTTCATAGAATGCAATTGCCCAGTCAGGAGCATAATTACCCACAGGTGTGGGAATCTGGAAGGTTCTTGGAAGTTTTGCATAAACGCATACTTCTTCAGCCGCATCCAAGTCTTCTGCAAATCGTCTTTCAACGCTCTTTTCCGCTGTGCCATCGGTAAACACATAATCCTGAACAGCTTTGTTTGCCGGGAACGCTTTATCAAAACTCTGTGAATTCTTCTCGGCTGTGAAAATTGATTCTTCATATGTGCCTTCAATAGTGTTATAGGATATATGTTCAACAATCATAGTGGCTTTTTGCTCGTTGATAAGTCTGATTATCTTCGTAATGAATTCTTCAGGATTATTCTTGAACATATACAGCTTATCTGCACGGATACCTTTTAGTATTGCGCAAACTGTTCTTCTTGTAAGAACTGTACCTTCCGCAATTTTGCCGACAAGATCATATTTTATCTGACTGCTTTCGGAGTGTCTGAGTGTCTGTGTCCGTGTTTTTTCACGAGCAAAAGAATCTCCTCGCTCAACTTCGTACTCATTCATTTCGCTTTTCTGACTGCCTATAGTTGTTGTGTACTGCAGTTCGGAAACAAACAGCTTTGCATCAATGTGAGCTATTGCCTTGCGGATCAGCTCAGCGCTGTCGAAGTGTACTGTATATGCGTACTTATGGTTGATTTGATTCCATAAAGCCTGAAATTCTTTTTTGTGAAAATTCTCATTAAGCGGGTTTTCTTTAACTTTGGTCTCGTGACCGTCAGAGAACATATCCGCAAGAACGCTGTCATCATACACAGCCTGAATGAGCGCATGTATGCCATCCGCCATTGGCTTCAGATTTTCCGGTAACTCTGCTACAGTACCGGTGCTGATTTCCAGGCGGTACTTGTCTGTCACCTTGCGTTTCATATCCACATAGCCATTCTGTATAAGGTAGAACTCAATAGCATTAGCTTTTTCATCATCGATGAGCGTCGGAACATCGTTTACCTTGACATACTTGCCTTTGAAGTATTCGCTTGTTGCGACTTTGGGCCTGTCGTAAAGAACAGTTTTAATATCCGACTGCAGATCAGAAACAAAAGTAGCATAGCTTTCACTTGCAATAACAGTCAAATTATTTATCTCATGCACTCTATCGCCACAGCTTTGAACATCCATACGGTTGCCGTCCTGATTGACGCAAAGACGTAAACCTCTTCCAACTTCCTGACGCTTTGCAGTGTTGCTGTCGGAATGTTTAAGCGTACAGATCTGAAATACATTCGGGTTATCCCAACCTTCACGCAGCGCGGAGTGAGAGAAAATAAAACGTGTCGGCTCGTCAAAAGAAAGCAGACGCTCTTTGTTTTTCAAAATAAGGTCATAGGCAGAAATATCATCGGAGAATTCACTGCCACGCTTTAACTGACTGTCAATGCTGTGCCCTGTTTTTTTGTCGATGCTGAAATATCCTTTATGTACACGGCTTACATCACTGCAAGTAGATTTGAGATACTTCTGATACGGCGTATCAAACAGATTGATATAATCGTTCAATATGCTGATATACTCCTGCTCAAACATTTCACCATATTCTCCGAGAACTTCATCGCCGTTCTCATCGTACTGACGATATTTTGCTACCTCATCTATGAAGAACAAAGACAGACACTTAATGCCCAGATTAAAGAGTTTTTCTTCTTTTTCAAAGTGAGAAAGAATAGTTTCTCTTATCTGAATACGGCGTATATCTTTTTCGGAAACATCACCGACTACATCGCCTGTTTTGATTATCTCGCCGTTAGTAAAGGTAACTGTGCCACTAAGCGGATCTATCTCTGAAATAGTGTAGCCTTTGTACTGTTCCATTTCCCGTGAAACATAGTATAAATCGTCACCTACATCGAAAATGTGAGTTTCACGGTTGATTGACTTGTTATACCCGATTTCAAGTTCTATTTTCGCCTTCGGGGGGTTCTTTGAAGATAACACGATCTGTTCAAGGTACAAATAGCTGTCTGTACCTCTTAAATTTTTGACCTCAAAGCCTTTAACCTCGATTTTTTTGACAAGTTTCTTATTATAAGCATCGAGAGCGTCAAGAACATAAACAAGATTATGATGCTTTGCGTGAGTAGCAGAGTAGTTAAGGCAGAAAAGAGGATTAAAGTTTTTCAGTGCCTTCTGCGTAACCTCGCCGCCCATCTTCTGGGGCTCGTCCAAAATGATGATTGGGCGGTTTGCCTTAATCACATCGATTGGGCGGCGGGAGCCAAATTCATCCCGCTTGGAGTAGATGATGCGGGCTTCCTTACTGCGTCCGTCTTCTTTAAGAGACGATGCAAAAGCCTGCGTATTGATTATCATTACATTGATACCGGGATTTGATGAAAAGTCATCCAGTTTATGAAGATCCGAACTGTTATAAATAAAGAAACGAGCCTTCTTGCCGTAATGCTCCATAAAGTGGTCTGCGGTGATTTCAAAGGACTTCTTCACGCCCTCACGGATCGCAATGGAGGGAACGACCACAATAAACTTGCTCCAGCCGTACTTTTTGTTCAGCTCGAACATCGTCTTGATGTAGACATAGGTTTTGCCCGTGCCGGTTTCCATTTCAATATCAAGGCTGCAACGCCCCAAGTCTTTGACAAGGGAAGCAGAGAGCTTGATGTTGTTCTGACTCTGCAAGGTCTGAATGTTGTGCAGAAGCTGCTCATCAGAAAGCGCTATCGCTTCATTTTTATAACCGGTATCGTTCAGTGGGTCGATGACTTCAAGCTCCTCATCGGACATACCGAGGGTCAACTGATACGGCTCCGCTTTGACCTTGCCCCGGTCACGGATATAGCTGATCTTGTCGTGGAAGCCCTGTCCCTGAAAGACACGCACAACGGCATCAACCGCATCAGTTTGGTATTGTTGTATTTTGAAATTAAATTTCAATTAGGATGCACCCCCTTAAAGAACAGCGATAAGAATAGTCGCAACAAGTGAAGCCAGCGCAATACCAGCGGAAACAAGAGCAATAACTAACATCTTCGTATTGTACTTCTTTGCTTTTTCCGCTTCCTGCTTGCTTTCTTCCAGTTCTTTTTCTTTCAACAGGTACAAATCGTTAAGCTTCGAGTAGTTATCGTTAAGTCCTTCTACCACTTTTTGATTGCCTTCAAGTATTGGCTTTATTTCCTCTGCAAGAATCTCGTTCAGCGGCGTAATGCTATCAAGCATTTCTTGATTTCGCCTATTCATTTCACCAATAAATGAGGTATCTATTCTTGGGGTTAAATCAGGTAAGGTAAAACCGTTAAAATCCATTACAGCACCTTCCTTACGGTATCGGGGCTGTAGGTGGCGAAAATCTGATCGAAGTTGGTTGCCACGCTGTCGTTTGCCATAGAGCTGTCACGCATTACAAAGTAATATGGCTTCTGCTTAGCAATAGCCGTGATAACTTCTTCTGTCACATTGTCGTCAAAGCAGGCAATCAGATAGTTGTCCTCAACATTAAACACTTTCTTTCCGGCAATGGTTGTTTCTTCGATTTTGCTTGAAAGCAGAACACCTAAATCAAGCATAACCTGGAACAATAAATCCTCCGGCGTTCTATCCTCTTTTATATTGCTGATAAGGTCATCAAGTGATTCTGAGCCGAACTCAGAGGGCGTGTAGTATACATTTTTCATGTTAGAGGTGTCGCACTTCAACACACGGAAGCCGGTGTCCAAATTTTGCGTGAGTTTATCATACTCTTCTATATCACGAGGTGTTCTCCAAGTATCTTCAGTTTTAACTATAATCGGATTATCGATGATATCCGGATCGAAACCTTCTTCATAAATTGAATTTTCATCTTTAGGACGACGAACAGCAATTTTACCGTTACGTGTAACAGTTTTGCTTTTTAAATCTTCTTTAATTTTCGCTCCTGCACGTCTTATTCTTTCCTTACCTATTTCACAGATATTCTTATATCCAGCTTTATATGCTTCGCTTTTTTCATCACACTTTTCCGGAATTTGCACCATAATAAACTTACGGTGTCCGCCATCCTCTGCGTTTAGCTGCATTACTGCGTGTGCAGTTGTAGCAGAGCCAGAGAAGAAGTCGACGATAATCGCATCTTTATCCGAGCCAATTGATGAAATATATTTCAGTAAATTTACATTTTTTGAATAATCAAATACTGAGGCATCAAATATTTTTTTCAATTCAATAGTGCCGACAGTATAATTCCAAATATTTTTTGGGGCGTTAAAACCAGATTGCAGAAATTTAGGTGTATATTTGTCACCATTTTTGAAAATCTTTATATCTGATTTCCTTTCAAGAAAGGTATCTAAGCTCCATCTCCATCTATGTAGTTTACCATTCCTTTTGCCAGGCCTAATAGGAACAAAACCTTTGCGGATTAAATCAACATCGTCAGAATAGACCAGTTTCTCATCATTTGTATAGATCAAGTTTTTATTATAATCATATCTTGGAATCATTTCTCCAGTATGTTCATTATAATATATTGTATATCCCATATCTAATCTTGTTTCAAACGCTGTTGGAGCATCATTAAGATTACGATAAATTTCATCTGTTTTATCCACTCTGTTTATTTTGGCATCAAGTATTGATTTTACATAGACAAAACAGTACTCTACATTTTTTTGAATTAAAACACCATCACCTGATTGATTAGCACCGGTGATAATAGTAATTTGAGCTAAAAAATTGCATTCTCCAAATATCTCATCGCATACTTTTCTTAAGTTATCGTCTTCATTATCATCAATACTAATGAAAATAACTCCATCTTCGGTCAGCAAGTCCCTTGCCAACTTCAGTCTCGGATAGATCATATTCAGCCAATCGGTGTGAAAGCGACCGTTTGCTTCTGTGTTCTTTTCAAGTTTTCCGACAATTTGATTGCCGTCTTCATCGTAATTACCGCTGACTTCGTCCCACTCCTCATTCCTCATTCCAAACTCATCATTATACACAAAGTCATTGCCCGTGTTGTACGGAGGGTCGATGTAAATCATCTTAATCTTGCCGAGATAGGTTTCCTGCAAGAGCTTCAGCACTTCGAGGTTATCGCCCTCGATATAGAGGTTTTCGGTGTTATCAAAGTCCACGCTTTCCTCACGGCAGGGGCGCAGTGTCTTATTGATCGGTGCATTGGCAAGAAGAACGGACTTCTTTTTGTCCGGTCAAGTGAACTGATAGCGCTCCTCATTGCCGTCGACAACCTTTGTGTTGATTTCCTGCATCAGTACATCTTTATCTATAGCACGGACTACCTCTCCGTTTTCATCTATAGTTTCGGTTACGGCATTCGGAAACATCGCCGCTAATTTTTTGAAATTTTCATCAGCTTTGTTTGCTGTTTGCATTTTTAGTTTGTCCATTTATTTATCCTCAGTTTTCCAAAAATGATATATAGGATATGTCTTAAATTCGTCTTTTAAAGTTTCGTCTAAGCGTTCAAAATGTATTTCAGCCAACGGTTGCTGATCTAATAATAGGTATGCCCCTACTAGAATTATGTCAGTTGATTCTTTGTTTTGAATAATAGAATAAACTTTTTTGATTTCCTCTTTAGTGAAAGCCCTAATTCTCTTTATTACTTGCAATCTATTAAGCTCTTTTATGGCATATGGCAAGGCTTCATCATTTAAATCGAAAATCCAATCTGAAAACGATTTTGCAACAGACAGTAATTCGGTCTTTGAATTATCTTTATCATATGCTACAAGTAATTCAAGCAAAAATAAATTTGCCCTTGCGATAGATTCGTTATGTTTAGTACTTTTTTGAAAAGACGGTAATAAAACATCGTAACGAATATTGTCGACAACTAATAAGTCATCTGCTCGAAGTATTGCGTACTGTGAAGTTGGCAATTTATCACCATTTTCATTTTCGCATACAATAGATATTTCGGTTTTAAAAAAGTCAAAAATATTGTATGTGTCATCTTTTCCTTTAACCTTTTGCATGAGTACCATAAATGTTAGGTCTCGGATTTTTATTTTAATTATTGGTGGCAAATCAGTTTTTAAATGTTCTATTGGTTTCTTGTCGATAAGTGCAGTAACAAGATAATTCAGGTCACGCCATTCTTTATCTTTTAATGAGCTAATATCTAAATCTTTTTTGCATCCAAATAGGTCAAGCAAATTAACGATTTTTTTTGCATATTTAAGCCGTGCTTTTTCTTCTTCAATATTAAAGTTTGAAAAATCTGCGCCATTGTAGTCGAACGGAAAGTCAGTACCGTTGCACTGGAATTTTCCTTCTTCAATATATGAAATTAGAAAATCTAAATCTACAATTATTGTGCGCAATTTATTCGAATTTCTATAATTGATTTTTATTGCACCACCATCTTTAGGTACAATCATTGAATAACTTTCTCCCAATATGGTTGTTGTGGTTGTTGCATCTTGTACGATTGTGATTTTTTTATAAAACTGTCGTTCTCCAACGGTAATAATGGCATTGCGTTCTTCTTGTGTCATTAGCCTTTGTGGTATTTCCTCAAGTGGTTGCGGAATAGCGCAGCCTTTCACTTTAGCATAAAAATATACTTCATTTTTTAATAAAGCTGTTTGCAAATCAATTCCGCCAACGGTTGATACTGGTACAGTTATTCCTTCAAGTACACCTTGGCGTTCAAGTTCTTCGAGCGACAGCAACTGAGCGCTTGAAAAGCTCGCTTGTTTCTGGCAGTTTTCTAAGCACTGGAAGAAGATCATTGCTTTTTCGTTTGGTTCTGTCGGAAATTTTTTGAGTTTAATGCTTTTGCTTTTTTGCTCTTTTGCATCTGCAAGATATACTCTGAGCTTTATCGGCGGCAACTCAGCATAATAGATCTGCCGTGTCAATCCGTTATGCCCAATATAGACAACAAAGAAAACTGCACCGCCGTCGTAAAGGTAATTGTTGAGATCGGTAGTTGATACAGAAAAGGATATTTCTTCTTTGCTGAAATCATCGTTTTCCGTGCCCTTGATTTGAACCGGAAGCCGTCCTTTAAGCTTTTCCTTCTTTTTGCTTTTGTCGCTATAAATGTAGACAAACCCATCCCAAGTCGGCTCTTTGTCGTTGTCCGCAATAAACTGGTCGAGAAAATCGGATACAACGACGCTATCCCTGACAGCATTAACAGATAGAGTTTCTATCGCTTTTCGATCCAATTTTATCCCTCCAATTCTTCTTTGAGCTTTTTTATCTGTTGCACAAGCTCAAACTTTTTCTTCGGCTGTTTTTCAGCCCGTGCCTGCTTTTCCAGTTTGGCAATCTCTTTTTCGATTTTCTGTCGGCGCTCATCGGCGGCGATCTGCTCATCAAGGGTATTGCCGTCTGCGATGCTCACGCCGCCGATGTCCACCACGATGTTTTTCCATACTTTATCGAGGTTCAAGCCCCGCAGTTCAATGATACAGCTTTCGGTGGGCTTCCAATCCGTCTGCATCAGCTTGGTATGGTAGATCGCCAGCTTGCTTTGTCCCTCGTATTCGAGAATAAATAAAATATTTTGAGGTATCAGTTTTGATAGAATAGCTATGTTTTTCTCGTCAAAATTTTTCTTTTTAAGCGTAACAAGCAACACAAAAAAGTTTTTAACTTCTTCACCGGCAGGGATGTTTATCTTGTCCGGCGAAATTTCATTGACAATAGCTATTCTTGAAATATCAGCATCGATTTTTTCCTTTGCCGCTGTATTCATTTGGAACTTCGCATAGACAGCCTTCTTCGGAAGCTGCTTGCTCATTTCTGTGCTTTTGGGTAAACCAAGCATTCTGATTTTCACCTCGATTTAATTAGTTAGGAAAGTTAGGAATTAGGAGTTAGGAGTTAGGAATTCTCTTTTAAGGTTTTGGTTATGCTGGATAACATTTTTTTCAGTTCGATGCAATCGGAATTTATTGAATCAAACTCCGGCTGGCTCAAATATTGTGCTTTATATAAAAGTTCCAACCAGTAGGCAGTTTCTGCACACTCTTTAAATGCAATATACATTTTTGCAAGAAAATCTTTGTTACTGCAAGCACAGTTTGCTTCAGCAATATTCGCACCAATACTTGTTCCGCTTCGCAATACCTGTTTAGATAAAACAAACTCTTTCTTTTCTGCACAAAGATACTTGTATAGTGCAATAATCCTCAAAGCGAAATTCTTACTCTTGTCAAAAACAATACTCTCCTTCATTCCTAACTCCTCACTTCTAATTTCTAACTTATAACTCCTAACTCGTCATTTCTAACTCCTAATTACAAGAAAGCTTATCAGCTCAAAGTCGTCCAGTCCTTTGATTTCGTTTGACAGGAAGCTGACCTGACCGCCGCCTAAGAAGCTGTCAATATCGCTCTCGTCCTTTACTTCAATGATGGAAGCAATGGCATCGCCGAGTAACTTTGAAAGTTGCGCCATATTCTTGCCGTCACGGGTTTCTTTGTTAAACGGCTTGTAGGCTTCGGGAATCGGCTCTGTTTTTCCTTTGCAAAGAAGCCGCATTTTATCCAGCATTTCTTTAGGAGAAAGGTGATCGCAAATAACCTCACCGTCATTTCCTATGTATACCATATAGAATGGATGCAACCGATTTTTGTTGTTGATATTTACACTGTCGGAACGGTTTTTTAGAACGTATATCACTCCGGCAGGTGCATCCTCGTTTGCTGTAACAACAGAGTGCAAGCCAAAAGGAGTTTTGTCAATGTCCGGGTGGTATTTGATATAATCGAGCAAGTCAAGCCTGAATTCATTAAGACCTAAGTCCATTATGGAAATACCCGTTGTCATATCTTCAATATCAACAACCTCGTCCTGCAATTTTTTGAGTTGCGCTTTTCTGTATTCAAGATCAGTCTTTTCTTCATCGCTGAGCAGATTGTCATCGCCCGTAGCGGTCATATCCACGATTTTCATACGGGTTTCAACTTTGGCTTTCAGATTGATATAATCGTCAAGTGTTACATCAGGCCAGAAGTTAACAAGCTGAATTACTTTGTTTTTGCTTCCGATACGGTCGATTCGTCCGAAACGCTGAATTATACGAACAGGATTCCAGTGTATATCATAGTTTACGAGGTAGTCACAGTCCTGCAAGTTCTGACCTTCCGAAATACAGTCTGTTGCAATCAGAATGTCGATGTCAACTTTCGGTATACTGTCAAATAAATCTCTGCCTTTAGAAATTGGCGAGAAGCACGTCAATACTGTATTTAAATCAGCATGGAGTTTCGGGCAGGTTGTCCGTCCTTCTACCGAGCCGGAAATCATCGCTGTATTAAGTCCGAAATTCTCTTTGACGTAACGACTGACGTTATCATAGAGATAATCTGCTGTGTCAGCAAATGCAGTGAATATAATCAGCTTCTTGTTTCCGCCATTGATAGGGTGAGTTATTTTATTGTTAATCACCCGGAAAAGTTCTTGCAGCTTCGAGTCGTGTTCCGGCGTTATATCACCAATCATATAAGTAAGAAGCTCAAGAATTTCAGCATCTTTTTCAAGAGTATCCCGCCATGATACATAGTCCATATCAGCAAGGTTAATCTTGACCTTCTTGCCAAAAGAAAACAGGTCATTCGAGTTTTGATCCTCGGCATCAAACTCGTCCATATCGGAAATATCCGTCAGATCGAGGGTCGTACCGGAGTGTTTATCAAAGCGGTCAATCGTTTCTATCGTGCTGTTTATCAAATCTTTGATGCGGATCAGTGTTAGATTGAACGAGTATACCGAGCTCTCCATTCGCTTCATAAGGTTAATGGCGGTAAGACGACGGATGCCTTGCTCACGGTTCGCCTGCGTAAAGCCGACATTGACCTTGTTATCTCCGTACAGTTCGGCATACTTCTCCATCTTGCTCGGCAGAATGTAGTGTGTCGGTGTATAAATCGTCAGTGTCAGGAGCATAAGCTGCTCAAAAATCTCGTTGTAACTGATTGCTTTCTTCAGGTCGGTAAGATGCGGACGAAGTGAGATCGGCTTTAGCCTTGTCGGGAAAGTGCCAATGTCCGCCATATCGTAGTACTTCTGAATGTGTTTTCTTGAACGGGCGATGGTCACGCTGTCCAGCACTTCGAAGAAGTCGAAATCAAGCATTTTAAGCAGGTTTTCGGTCGTGCGGTCGCACGGTTCCCACTTGCTCCAGGTGTTGAATGCTCGTTGTGCGTTTTTGAAAATTTCATCGATGGAACGGGTAGTGTTGAGCTTTTCGTCTATGTAATCTGTATGCCCTTCATACGCAAGGGCAAGCTGATTTTTCAGATCATTGAAGCGGTTATTGACTGGCGTTGCAGAAAGCATCAGCACTTTTGTTTTAACACCGGCACGAATGACCTTCTTCATCAAGGTAACATAGCGATTATCCTTAGTGTCCTCGTCCGGGTTCTCAACCAGCTTACCGCCGTTACGGAAATTGTGAGATTCATCTATAACCACAAGGTCATAGTTACCCCAATTCAATCTGTCAAGATCAAGTCCGTTTGATGTGCCGTGGGTGCGGTTTAAGTCAGTATGGTAAAGCACATCGTAACGAAGCCGGTCGGCAGCAATGGGGTTATTGACATAGTTATCTTTATAAGTATTCCAGTTGTTTGTCAGCTTCTTGGGGCAGAGCACAAGAACGGACTTGTTGCGGTTTTCGTAGTATTTAATAACGGCAAGGGCGGTAAAGGTTTTACCAAGACCGACGCTATCCGCAAGGATGCAGCCGTTGTATTTTTCAAGTTTATTTATGATGGCGAGGGCAGCATCCTTTTGGAAGTTATAGAGCATCACCCAAATTTTGCTTTCCTTGAAACCGGTCGCTTCGTTGGGCAAAACATCTTCGGACACATCTTCCAGGAACTCGTTGAAAATGTTATAAAGCGTCACAAAGTAGATGAAATCGGGAGAGTTCTCGTTGTATGCGGCGGTAATGCTGTCAATTACTTCATCAGTAACGACTTGAAGCACCTTGCTGTCATTCCATATCTCATTGAAGTCAGCAAGCAAAGTGCGGGCAAGGGACTCATCTTTCACGATTGTTGTGCTGATTACATTGCCTTTTTCGCAGCCAAGCTCAACCGTTGTGAAGTTGTTGATAGGCGTATAGCCTACACCGTCAACTACGATTTGCCCCTGAATGGATTTGTCGCTGACATTTGACTTGAAAGTGACCTTCTGTCTGATCCACTCTGCACACTCTCGTGCAATGGCTTTTTGGGTCAGCTCATTCCTGAGCTTGATTTCAAACTCTGTTCCGTAAAGGCTTCTTTCACGGGTCAGGCGAGGAATGTAGAACTCACGGCGTTCCTTTTTTGCCTTTTCGGTCACGAAGGTCGGAGAGGTAAAAATAAAGCGGAGTTCCCCAATCTGTGAAAGCTGATTCTTTAGCTCCTGAAAGGCATAGATAGAGAAGCAAGCCGCCGCAATGGAGATTTTGCTGCCTTGCTTTATTTCCACTGATAAGTCATCCTTTAGTGTTTTTGTTGTATTATTTATTAGATCCATTTTTCATACCCATCCTAATTTCCCGACTGGCATTCACCATATATAATAATCAAATTGTTTTTACTGATGAAGGCTGGTTTTAATTACTCAACAGTAAAAAATATAACTCACTATTTTAATTTATTATAGCACATTTCCGCTGTACTTTCAATCAGATATAATGGAAATAAAATAATAAATCTAAATTCTGTCAAATGTTAAGTAGGATACGCTTATAACATACCAACAATCTCACCTGACTTCGATTTCTTTTTAGGCAATCTTGATAACATTTAAATTCACCTTTATTATTTATATAGAATTCTACCACCACATCTGTCCCATAAACTGTGCAGCTGCGTCACCGTGTCGCACTTCCTAAAACATCAAAGAAAGAGCAGTGCGGTTACTCAGCAAATACATCTCTCATAATCTTCACAGAGCAGAGCAGTCCTGCAATCACAACAAAAGAAAACTGCGTCACAATGTCGCACCTATACAAAAACACCTTGCCACAGTATAATTCTGTAGCAAGGTGTAAGATATTCACGATCAAAAACTGCACGATATTAACTTATGTCGCACCATTTTGCACAATTCCGGGACGAAAATTACTGTAATTTTCACCAATTGTTTTTTGCTGTTTCCGCATTGACAAAACAGGCTTCATAAGCTATAATTGAAAAAGGAGTTAAATAAAAACACTCCCGCAGGAGCAAGGCTTTGGCGAGCCTTACTTTTATCCTCAGACGATGCTGTATCATCAATCTGATTCGCAGAAGTGCTTTGTACTGTGCTTATTATAGCACAGCTTACATACATTTGCAAGGGTTTTCAGATGCTTTTCCACGCACGTCTGAAAGCTCTTGTTTTTTATGATATACAAGGCGTAAATCCGCAGTGTATATCCCCACCTGCCCAACCAACAAAGGCAGTACAAATTGAATACCGGTTTTGCCATAACAAGACTTTGCGAAGAGCCGTTCCGACGGCAAGCGAAGAAAGGGCGGATACCGAACGTAGCTGTATTGCTGTAATTCGTTTCGGGTGCGTCAAAGTCAAAAGTAACAAAGTACCGTTCAAAATGTAATCAGCACGGCGGAGTAGTTACCGCTACTTCGCTGTGTTATTATATTTATACCTTTAAGGACACTACAAATGCAGTATCCTTAATGGTGTAAATATATTCTGGAGCTAATACCCGGATTCGAACCGGGGACCTCATCCTTACCAAGGATGTGCTCTGCCGACTGAGCCATATTAGCAAACTCCTGACGGTTATTAATTATATCATACCATATCGACTTTGTCAAGGAAAATTTTCGAATTTTTAACTTCGATATACCGTAACGGTTTAATCAACGGTCAATATGTCGTAAAAATCAAACAAACCGCATTGTTGTGCGGTTTGTAGCTGGTACGGGTAACAGGACTTGAACCTGCACGCTTTCGCACCAGAACCTAAATCTGGCGTGTCTGCCAATTCCACCATACCCGTATATAAAAACGACGCTGAAAAACTCAGCGTCGTGTGGCGGAAAGAGAGGGATTCGAACCCTCGAACGGGTATTAGCCGTTACACGATTTCCAATCGTGCGCCTTAGACCAGCTCAGCCATCTTTCCACGACTTTAATATTTTATCATATCACAGAAGAATTGTCAAGAACTTTTTTGAAATGTTTTCTTATTCCTTCATGCTTTGGCTTTAATTTTTGAAAAATTGTGTCCAAGCCTCTTGACAAACACAATATGTTGTGGTACAATTGAGAAAACAACGAAATGTACTTACTGCTTTTATATACAGTAAATTGAAAGGAAGATTGTTATGGTAAAAGTAAATGTAAAAAACGGCACACTTGATCAGAAAGAGATCGACGCTTACGTTCAGTATGCTATAGAGGCTAACCCCGGAAAGCTGGTCACCGAGCTTGATATAGACATTGACGGAGATTTTGCTAATCTCACCTATCATTTCGGTGAGATACCCTTTGACCGTATACGCCGTATCACAGGTTACCTTGTAGGTACGCTTGACAGATTCAATAATGCGAAAAAGGCTGAGGTCGAAGACAGAGTAAAGCACAGCATAGCGCCCGATGTCGAAGATGATATTTATGTTACGGCTTGATTTGTCGTTGACAGTAAATTGAAGAATAAAAAACGTTATTCCGTCCATACTTTTATTGGAAAATGAAAGTATGGGCGGTGTTTTTTTGTATTACAATAAGGTTGAAATAAGCGGTGTCAACACAGCGAAGCTGAAGGTCCTCAAGGAGTCGGAAAAAACCGAATTGCTAAGGCAAATGCGCAGCGGCGACCCGACAGCCAGAGAGAAGCTGATAAACGGGAATCTGCGTCTTGTTCTCAGCGTGATACAGCGTTTTTCGGGCAGAGGAGAAAACCCCGACGATCTTTTTCAGGTCGGATGTATCGGTCTGATGAAAGCTATCGACAATTTTTCAACTGATTTTAACGTCAGATTCAGCACTTATGCCGTGCCGATAGCGTATGGAGGGTGAAAAGGCACTGTTACTGCGAAATGACAAGATACGAAGCGATTGAAAGAGCAATAGAAATTATAAGCGAAAAAGAAGGCGTTGAAACTAAAGCCGAAATATTGAAAAATTTGGAAAAAGTGAAAATACTTCTAAAGAACGAATGGACTAAGGATGGTATATTTAACAAAATTAACCAGTGGGTAAATGAACACGGTAGAAACCCATGTTATTGCGATTTGTTACAATATGATGATATGCCCAATCCTATAGCTATTAAAAGGAATTTTGATATGTCCGCAAGAGCTTTTCTCAATTTATACTATCCATATACAAAAAAGAAAATCGTTACCCGCATCAGTTTAATGACAAAAGAAGAATTGGCTAATTTATTCATAACTCAATTTAACAAACACAAGGTACATAGTTCCAAAGAATATAATGAATTTAGAGATGAAGGAACTCCTACTTGGATAACGATAGCGAGGAATCTTGGGTTTACACGGTGGTGTGAACTTATAGAATATACAGATGTTAAAATTAGGAGAAGAGAACCAATAGAAGTACATCGCATAATTACAGTAAGGCATTCTGTTCCACTTTATGAAAAATTGGAGCAACTATTAAAAGAACGAAAGTAAAAAAATGGGGCAAGAGAAACAAAATCTCTTACCCCTTATTTATTAGCCCCAAATTGTAGGACTAATTTCTCTAAGAACAAAACCTATTACACCACCTGTAACCGCAGCAAGTATAATTTGGACAATTGCATCAACCCATTTGGAACGTCTCTTCATAGGTTCAGCTTTAACCACGGCAATTTCTTTTTTGACGGTCTTAATATCTTCTGTATTTTCATCAAGTTTCTTGTTCGTATAACTCATACTTGTACAGATTTTTTCAATATTGGCATTAATCTGATATATTGCCTTATTACTTTCCTGAAGTTCTTTTACATCCGTTTCAAGATTATCTATTCTATGGGAACTTGATTTCTCTCTCTGCTCAACTTCAGTTACTTTAAGCACCAAATCTTCATGTGTCATTTTAATACCTCCTTTAATTTTTTATGAAGGTATTAAATTTTTCAAAGGCTGATTTGCCATATGTGACTATTGATACAACTAAAATGGTTGTACAAATCGCAACTACATTTATAACATTGAGAGTCTGATTTACTGTTTCATCGGTGACTATTCCACAGTAATTGATTATAGGTATAACCATAGACAATCCCGTTACTAATGTAGCCAATCCAACAACGGCACATAAAGTATAAAATATCCCCAACAAGAATTTCTTCCAGTTAAAAGATATTTTTTTCTTTTTGGCAAGTGCAACGCCAAACAAAATATCAGATACTCTAAACAAAACTAAAAGCATTAGACATAGCCCCACTGTTTCTAAGTTCTGAATGACCGTTTGAAGAATTACATTTAACTCCATACCTTTCCCTCCATTTCTTTATAAAATAAAGGCTGCGGACTTACCACAGCCTTATTTCTAACTTTTACTTATACAAAATTTCGTTTACTTTTGCTTGCACTTTGCTATAATCATAGCCTTCAGCGGTAAGTTTTTTCTTACGTTCTTCACCACAACCATAGTCACCACGAATTACCTTTAACGCAACCTGCTCTGTTGTGAGTTTTTTTGTTGTAGGTTTAGGCTTGACCGTTGATGAATGATTATTTTTGTTACCCGTAGAAGTAGGGGCATTACTAACTTTGCAATCTGATGTCTTAACCCACCCAGTGCAAATAGAATTTCCTTTAGGAGTAGTTATACGAATACGGTTGTTTATAATTCCATTAGAATGGATATAATAAGTTCCCGTGATTGTATTAGCTTTAATATTCGTAGTAGCAGAACCATACAGAGAAGCCTTGTTTAAAACAACTTTAGTTCCTGTAGTTAAAGTTTTTGTTGTTGAATTGGTTTTGTTTGGCTTAGTTTTGTAAAAACTTTTTTCCCCTAAAAGATAGGGGAGAGGATCAACATAATTCTTTCCGTCATTCACATCAAAATGCAAATGAATACCAAAACTATACCCCGTTTCTCCTTCGTGTCCAAGTACCGTACCCGCTTTAACTTTCTGCCCGATTTTGACTTTAATACTGCCATTAACCATGTGTAAATATCTTGAATACATACCGTTTTCGTGTCTGATTCTTACAAAGTTCCCGGCAGTATAGACACGTTCATCGTGACCGGGAACACCATCCTGTACATATACAACTTCCCCATCAGCAACGGCTATTACATCACAAGTACCCCCAGCATTGTTTATTAAATCTATACCGTGATGATCTGCGTAATCAGGTTCTCTTGTACCATAATCCCAAGTGCAATATTCCTGCTTAGAAGCAAGAACATGATTTTTTACGTTTTTAAGTAAGTATGCCATATTAACACCTCCTGTTACATTTCAACAAACTCTTCAATTTTCATCATATCAGCAGGCGAAATCTTTATGTCTTCGTTTGCAAGATTGACTTTTTCTGCTGTAATATCAACATCGAGAGAAAGTAATTCAGTTATATCTTTGTTCCACGAATCCTTGTTTTCGTCAAGAATTGTGTAACTGTCATCGTCATTTTTCTTACCGTATTTTTTAAGCAACTTTTCCTTTTCCTTTTCGAAAATTTCAAGTTCTACGTTAATCTCTTTTATAAGTTTAACGAGTCTGAACGAAACAACGGGGGAAAGTTCCTTGTTTGTTATCTTACTGAATACGGGAGTAGCATTAATTAACGTTGCAATTGTTACGTTCATATTTTTAAAATCCTTTCATTCTTAATTCTCACGAATCATTATTTTGCATCCTGTACTTCATACACTTCAGTTTGAAATGCTGTATAGTCGGCTCTTACGGTAGCCTTGTTTGCTTCATACAGTTCAGCATTGGATATACTCATATTTATCTGTGCTGTATCATCAGCACGAATAGTAGCGTTAAAATACGCTACTATCTGTTCTGTTCCATCCTCTCCGATGACATAGCTTGTACCATCGAAAGATATTGTTTTGTTATTTTTCAACATTGTTATTCTCCTTTCAGTTCTTTGACTTGATTTCTCAGTCTTTTTATCTCTTCCCACATAATAGGAATAAACTGTTCATAAGCAAGTGCATACTGACTGCCATCGCCGTGTATATCACAAAATCCTGCAAAGTCGTCTGTTGTAAGCCCGCATTTTTGTAAAGCGGATAAAACATCCTGTGCAATAAAGCCGTAGTTTTTAGCGGTTGACGAATCACCATTGTAGAAAAATGACTTTCCGTCAAGATAATCAAATAAATATTCAGATCCGCTCGGCAAGTCGGCTATATGATTTTTAACCCTTTTGTCCGATGAAACAGTTATGGTACGATTAGCTGTTATGGAATTCGTACCGCTTATTGCAACTTCCAGTCCGTTGATTGATACTGTTGATGTGCTGTTGCCAACGCCTACCGTTTTTAACACACCGTCATATCTTTGCTGAAATCCGACAATAGATGTGTTATTATACTTGACACCTATTTTGGTTATTCCCGGCATAGTGAACAAATTTTGACTGAATTCTGCCATTTTTATCATAGTGCCATCAACTGTGCCTTTTGTGTAGAACTGAATTAGCCCAGTCGCCCCACATATTATTCTGGTATCACCGGGAATGTTTGTAGTTCCTATGTGGAAATGATTGGATTCAGTTAAGGCAATTAACCTCACAATGTTTCCACTGGTATCTCTGCTGTTTAAATAAGACCCATTTGCAGTAATAAGACCTTGCTTGTTTATCATAACGTAAGAATCATTATTATGAGACAATGCAGAACTGCTCATACTACTCACCTTAAAATAGGCTTCGCCACTTTCACTTTCGAAAGCAATTCCACTAGTTGCTTGGTATATATATGTTCCAGTATCTACTCTAGACGAACCCTCTTGTGATGTGTATATATTGCTAAAACTTATCTTCCCTTCTGATATGCGAACAGTCTGTTTAGTTGATCCAGAACCTGCCCCCATTTCGTATTCGCAAGCTATTCCTTTATTGCCGACTATTAAAAGATTAGATAAAGTTCCGTTTGTAGCATAAATAGTTCCGTCAATAGAAACATTGCCTTGTGCATCTATGGAGAAATTTTTGCTATCCAAAGTACCATCGTCAAGAGATATTTTTATACCTTTATTATTTTTTCCGTACTCAGCACTTTGAATTACTCCCGCTATAACAGTTCCTAAATTCGCTGATATTGCGTCCAACGTATCAACATCTATTTTATTAGATTTTATAGATTTAGCTGCTATTGCGTCTGCTGTAATAGTGCCTGTGTAGATTTTTGCTCCGTCTATGTATGTCTTATTATTGTTGTAACACCAGTTTACAATTGAATTATCCAAAATCTGATTAGTCGTATCTTCAGGCGCAGGAGTCCAATCCGTTGTAATTGTGCCTTTTTCGAGTTTGATTCCGCAAATCTCTACGGACGTTTCCACATTAGCAGGACGTAAAACTATTAAAGGGGCTGTGAAGTTGTTGTCTGATAACGGCTTGTTGCTTGCAACCTTGACTATCCTTGTCCACTCAGAAGTAACAGTAAATAAAGACGTAGTATCGGCATCACCACTTCTGCTATAGCATTGTGTTGCTATGACACATGAGTCTCCGCTAACACATCTTGCCCAAAATGAAACAACATATTGAGTTCCTTTCTTTAAAGGAACGTTGTCTTGAACAACTCCGACTTGCGATGATGCGTTGGTTATTGAAAGTTTGACTCCATTAAATATCCCAGAGAAATCAGTTATATTGGTTGATTCTAAATCACCTGTGCTAAACTTTCGCCACTGAGACTTAGCGTACCCACCAGTACCTATTGTCATAATACTCGTTCCGAGTGATATATTCCTTCCACCAACCGACAAATTATTTATGCTGTCTATTGAGGATTTCAAGCCACTGTCTAATGAACCTATAGTGATTGCTCCTGTTGCAATTTTGTCAGATGTTATTGATTTTGCTTGAATCTTGTCTGAAGTTATGCTACCCGTATGTATTTTGTCAGATGTTATAGTTCCATTAATTAATAAACTTCCATCAACTTTTACATTTGTTTTAATGTCAAATGCAAATTTTCCATCGGTTGTTTTAACAAATTTTATATATTCGTCATCGTTACCGAGAACAAATTGTCCGTTTGAATCTATATAAACACCGGGAACATAACTGTCAACACTTGTTTTTAAGATGTTATGAAAACTGCCACCTACTACATTCCCGTCAGCATCTAACAAATCTTCAATCTTAAATGAGGCAATCGTAGCTTTAAATGCTGTCAAGTCGCTTACGGCTATTTTGTTTGCGGTTATAGATTCCGCAATTATATTTTTCCCATGTATTCCGTTTTTAAGTTTTTCTTGTTCGTCAGCAGGTAGTTCTTCAACAACCGCTTCTCCTAATGCTGTAACATTGAGTTTATAATATAGACTATTATTCCCTTTTATGAGTAGTCTATCAGTCATTAGTGTTCCTGTTTTTATATTGCCGGCATCTATCTCTACGGCACATAATTTGCCTGTTATCTTGCCGTCCTTAACAGTGAGATCGGTTATCAAGCCAGTATTTGCATACAAATTTTTGATTTGGGCGTCTGTAAAGTCAGCAAAGTCTGATTTAATAAAATCCGCTGTTAATTTAACTATAGTAGCCTCGTTAGCTGATATGTTTTTATAATTAAGTTCATCGAATTTACCTTTGAAAACGGTAGAGTTTGAGATTAAATTCAATAGTTCAACCGACAGTTCAAGGTCGTCCTTTGATTTGTTGTTGCTAAGAGTTATGCTGTTTTTGGATGCACTTATAGCCTTATCAAAAATATAACTGAAGTCGTTTCTTCCGTCTTTCCCTGTTACCATATTACTAAACTCAACAGACAAATCGTTTGTTTTTATAAACGGATTGTAGGTGATACTGATTAATCTTAATCTTGTGAACACATCTTCGCTAACTTCCAGCGTAATAAAGTTGCCTATTTTAAAATCGTTGTGCCAACGACTAAATTCATCCATAGCTAAAAGATTGTCCAAAGTGCAACTGAATGTATACTGAGGAACTGCCAATTCTGACAATTCATCTTCGGCATCTTTATACAACTCTTTCTCAATATTTAATCTTTCTGAGAAACTATTGAGTTTCGTTACGAGTATGTTTTCGTTGGTGTAATCGGTATCGTGAAATAATAAATTAACCGTTTGTAATTGGCTGTCTGTAAACCATTTGACAAAAACCCCATTAACATTTCTTCCACCTGTTATACTCATATTATTGCGAATTGTGGAAAGTTTTTTGCTTAAGGCATCACGGCTGTCTACAATATTATCTTTCTGTGCTTGAAGTTCTGTGGCTTTGCTTTTAATTGCTTTTATATACCCGTCTAACTTTTTATGTTCGTTATGATACTGATTATAAGTAATCTCATTATCGCCGTGAGATGCCTTTTCTTCTTTTGTTAACTTATCCCAATCCTTTTGATAAGATTTAAGCGTAGAGATTTGATCTTCATAAGAAGACTGTTTTGCTTTAAGTTCTACAAGACCATATAAGTTCCAGTCCGTTAGATAGTCTTCAAAGTAGTCTTTTTTCTCATCTTTTGTTAAATCAAAGTTTTCAATCGCTATCTCAATATTTGGAATAACATAAGTAATTATCTCACGATAGGTTTCCTTTCCTTGCCCATCCAAATCGTTCATATAAGCATCGTGGTCTACCGTTCCGTCAGCCTTTAGACGCGAGGGAATATAGTCATCGAGATTGCCAGTATATTCGGTCTCTCCTGCTTTAGGATGAGTATTCTGTGCAACAATTTGAAATTCCTTAATAAGAGAGTTGTAATATGTCAAATTCTTGTTTAACTCGTCAATGGACATATTGTCCCAATTATTTAACACTCCGTTTGTAGGAACTTTGTTATCAATCTCGGAAATTTGCTCGATATAGCCCTGATATGTTGTTACATCACTGATATAACTATCTCTGTTATCATTACGAGCCTTTTGCCACGTTTTAAGAGCGTCTATCAAATCCTGATTCATATAACTCAGATTTGAATAATAATCAAGGTTAAAAATATGCGTATCACCATAGTTAATATCAGCGAAATTAAGAGAATCTTTACCCTGTACGTTTATGCGAGTATAAATATTGTCGCTATCACACTGCACGTTAACGCTATTTAGTAAGTTTCTTTCGGCAATCACTATTCCCGTATCGTTCCCTATATGATTTTCAGAGTACGCAGACACAGTTTTGTTGATTGTGTCAAACGTAAAAATACATCTTGCCGTTGAAGATAAAGTTTTTGTCAAGAATGAGAATATGTTTTCATTAATATTATCAAACGAATAACGCTGATTTTTTAAAAAGTCGTCTATTGTTCCTACACTCCAACCCACTGCTTTTTCAAGCACCAAATCCAGTAGTGAGAGTTGTTTGTTTGTGGGATTATAGAAAGTGATATATTCGTTAGGATACCCTAAACTATTTATGTTGTTATCGGCTAACATTTCAAGAGAAGCTGTGGTAGATGTATTAACAGTAAACCCTACAAGATCTTTCTGCAATAGTTCTGTTGCTATTGAAACTCCTGTTACAGTCTTTGTTTCTTTGTTAATTTCGTTAGATGTTTCAGGCTCTCTAATCTGAAAATACCCAATATCTTCGATATACACTTCCATAAATGCGTGAATGTTGTCGTACCCATTACTCTTAACACTCTCTCCGTCTCTCAATGTTATATATTTATCAACAGTAAAAGTAATCTCATCTAAATCGTTAAACTTAGTTGTATAGTTTATCGTGTTATAGTCAACCCCATTAAGCTGACACACTGGTACTTTTCCCGGCTTGCATAATATAATATTTTTCAGATTTTTCACCTCATTCCCATCTTAACGCTCTTTTTTGCGGAATTATATAATCTGCTTTAATTCCGTATCTTGTAGCTCGGCTACCATCCTTATAACATTCAAACTGGTTGGTCTTATATAACTCTGTTTTAATTTCAAACCAGTCCAAATCTTTTGCGTTGTCTATTCCGAGTGATTCAAAACTACAAAGGATGATCTCTCCGTTTGTGTTTATTCTGTAAATCATACAATTTTTGCAGTCAATGTAAACAGGGTCATCTATAACTCTAATAGTCATTGTTTTAGTGGTTGCTCTTTTTATTGGGAGACTTTCAAGAGGATAACACCATTCCGTAGCCATCTTGCCCTTTTCTAACTTAATATTTGCAACTTCCATATAATCTCCAGCATTTTGAAAATTACGGAAGTAAACACAAGAAGCAGAGTAATAATTGTCTGAAGATGTCTTTTTGTCAGAAGTGTATGAAATATACTGCCACTCTGTTGTTAAGTCAAATTCCCCATACCCACTATTCTCCCCATTCAAAATTGTAAACGGAGCAAGTCTGCACTTAGCGCCATTAGCATTTGATCTTACCCAGCATGACAGCGTGTAATATTCTCCACCATCAAGCCTACATCCAGATTGGTAACAGGCTGACTGGACTTCAGTTATATCATTTTGTTGAATCTTTAACCCATTACCAGAACCATATACATCAATTCCAGTACTGCTCATATCTTCAACAGTCAATGTTGCTCCGTCACCATATAATTTCCAGTTGCCATTTAACCATCCGTTGTCGCCAACGACAACATTATCAGAACCAGTAGCTATATTTCTGTGTTCAAATGATATTTTATCCCCATCCACATCATTGATTGTTTCTTTAAGGCATATCTTTTCTCCTGTCGCACCTGTAACTTTAATCAACGGATAAATAGTTTCGTCACTATCACAGTTAATTGCAATAGTTTCCATATCATACAGTGTTTTATCTTTTATGATGTCATAATCGTAAGGACTATCGTTTTCAAAATGAACTTGAAATCCTTTAAGTCCACTGAAAATTTTGTATGTAACTTGAGTGAACAAACCTCTGTAATTTGCTATCAAGTTATCGTTACAATCATAGCTTGAAAACCATTTCGGGGTTCTTGCGTTTGTTAAAAGCTTAGTTAATTTTCTCTGCTCGTCAGTTGTGAAATCGCTTTCATCTATCTTATAAATAAACAAATCAAAATTTACAACCTCATTAAACAGGGAAGTGATATAATTTGGAGAGTATCTTTCAGAATTCGCTTCCCCCTTAATTATCTCTCTACCTAAATTGCCGTCAATCTCATCGAAACTGTCTAACACTCCGATTGTCAGTTCACTTCCAGGTAATAGTGTTTTGATTGATGTTCCGTCATAAACAAAATAACTCATAAGAAGCCTCCTTTCATTAAAAATTGTATACAATATATAGTGTTAAATCGTACAAGTCGCACTATATGTAGATGTGTTTTGCCGATAAAATTATAGTTTTATAATAATAAATCGTAGCCCCGATTTCTCAGAGCTACGACCGTATCATTATTATCTTTTATAACCTACTTTTCGCAAATCCTTCGTGATGTTTGTGATGACCGAATCTGTAATCTGTTTTTGATATTTCTTCAAGTCGTCCATTACGTTCCTATCCACATTGCCTTGTACTATTAATTGCACATCGCCTATAGAAACTGCCTTATCATAATTACTTGCAGACTTAACTATTGTTGACATTTTATCTGCCAAATTATCAATGGTAGGTAAAGCATACTTGAACGCTTTAAAGGCTTGTTCATTAAGAACAAATTCCCCAGCTTTAAGCCAAGCAACTCCGTCATCTCTACCTTTGCCTTTGGCAGAAATGACTTTGCCACCATCAGCAAAATGGGCTAAAGTATTGTTGTTATCAACATAGTTCAAATCATAGCCTCTTGCTTTTGCAATATCATCCAACAACTTACGAACAGATTCAATGCTGTTTTGCGAAAGAGCAGTAGCGTTACTTATAATTGTTCCCTCCGCATCCAAACACTTGTTGAGTGAATCTACAAACTTATCGTAAATATCTTGCAGGATTTCTTTCTGCTCATTCAATCCGTCAATCTGGACTTGATAGATGTGATCCGCCTGCGTATCAGCCAGATCCTCTTCTAAATCAGACAATTGTTCTTCCAGCAAAGCCTTTTGTGCTTTTGCTTCTGCCGTAGAAACACCGTTGAGTGCTTCTATTTGCATCTGCATCGCAGTTATATCTTTTGTCTTGCTCTTGATTGTCTTATCGTAATCATAATACTCTTTTTTCTTCTGTAACGCTTCCGACCGTGTGTCTATGAGTTCATTCAAGGCGTTTAATTCTTCTTGTGCCTGATTCTTGTATAAATCTTTAATGGCTTCAGTATAGTTATTAACTTCCGATGTAGCATTTTGATAGCCATCTGTAAGTTCTCTCAGCTTCTCGGCATACTCATCATCGTTATACTTACCTTGCTTATGTGCTTTGTTAAGAGCATCAATTTCTTTCTTGTAATCATAAACACTCGACTTTGCTTCCTCAAGGTTCTTCATTGTCAAAGCAATTTTTGCGATGCCATTTTCGCTAAAACTACCATCATCGTTATAAAGAGCATCATCGTTAATCATATCCGATAAGCTACTTAAAGCCTTTTTAACATCTTCTATGTGTTGTAAGTCTTTCTCGTAATTACGGTATAACTCAATATCTCTTGCTTGTCTTTCTAATTCTTCGTTAGCTTTAAGCATTTCGTTGTAGGTTGAAGCACTCTGCAAATAGAGTTTTTGGTACTCGTCTGCATCAGATAATCTGCCTTCCTTTTTTGCCTTTTTAAATTCGTCTAAGTATCTATTGAACAGCTCCCTTTGGTTTGCTATAGCTGTGTCAGAGTATTTTTGACTTCTTATCTGGTTTGCACTTACTGTACTTTCCCCATTAATGTAAGAAATCCTTTCAATATAGGATTTTGTTTTTGAAACAATTGCTTCTGCAATATCAAGATATTCATTTAACCTATCCATAGGGATGTTGCGGATTGTAGCATTCCACTCAGCTTGGCTCTTATTATTTTCGCTGATTTGGTCGTCTACACCTCTTAACTTTTCGGTGAGTTCATCATATCTTTCACTACCGTACTGAACCGTTTTCCTTTCGTTGAATATGGCATTTCTTTCCTTTTGCAAAACAGTATTTTGCATCTTGGAAGTATTAATCATATATCTGTAGTAACTATCGCCGGTCTTTTTGCCCTGTGCTTTGGCTAAATCCATCGAGTTTTGAACATTAGTAATAGTTCTTTCGTGATTGCCTACAGAACGTTCATAATCAGAAATCTTTAAGTCAAATTTCTTGTTATTGTTTTCTGCAATGGCTATTGTGTTCTGCCTTATAGATTGAGAATTAGCATCAATCTTTTCTTTATATTCCTGCCATTTAGCAGAACCTTTCTGAACTGTTTTTTGCTGTTGCAATAGCATCTTGTTCTGAGTTGACAAACTTTTATTCTGAGACGTTAGATTCCTATTAAGGTTATCATAATCTCTGGCTGAAACCTTACCACCTTTGTTTTCCTTGTAGCTGATAATGTCATTAATTTTATCATTAGCAGTAGAATACTTATCGGTAATTCTCTGCTGTCTCTCGTACTTGCTATCAAATTGCTGTGAAAGATAATCTTTTTTCTGTTCTGTTAAATCTGCGATATTCTGAGCAGAATCACTAGCCTTTTCCCACCATTTCTGATAATCTTGAACATTCTTTATCAGAGTCTCATTAGTAAGCTCATTAATAGAGAAATTACCCTCACGAACTTTCTTTTTCCAGCTCTCCGAAAGGTTTATGCTATTAGCTTTCTGCCTGTATTTTTGTTCAGCTTTTTTGTTAGCATTAATCTCATTCTGCGTAGCTGTTATAGCTTTACCGAGATTTCTTTCGTTCGTAACATTAGATATATAGTCAGAGATTTTATCAAAGAATGATTTTGTCTTATCTGCAAGGCGGTTTAATCGCACCTCAATCCAGTCAAAGATTTCGCTTGTGGTTGATTTAGTCGAGTTCTTTTTACTGCTGCCAGTTTTGGAGGTCACAGATTTCATTGTGTCTGGGGCTTTGAACAGTTTACCAAACTCTTTTATTCCGTCCCCATATGAAGAAAGGATGTTGTTAATTTCTCCCAAGACTCCAGATGCCGTTAGCCCTCTGTTTGAATATAATTCCGACCAATCACCTATTTTCTTGCCGGTTTCAAAATCATAGTAATCTTCTATGTTTATGCCAGCAACCATACCTTTAATTTTAGTCATGGTTTGTGCTTGCATCTGCTCTTTAGCTTGGCACCACTTTTTGCAATTCCCAATGTCAAGAGCGTAGTTATCTTTCATGTATTCAATGAAATTTTTACTAGTAGCTCCTAACTGAGCGTAATAATTTTCATTCTCGTTATACTTAGTGTTAAGAGCATTTAGGTAAGTTTGTAACTCTTCATCTGTTAAATTTATCTTTTGAGCAATTGTGCTTCTATACTCATAAAAGTCATCGTCATAAGCGTCTTTAAGTTTACTAAGTAATGATTGCTCGTCTATAAGCCCCATCATATAGTTGCTTACTTCGTCTGACAATTCAGGATAAACTTCTTTCGCCTTATTCAGAGTGTCTAATGTTATAGAACCGTTGTCGGATATAGCGTCCTCGACATCAGTTATTACTTCATATCTGTTTGTTAAAACATCAATAACCGCTGAGAATGAAGCCGACAAATCCTCGGCAGACTTTGCGAGATATTCAGACTTGATTTTTCCTTCAGATAATTGAGATTTCAGAGTGGCTAAATTACCCTCATCTGTGGATATTGCAGACTTGATATTTTGATTGTATTCGTAATCGCTTTTACTGTTAATGCTGGTAAGCAATCTGGACTTGTTCAGAGCGATGTTCGCTTCAAGCTCTTTTATCTTTGCCTCTATAAGCTCATTGGTTGTATCAACCTCTTGCTTTTGCGTTTCGATATATGACTCAGCACCACTTTGCAAATCTTTATAGTTAATGCTAAATGTGCCATCGTCATTCATCTTAAACTTGTCGGCAAGTTCCGGCATTAACTCGACTAAAGACAGAACATCGTCAACGTTAAAACTTTCCTTTGAAAAAGCAGATTTCAACGCAGATTGAACTTTAGATGCAGATGTTGTTATCTTGTCTAACTTTTCGCTCGTTTCGTCAAGTTTTTTATTAAGTTCTGTGACGTTTACGGTGGGATAGGTGACAGCCTGCTCGGTTTTAGTTGCAGCTTTTTGAATTTGTTGTTTCTTTTCTTCAAATTTCTTTTCTATGTACTGTGAATAATAAGGATCGTCTGCAAAGTTGCCTAAATATTCTATAAAACCTTGTTTCCATTCTTCCAGTCCGTCTAGCGTGTCTATTTTCTCAAAAGCCGTGTTTCCGGCTTTCTTAAATTCGAGAGTATATTGAGACCACCACGCATCTGCTGTAGATGATAGAACACTATCTACACCAGTTTCAGAATCATATAAGAACTTTTCTGTTTTTTCTCTATCTTTATTTAAGAAGTCATATATTGTTTTTTGATGATCATTTAATTGAGTTCCTTTGTTAATTAAATCATTGTAATACTTTAAAATATTATCAATTTTCTCTAATCTTTCATACGAAGAGTCTCCAAAATCTAAATCAAAATACTCTGATAATTTAAGGGGGTTATTAAACATTTCTTTGTTTTTTACTGTCACCCCAAATTTTTCTAGCTCTTCAGCGACTGATAACCTTCTTTTTCCATCATCTTTCATTCCCACTATTACGGGATCGCTTACTTTTGCTGTTTGTGCAGAAAATGTCTTACTTACAGCATTTCGATAGGCTTGAGCGTTTTTGTTTATAACTGTTTCAGCATTTTTACCAGCCTCCTCGTCCATCAAATCAAGTCCCGCTTGTCTAGACTCATTTAACTTATCGAGGGCTTCTTTTTCAACGCCATAAGTTTCTGCAAGAGTATTTTTGATAGTGTCGAGTTCCTTAGCCTTTGTAGCCTCGTCCTTCTCGCTATCCATTATCTCAATGTACTTCTGCCTTAAGCTCTCAAGCTCTTTCTTTTGATCGTTATAAGCATTGGCGTTTTCAACAGCTTTCTTTTTAGCTTCATCAGCAGCCTTGACAAGATTAGTTATTCCTGCTATAATTAGATTTATAGTAGCACCGATTGCCATACCAGCAGCCATATTTGCCAAGGTCGATGTTATACTGGTAGCAACCCCTTTAAAACCGCCACCTGCTTTGGCTGCATCTTTTAACCCGGCTGATATCTGTTCTGTGGATTTACCTGCATTTGTTGCATCCTCAACGTATTTTTGTGCAGCGACAGAACAGCCTGTAAGATTGGCTGAGAATGCTTCGGCTTCGATTGCCCCGTCATCCATAGCTTTAACGTAGTTCAGAATCCCTTGAACATCATTATTATTTAATTTGTTGCCTTGAAATACTGAATAGAAAAATCCCTGTCCGTTTGACAAGTTTTCTTTTATATCAGATATAGAGCTGTTGAATATTGATATACTTTCAGCAGCTCCCGTTACATCATCCTTTATTGTTCCGAAAATCGTACTTTTTTAGAGTTGTGGAAACCCTGTTTAATTTAAGGAGATATATAATGATTATTACTGGAGTATGTTATCACTGTCCAAAATGTTATAAGCCAATTAGTTCCGAAAATCTTGATCAAAAAGTTTTTTTGTGTCCGAAATGCAATGTTGAAATGGATTATATAGAAACTTATGATTTCGATACAGAAACTCACAAAGTAGTAAAACGTTGGAGGGAAGAGGATAGGATAAATTATGTTATCCCAACCAAACCTGTTGTTGCCTGCCCCTACTGTAACTCTACCAATACAAAGAAAATTTCATTAACCGCTAAAGCAGTAAATACAGCTTTGTTTGGTATATTAGGTACTAAGAGGCATAAGCAGTGGCACTGCAATAAGTGCGGTAGCGAGTGGTAAGAAAGGAAAAATATTATGAACAATAAGATTAAAGCAAGCGAATTGTTCTCAAATTTAGTGGCAACTTCTCAGGTTGCATACGCATCTGAAGACGAAAAATTACATACAATTGTTGCGAGAGATTTTGCAGAAATGGAAAATGCTACAGTAGAAGAAATGCAAATTAAGATGTCAACTGACTTTGTAGAATATATAAGATTTTCTACAATTAAGTCAATCGTATTAACTTTAATTGACTTTGGCTTAATAGAAAAAGACATAGATTTAATTAATGAAGAAAAAGTAAAGGAGTTAATCTCAATCGGGTTAGAAATGGCTCGTAAAAAAGCCGAATAATAACTACTTTTGACTAGCAATCCATAATTTAAGGGAATCAGTTACAGTAGGGAAGGATAGGTTTCGTAGGTCAGGTTGAGTAATATTTTTAAAAGCAACATTTATCAACTCTTGGCTATCCATAAGGTATGCACTCCTTTCCAATAGATATAAGAAACCTCCCAAATAAATGGGAGGTTAGTTTTTTATTCACAGGTTACAAGAACTCTGTTTTTCAAAGTTTCTTCTATTTTAACAATATCAGAGAACACTATCTTAGAATTGTCGTTTTTAGCTATCTGTAACACCCTTTTAGCTTTTCTGATTATTTTTAATGCTTTGTTTTTCTGTATTCCTACAGGTGAACCATCAGAACTTTTGTATTCATAATCTATGTACTCCAAAGTAACGGGACACATATTTTGAATTAAAAAAGCCCTCTCTTTTCCCAAAACCTTCGCAAATTGAATTGTATCGCAATGTTTGTATTTTTCAACTTTTTTGTCATATATTTTCTTATACTTTTCTACCCTTGAAGATATTGGGATGAACCAAAAAATATCATTTTCTTCATCTGTAAAGCATAAATAACATGGACGACCATGCAATCCGTTAGCATCGGCATCCTTGTTTTGCATCAAACTAGAATCAGGAAAATCAAGAAAGTATTGATCTTTAATATAATAAAAATGTCCTATTTCCATTTTGCATTCCCCAGAAAAAGAAGCCCAAGCTTAAGGATAGCCTGAGCTTCATCATTTGAACTCGACCTTATTTCAGTTGCGTATCGAGTAGCAACTAACATTTGAACTCGACCTTATTTCAGTTGCGTATCGAGTAGCAACTAACATTTGAAAGATTTTCTTTCGTTATCTGTATTATAACATTCTTCTAAAGAAATGTCAATAGTTTTTTATTGTGTTTTGGCAGTTTCAATTGTAGTCCAGATAATAACGAGTAGAAAGAAGTAATCCGCCTAGTACCAGTAGGCGGATTAAAGTATTATAAGCTTTAAACACCGAGGTCAACCGTCTATATGGTTTCCCTACACCTTAATTATACCAAATACACTTTGAAAAGTCAAGTAAAAACTTTTTGTATTTTTATCATATAATTTGCATAGATGACAATATGAGTTATAACTTTCAGAGTTATCTAATAAAAGTAAGAACCCACCCAAAAGTTTGGGTGGGCTATTTTATTGCAATTTTGAAATTGATTACACCATACTCCAATCTTTTTCAAATCCTCTTGGAGCAAAAAAACCTTTTATACAATTTGGATTTCTTACACAAATTTGTATATGAGACTGTTCCCTAAATCCCGATGTTTCATAAATCGGATTGCCTTCAAAAAACACGCCTCTCACAGAATCAAAAGGACGCTCTTTATTCTTAGCTCTCTCTGCGTGCAAGTCTTGAATTACAGCACAATCTAAGTACCTCAACAACAAATCGGTGTTTCCTTTAATGTCTTTGTTTATGGGTATGGTTGCTTCTACAATTTCAAGTTTTGATACAAGTATTCCATATTGCTTTTTTAACATCTGGATACTGTAGCTGTCTAAAAGATTTAAACAAAATCCAAGATCAATTACAGCTCCAATAACAGCAAGTTCTTCAATATGTAATTTAGGATTTGTTCTTCCTGATTTAGCCCATTCCCAAGCCCTTTCAAGATTATGTTCCCAAAAATACATTCCGCTTCCAAGCCAATCGTACTCATTTTTGCTTAGTTTAAATGGTTCATGTTTATATAAAATTTTTTCATATACGCTCTTATCACAACCATGAAAACCAATTACAATGTTTGGAAGAGTAGAATACATGAGATGAGCAGATTCATTATTATTCATCTTCATGTCATTCCTTGCCACTATAAATAGCTGTTAGTTGTCCATCTTCATCCAAAATTCCAGCTTCCTGCAACTCTCTCAATATTGAAGTTCTATCAATTGTATAACCCTTTGCTTTGTTTTCTTGCACTTTTTTAAGTTCTTGAATCCTTGAATCTTGTTTTTTGATAAAAGCAATAGTTTCTCTATGTTCTATCTCTATTATTTTTTCAATAATTATTGCCATACTCTCATCCTTATTCTCTTTTTTAAACATACTATCACCCCTTATGGCTTATTATAACCCATAAAAAGCGGATTTAACGTCGAATTAAATAAAACTTATTATTACCCTCCCAAAACACAACGTTCATATCTTTTTCCTTATGCTTATAATAACACGGAAAATTGCGGTTGACAATACTTTGAACTATTTTTCGCCTTATTTTAACTATAATTTTGTGTAATTTGTGCATATTTCAATTCTCCGTTTGCTCATTTTGTACAGTTTTCTTACATATATATTATTCACGTTTTCTCTGTTTCTTTCCACTTACGGCTAAGAGAAGTCCTTGTCATTTTTAACGATTGACAAATCGTAGTACGGACTGTATATTATTATAGCATCGTTTCATATAACTATAACCGGCAGTTGTCAGTCTCTGGGGGCTTACCACATAATTTATTTAGGTCTGTCCCTGCGAACCCACCGAGTTTATACATTGTTACTTTACCTATTTAGTTTCCTTATAACAGGGTAGTAGTATAAGTTTTACGGTTTTCCTCGCATATTGTGCCTTCGTTTATCGTATGTATTCATACTTATCATAGTCTAAACTCTCCTATCGGAGAGAACTCCTATGATGTCGGTAATTTCAAAACAATTTGATTAGTATGCCACTAACATACTAATGCCGACATCTTTTATTCCGAGAAATGCTCCTAATCCTGCACCTACTGTGGGGAATAATCCTAAAAATCCCGTAATCTTGTCAAGACCATCAGCAAGGAGGTTTACAAAGTCAAGAACTCTCTTCATGTCTTCAGTATTAAAGAGATTTTGAGCAATTCCTGTACCAGTTTCAGACAAATGATTTAATTTATATTCTATGGAGTCCATAGCTACACTTAATTCTGCATCGGCAGAGCCAGCACTATTAGCCATATCATCCATTGCTTTTTCTGCTGCACTGAAATTTGACAATACAGCAGCACCTATGTTAGCCCTATGCTTACCAAACATAAGTTCAAGTGCCTCTGCACGTTTTTTATCGGAAAGATTGTCCCATACATCGCTTATTTCTTTTAAGATTTGGTATGTACTTTTGTAGGTGTTGGCATCTTGCATTATAGATACACCAGTTAAATCATAAAGATCACTCTTTATGTTTTGAAGTGTACCGTCTACTTCTTCCCCTTCTTCTGAGATCCCACGAAGTCGTAGTGCAACCGTTTTAAAACCATTGCCAACGTTTTCATCTTGTGTTATTTCAAAAGCAGCAGTTTCAAGGGCTATTGTTTCTTCTAAAGTGTTGTTTGCTTCTGCCATAGCCGAAACAGAATCTTGTAACATATTTACTATGTTTGTATTATCTAACGCAAAATTGTTACCAACTATGTTTATAGGCGACATAATGCCATCTTTAACATCGTCAACATCCATTTTATACGCTTTCATAACAGATACAAGACCGTTTGTTGCTTCCTCTGAAGTCATACCGGGTGAAATCAATTTAAACTGTGATGAAAGTTTAGCCATTTGTGTACTTGCTTCTGCTGTACTATAACCAAGACGAGACCAAGCACTTGCCTGATTGATTATTTCTTCAGTGGTGACACCCATCTGTTTAGCCACGTCATTTGCGTCATAATAGAACTGCTTTAATTCATCGCTCGTCATTGATGTAGTTTTACGCAAGTCTACCAACGCAGTGTCTAAAGATGTAACTGTAGATACGCCTCGCCTAACAGCCGTAATTCCTTGCATTACTATAGCTGTAGCACTTGTCCAATAGCTAAAAGACTTCATTCCTTGTTTAATAGTGTCAAAGAACGAAAGCCCTAACTTACCAGCTCTCCTTGCGGCATTTTCTATGCCGTAAAATTCCTGTTTTATCTGTTCTAATCTTGCAGGAGTAACTCCTGCTTCACTGTTAAGTTCAGCAAGAATTTTCTTAATCTGCCCACCCCAACCATTGTGCGTAGCGGTGTTTATATCATAAAACTTTTGAATGGTTTGTTTTAATGAATCCACCTGAGAAGTCTTAGCCAAACTTGCGTTCATAGAAGTAATTGAACTTGTAACAGTTTTTATCTCGGCATTTAGCTGTTTTTCTGCTTCGATAAGTGCTTTTTGATTAGCTTCTGTATTACCGCCATCTTTGTTAAGCGTTTCATAAGCTACTTGCAAATTGGATAAAGCCGTAGACAAATTTGTTGTGCTAATTCTTGCTTGCCCGTTGCTTGTAACCCACAGGTTTGTTTTTGCTACAAGCTGTTCAACTTTTGCCCCATAAGTATCGGTATCTAATCCAAAACTGATTTTATCAATCTTTTTTAGTCTATTTGCTTCTGTTACGAGTTCTTCAATCTGTTGCTTTGCAGATTTTAAACCCTTTACATCTCCAATCTGAAGATTTTTGAACGTAGCTTCAAGATTATCAACTTTTGCTTTAAACTCATCAACATAAATTCCTTGCCGTTCCCATTGTGACTTTAGTTTTGAAACACTATCAAGAGATTTATCAACCTGAGAAGTATATGCTTTGTTATACTTTTCTTGTGAGATTTTTACTACATTGTTAAAATCTTTCTGCTTATCATCACTATTAAGTCCCTTTTTATCAATCTGCCCTTGATTATAAGAAACTCTGCTTGCTCTTTTTTTGGCTTGCTTATTTAGTTCCTCTGTTTGTTTTTCTCCAGCACTAAGAATTTGTCTTTCAATATCAAGCTCTTCTTTGGCAGATTTTGTCTTACTCTTATAATAAGCGGTCTGTTCTGCCATTGCTTTCTTTTGGGCATTAAGAGCATCTCCAGTTTCATTAGATAAATTCTTAGCCTCATCTAAATGGTGAACATAAGATTCCGCACCTTTAACAATATCATCGGGAAACAAAAGAGATTTTTTTTTATCTGATATTTCTACTAAAAAGTTGCGAGTTTCTTTCAATTCCCCATTTGTCTGTTCAATATTAACTCTAAAAGACTTTAATTCGCCTGTATCAAATTTCTGATTGGTTATCTTAACTTGCCCAAATTCTTGGTACTTCTGTTTAACTAAATCTAATGTTTTTGTGGCATCCACAAATCCGTCTTTATCTAAAATGGCGGTAAGTGGTTTTCCGTCTCTCATTACGTTCCACAACCCATCAAAAGACTTTTTAGATGTTGCTACAGCATTAGATACCGCTTGAGTAACGCCGTTGCTTATCTGTTGTCCAATTTTTTGCCCAACACTCTGTGTTTGATTACCCACGTTTACATTTATGTTACCAATCTTAATGCCTTTTAAAGCAGAATTAATCTGATTTACAAGTCCATCTAAAGTAGCTTTATCTATTGTAATATCTTTAAGCCCAATCTGTAGATTATTGAGCTGTGAAGTTATATTTTTTGCAGTATCAGGACTTATTTTAGCTTCAATTTCTAACTTGCCGATATTGCTCTTTATAGCGTTTATGTCTTTGTCAATCTGTTCTTTGCTCTTGCTTATGTCAAGACCAGCTAAAAGACTTATATTAAAATCATTTGCCATATTTTTTGCTCCTTTCTTTAAATTGAAAAAGCTCTTCTCAAAAGAAAAGAGCAGTATTGCTTATTTAATTGGTAAACCCACCTTTATACATTTTTTTTTGAATAACTCTAAAATTCCCTTTTCGCCACCTAATTCAGACAAAGATTCTTGCCAATATCTATGTTGTCCTTTGACTGTGTAACCGTGTGTTCCGCTATCAAACGCTTTAAGAACTTGCTCACCAGTTATAGCATCATATTTTTTGCTTCTTCCTTTGACTACAAAACCACCGTCATATCTAAAATTTAAATATTCATCATCCCAGCCACACCAAAATTCAAAACCGTTTTTAAAAGGAGCAACATCACTCTTTTTCAATTCGTTTGCCATCTGATGTGTCCTGACATAATAATCAGGAGTAGCCTTATCAGGTGGGCTAAAAACATCTTCAGAGTAATATTCAAGAACTTTCAAAGCTATAACATTCATTATTTCGTCTCTCGTTAATTCAAGAGCTTTTATTATGTATTTGTTTATCTCTTTTTGTAAGTCGTTCATATTGCTTATTGGCAAAAAAAATCACCCCAATAAAATGTCCATTTAATTATCTTTATCGTTATCCTTCATGGTATTAATTACTGAATGTGAAATAATCTTTTCTCTATCCTCTGGGGACAACGAAGCCATATATGTAAAAATCTCTACGATTCTACTTTCGTTTGTTTTAAGAACTTCTGCTAAATTGGAAAGAATAATCTTGATTACTTCCTCGCCACTAACGTTCTTAGATGCCTCAATCGTCTTATTGACAAAGTTAAGCACATCTACTCCCTTAACTGTGATCTTATTAACAGTGGGTAATGTGTTAGCCATAATCTTAGCAAGTTCTCTCTTTGCTATCTTCTTGTTCCTTCTGTATTCCTTATTTGCTTTTATATTTTCAAACATATTTTAATTCCTTTCATATAGTCATTTAAGTAGTTTTATTGTTAGCTCTGTACGGGGATTTTCCTTGTCTACATAACACTCCAAAGTCAACCGAGTTATATGTCTACTGTCATCATCTATAATCATTCCACTCTCTGTAAGCCCATCCAAAATAAATTTAGGCACAGAGTTGTCAATGTCGTGTCTCCGATTAGTAGGGTAGTAGACCACTTGTGAAATTTCGCATTTGTTAATATGAAGTTCCGAAAATCCCAATTGCGTTATGTACCATTTGATAAAATCTTTCCATCGTTGTTTTAAGGCATTCATCATAGGTCTTTTCATAATCATCCATACATTAATTGATTCGTGATACGGATGTACAATTGGTTTCTTCTTTGCCTTTGGATGTTGTAGAAAATAGTATCTGTTATATTCCTCTAAAACAGAGTTGTCTATGACAAGGTTATACCTGTCTTTCTCTCTTTTCATGCTGTAAAATTTCCCACTGTGTATCGTGTTCTCTCCACTTCTTGAACAAACGCAGAGTAGGTTCTTTCAAGAACACATAAACTATTCTATCATTATATCCAGCTTCATTCCAAAGAGGGAACACGCCCTGTGACATATAAAAATAACACTGTTTCGGATTGAGAAGTCTTACCAACTCCTCCCCACGATACTTGTCTCTTAAAAATCCCTGTAAATCAAAATCTCTTATTTCCATTTAATCAATCCTTTCTGATAATAAAATAACAAAAAGAGCGAAAAGATCAATCCGCTCTTGTTTTAACAAAAAAACTATGTCATGTTTTTTGTAATTGAAATATCGGTAAATTTATCCCCAAAAGTAGATTCGGGATGGCTCTCTTTATTTGCATTAAACTCTTTTCGGCTTACATACGAAAAAGTAAAATGATGATGGTGCGTATATTTTCCCGTAATTGTACCAACTATATTAGAATGAGAAAAATAAAATCCGGTTAATTCGTTCATTCTTTCTTTACATATTGTGATAGATCCAAAATAAATCCCGTTTTCGTTACACTTAATAGGGTTTGAATTTTTCTGATAGTATGAATCTCTTGATTTTTTATCCCTATTTGCAAAAATATCAGTTTTATCATATTTTTTAATAAGACCAAATTTTTCGCACTTATTTAAGTATTTGGCAATTGGAGACTTACTAAGACCAACTATATTACCGATTTCCTCCGCTTTATGTATGCCAGCGTTCCAATAATTTGCAATTTCATAAATTATATTATTTTCACATTTCTCCTGTATCTTTTTCCAATCTACATTTGCAAAAGATAAAAGGTTCTTTAAATCACTGTTAATTACATTTTTTCTTATGAAATCGAAATCAGATTGGGAAGAATTAACAACTACATAATGTGATATTCCGTTTTCCAAAGCTAGATTTGTTTTTATTGCATCGTTATCCTGCTCATCTTTTAATGATTTTCTTGTAAAAGAGGATCTTTCTACATAATGTTGCGATCCGTTCATTTCAATTATAGTGTTCAAAGATGGAATGTAAAAATCATATCTTCTTTTTCCTGCCCAACTAAAACATTTTTCATCTTCAAAATGAATCTTTAAATCATCAAGTAACCAATACATGAATCTGTTTGGGTAAGATTTTGTTCTATGACACGCACAATTTAATCCCTTTTGAGAAATATTGCTAATAGATTTTTGCTTGTGAACAGTTTTACAAATAGGGCATATCCAATTTAGTTTTTTGCTTGATTTTTTGCTATATCTATATCCATCTTCTTTATTTTCAAGCATTTTAGCTAAATCTGGATCGGTAGTCCACATATCGTTAACACCTTTAACAATGATTTTATTATTACAACAGCCACAACCAACCCCTTTAGATAGGGTGTATTCATAATCTATATATGTATATCCGCAAGCTATACATTCTACTTTATACGCTTTCCTTTTTACTCCGCTATTGTTGACCTTATGAGTTTGTTCTAACACTCTAACTTTTCCACTATTTGTATCTACAACATCTTCTTTATTATAAAGATAACTGTTTTTTCTTGTCTTAAAAAGAACAGGTTTTATATCTGAATTGAGAATTTTATCAACAACTATTTTGTTTCTTCCATCTCTATGATAATCAACATATTTTGATAATTTTTGTCCCAACCTCGCACTGTGTTGATATGAATATTCCCATCCGATATAATCACATAGTTCTATCATATTATCAAATTTCATTCCGGCTTCTAATATGTTTTTCATATTTCTATCTCCTTTTTTTCAATCTGTTCAGGTCATGCCTTAGTGTCACTCAGAATAAAATTCAGATAAAGCGTCAAACAACTCTTTCGTCTTTTTATACTTAAAAGTCGTTAATCCATTTACTTCTTTCACGAATGTCTGTTTTATCCCTTTATCTCTTAAAAAGGCGGTTTCCTTTAAATACTGCGTTGCATATTCTTTATCAAATTTTGTGTAATATTGCATTTTACTCTCCTATTTTACCTGTGTGTCAAAGTGTATTAAGTGTTTATTCGACTGGATTATATCACAAGATACGAATTTATCAAGCAAAAAAGATTAGTAAAAAAATGAGGATATACAGCGAATTGCATATCCTCATTTCCAATTCGCTTAATAGTTAGCCCTTCTTTTCGGGTTTCTCAATTCTTGTATTTCTTGTCTCTGCTTTTAAAACAGAACTCCAATCAGCCTTTACAGGCTTAAAAAGCATCTTGATTACATCAATATCTGAGTAATGCTTATCTTTGTTGTCAGCATAAAAATATCCCTTTGAGTCATGCCCAAAGAGATATTTTTTTTCAGCCGAAATCTCATCAGGAGGAGTAGCAATACAAGAATACTTGATTTCTACCATATAAAAGCCTCCTATTAAAATTATTCGATTGTACTCCAAGTCATCATATTGCCTTCTGAATCGCCCATTACATCCCATGTGATCTCAAGTGAACAGATGTTGTCGGTATCCATTGTAAGTGTAGCGTTTGACTGGGGCTTAACATTGTGCAACTTAAACTGTACGAAGTTATCAGCCTGATCAGTTCCTTTAAGAGCAGTATCGCCATAAATTCTGTAACCACCGGGGAACGATACATTATCAATAACAAAAGACTTAGCTGCCTGATCTACAAAGTAGTAACAAGCTACATAACCATCTTCCGCAAAAGTTGATGTATTAAACGAAAGTGTACTACCACTTATTGAATATGTATTTTCAGTAGCAGCAGGTGTTCCAACCTTCTGTTCAGCAATATGAGTCAGTTTATCATCATCCATTACCTTAAACACCTGAAGAGTACCTACTTTAGGTGTACCAGTAAGTGTTGCAGAACCACTAGTAACCTTCAGAACCTCTCTCTTAGCCCACGGTACTGTGTCGTTGCTAAACTTTGTACCAAAAAGCAGAGGAATAATATCCATAGGGAATACTTCCATAGTAGTTGTAAATGTACCTTCACGGTTTGAGTCAAAACGTACTGCCTTAACATTCTTATTGTAAGCATAAGTCTGTGAACTTTCAAATGCAAGCGTAGTAGTCTTAGCATAGTTTACAAACAGATCAACCTTACCAGTCTGGGCATTTTCTACACGCAGATTGGCACAGTCTTTAAGTGCATATAACATATAATCACCATTTAACCTTTCTATAATTTTTTACATAAAAAATAGCCCGTGATTACTCACGAACCATAAGTTTTGAGTGCCAGTGATTCTTATCTGAAATAGATTTACCGTCACCGGACACTAAGCATATTTTCAAACTATCATCATACGTTTTTACGTTTACGATAGCTTTATAACAGTTCATTATCTTCCATAGAGTCCATTTCTCAATTTCTTCTATTGGAAGATGATATTTTCCACCATATTCGATTATGTTCAAAATATCGTATATATGAACCTCATTTTCGGATTTGCTTTTAGCCCGTCCTTTCTGAAGTTTTTCCCATATATCACGTTGCCTTGCCGACATATTCTTAGGCGGTTTCTCAATTTCGATTTTGCTTTTTGCATTTATCTTCATAATAACTTCACAAACATCGTCAAAATTGTTTTTGTCAATAACAAAAGGCTCTTTATCTTCAAATCTGATATGTATTTCAGAAGCGATTTTCACAACGTCTTTTGCCTTGCAAAACAGTCCTAAAATTACCCCAACATATTGAGATAAAGTTTTATCTTTCAATATAACATCTTCAAACAAATTAAGAGAGTTAAGTTTTTCTGCGTCTCCCTCAAGACATTCTTTCGTCATTAAAAAAGGCATTAAGCATTTCTCAAAATTATCTAATCCAATCGTATCACATATTTCCCCAAACGAAATAGGATATATTAAAAGCCCATCACAATTGATGGGCTTCATTCTTATAAGTTCAAGATAATAGTTATGTGCCATTTTTGCTCAATTTCCCATAGTCTATCATAAAATCTGAACAAGTATATATCATATTTTTACCGAAATAATCGGCATTTGGGTAATTTGAAGTAATTGGATTATAAGATAAAGGAACTAATGTTCCTATGCCGATATTAACGGCTTTACTATAGTTTAAAATCTCTCCAATCAAAGCAACCATTATGTCTAAACGATTGCCAACATAACCGAGAGATCTATATTTTCTCTTAGTAGCACTATCTAACTCTAAATTATCTTTGTGGCACATAACATTCAATGTTATTACAAGCTCTTTTGTGTTTGGATTAACACTTTTTATGTTTGTGTCCATACATATAGAATTGACCGCATCTGTCATTGTAGTGTAGATAAACGGAACATCGAATAACCTTCCGTTCAATTTTACATATTCAACTTTACGATTTTTACCTGTTCCAGTGTACGTTTCATATTCGCCACCAATGAAATTTTCGTATTTCTCAAAACGATTATCGTCCAATACGGGCATCATAATATCCATTAAAAGAGAACTTTTATCGCCACTAAACATAAGTAAATTGCAGAGTAGTTCCTTATACACCCCAAGACTTCTATAATCATATGTAGCCATATTACCATACCTCCGCAACTTCTAATTCTATTTCGCTTGATTGCCCTGTGTATTTACTCATACAACAAACAATTATCTTTTCGCCATAAGCAGTACAATTTTTGGCAAGAGAAATATTCAAAGTATTCCCATTCTTTTTTATAGTCAAATATTCATCTACATTAGAAGTTATAGTCCACTCATATTCAATTCCATCAATCAGTTCATTATCGTCCTTATCGTAAAGTTGAGCCGTAATTGTGCTAACTTTATTTGTAGGCTTGATTTTCAGACTTGAATACTCAATTTCTAAATGCCAATCATCTGTGTTAGTTTCTTGGTTTTGCGGTTCTTTGTAATCACAAATCCAAACCTTTTTATCATCCCCAAAATCAACTAATTTGTCACAATCAGACTTGAAAGCATCAAATGATAATGTGAGTATTATTGTACCACCACGATTAAAATACTCATAATTGTTAAGATTCACCTTTCTATTTGATAAAATATAGGTATCAGGTTTATCAGAATCATCAAAGTCAATAGCAAATCTCATATCACGAGCAAGTTTTTTAGTTTCACTATCAACAGGCAACGTTAAGCCGTATTGATTATCACCAATAACAAGAAAGTTATTGCCTGTAGTACCAGCGGAATATTTTGTAAAGTCCTCACTGTACGCAAATCTCTCAATAATCTTGCCCTCTGAGTTCTGCCAACGTAAAGGTACAGTACATAAATACATATACCCTGAATGATTGGCTTTATCATCTGGATCAAGTCGTGTTACAAGCCACATTTGCCCTTGCCATTCAATATAGTCACCGAGATTGAATGGCTGTGAGTTTTTAGACTTGATTTTCTTTTTAAAAGTATTTCCGTCAGTATCCTTTACTATAATGAGCTCAAAAGGTTCACCATTTCGTTTCACAACGTGATAATCTATATTCCCATCAAAGTTATTATCTATCTGCCTGTTGAGCAAATATAAATCGGTTTCTTGTTTGCTTTTAGAGTTATAAGTGTTATTTATTTTCTGAAAATAAGTTATATCCATAAGTCACCACCTTAACCGTAATCGTATTGGCTGTGATCTATGGTTTTTCTTTTTCCCGTTTCTCTGTCTGTTGCTATATAGCGTGAAATCTTGTTAATGTTTTCTCTCTTAATATTTGCAAGCATATCCTCAAAGGTCTTGCGTTCAGAACTAGGAGAGAATTGATTCAAGTCACTTGGGGTCATTCTTATTTTGAATGCCTTTAAGAGTGCTTCGTCACGCTCAAAATAAACCTCATACATAAGCGAAGAAATAAGTCCTATTTCCCGTTGTGTCAGTTCAAAGTTAAAAGCCTTGTTTTCTATATCGTAATCATAGAAGTCTACATCGGGTTCGCATTTTGACATCAGTAAATCTACTGCATCACAAATATATCCAGTTGCTTGTTCTGTAACAAGGTCTTGCACTTCGAGGACAGGCACATTATAATACGCAAAGAAATCGGCATCCTTTTCTATACGTTTCAGAAAACGAGAAATTACTGTATCAAAAGAAGTTGTCTGCCCCATTTTGACACCTCCTGTTAAGATGACTTCTTAGGAGGTCTGCCAGCCTTCTTCTTAGGGGCTTCTGCATCAACTTTTGTTGTGTTAGAATCTCCGGCAGAATCCGAAGCCTGACTTGCCATTAACTTTTCCATCATCTGTTTCATCTGTTCAATCTGTTCTTGCAATTTTACGTTCTGTTCCGAAAGTTCTTTGACCTGTTCATTTGAAACCTTCTTTTCTTCAACTCTAGGATTGAGAACAATAGATGTTATACGCTGTCTCTTCTGAAGTTCATCATATCTACGATCAACAACATTCTTTACCTTGCTTGAAATGTCAATTCCTTCACTAAGAAGTTTAAACATAACAATTCTAACTCTATCAAAATAGGTGATACTTGTTATATCAAGAATCCTCTGTAATCCCTCCATTGTAGGATTAGTAAGAATTTCTCTTATATCTTCGTTAGTAAGAATATCTCTCCAATTAGGTACTCTAAGGGCAGTGAATATTTCTTCTTTCTCATCTTCGTTGAAAGTGAGCCAACCAGTAACAAAAATATCTGTATTACTGCAAATGTACTGAAGTTCACTTATCGGTATATCTTGCATTGTAGGATTAATACCGTCCCTTGAAGCATTAAACTTGTAATGTTCTTTTGAGCTATCTACAAAAACATCATTCTCATTATAATTGAGAACAGTTATATTCTGTAAATCAATTTTGGACATAATTTATACCCTCCTTTACATTTAATGTGAGTTGGACAAATTAGTCCAAAACCAACCCACTGGTTTTCCCAATTATATTTAAACAAAGGAAGGCGGTTGGGTAGACCGCCGTATCGTGAGCGACACTATCCTTTGCTTATAACATAAAAATAAGACGGTACTATTAGTCTGTAAGTACCATCTTGCAACAGTTCTCAATGTTTGTAATACCAACAGAGTATGTGAAATCCTTAACTCTGATTATTACCTTTTCGTTGCTGTTATCAAAATCCTCATATGTATGCAGTTCACCCTTCATATCAAGGTCGCCAACTATGCCAGCAACACCATAAATACGCTTATCAGGAAGAAGAAGCTGTCCCTTGCCAGTCTTTCTTGCCCCTGAGATTGACGCAATTCTTACGCCATCAAGGAACTTAACCAGACCATATCTGTTAAAGGCATCCTTCTGCTTTTCAGAAAGGTAGTTCTCATAGCCACTCATTCTGTAAAGTTTCTGAGCATACTTACTAAGGCATACCGCAACAGCATCGGGGTTTCTGTCAATAAGATAAAGTGTCATCTTGTCAACAGCATCCTGTGTAGGTGCAGAACCACCGGCTGTTATAAGCTGGTCGCCACCAACGATAGCACTATCAATCATTGAGAATACATCATAGAAAAATGCATTCTGAAGTGCTTCCTTTGCATAAGTAGCGATAGTGGCAACACTCTTAAAACCATTCTTGCGAAGGTCGGCATATGAAACGTCTGTTTCTACCTGTCTATTCTTTGTAATAGGCTTGATTGCAGTTGTGTCAATCCAACTTCTATCAACAGTGCCACCCTTTGCAGACTCAATAGCCTCAAGTGTGTTCTTAGGTGTCTTAGTATACTCTACATCGTCAAACTCTCCGATAGAACCTCTGTTAAACATTGTATCAAGAAGCTCATCGGGAGCATTATATACTTCCTCTGTAACAGTCTTGTTTACAAAAGCAGCAATTTCTCTGTTGTCATCATAACCCTTCTTGCCGATTTCCTTTGCCCAACAATCTGCAACGTTATAAATATCCTTTTCTTCTGAAGTGAGAGCCTGCTTATATTCAACCTTCTCAGCAACTTCAAACATCGTGCCGGGCTTTTCCATAATCTCAGCGATTTCTGTATTTAATGCCATATTATTTTTCCTCCTTTGTTTTATTGTTTAATCCAATTAGGATGCGTTCTTGTCTGCGGTATCTGATACTTCTACAATAACGAGTTTGTGACCGTTATCTGTGTAGAAACCACCACACACATACTTAGATGCAACCGTTGTAGCAGCCTTAACAATCTTGCCTGCCGTATTTGCAGAAAGTCTTACGCCAGCAACTATACCAGTTTCTACATAAGCATCTGTTGCAAATCTCTCGCCGGGAAGATAGTTAGTCAGCTTGCCAAAGTCACCCTCAACAAGAGTGGTGAAGTCTGCATCATAATCTGACATATTCTCTCTAGCAGCATTAATACCCGTAGGGATTCTCTCCTTGTCTACAAAATATAAATCTGCTGCTGTCTCTGCACTTGCAAACTCAAATGTTTTGTCTGTTTCATTCTTTACAACCGCCATACCAGTTGTAATAGTTTCCTCGCCAGCCTTGTAACTTGAAACGGCGGGCTTACCCATAATTACCTGAAGTTCTCTCAGCATATTTTTTTCCTCCTTTTGTTTTTTACTTGTTTATAAATTTTCTCATAAGAGACACAGCATCCGTGTCCTCACAATTTAAATTGCTTGCAATATGTAATTCGTTGATTTCAGAAGTATCAACCTTTGATTCCTTAGTGCTGTCCACTGAAGCAGATAATCTTTCCCCAACAATTGCCATCAGTGACTTCTTATCAAGGTCATTTACATAACCGCTAAGTTCCTCTGATTTTTCAATTTCTTCTCTTGTAATCTGTCCACTCTTAATAACCGAAGCAATCAAATCTTCTTTCTTCTGTGCAAGCTCTGATGTAATCTTTTCCTGTTCCATTTCTGTAAACTTCTGCTTGTATTCAGCAAGTTCTGCGTTGTCAGCCTTAAGTGTAGTTATTTCAGCACTCGCTTTTACAATAAGTTCATCCTTTTCAGAAATTGTCTTTTCATATTCTGCAACAGTTGAATTTATATCCTTTACAGATACGGTAAGAGTTACCTTTTCAGGTTCAGAAACCGTTACATCTTCACCGTTTACTTCGTATGTAAATCTGTAATAATCTAATTCTGTATCCCCATCATAACAATACCAAACTTCATGTGATTCAGGGAACATACAAGATATATACCCCCAAATATTTGGTAACTTATTTTTAATTTCTTTTTCAGCCTTTGCACGAATATCTCTATCAGTAAGTTCAGAAACTACTGTATCAACACTATTTTCTTTGCTATCTTCTACAGAAATTTCAGCAGAAACATTTTCTTCTGTCTTTTCAACATTATCAGAAATGTTTTCTTTTTCAGTTTCAGAAACTGTCATATTTTCCTTTTCTATTTCCAATGTTTTCTCCTCCTTTTCTTGAGTATTCTGACACATCATATCTTGAGTTAGAGCCTCTGCTATCATTAGTTCTTGCTCGTCTAATGCAGATAATGAAATAGCTTTTGAAGTTCCATTATAAGCAGGAGTTACATTGCTACCGAGTAGACAATCAGAAAGGAACACATAATCATTAAGTGTTTTTACTCCATCTTTATAAGAATACTCTAAAGTCTGTATTTCCCAAGAGCTACCCAACCCATTTTCAGATTCATACAATTGCTTAATAGCATTTATCAGATTTTTGTTTCTTTTCCAAATACGCTTTTTGGCATATAAGCATGGAAGAACTTTTGTTTCGCCAGAAACAGTGGTAACTTCTGTATCTTCTATCCACACATCAATATGTGTTCCTATACTGTCTGTTTCAAAAACAACATCTCCATCACTATCAATACGCATTTCGTGAGAACCCAAATTATCATTTCCGGCAATTTTCTTATAACGAGCCTGTACAGGCATATTAATCAATGTCTTAGCACATTCAAGAGCCTTATCTTCCACACCTTTATAAGGAAGCAAGACATTGTTCAAATTCTTGTCATCGTAATAACACATTCTATTAGTCAGCTCTAACCACAAGTCGTTTTCAGCTATATCTATTGTTTTACTTGATAGTAAAATGCTTTCTTTATTCATTATCCGTTATCACCTCACTCTCTGATGTCCCTAATTCAATACCAAATTTATTGCTTAATTCTTGCGTTGAAATTGGTATTTTATCTATTACAATAGTGATGGCAGAATCTCCACCATCACTATCAATAGCAATTTTTATTTCTTCCCCACAACACGGGCATTTTATAACATACTTACTCATTTTGTATCATTCCTAATCTGATCGTATTCCTGCTTTGCATCATTTTTACTGTCGGCAGGTCTGCCACCTTCTGAATTGCTATCCCCAGATTTAGTATAAGCTGTACTGTAAGGAGTAAATATATCGTCATAGTTGTTATCTTTTTCTGACATCCTCCTCTGAGCTTCGTCCTTAATATCAAGTCCCACCATTTCAAATGCAGTTTCTCTTGATGCACCGAGAGTATTAAAGCAATACTCACTCAAAGTCTTTCTCATATCAAGTTCAAGCTGCTCTGAATCCGTTATTTCAACATGGGGGCAGTATGCAACAGGGTAGTGGTTGTCTTTTAAAATTTGTCTATACCACTTGCGTAATATGTCCTCTAATTGCTCCGTTATAGCATTTATTGTACGCATTAATTGAGTAACAGAGATAGATGCTGTAGATACAGACTGTGAACCACTGTCCATTAAAAATTGAATACCAAGAGTAGACAGCACCTTCGCTCTATATGTGTTATAGGTGTCTTTCGAGGTCATCTCTACTGTCGGTTCTACATACTTAATTTCTTCAACCGTAGGAGGAGATGTTACAACAACCGTACTCTGTTTCCATGATGCCATAAAGTTATCGTGGGCATAAGCCATTTCGTCAAAATAATCCTTGCGACTGTCATCCCCTAACACTTCTTTACGCATTTTCTGATGTATAATCTTTTTACCTTTAGCTTTACTATTTACTCTATCAGTATCTGCAAAAGTATCAAGCATAAGCAAATCCGTATAAGCACGAGAAATAGGAGATACGCCATATTTACGATTAAGATTATTTATACGGATTACTCCCGTGTATTTTGGATCAAGGATCGCATAACTTTCCTTATTAACAAACGCTTCGTATATTTCATTAGGGTAATTCGCTTTGACTTCATCTTCAACATCTTTGAAGAATAAAGCCTTATTTTTTTTATTTTTCTTATAGGTCTTGCTAAGTCTATCACGAAGATTTTTTATGTTAAACAGAACAACCGGTTCACCGTTGACATTATAATCTGATATTTCACAAACACCTAAAGGATATATGTCAACAGCATAATTGCTATGATCGTCATGACGAAGATAAGCAATAAAATTACCCTCTGTGTATGAAGTTACAACAGCATTTCTAATCAGCCATTTTATATGTATTCCCTCGTTTACATCCTTTATCAATTCTTTGCAACTATCCAATTGCTTCTGCTTGTTTCTTTTATCCTTGACATTACCAACATCTCCATAAGTAATCTTAATATCTGTATTTATGTTGGTATCAAGAGACTCGACAGTCTTACCGATAATATCATTCTTGTTTATCAGTTTTCTGTTATAAGCATTGATTTTTTGTACTTTCTCAAGACTGTTTTGTGTATCAGTTAATAAGTCGTCTATTTCTGTAGGAGTTAATCCGCTATTAGCCTTAACCCCCTCATTAAGATAAACAGAATATTTGTCATTACTGGGATCGTATGTGCTTAAAGCAATACGCATTTTTTCTTTTCCTATTTCTTCTGCGGAGGTGACTATTATAGTACCATCGCTTGTTTGAGATGTAAAACTTATATCAAAATCATTAGTTTCATTCGGCACTTACATATCACCGCCTTTCTAAAAATCTATACTTGAACTGAATAGCCTTGCTTTTGAGAAGTCTGCTTTTGGGGTAGTAGATGTAACAATTTGCCCACGTCTCAAATCATACAAATAATGCGCCAACATTATTATTGTATAAAACCTATCATCGTGCATTTTGTTTTCTTTGTCCTTTGCCAAAGCGTAACTCTTAGTGGTTTTTTCAGCATTTTCATATTTATAGATAGATGTAATTTCGTTTTTCATTAGATCTATATTTGCAAGGGCTATAATCTCTTCATCAGACAATTGGTAATTTTCTATAATCTCAGTGTCTTTATCATTTTCAACCTTTTTAGCCATTGCTATAGTTTCTTGCTTAAACTCATAAGGAAATTTAATAACTCCTAAATTCATTAACTCAATAAACTCATCAACCATTTGTGTCCTATATTTCTTGGGGCTGAGTAACCTTAACTTGTCAATAGCACTAGGATATAATCTGTCATATCCGCTGTATATTTCGCTAGTATTATCAATTAAACCTCTGTGATGCCTTCCGTCTTTTCCTACCCAATCATTTAGCAAGTTATCGGCATAGGTAGAAGTACCACCACCACCTGCACCTTGATCAATCAATAAAACATCTATGTTCTGATAATCATTGTGCATACCGTTATAAACAGACAAATAATTTCGGATTTCTTCTAATTGTCTATTAGAGTCCAATTTATATCCTTTTTTGTTAGCTTTATCTACAAAATTAACACAATTAACTATTTCTCCAATATACCCATAATTCTCATCATTGGTTATTCTCATAACACTAAGTATAGAATTATCTATTGTACGAGCAGGATCAAGAGCTAAAGCAATTCTTGTATTAGGCTGATAGCACAATTGGGGTAAAGTGAAAGTCTCGTTCCTACGAATAGTTCCCCATTTTACTATTTGATTTACGCCACCATCTCTTGTCGGTTGATTATAATATTCACGAAGGGCTTTTTCTCTATTTGCTTTCATAGCAGCATCCACTTTGTCTTGTGTGAGCAAAGGAATATATGGTTCACCATTCATATAAGTTTTGATGGCTGTATCGCATATCATGTCAGCAACGAAATAATCTCTATCCCCAGCCATCATTTTTTTAGCAAAATTCTTATAATGAGAGTAGAAAATTTTACTCATATCGTCTTGTGACGAAGCGTAAACCAACTGAGTAGGACATTTTCTTTTTAATGTTTCAGGATTAAAATTATCGTCTGTAGAAGTTACAAACTCTGTGTTCTGGGTTGCAAAGGCTTCACAGACTGCTATAAGTTCATCAGATGAGAATGCAGCTTCATCAAAAAATACTAAAGTAGCTCTGCGAGATCGGTTGTTGTCCGGATTACCATTAAGAGTGAATATTTCTGAACCATTATAAAATTCAACATGAAATCCAGACTGTGCGTGTCCAAATCCTGTTTTATTGTTTGATGATTTTTTTGTTTCCTTTTCAACAATATCTTTTAAAGAACGAATAGAAGCCGATGTTTTGCCTATTCTCAAAACAATTTCTTCAATCTTCGTAAAGGTTTCTTTGGATTGATCACCGACAGAAGATACTATGTAGATAGCTTGATTTTCATAAAGAATAGCTTTAAGCACCATTAAAATAGCACCTAAAAAAGATTTGCCAAAGTTACGACTACAACACCATAAAACGTGCGGTTTATTCCAACTTTGCTGAAGGATATATTTTTGCGAATCTATAAGCTTAATTCCAAGCAAATCTTCACAAGCAATGCAAGGATTCCTGCGATAAAAAGCTATGCTTTCAGCATCTAATTCACATATTTTTCGTTTTCTCTCAGACATCAGTTTATTTCTTCTCATATTTCAGCCTCTGTTTTTTGTTTTTTCAATTCCTCATTTTCAATCAAAAGCTGACGAACTTGTTCTTTTTTATCATCAAGTTCCCTGTTTAGTGATTCTATAAGCTTTAACTGAGTTTCATAAACTTCTTTTTTGTCGTTCTCATCAAACAAACAGTGATCTAATAATGCTTTCTGCGAAACATCAACTGCCCACTGTGTACCTACGCTTTTAAGTTGATCGTAATAATCCGCTTCTGCTCTATCAAAATCTTTATTTCGTAAATCTCTCATAAGATAAGTAAGAGTTGATTTTCCCACATCTTTATTGGAACGGTTTTTTACCGATATTTCATTCTCTTTAGCTATCTTATCGTTACTCGCAACTAAATCTTTCTTTATGTTGTTTAATGTTTTTATATTGGTTGCATCTTTGACCGGATCAAGATTAGCAATTTTTACATCGCATTGTCTTATTTGCTTATTGTTGTCTACAATCTGCAATATCTGTGATAACTTGAAAGCATCATCGGCTACATCGTCATCCTCTAAGTAAGGGGAGAGTTGATTGAATAAAAACCGTCTATCTTCTTCCGGGTATCCCACAAACGGATCGTAACCAATTACCTCTATGGCATAATCCCTATTTTGTGTGTCACTCTTAGACCACTTAATTTCTTTTGCTTTTTCATTATCATCTTTTGTTTTTCCTACTTCTTTTTGCAAAATAGATTGGGAAAAATCTTGATACTGATACTGCTTATTATTCATTTGTCTTAGGTATAAACCTAAACTAAACGTGTTGTTATTTGTAACAATTGAGTCATATAAAGAGTAGTAGTATGGCACGTCCATTTTGTAGCACATAAAAATACAAGCACTGTTTGTTCCATATTTTTTTTCATAAGCATCAAACATTTCGTTGATACAATCCTTGCACAATGGTACATATCTTGAATTTTTTATGAAGTTTTCAGACCATTGAGATTTGTAAAAGTGTCCTATAGGGTTTTGCCACACTTTACCACAACGCAAACACTTATATTCTATATTTTCATCAAAACTATCTTCAGTATCAATTACTTTTGCTTTTCTTGCCATATTTCCACCTCCTTAATATTTTTAAAATTCTTCAAATAAAACTATCGTTTGATAGCTTTAAATAAAAGCCTCATCTGATTCATCATCTTCGTCTTTCTTTATTATGTAATGATTTTTCGTTGTGCTTACATCATTATGCCCAAGCAATTTTTGTGCAACCTCAGCGGATTTATGTTCATATACTACTATGTTAGTTGCTCGTGATTCTCTGAGCAGATGCGGGTGTACCCTCCTACCAACAATTTCTGTAAAAATTCCAGTACACCATTCGTTAAAAGTTCCTTCAGCAACTTGTCTTACCGATCCATCTTTCTTTTGTTTGATAACAAACATATAATGGCAATCATCTTCCCCACGAACTTCTATCCACTTCTTTAACCAATACATAGCATCTTCCCCGAATTTTAATTTTCTTGGTTTGCCTACTACGCTTGCTCCCTTGCATCTAATAGTGTGAGTTTGATAAGACTTTGAGACAACTTCTTGTTCGTTTCCATCTTCATCAATTATTTTGATTTTCTTTTCTTTCGGCTCATAATTAACGACTTCTTTTAAAAGTTGACGAACCTCAGCTCTTCTACATCCTGTGCTATAAGAGAACACTAAATACGCAAGTTTCTCCCATTGCTCACGCTTTTCTAATTCCTCACATAACATAACATATTCGTCTGGGGTGAGGGGTACTTTTTCGTGAACATATCCCGTTTTTACTACTTTCATTTCAGAAGTAACAAAAGATCTGAAAGTTGGATATTCTTCCTCATACATCATCATTACATAATTACAGATATTACTTATACAACTCTTTTTGAATTTTATTGCCGATTCGGATAGTCCCCTGTTTGTTAGCCAATTAAGATATTTTACAAATTCTTTCTTCTTAATATCCAACATACATTTATTGTTTAAGTATTCCTTAACCCAATAAAAGAATATTCTTAACCCTGATTCATAACAAATCTTGGATTTAGCAGAAAGTTCCGCTTGATTATCAAGGTATTCTTCTACCACGTCCCTATTAAACTGATTGACTTCTTGCCACATTTCATCTGTTATTCCATCGCTATGTTTTGCAGATTTACCATTCATAATCTCACTCCCTTTCTTTTAAACACCATTAAGCATAATTTAAAAAATTCTTTTTTCTACTTGTTATTGCTTGTCATATCTTAATTCACCAATTTTTCTAACTTTTATCCAATCTATATTGTTTTCTACAAATTTTTCTATTTTCTTTCGCAATGCAACTGATCCATCACTTAATATTAAAGAAACATTTGATTCTGTTAAATCACAAGGAAAAAGTATAAAATACTTTAAATTGTTCTCATTGAGCATTTTCATCTTCTTAGTAAGTTTAATTCTATACTGTTCACGAGATTTCCTATTTGATATTGGTTTATCTTGAAAAAACCATGTTTTATATACCTCTATAATGCCAGCAATTTCTATGTATAAGACCTTTTCTCCAATTTTTATAACATAATCACAATTCATATTTCCTTCATAACCGGGAATAAATAAAGAATATTTAACATCTCTAAAATAATCGTGATTATATTCTAATCCATGCTTTCTTAGCATCTTTGAAAATAAATATTCAAATTGGCTCGTAACGTGTTCCCCATCTGAAAAATCAAAAGTTAGCCCTCTTCCTTGTTTTCCAAGCCTTATTCCTTTCCCACAAAACATTTGTGTCAATGACAAACCATAATATTTTTGAGCATATTTTCTTAAACACTGGGAGTTGTTCCACCTGTCTACACAATCAATTTCAGAAGTGGTAATGAAATCTCTATTATCTTTTTTAACATAATCGCAAATATCTGTTATCATAGTATCAAATTGTTCTTTTGTTAATGATTTTTCCAGCATAGAATCTTGGTTTATCGCAAGCCCAAGATCTTTTTTCATATTGTTAAATGTTCCCCAATATTTTTTTATGGTTAAAATTGACGGATGACTTAAATTCACTCCCCTAAAATCATCGTATATCAAAGGTCTTTTAATAGTTTTTTGCATTTTGTAGATCAAATTTGTTGTTTCTTCTTTTGATAATGGGTGTTTTCTTGCAGGAAACCCACACCATTTAACAAATTCAGCCCAACTACAAACATTTTCATCTGGGCAGTTATCAACGTACCAAGAATCTTTGGGAAGATTTAATGAACTTAGTTTTGAACAGGGTAGTGGCTTTTCTGCCTTCTTACTTTCTTCTTTATACTTATCAACATAATAATCGTAGTCATTAGCGTTAAAACGAGATGACATTTTCTAATCTATCCCCTCCATATAAAAAATAGAGAAGTGGTAGTTAGCCACTTCTCTTAAAACATTATATCATATTTATATTCCCATACTTTTTAAGTTCTTCAGTAATATCTACTTTATTTTCCCTGCACATAGTAACAATTGTACTTGCAGCTTTTTCTATTTCGCTTTCGTCAAGAAGATCTAAAGTCTTTGGTTTAGTTCTTTTTCCGCTAGTGTTAAGATAATGTGTTATTCTTGAGTTCAAATTGATACTGTGCTTATATAAAAGTTCTTTTTTAAAATCAACCCAACCTTTAGCATAATTGTTACGAACATTTCTCCCATATTTTCTAACAATAGCATTTATAAAATCCTTTCCTGCCCATTTTGAATTTTCTTGAGCAAGAACATCATTTTCCTTCTTTAATACACTGTTTTCGTTTTGAATAGTAACTATATTTGTTAATAAACCCTTGATAACCACTTTTTGTTCATCTGGCAAATTTGAAAAGTATGTATTGACCATCAAATCAGCATTACTAATATATCCACCATTCTTTCTTATTGAAGGCAGAACCTCATCAAATACCCATCTTTCAAAGCGTTCAGCTCCCGGTAGTTTGCTATGTGCGATAAGTCGGTAAACATTACCCTCTGTAATGAACTTTGCCTGTTGGGCTCTTCCCATGCTGTCTATGACTGGGCAAATCACCCACCCATCTTCCTTGCAGTGCTGTTTTATTGCCTTTGCTGTGTCTGCATACCCGAGTGCTTTTGCGATGTCCGAGCCACAGAACAGCACTGAGCCATTCTTTTCAATTGTGCGTACTTCCCCAAATTCATCATTTTTAAAAATTTCAATTTCGTTCATATTTTACAATTCCTTTTCTGTATAGTTTTTTTAAAAGTTTATTCCATATGCCTTTGCATATTTCTTTACAATTTCCGCATCGGTACTGTAGCAACTAAAATGATAGCTACAACCATCATCACTTGTATCGTCACAAGTAAATCCGACAACATCCCCACTGCCGTTATGCTTAATCTGCACTTTTGCCTTATTTACATTATTCACATTTGAATTACCATCAAGATCAAAATAGATTATCTTGCAATCATCATCCTCGTTAAATTCCGCTATTTTTTGAGGGCAATCATCTATGTAGATTAAAACAGTAGAAGCATCATGTGCGATTATAACGCCATTAGAGTTAATAGCTGGTTCAATGCTGACATTACACTCATTATCTATCATCATAAGATAAATCCTATCCTTAACTAAATCGTCAAGACCATCAAAATCAGCATAAGAAAAACCATATCCATATTGTATCAATTCAATGAACAAATCGTTAGCGAAATCTCTCTTGGCATAAACTGCCACGCAACCGCCATTTTCTCTTAATGATTCAAGTTCAGTGCCAATGAGACCGGCAACATCTGCAACGTCATCAAGAGAAACATTTGTACTCTTTTTATTAGTCAATCAAAACACCACCTTAGAGTGCCTTATAAGACTTGCTAAGTGTAACCTTTATCTCATCGTGAGCAGGAGAACTCCACTCCTTTGTTTCTCCTCTGAGTGTGCTTACACCACTCTTAGCAGGTATTGTTACCTTTGATATGTTCATAAAACCTATCATACTTATCTTTTCACCGCTTGCCACAGTTTCCTTGATTACCTCTTGATAATTTTCAAGAACTGTTGTGATGTCCTTCATTGTAATTCCTGTATTGTTTGCAATTGTTCTTACTAATTCCTTTGTCGTCATATTATAATTCCTTTCTATTTAGAGGCTTTTAGCCGTTATTTTTGTTTATTGAATATTTTTGTGTTTTGTTGCAGTTTTGTTAAATAACTACATTGAACGTTGAGTCCAATCCTCGTTCCTTGTCCCATAAAAAACAAGTACATTTTCTAACCGTCCCAACATAGCCTGCGTTGTGATGCCATGCATCTGTACCCGTAACAGAAGATAAATTTCTGATGATTATACCGCCATCTTCAACAACGTGTTCTGAATGTAGGTGGGCTGAATGGATCTCCCTATAAGCACTTTTTCCCCATTGTTCCGATGCTTCGACTTGCATTATTTTATCTAATCGTTTCTTTTCCTTGTCCCCGTGAGTAAAACCTAAAAGCACATTTCCATAAGAAATATACTTTCTCGGTGATGTAGACAAGTCAACAGCAACATTCTCGTTATTGTTAAAATAACACCACAAAGCCATTAAAGCGTGATAGCTTGATAGTGTATCGTGATTGCCTTGTACGCAGAACACTTCTACAGGTGTTTTTAACTCGCTTGACAGTTTTGATATACCATCAATTAAAAGAGTAACCCCGTCTCTAAACAATGTCTGATATTTGACATCTGCGTCCTGCGGTGTTCCTGCTGTCGTTGTAGTTCCTACAGTGTCAAAATGGAAGAAGTCATTTCCAACCGGGAATATAATCTTTTCAAGGTTAAGACTCCTGCATCTTACAATACAAGTGTCAATAATCTTGTTAAAACATTCTCTTGCAATCTGCGAATTGTATACTTCTTTTACTATATCACTCGTTGAAAATTTACCTAAATGCAAGTCCATTATAGGTACTTCAAGCATAAAACCGTTATTTTCGTTATCATATTTCTTTACTATCGGAGCTTTATATGTATCAACTAATTCCTTGTAAAATTCCTTTATCTCCTGTAATGAAATTTCAGTTCTCGGCTTTATAACTATCTTGCTTGAATATAATTCCTTAATTCCGTCTTTTTTGCTATATACATTCCAAGCATTATTTTTAGCGGAAACAAGTTCCCACTCTTTTATATCAAAACCATGTGCTTTCAAAAGACTATCAGGGTTCTTTAAATCATCCTCGCTTAACACCACCAACTTGTTACTCAAGTATGAGCCATCTTTATTTATTGATATTTCAGTCCTGTAATTTGTTTCAAGACTTTCTTTGTTGCCTTTATTCTTTTCTTTTTCTCTGAAATAGTCCAATACAAAAACGTTGCCGAATATTTCTTGCGAAGATGCCTTCCTAACTGTGTCTTTTGACATCGGCAAATTGTATTTTATTACTATGTCAGCCCAATCTTGATCTTCAACTCCTAACACCTTATCATGAATATCCTGTAGACATTGCTCATATTTTTCAGGTGTCAACCCGTACTTGCGTAGTTGTTCTTCATATTTGTTAATTTAATATCAATCCTTTCGTTGTGAATTGGGCTTTTATTATTCGCCCCTACATTCGCTAAGTAATTTTAAACACTTCTTTGTTTCGGTTACAAAGTAATTCTTTCTATGGTGTGACTTTGTTTTTGCAAGACCGTTCTCACCAAACTTTATACCATTCTTTAAGAGATACTGCATCTCAAACTTAGTGATTCTAACTATGTGTTTTCACTTCTTTCATATAATATTTTTTTCAATCACACCCCAACGGTTGTAATATCGCCGTTAGAGAAATATCACAACCGCCAGAACGTGACCGTAAGTTATAACTTTACGATTTCAGTACCGCCCATATTTTATACCGCATCGGAAATAGCGGTGAAGCCTACTTGATGAACGCTCATCGTTCCCCCTCCATAATACATATTTTATAAATTTTTATGAACGTGGGCGAAACCCACGATAGTTGAAGGTGAACGCAAAATCATTCTGCAATTTTTTTGCATTTTTGGCAATTTTACTGTGGCTTGAAGTTAATTAAGAACCTTTCTTTATCTAATTTGTACAAGAAATTGAGTATTCTTTTTGTAGGCTTATTATAGGCATCTAATAACCTTTTGCTTGCTCCAATTCCATTTGCTAATCCCAACGAAGTTTCTATAAGCCGATTTATCGTAACTATATTGCCTATCTTAATTTTTCTCAGTTTCTCTAACAATACATTAGATTCTTGAATAAGTTTTTCTGCTACAATCTTTTCGTCTTTTTCTGTTGCGAAAAGATACTTAGCAAACGTGTCATAATCTTCTACAAGAACCCTTACTTTTGACATCTGTCTTGAGTTAGCCTTGCCGTTCATCTTAATAAAGAAGTCGGTAGTAGGGGTTGTTTCCGATGTTGACGCACCTTGTATTTTGTCTAACCATTCTTCTAACCAATTCATAGGACAGTTTAAATCTTCATTTATACGGTTTCTGAGTTTGGTTTTTGTTTCGTTTATTTCAGCAAACGGTAATTCTTTACCGTCTTTTGTATACTTAATTTCTTTGGTGTATCTCATAAATTCCGGGTAATCACACTTAACGATTTTAATGTTACCGTTATCATCCGTTATTGTTTTGTTCATAGTCATACAAGGCATTTTGCTTATGCGTTTTATTTCTTCTTCACCGTCTATCTCGTAAAGTCGTTTGCAACTATCAATAATAATCTGGGCTATAACAGAAAGGATTACAAAATTATCGTATAATTCTTTTGCCTTTTCATCGTCAAGGTATTCTTTGGATATTTCAGTCCAGTAATAAGTCATAGCCAATTGTGCGAGGTTACTAGACCAACCTATACCCATTTTTGAACTTGCAAATCTGTTGTCCATTACAGCATAATCGCTTTTGGTGTTGTTATATGTAATTCCGCTTTCTTTTAAAGAATTAACTATAGTAGGGTAGCTTTCGTAACACCTTTTCGCACACTCTACAATTTCCTTTTGGTTTGTAACTAAGAAGAAATCGGAATCAAAGTCGCACCCATTCATTCGGTCTTGTATATCTGTTTCTATACAATTTACCGCCATTATGTTGTTACTAAAATCAAAATATCTCGTAAATTCTTCACTGTGCTTGTTATGCAGATAGCAAATGTTATTTGGGGAATTGTGTGGGTTGCGAAAGGCAGCTAAATATTCCCCGTCATTAAAACGATTAGTATAACATTGTATACACCCTCGTTCTTTTAAAAGGGTAGGGTCATTAGTCCAGTCTTCCCCCACAGTATATAGCAGTAATCCATAAGGATTCCCAAATATCGTTAAATTATCCCCCTTGACTTGTATCTTACCCTTGCGTAGATAATGAACATAATTTGAGATAATCTTTTTCTTTTCTTCTCTAAACCATTTTGAATTGCCAAAGTCATTATTATGCCTGTATAAATCGGCGAGCATCTCATAGTGATTTATCTCATTAGCGTTTTTACGCAAAAACCTCTCAAATTCTTCATTGTCCTGCTTAAGTAATTCTACATAATCAATACTGTTCTGAGCGATAGCTTTTACTTCGTCTTTTGTGCAGGGGAGGGTATTTATCATTTGATAACTCAACTGTTGATATTCGCCTAATTTGCTTGGATGATCTGTTTTAACAATACCGAATATGTCACCATCCAAACTAACTCGATTACACCAATAAGAATAAGCTGCTTCTGGAGTGTTACCCATTATGTCAATAAACTTTCGCCATTTAACAGCATTGTCAGTGGTTATAACTTTTATATCCTTTAGATAGTGCCAATTGCCAAACATATCTTGTACTTGATGAGTAGAGTAGTCATAGCCATTCTCACTACACCAATCTTTAAAGAATAGTTGTAAATGCCCTCGCAAGCCACACATCTTAAAGAAATGATTGCGGAGAAGAGCCATACCGTTTACCCAATTAGGCAACAAATCTGATTCTATAATCCCCATACCATCCCAAATAGTGTTTTTGACTTCTGTTTCCTTGCGTTCCACAACACACTTCTTTTTGGTGTTGCCTTTTTTATCAGTATAGGTATCAGCTTTGACTACATTTGCCATAGCCTTAAAATAACTGTTTTGATCTTTTAGAATAAGAATGTCGTTTACCGGGATATGTAACATTCCTACAATTGTACTCGTTGTTAAAGGAGAATAAGCAGACATTTCAACTATCTTTGCATTATCTTTAGCCATCTTGTTGCCCAATCCCATCGTCAGCCAGTCAAATGCTTTCTTGTAAAGTTTTTGATTTATGAATATGACTTGTCCGAGCTTTGCTTTGGCACTTGTGCGAAATAGCATATTATAATGAATCGTCTGTTCACTCTTGATATTTCCTTCCTTATCTCGTATCTTATAGGTAATATCAACCCCTTCATTGTAGAATTTATCACGGATTTCTCCACGTTTCTTCTCAAAATACAATGATTTGTTCTGTTTTACTCGCTCAATAGCGGTATTTATTCTTTCTTTTGATTCAGCAGTTATGTCCGTCTTTAATAGCCCCTCAAGCCTTTTTAATTCATCATCATACGATCTGCTACCAAAATCAAAATCTAAACATACTATATCACGAGTGCTTTCGTTTCCATTTTGCTTGTTCTTGTGAACATCTAAACCGTTTGCTTTTAGAAAGTAACTGAACAGGCTGTTGTTGAGCATTGCTTCGGTATAAGTGAAATAATCTCTTACCCCCAAATTTACATCATAAAGCATTCCGGCACTTATGTTCTTAATTTTTATTCCGTATTCGCTAATATAAAATTCCCCCTTGTCATATTTAGTAATTTTTCTTTTGCCCAAGCGATTTCTGTCTCATATCCGCTTTTATTGAGAACATAAATATTTGGTAATTTCTTAACTGATTTATCTTTCTCACTATGAGAAAATCCCATCTCTTTCTTTATAAGCAGAGGAGGTTTCCCACTTGTGAGCATCTGTAAGCACTTATTAACTGTGCTTTTAGACATTCCTAAGTCTTTGACAATTTTATCGGTACTTTTGTAGAATGCTTCCGGGTAGTCAAAAGGATTAGGAATATCAGTTTTACGAGATATTATGTAAGATTTAACGTACAGATAAACAAGCAAAATGTTTTCTTTATTGACTTTATTACTTAATGACAGTATGGCTTTAAACTGCTCTATAGTAACAACTGTGAAATTCTTACTTGTATCGAATACTGAATTATTTGTTTTAATTTCAATTCCAGTGTCAGTCCTTACTTTTGATAAATTAGACTCAATTTCAATCATCTCATTTTCCACCATAACTCTTAAAACCGTTATAACATCAGAAAACACACTTGTTTTTCTATCAGATGTACTGTATCCATAAGAGTGCAATATCTTATCAATAGTAATCCAGCTATGATTCCCACAAGTCTTATAGAACCCAATAAGGATATAAACACCATAAAATTTTCTGCTCATTCCAAATTTTTTAGTAATATCACATTGGATATACCGATTTGGAATCTTTACAAAATAGCCATTTTCTTCTCCTATAAAAACACCTCCTTATATTTCTTCTCCATAGTTCATTTTTATGTCAAAAAGTAACACAAGAATAGACTGAATTAAGAAAGACCGTATAAGTAAAGTATAAATACTTTACTTATACTGCGGACGAAACTTTTTTGACAGAAAATTCAGTGAAAATTTTGAGCCTTTAGAAAAGAGAATTTTTTGTTCTCAACTTCTTATGTAATCTTTGATAACCTGAAGTCTCCATCTCTCAAGGGAACCTATTGTTTCTTTTTTTGGTATTTCATTCTTTTTGATTCTGATACCAAAATCTCTTAACATCTGATAGGTTTCTTCAAAACTTTCATTTGTAGGTTTAGATCTGAGATATTTTTCATATTCTCTCATTTCTCTTAAATCTTCTGGTGATTTCTTGGCTTCAATTCTTGTAAATGTGTACATTTCTTTTTCCTCCATAAATCTTAGAATTAGTTTCTTTGATGAGTTTAAGGTCTAATTTAACTCATAGCAGATAATTTTTTATTTTATCCACTATGAGTAAATAGCTATTTAATTTTTTGCCTTTAAAGGCAAAGAGTATTGTAGACTTCTCTCTTGTCATCTTCCTCAAGTCCACAGTATCTTATTGTTGTTTCCTGTTTAGAATGATTTAACATTCTCTGAAGAAGTGTAAGAATGTAGACATACTTATCTTTATTCTTCATAAGAGATTGATAAACAAAAGTTTTTCTTGTAGAATGACAAGATAATGTGTAGTCTAAATCAAGAGCATTCTTTATCTCATTTAAGATATTCCAAAATGATTGTCTGCTCATTGGTTTATCACTTTTTCCTCTAGGGGAGAAAAAATAATCTTCTCTTGAGTAAACTCCTAAACTTCTCAAATAATTAGGGATTACACTTTTAATAGAGTCATTCAGATAGATTGTATTTGTCTTTCCTGTCTTTTTCTCGGTAAGAGTAATCTTATCCTTTAAAGAACCATCTGTATGAAGTAAATCACCTATTCTGATCTGACTTAAATCGCTAATTCTCAGGACATTGTTAATAGCCATTACAAAATAAGTGTAATACTTTATGTTAGTTCCCTTGTATCTCTCCGGTCTGTTTAAGAGATATTCTTTCATTTCATCTATCTCTTCAAGACTTTTTATAGGAGAAGCTGCTGTATGACTCTTATTAGGATTAATGAGTTCTTTCCTATGTTTACTTGGGATGAGAGTATTCTGAGATTCCCTTTTAACACCTAATTCACTGAGCTGTTTGTGTAAACCATCTGTGTCAATCTTGACTACCGTATTTGTACTCTCTATAGGATTATCACAAGTAATCATATCCAGCGTTCCTTGATACATTTGTCTTTTCTCCTTTGCTATAAATCTTATAATCGGTTTCTTTAAGCCTATTATAACACTTCTGGTATAGGTTGTCAATAGAAAAGATACAATCTTTTTTCGTTTTCTATAGTTTATTTTGTACAAAATTTGTATGATTATTTTGGGCACTTTTTCATTCAGATATTGTTTTGATTTTCGGATGAGATAATTTTGCCACTACGAAATGTTAAGTGCAATCCACTATAAAGATAGGTTATGCCTTGTTTATAGGTATAAAAAAAGAGCCTGTTTTTAGGCTCGAAGTGATAATATCGGCATTCTGTTGGATATAAGCCAATAAAGATTAACTTTTTATAGGCTTGAAAGAATGATTTCAATTGATTTTCTTCCTTTTTAGAGGTTAAGTTTTATTGAGTAAATTCAATGCTTTATCGAAAAATAGTCCGAAGTGGTTTTTGATGTTTCAGATTTGAGTTAAGTTAAGTTTTGTAGGGCAGAACCCTTGTTAGATGAAGATTGTTGTTTAGATGTGAATTGATTTGCTTTGAGCAGAATTTTAGAGTAGTGTAAAAGTGGATTTAGTGTGGGTGAAAGCCTATATAATGAGATGTAAATTTAAACCTGATGTGTTGAATGAACAGATATGAGCAGCCTGCCATCTCCAATAGCTTGCAGAAATGAGAACATACCCCGCATGAGCTTGACAAACTGCCGAAAATGTCAAGTTGACAACGGCATAAAACCGGGTAATCAATGCAATTTTGAGCAAGCAAAAATGTAAGTTTTTCCCTGTAAATTCCTTGTAAAATGCAATTTTGGCTAACGTTTATTAGCTTTTTCGTTCGGCTAATGTGTCCAATAAACGGGACAGGTAAAAATTCAACATAACAGTGTTATGTAAATTATGTTACACAACATTAGTTACACAACGAATGTTACACATTGCAAGTACAACAAGCGTTACACAACATAAATTACATAACGTGTACAATAAACAGTACAGCTTTACAAGTACAATGCTATAATATATATACTTGTCCTGTTTATGGTACACCTTTGAATTATACGCATAGTAATAAAATCGCTTTACAGCCTGTAAAATAACTTTACTTAACAAGGTTAAAAATGCCTTTATAAATTTACTTAAATTATAATGAATTTACTTAACAAAACCTGATTATTATTTAAGCAAATTAACTATTCAAAATCGGTCAAAACTGCCCAAAACCGCTCAAAGTAAAAATATGTAAATATGGCTATGTCAAAATCTATAAACAGTGAATAATTGTAAACAATTGTAAATAACCGGTGTGATCTATGCTGTCATATCAAAAAAACCGTATCGCAAAAATACGCTTTAAAATGCGATTTAAGCAAGGTTAAAATACCATAGTCAAATTACACTATAGCATATATACAAGCCGTTTAAAACGCAAAATAAACGCATTTACAACAATGTTATAATCTTTTTGCCTTGCAATTTTACGGTTATGTGATATAATCAACTCAGACAGTAAATAGCAACGATTAGTTTACTTTTCGCTGTTTTCTTCTTCAGGTTCTTGCTGTAAATTTATGTTATTGTTTTTGCAATATTGACAGGCTAATCTTGCGAAATTCGCAAGCGTTAAACCTTGCTTTTCCGCATAAATTCGCAATTCTTCCGCTTTTTCTTTTCTATAAGTGAATGAAACGACTTTTAAATGTTCATTTCGCCATTTTTTATCCGCTCTTTTTTGTGCTTCTGATCTCATTTTTTGCCCTCTCAAAAACAACGAAACGTTGCAAAATATACATATTATACAAGCGAACCGCTGTTTTGCATTATTATTTTGTGCATTATGCACAAAATGCTAAAATTTTATGAAAATACACTATATGTAGTAGCAAGCTAATATAAAATACACTACATATAGTATATTTGTGCAAAGTGCATAAAATACATATCATATCTATACGATAATTTGTGCATAATTCAACCAAAAAACTATTGACTTTATCGTGTAGATATGATATTATATAGGTACAGTAAAGAGATAAAGACAAGCAAACAAAAGTTATCTAGTTACTGTACCGCCTGAATGGCGGTTGCTCAAACGATTTTTTATAAGGACAAGCCACATACAAAAAAAGACAGGTAAAAGGTCAAAAAAAATGGTCTGCTCATTGACAATTAAATAAAGCTGTATCGGCTATGCGTGGACTGCCTCTAAATGATATGGCTTATACTATAACAAATAAAGGATGGACAAAATGTTAAACATTGTAATTTTAATTACTGTTTTAACGGCGGTTATCTTGCTTGATGTACCTAAAGCAATAATACATATCATTAAGCAAATTTTCAAAAAATAACCGTTTGTACCGCTTGAGCCCCGCTTGAGCGGTACAACATCCCTTTGTTGTTATTATAACCCTTTAAAAGGGTTTTGTCAAGTGTATTGATAGTAAGCACTATAAAAACAGACTATCACCAAAGCCCAACGGGGCAAAAAATACATATAAATGCATTATCTTTTTTAAAAATCCCCTGATGAGTCTTTGAGAATTAAGACGAAATACCGCTAAAAGCGGTATCGGGATTACCCAAAAAAATACATAGCCTTAAATGGCGGATAGGATGGTACAAAATGTATAAAATGTATAATTATTATGAAAATGTCAAGAATGATGTAGAAAACTACATTAAGGAAAACAAGGAATATTTCAAGGCGACAGATCTTGAAGAACTTGAAAAAGAACTCAATGAACAGTGCTGGATCAGCGACAGTGTGACAGGTAACTGTAGCGGCAGCTATACTTTTAACACATATGAGGCTGAAAAAAATCTAAATGGAAACTGGGACTTATTACAGGAAGCGTTAGAAGAATTTGGATGTTCTGATGTTAATCCGATTAAAAGGGGCGCTGAATGGTGTGATGTTACTATACGTTGTTATGTTTTGTCGCAAGCAATATCATCTTTACTTGAACAGATGGAAGAAAACAATGACCCGATACTTGATGAAATTTTCGGTTGCAACACTGATGAAGATTAAAAGTCGTCACAGCGACTATAAATAGGGCTTTAGGCTGTGAGCGTTGATCCCCCGGTTACAAGGGGATCAGGTGGTCATTAAAGGCTATAGCGGGCAAAAGCACGCTAAACATACATATTTTTACAAGGAGAAATCACAATGAAAAAAAATCATACTGAACACAGAAAACAAGATTGCCGATCTCACAGAGGCGTTAAACACCGTACAGCACCGTTGCACAGCTAGAACGCTATCAGCGGAAAATATCGTTGAAATTCTCAACGGTATTCTTGCAAAATATCCCATTGCAAAGGCAAAGATGAACGGTGTATTCGTTCACTATGACGGAGCGGAACATTTTACGAATGCCTACAAACACACCCCAGAGTCAACACATTTCACAGCCGTTTTTAATGGAAAATGTTGGGCAATCACGGAACTTTACCGTGATACTTGCCCTAACAGAAACGGGTTTAATGCCGTTGTAATGCTGACGGATACCGCAAAAAAGGCACTTGTTGATGCTATGGAAAAAATAGCTTGCTGATTAAGTAACGTTTTCTGAAGGGTTTGAACGGATCAAGCCCTATCCCAGCCCGCAAAGGGTAAAAATAAAATTAAAGGATGGTTACAGTTATGGATTTTGAAGAAAAATTCAAAAAGCAAAAGGCTTTGGATAATTTTGCTTACGATATTTCAGGCGAAATTATCCGTTGCGGTGCATTTATCGACAAAGAGCAATTCCGCACTTTGAAGAAAAAAATGTATCGGGCTCACTTTGAAATCGGATTTTTGAACGTGGTGCATATATACAATTATTGTATATATATTGATGGGGATCTGTTTATTCGTATCCCGTCAAGAGACGCAGAACGGCTTGTAATCAGCACGGCTAAAAACTGCTTTGTTCCGATATACTACACACGTCCTTATTAATTCAAGCGGATTTTATCCGCTTTATCACAGTCGACAGTGCAACGATCTTGAGGCTGTGCCGATACATAATCAATTTTAAGTCGCCCTGATGGGCAAGGAGGAACAAAAAAATGAATATTGAGGAAATCAGAAACAAGAGGGTAAAAATCAGCCCGCATTCGATTACCGTTAAGGATGAATATGACAAAACTAGAGGAATAGTAAGAAATACTATTCCTTATACAGAGTGCCGTCCATCCCAAAGAATGGATATTTTCAAAACATTAAAGAATGCAGGTATTTGGGGATGCAAAGAACATGAGATAATCAAAAACGTTGTAATTGTAGATGGCAAAATATACTATTTACACGATTTAAGAGTCATTGAACAGCTTGAAAAAATCATTGCACGTTTTGAACCAGATAGCATAGATGAATTTTTTGATCACGATAAAGAAATTATTGCTATAAGGAAACAGATAGCGGAAAAAGCATCAGAGTTTTTAACCGTTATTCCGTGCTATGTTATTAAATAAGGAGGAACACATGAAAAAGTACAATGAAATTATAGGTGAAATACATTCTATAAGGGAAGAAAGAAGTAAAATTACGGAACGTTTGAATAAAAAAATTGATGAACGCTTTGAGAAAAAAACGAAAAAGGATGAGCTGCCGGAAATAGAACAGGAAATAATCACTTTACAAACGGCACTCAACGATACTATTATAGCAGAAAAACTGCTTAGAAATAATGCAAAAATAGCATTCTTTACTGAAATAATGCCTATAGTATTAGAAGTTTTTAACAAGTATTCAGGTAAGCCCTATGGGGAAAAAACAAATAAAAAAATCAGTGAGGAAATAAAACAGATAACCGGATGTATTGCATATATCAGTAAAAGCTATTCGCAATATAAATATGTTTTAACGGATTTAAAAACAAATTTATCTATAGAATGTGGTACAAAATATATTAACGGTGAACAGAAACCGTTATTGATTAATAACAAAATTCAAGTAATTAACATTGAGGAAATAGAGTTATTTTATATCAATAATATATATTTTAATGATATAAATAACACTATAGCAGAATTAAAGAGAATATATGCATTAGCATATGAGAAGCAACAAGAACTTGAAAAAATATGCTCACAATTCAACGCACTAGCCGTTGATGGAATAGAAAATATTTATTCGACAAAACATATATATAAAAACCAGTATTAAAATAGAAAGGAAAATAAACATATGTCATTTATAGTATTATTTATCGGATTAATTATATATGGTATCTGGAAGAATTGCGAACCGCAGATCCCGGCAAGTTACCATAACAATTGGAAACTTGAACAGGAAGACTCTTGGAAGGTCAGTACAGGCGAAATGTCGCAACGGCAGTTTATGAAGAATATACAGAACGGAAAATATAAGTGATCGGATGGGGATTTCCCCATCCGCATTTTGAAAGGAACAAGATTATGATGATAACAGAATACAGAAAAACCTTGAAGCCGATGGCTGCAAAACAAAGTGCGTAAACGGTGAATATTTTGCTTATAAAGATGGGAAATTTTATGAATTTTCTATTGACTGGTTAGGTAATAAGGATTTTTTTGAAATATCATTAGATGTAATGAACCCTGAATATGCAGAGCCTATAAAAAAGGCATTTGAAAGGAAATAAACAAGATGAAAATAAACGCTAAGAATACAAGAAAAATATCTAACCTTTATCATGACTATTTGCAGATAGATAGTGAAAAAGATTTAAAGAAAAGAAAGCTAACACTTGTAGAATATAAAGATATTGCGTTTTTTGCAAATGAATTGCAGAGGAATGGATTTTTCTTGACTTTTTCAAAGGCAATAGCAGAATATTTTAAACGCTTTGATTTTACGGTTATCCCATCACATGATTTTGAAATCAATTATAAAATAGAAATCTAAGGAGGATAAAACAAAATGAAACGTATAAAGGAATTTTTACAGCGGGATTACATATCGGAAATAGCAAGCAGCTTATTCCTTATTGCTATAGGTATAATCTATACGGCTTATTCAAGTGACGGAACACTTTTAGTATTTGCATTTCCGATAGGGATTTTTATCCTTATCGGATCAATAGCGGAGTATCGGAAACTGTATCATAACAGCGGAACGGAAGAAACAACGGAAACAGAAACACACGGAAAACATTGTGCTTGAAAGGAGAAAAAAAATAATGGAACTGAAAATTGCTTATTGCTATAATCAAAAGTTTTTGCCTA
>ERZ1027087.38-NODE-38-length-72537-cov-7.877335_pt1 | contig 72537 bp, 57 predicted proteins | sample MGYA00519413_ERZ1027087 | MGnify/ENA primary metagenome ERZ1027087 (study PRJEB26926, sample SAMN06164438) | human gut metagenome | biome: ENVO:00009003; feature: ENVO:2100002; material: ENVO:00002003 | host: Homo sapiens | place: USA | collected 2012 ...
TGCACAGCTTGAAGTTAGTTATTCCTAATCAGAACAACCGCATCAAAAGTTTGATCATTTCTTTTCCCTAATGAACCTATTTCAACTACTGAATCGCATTATTTGCAAAATAGTAGCAGGAAATATTTGTAAAGTGATAGATTTCTGTAACTTTGCGATTTCTTGTTTATTATTGTTTAATTATCCTAATAAATAATGCCTATGAAGAGATTACTACTCCTGTCTTTAGTTCTTTTATGCAGCTTATCAGCATGGACAGCACAACGCTCTCCGGAAGAGGCTCTTTCTATTGCACGAACTTTCTTTATGCAGTCATCCGGGGCTGTAACCCGTAATAGCGGTGAAGTTCAATTGGCGGCAGTTTCTACTGACTTGCTAAAATCTGCATCTACCCGTAGTGTAGGAGGAACAGCTTTTTATATCTATAACTATGCACAGTCTGCTTATGTTATAGTATCCGGTGATGACCGTATGAAGCCTGTACTGGGCTATTCGGATAATGGAAGTTTCATAACTGAGAACTTACCGGTGAACATACTTGGGTGGCTGGAACTTTATAATGCCGCTTATGCTCAACTGGGTAATGCCGAAAAAACGGTTACTGAACCTAAACTGCTTACTAAAACAAATTTTCCGGCATCTGTATCTCCTTTGCTGGAAAATATATGTTGGGATCAAAGTGAGCCTTACAATAATACCTGTCCTCTTTATAAAGGAGAACGTTGTGTGACGGGATGTGTAGCCACGGCAATGGCTATGATTTTGAAATATCATGAATATCCCGTAAAAGGAAAAGGTACCCATTCTTATAAAACTTCCAGTGGAATTGAGTGCTCTTTTGATTATGGAAATACTACTTTTGACTGGGATAACATGTTGCCGCAATATGAAGGTAATTATAACACGACACACGCTAATGCCGTTGCACAGCTAATGTCTGCCTGTGGTATTGCTGTTGATATGGAATATTCACCATCCGCTTCAGGAGCCTATTCACACCTGGTAGGTCAGGCCTTGATTGACTACTTTGGATATGATGGTAATTTGGGCTTGGTATATCGTCAATATTTTGCTTCTGCCGAATGGATGAACCTGATTAAATCAGAAATTAGCGGGAAACGTCCTGTTTACTATTTCGGATCTTCGGATGATGGAGGCCATGCGTTTGTTTTTGATGGATATAATGAAGAGGATATGGTTCATGTCAATTGGGGATGGAGCGGAATGAATAATGGTTACTTCGAAGTTGCTTCCTTAAATCCGGATTCTCCCGGTATTGGTGGTGGAAGTAATCTAGGCGGAGGATTTACAAGAGGCCAGGGAATGTATCTGGGGATACAGCCACCTACTACTTCTTCAAGCTTTACTTCCCATTTTTTTATGACGAAGTTGGAAGCAAATAAAGAGGAAGTCGCTAAGGGAGACGTATTCAAACTGACGATCACTAAGATATTCAATATGAGTGTAGCATGTAAGAATAGTAAGTTGGCAGTGGTAGCAGAAAAAGATGGTCAACAGTCAATATTAGGGCAGATGGCTTTGGCTACGCTGATAAATACGTATGAAGGATATAATGCTCTTTCTTTTTCGAATCTGAAAATACCCAATGATTTTGCTGATGGAACTTATTCCGTCTATGTAGCTACCAAAGATGAGCGCGAAGCAACATGGAGCCGTGTGCGTGGTTACGTGGGTTCTGAGGCACAACTCATTCTTGTAGTAAATGGTAATAAATGTACTTTGACTCCGTTCAGTGGTAATCTTAGTCTTGAAGAAGATATAGAGGTAAGTGTGGAATTAGTACATAGTTTATATAGTGGTCTCAAAGGAGATTTCAAAATGTTGGTTTCTAACAAAAGTGCATCGGATGAGTATTATGGTTTAGTGGGTGTTGCGCTTTTGGATAAAAACGCGGACTTTGTAGCGATAGTCGGAGATGTACAGGTCGAAATAAAACCGGGCACAGATGATAGAGAACTGGCTGTATCCGGAAACTTGGCTGTTACTGATGAGAACTCTGTGACTACCAATATTCCTGCTGGAGAGTATTATATTTGTCCCTGTATAGATTGGGGAGGAGGTACGTATGCCATCGGTGAATTAACTCCGGTCACCATAAAGGAAGCGTATGGAGCTGCTGATTTAAAAGTCAGCCAACCACGTCTGGAGAAGGAAGAACTTCAAGTAGGTGAAAGCCTGAATTTTCTGGCTGATCTGTCATTGTCTGGTGATGGAAATGTATATACTGGAACATTGGCAGCAGCTGTTTTCAAGAATGCCCAAGGTTATGCATACAGCGTACACTATCAAAATGTATTTGTGGAGGCGGACCAAACGGAAAAACTTGTGATGGAAATTCCTCTGGATTTAGGTGCAGGGAGACATGCAGTTCGTTTGTATAAATCTGGTACTAATGGAGACCTTGTGACGATTAGCACTCTCTATTTTTCAGTAAAACAGACCACCGGTATTGAGGATGAAGTAGCCGATAAGGACGGGTTAGTTATCTATCAGCAGCCGGTAGAAGATATTCTTAATATCCGTACTTCTCATGCAGCCCGAATGATCTCTGTCTATAACCTGTCCGGACAGCAAATGATACAGCAAAAAGAATCCGGGGATAAGAAAGAGTATTCTATTCCGGTAGGAGGGTTGGATGCAGGCTGTTATATTGTAGTATTGCAATCAGCTGATGGTAAGATATACCGGAGCAAATTTATGAAACGTTAGACTATATATATTTATAATGGTGAAACGAGGCTGTTCTATTAACTTAGGATGGCCTTGTTTTTTTAAAAAAAGTATTTAAAATCATTTGACGAACCATATATTTCAGTAATTTTGTCTTTTCTAATGAACAACAAGATAGTGATTTGTGTCATTCGTTGAGGTGCTACTAAACCAACTAACCCCTAACTATATGAGGTGTACACTACTCTTTCTATTTATTCTTCTTGCAAATCGGCTTCTTGCTGATAATGTAACAGCAGAGCAAGCTCATGCTTTAGCTACCGATTTCTTTAAAACGAATGTTCAAACCCGTAGTACTGCCGCGTCACCACAGTTACAATTAGTTTGGGATGGAGAAGATGCGAATACCCGTAGTGTAGGGAATCTTCCGGCTTTCTATGTCTTTAATAGTACCGACCGGAAAGGTTTTGTTATTATTGCCGGAGATGATGTGGTTATGCCTGTACTAGGCTATTCTTTCACAAACAGCTTTGTGAAAGATGGGATGCCTTCGAATCTGAAAAGTTGGATGAATGGACTGAAAGAACAGATCAATGAGGCAAGAGAGACGGGACTGAATACTTCTGATGTTGTATCTGAAGCGTGGAGAGGGGTGTCGGATATGACAACCGGAGATGTGGTAAAGCAATATAAAACAGCGGAGTGGGATCAAGAGAGTCCTTATAATACGCTTTGTCCTAAAATTGAAGGCACACAGACTGTTACAGGGTGTGTGGCAACTGCTATATCCATATTGATGCGATATCATCAATGGCCGAATGCAGGAACGGGTACTCTTCCTGCTTATAGTTATGATGCGCTAGTTAGTGGAGCCAAAATTCACCAAAATGTATCGGGGAGAACTTTGGGACATACTTATGCTTGGAACGATATGCCACTTCAATATGATCGGAATTCATCCGAGATTTCTAAAAATGAAGTTGCTACTTTGATGTACGACTGCGGTGTTATGGCTCAATCACAGTTTAATATCGCTTCTGCCGGTGGAACCGGTGCCGCTACATTGACAGCTATTCATGGATTGGCAGAGTATATGAATTACAATAAAAGCATGTTGTGTCTTCGTCGTGAATGGTATTCGGATGCAGAGTGGATACAAATGCTGGAAAATGAAATAATGACAGTAGGCCCTGTGCTTTACGGTGGAGCTACTCTTAGTAATGAAGGACATCAATTCATATTGGATGGATATACAACGAAGGATTATTTTAGAGTAAATTGGGGGTGGAGTGGCCATAGCAATGGTTATTTCCTGATTTCAGCTTTGAATCCGAATAATCAGGGAGCAGGTGGTAGTACTGGCGGTGGCTTTGTCGCGAATCAAGACGCTTTGTTCGGGCTAAAGCCGGCGGAGGGAAATTCAAGCTATCAAACATTATTGGCCATGCTTGCTGGGAAATCTCAAGATGGAACTTATTATTCCGGCTTGGAAACCTCTGAAACTCAATTTAATGTAAACTCTTCCTTTATTGTGAAGTGCGGCTTCCTCTGGAATTTGGGATTAGACTCGTTCTCGGGAAAAGTAGCTTTGGCTATGGTTGATAAGAATCTGAATATAAGAGAATTTATATCAAGAATTTCGGATATTCCAAGTATGCAGACATATTATACAGTGTCCTTTGCTCCTTCCTGTAGAATCTCATCGACTCCACAACCCGGTGATCGTATTGTTGCAGTCTACAAAGGAACAAATGATGCCGAATGGAAAGTGGTTCATGGTGGTCCTGATACCACGAATGAGATTATTGTTAAGGCTGATCCTACTTCAATTATAGAGACGAGGCAAGAAATACGATTTACTGCTTTCTGTGATAAGCAACAGGAAACCGTGGTTGTTCATTTGCCGGAGAATTCCCACAGGGTGAATCTATATGATGTAAATGGGCGTCTGTTGAAACAAATATTGTCTGAAGGAAAAGAAACTATAACTTTCTCTTGCCGGGAATATCCTACGGGAGTGTATCTTTTGCAGGCTGTAACGGACAAGGGAATCCATCAATGTAAATTTTTAAAATGAAAAAGAGAATTAATATTGTAATCGCAACCTTACTTGTACTATTGGCGGGTTGTCGTTCTGCGAAAAAAGAAACAATGGTCACATCTGATATGCAAAAGATAGAAATGAATTCTGGAGCAATTACTCCACAGCTGACAGGTGGTAATCCGACCTCCACCTCTCCGGTGGTTTATATTTATAAAACCAAGGCTGATTATTCACACCAGGTACCGGTGATGATGGATGAGGCTCGTACCCGCATTTTGTCCTATCCTGCGCCCGGGGATTTGAAAATGGGGGATGGGTTACGTCTGCCTACTCTTTTGAATAAGGGATACTTGCTGGATAATAAGGGAATAGGTCCTAATGTGGCTTTTCTTACCTATACGTATGAAGAGTATAGCCAGTTGCCCACAGCACCTTCCATGGCCGATCTGATGTCACATATTCTTGATAAGTATCCTTTACTGGAAATTCGTGCATGCGGTCGCCGTGCTGATTATAAAGATATTGTTATAGAATTAAATGAGAAAATAGCAGAAGGATTTCTGCAAAAATAATTATATTTGTCGCCCAATATATAATAAATAGGTATAGTAAATGAAAGAATTTGTAATCTCCGAAGTACAGGCAGAAACGGCGGTATTGGTTGGTCTCATCACAAAAACACAGGATGAGCGTAAGACAAACGAATATCTCGATGAACTGGAATTCTTGGCTGAGACAGCCGGGGCGGAAGTAGTGAAACGATTTACCCAGAAGCTGGATCAGGCACATTCTGTGACCTACGTCGGCAAAGGTAAACTGGAAGAAATTAAAGAATATATCCGGAACGAAGAGGAAGCCGAACGGGAAATCGGTATGGTGATTTTCGACGATGAACTCTCCGCGAAACAGATACGTAACATTGAAGCTGAGTTGAAGATCAAGATATTGGATCGCACCTCGCTTATTCTTGATATTTTTGCCATGCGTGCACAGACAGCCAATGCAAAGACGCAGGTGGAACTGGCACAGTATAAATACATGCTTCCCCGTCTGCAACGTTTGTGGACCCACTTGGAACGCCAGGGTGGCGGTTCCGGTGCCGGTGGCGGTAAAGGTTCAGTGGGACTTCGTGGTCCGGGTGAAACGCAGTTGGAAATGGACCGTCGTATCATCCTGAACCGTATGTCATTACTGAAAGAACGTCTGGCAGAGATCGATAAGCAGAAGTCAACCCAGCGAAAGAACCGTGGACGTATGATACGTGCGGCATTAGTGGGATATACCAATGTGGGCAAATCCACATTGATGAACCTGCTTGCCAAGAGCGAAGTATTTGCAGAAAATAAACTGTTTGCAACATTGGATACTACGGTGCGCAAGGTGATTATTGACAATCTGCCGTTCCTGCTTTCAGATACGGTTGGTTTCATCCGCAAGTTGCCTACTGACCTGGTGGACTCTTTCAAGTCGACACTGGACGAAGTGCGCGAGGCGGATCTGCTGTTGCACATTGTGGATATTTCACATCCGGATTTTGAAGAACAGATAGAAGTAGTCAATAAAACATTGGCGGATATCGGTGCATCCGGTAAGCCAATCATACTTGTATTCAATAAAATAGACGCTTACACCTATGTGGAGAAAGCGGCTGACGACCTTACCCCCAGAACAAAGGAAAACTTAACACTCGAGGAACTGATGAAGACTTGGATGGCAAAGATGGAGGATAATTGCCTCTTTATCTCTGCCCGTGAGAAGATCAATTTGGAGGAACTGAAGAGTGTGGTTTATGCACGCGTGAAAGAACTGCATGTACAGAAATACCCTTATAACGATTTTCTTTATCAGACCTACGAAGAAGAGTAATCAATGATGAATGAAGAATGATGAATGAAGAATCAGACTGCACACTATTGTGCTGCATGGTAATTCTTCATTCTTCATTCATCATTCTTAATTTAATTGTTATGAATTACAGACATTTAACCGAAGACGAAGTACTCCGGTTGAAAAGCCAGTCGTGTCTGGCGGATGATTGGGGGAAAGTAATGGTAGCAGAAGACTTTGTTACCGAGTTTGTACATCACACCCGGTTCTCGGGAGATGTGCGTTTAGGCGTGTTTCAATCAGAGTTCACATTGCCGGGTGGAATTAAAAAACATTCCGGTTTGCGTCATGTAACGCTCCACAATGTCACGGTGGGGAATAACTGTTGCATTGAGAACATCCAGAACTACATTGCTAATTATGAGATCGGGCATGACACATTCATTGAGAATGTAGACATCATCCTGGTGGACGGATTGAGTAAATTCGGTAATGGGGTAGAAGTATCCGTACTGAATGAAACCGGTGGGCGTGAAGTACTTATCAATGATAAACTTTCCGCGCATCAGGCTTATATCCTGGCGCTTTACCGCCACCGTCCGGAGTTGATTTGCCGGATGAAGTCTATAACAGACTTCTATTCCAATAAGCATGCCTCCTCGGTAGGTACTATCGGCAATCATGTGATGATACTCAATACAGGATCTATCAAGAATGTACGTATCGGAGATTATTGTCACATCTGCGGAACTTGTCGTCTTTATAATGGTAGCATTAATAGTAATGCGGAAGCACCGGTACATCTCGGCCATGGAGTTATTTGTGATGATTTTATCATCTCCTCCGGTTCACATATAGACGATGGAGCTATGCTGAGCCGTTGCTTTATAGGTCAGGCCTGTCGTTTGGGACATAATTATTCAGCGTCCGAATCGCTTTTCTTCAGTAATTGCCAGGGAGAGAATGGCGAGGCATGCGCTATCTTTGCCGGACCGTTCACGGTGACGCATCATAAGTCCACTTTACTGATTGCCGGTATGTTTTCATTCATGAATGCCGGTTCGGGTTCCAACCAGAGTAATCACATGTATAAGTTAGGCCCTATCCATCAGGGAACATTGGAACGTGGTGCTAAAACTACTTCCGATTCCTATATTCTTTGGCCCGCCCGTGTAGGCGCTTTTTCATTGGTAATGGGCCGCCATGTGAATCATTCCGATACTTCTAACTTGCCTTTCTCCTATCTGATAGAGCAGAACAATACTACTTATCTTGTACCGGGTGTCAACCTGCGAAGTGTAGGAACCATCCGTGATGCACAGAAGTGGCCGAAGCGTGATGGACGTACGGATTCCAACAAACTGGATTTCATCAATTACAACTTACTCAGTCCCTATACCGTGCAGAAGATGTTCAAGGGACGGGAAACTTTGCAGAACCTGCGCCATGCTTCGGGCGAACTTTCCGATATCTATTCTTTCCATAGTGCGAAGATCCGTAACTCGGCATTGGTGAAAGGTATCAAGTTCTATGAGATCGCCATCCATAAATTCCTTGGAAACTCTGTCATCAAACGTCTGGAAGGTATTGAATTCAAAAGTAATGAAGAAATACGTACCCGCCTGAAGCCCGACACCACAGTGGGTAGCGGTGAGTGGGTGGACATTTCCGGCCTGATAGCTCCGAAGAGCGAGATAGATGCCCTGATCAATGATATCGAGTGTGGCAAAGTAGACCGTCTGAAGTACATCAATGCTGAATTTGAGAAGATGCATCAGAACTACTACACTTATGAGTGGACCTGGGCTTATGAAAAGTTGGAGGAATACTACGGAATCAAACCGGACAATATAACGGCTACAGACATCATCCGCATTGTAGAGAAGTGGAAAGAAGCGGTAGTCGGGTTGGACCGTATGGTGTATGATGATGCCAAGAAAGAATTCTCACTTGCCTCCATGACGGGCTTCGGTGCCGACGGTTCGCGCGCAGAGAAAGAAATGGACTTTGAGCAGGTACGCGGCGACTTTGAAAGTAATCCGTTTGTCACCGCTGTGCTGAAACATATTGAAGATAAGACAGCGTTGGGTGACGAATTGATAGGCCGTATGCAGAGAGTGTCATCATTTTCACTCTAATTAAAGAAATATTTCAATAATAGTTCTTACCTTTGCTACACGATTCATTAATTTAATTTACGAGTAATTATGGCAACAACACCTCCGTTCAAGTATCAACCTATGTTTGAGCATGGGGAAGATAAGACTGAGTATTATCTGCTTACAAAAGATTATGTATCTGTAAGCGAGTTTGAAGGAAAGCCCATTCTGAAGATTGAAAAAGAAGGTCTTACGGCAATGGCTAACACAGCTTTCCGCGATGTGTCATTTATGTTGCGCCGTTCGCACAATGAGCAAGTTGCTAAGATTTTGCGCGACCCCGAAGCAAGTGATAATGATAAATATGTAGCACTGACCTTCCTGCGCAATGCAGAAGTTGCTTCAAAAGGCGTGCTTCCTTTCTGTCAGGATACCGGTACGGCTATCGTTCATGGTGAAAAGGGACAGCAGGTATGGACTGGTTATTGTGATGAAGAAGCTCTTTCGCTGGGTGTCTACAAAACATATACTGAAGAAAACCTGCGTTACTCTCAGAATGCTCCGTTGAATATGTACGACGAGGTAAACACGAAGTGTAACCTGCCTGCACAAATAGATATCGAAGCTACCGAGGGTATGGAATATAAGTTCCTTTGCGTGACCAAAGGCGGTGGTTCGGCCAATAAGACCTACCTGTATCAGGAAACAAAAGCAATCCTGAATCCCGGCACTCTGGTTCCTTTCCTCGTTGAGAAAATGAAGACGCTGGGTACAGCTGCTTGTCCTCCTTACCACATCGCTTTCGTTATTGGCGGTACTTCTGCTGAGAAGAACCTGCTGACGGTGAAGCTGGCTTCTACTCATTATTATGATGAGTTGCCCACTACGGGTAACGAATACGGACGTGCCTTCCGTGATGTAGAACTTGAGAAAGAAGTGTTGGAAGAAGCTCATAGGATTGGCCTCGGTGCACAGTTCGGCGGTAAATATCTGGCTCATGATATCCGTATCATCCGCCTGCCTCGTCATGGTGCATCTTGTCCGGTAGGTCTGGGCGTTTCTTGCTCTGCCGACCGTAACATCAAGTGTAAGATCAACAAAGAAGGTATCTGGATTGAAAAACTGGACAGTAATCCGGGCGAACTCATCCCGGAAGAAATGCGTCATGCAGGCGAAGGTGCCGTGGTTAAGATAAACCTGAACCAGCCGATGGCAGATATCCTGAAGGAACTGACTAAATATCCGGTGGCTACACGTCTGTCATTGAATGGTACGATTATCGTAGGCCGTGACATTGCACATGCTAAGCTGAAAGAACGTCTGGACCGTGGTGAAGATTTGCCACAGTATATCAAGGATCATCCGATTTACTATGCCGGCCCTGCCAAGACTCCGGCTGGTATGGCTTGTGGCTCTATGGGCCCCACTACTGCGGGACGTATGGACTCGTATGTAGAGTTGTTCCAAAGTCATGGTGGCAGCATGGTTATGCTTGCTAAGGGTAACCGTAGCCAGCAGGTGACGGATGCTTGCAAGAAGTACGGTGGTTTCTATCTCGGTTCTATCGGTGGTCCTGCCGCTATCCTGGCACAGAACAACATCAAGAGTATCGAATGTGTAGAATACCCCGAACTCGGTATGGAAGCTATCTGGAAGATTGAAGTGGAAGACTTCCCTGCATTCATCCTGGTAGATGACAAAGGCAACGATTTCTTTAAACAACTGAAACCTTGGAATTGTAGTAAATAAGAGGAATCTTTCTATAGATTAAGTGAAAGCTGCCCCGAAGAAGTTGATTAACTCCTTGGGACAGCTTTCTTGGTTTTCATACGACCTCCTTCCCATCTTTCTTATTTGTTCCTAAGTATTCTATTGTGGAATCTATATATCAGAAAAATAATAAGATATCCTTGTATGCCGATACTAATTCCTATCTTTACGCCTTTAAAATCAGATTAATCTTATTGACAGTTATGGAAACTACTCCTCACATTTCTCTGAAGGCGAGCTCCCGTGTCGTCTGGCTGGATGTTGTGCGACTGATAGCCATGTTTACCGTGGTTTGTTGCCACTGCACAGACCCTTTCAACTTTTATCCGGGAACGGCTCCGAATATTGAAGATATCAAATTCTGGGGTGCCGTCTATGGAGCGGTGCTACGTCCGTGCGTACCTCTTTTTGTGATGATAACGGGAGCTTTGTTGCTCCCTGTGCGTGGCGATGCATCCGTATTCTATAAGAAACGTATTCCACGTGTGTTTTTTCCGTTTCTTATCTGGTCGGTGATTTATAATCTTTTCCCTTGGATTACAGGATTGCTGGGAGTGGAACCGCGGGTGATCCTTGACTTCTTCCCGTACTCGGGCGAAGAAGTGATGCGCCAGTCTTTAGCTGTCAGCATGGGATATATTGCAGAACTTCCTTTTAATTTTTCTATCCTCGATGTACACATGTGGTACATTTATTTGCTGATAGGGCTCTACCTGTACTTGCCGATATTCTCCGCTTGGGTAGAGAAAGCTTCGGAGAAAGCCAAACTCTGGTTCTTGGCTGTATGGGGAGTGACATTGCTTATACCTTATTATAATGAGTTTGTAGCGCAATACTTATGGGGAACTTGTTCGTGGAACTCATTCGGCATGCTTTATTATTTTGCCGGCTTTAATGGATACCTGCTTCTGGGACATTATCTGCGCAACCATGACTGGACTGTACGGCAATCCGCACTGATAGGCGTTCCTATGTTTGTGGTGGGCTATACGGTTACTTTCTTCGGTTTCCGCCACATGACGGCATTGCCGGACTTTACGGATGAAATGCTGGAATTGTTCTTCACCTACTGTTCGCTGAACGTGGTGATGATGACTATTCCGGTGTTTATGTGGGCCAAGAGAGTAAACGTCCGTTCGGAGTGGGTGATAAAAGCATTATCCAACCTGACGCTTTGCGGTTTTGGAATCTATATGATACACTACTTCTTCACAGGACCGGCAGTAGTGTTGATGCGGGCAGCAGGCGTTCCGTTGTATTTGCAGATACCTGCCGCCGCAGTGTTGGCATTTGGCGTTTCCTGGCTTCTGGTGGCAGTGGCGTACCGTTGCTTCGGAAAGAAGACGAAATGGGTATTGGGATAGGATAAAAAATAGGGGCAGTGTATGCTGCCCCGAAGCTATCATTTATTGTGTTTCTTTTTCCACTGCTCGTACTTCTTCAGCACTTTCAGCCCGTCACTATTATACCAACTGTATCCGTTGCGGCGCTCATATCCGATTTCGGAAATATCGAACTTCTTCACCCCATCACGATCGCTAACGAACGGACGATTGTCTTCTAAAGTATAGAAGCGTGCCCACAGGGGAGGGCAATCCGTACACGGAACCATACGGAAGTCCTTCTTGCCTTCATCATTCGTGAAGAACTCTTTTTTCATCCCTTCAATCTTTGATGCTTTGAACCATTCGATTGCGTTCTCTATACATGCGATGACCTCTTTTGAAGGATTAGGCAGAGACATTAGCAGGATGACGATGTTGTCCGATTCGGCGCCACTCAGTGAGGGAAGTTCGTAGGCACGTGCTTTGGCTGGGGCAAGGGTATGTTCATCATGCTGCGCACACCACACGGTAGGCTTGCCGTTCAGGATAACCTGCGTTTTGAGGATACATTCCACACCCTTATCGAAGGCGGTGCGGGCACGGTCGCAAATGCTGTCGGGAACATATATGTAGGGAGCTTTCTTCTCGTATACCTGACGCAGCAACTCCATAACGTTTACCATTGCATTGTCGTTGTAAGTGATATGAGTATAATAACCCTTGGGACGGGGCCAGAACTGCGGCCAGCCACCGTTGGGATATTGGGCTTTGAGAATATACCGGATACCATCCAGAGCGGCATTTTTGTACTTTTCGGTATTAGTGGCCAGATACAGGCGGGAGAGGTATTCGATTTCCGTACTGGTTGCATCGTTGTCTATCGTACTTTCGTTTACATCATCCTTGGAGGCGAGTACGTCTTCACGTTCTTGCTCTGTCAGTTCGGCAGGCATATAGATGTTTTTGGGCCAACCGCCGGTGGTTTGTTGATAAAGCAATACATTGTCGCCAATGCGGATGGCCTCAGTTGTTTTAAAGAATTCATCGTCCAATTTAGGAGCCATTTTCACCCAGGTTTTATAGGGCTTCTTCTCTTTGTAGTTTACGTTCTCTTGTGCAAATACATTTGTCAGGCATAACAAGGCCAGACAACACAGGCAAATCTTTTTCATGGTCGTTGTTTTTTATAGTTCTATGATGGCAAAAGTAGAGGAAAAAAACTCGCCTGATGGGGAATATTTGTTTTATTCCAGGTATTTTGTTACTTTTCCACTGATTTGCAACAAAGAAATTTCGCATAATTTAGTGTTGTACTCTGCTGAAAGAATTCTTTCTTCTGCATCTAAAAGGCTCTTCTGTGCTTCACGCATTTCGATACCTGAAAGGTTTCCCAGCATATAACGCTCCATGGCAATCTCATGGTTTTCTTTAGCAGCTACAAGGTTCTGGCGTTCCAGGTTCAGCATTTGCAGATTGTTCTGGTAAGCTTGCCATAAGTTGCTCAGGTCTGCACGTAAGGCTTGTTCCAGTTGTTCGCGTTCCAGGCGGGCATTCTGAATGGCAATACGTGCATTGTTGCGTTCCCGGCGACGGTTTCCGTCGAATAGGTTGAAGCCGATAGTCAGGCCGAAGTTGGCACCAAGATTACCGCGTTGGATGTTAGTGGCGATATCGTATTTGTTGAAGGTATAGCCATAACCGCCGTTCATCTTCAGATAAGGATAGTCGCGGGAACAAACCTTTTTGTAATCCAGCTGGGCAAGCGTGTTGTTTTGATAGGCTTTCAACAGAGAAGCGTTGGTTTGCAGAGTCATGTTCCAAAGCTCTTCAAAGTTTAGTCCACCGTCTACGTTGATCAGACTGTCCTGAACGATGATGGGCTGGTCTACATCTTCGTTTGCCATCAGTTCGTTCAGTTGGATACGGGAGGTATGCAGCAACTCTTGCTGTTTCATATACTGGGCACTATCTGCATTGAAGTCTACCTTTGCCTGTTGGTAATCCAGACGGGAGAAGTTACCGATGTGATAACGCTCTTCCACGATACGCAAACGCTCTTTGGACAAAGATACGGCATAGCGGAAATTATTCAGACGGATCTTATGTTGCAGATAGTTGTAATATTCGGCAGCGATGTTGGCTATCAGGTCTTCTATGGCGATACGGGTATTGGTTTCACCTTGTCTTTCCAACTCTTTCAGACGTTGGTAGTTGGCGGTGATGTTGAAGCCGTCGAAGATAGTCCAGTTCAGATTAAGCCCCACGTTCATGGTCTGATCGAATACACCATTCTCTTTGACATGCTCTCCGGTAGCCCGCACTTTACTGTCTGTATTGTCTACGGTTCCTTTATAACTTGCAGAGAGGTCAAGTGTCGGCAGATAACCGGCGTTTCCCAGCGTGGCGTTGTTTTTGCTGACTTGTTCCTCGTTGCGGGTAATGCGCAGCGAGTAGTTATTTTGAAGCCCGTATTCCAAGCAGGACTTTAATGTATAAGATTGCGGCATCTGCGCTTGCAATGCAAGCGAGGTGCTACAAATGGCTATGAGGGATAAAATCGTACGTTTCATGATTTCTTTAACTTACTTCTATTAGTGGATACATAACTATATATGGCAGGTACGATATACATAGTGAGGAATGTGGATACCAACATACCGCCCACTACGGCTGTACCCATGGCAATGCGCTGGTTACAACCTTCACCCGAAGCGAATGCCAACGGTATTAGTCCGAGAATGGTAGAAGCACTCGTCATTAGGATGGGGCGCAGACGTTGCAGGGATGCATCCTTGATGGCTTCCATTTTATCTTCTCCGGCTTCCTGTTTCTGGTTGGCAAACTCTACAATAAGGATACCGTTCTTTGCCACCAGACCAATCAGCATGATGATGCCAATTTGACTGAATATATTCATCGTAATATCGTTGAAGTACATGAATACCAAGGCTCCGGCAATAGCCAAAGGCACGGTAAGCATGATAATCAACGGATCTTTGAAACTCTCGAACTGCGCTGCCAGAATCAGGTAGATCAGCAGAATTGCCAATACAAAGGCAAACATCAGACTGGAAGAACTTTCCCTGTACTCTTTGGAGTCTCCCGTCAGTGCGGTACGGAATGTCTCATCCAATGTTTCTTTGGCAATCTTATCCATCTCGTCCAATCCTTGTCCGATGGTTTTCCCATCAGCAAGTCCGGCAGAAATAGTGGCGGAAACGAAACGGTTGTAACGGTACAATTGCGGAGGGGCGATACCGCCGGTCAGTTCAATCAGGTTGTCCAACTGCACCATTTCACCTTTATCACTACGAATATAGATGCCTTTCAGGTCGGAAGGCTTGTTGCGTTGCTGGCGGTTGATTTCACCCAATATCTCGTATTGCTTTCCGTTCATATAGAAATAACCCATACGCTGACCGCTCAATCCGTATTGAAGCGTTTGCGCGATATTGCGTGTGCTTACTCCCATGATACTTGCCTTGTCGCGATTGATATTGATGCGGGCTTCCGGCTTGCTGAATTTCAGGTTCACGTCGGCCATCTGGAAAACCGGATTTTCATAAACCTTCGCCATAAATATCGGCAACACCTCTTGTAATTTCTCAATGTTGGTAGCCTGCAATACATATTGAACCGGCATACCACCGCGTCGTCCACCGAAAGAGGACGATTGCTGTACGAACGAACGCGCCTTGGTCTTTTTCTGTACAGCCTGCGAAATCTTTTCGGCTACTTCCATCTGTGTGTAGTCACGCTCTTTCATGTCTTTCAATGTGATACGCACGTTACCGCTACCACTTGACACGCGTGCCGTTACCGATTCTGCATCCGGCAGAATGGAATCTACCAACTGGTTGATGTCTTCCGTATAATCCCGTATGTATTCGTAAGTCACACCCTCCGCACCACGCACGTTGATACTGATTTGCGAGCGATCTTCCAATGGTGCCATTTCGGCAGGGATGGCATTCCACAGATATACGATAATGATTAATGTTCCTAATACAAGTGGCATGGCCAGCCAGCGTTTACGGAGAAAAATTTCCAATGACCGGCTGTAGATGCGGTTCATTCCTTCAAAGAATGGTTCGGTTTTTATATAGAACCAGTTTTTCTTTTCTTGTTTCACTAACAACTTGGTGGCAAGCATCGGAGTGAAGGTCAATGCGGCAAAGGAGGAAATGATCACTGAACCGGATACCACGATGCTGAATTCGCGGAAAAGCCGTCCCGTCATTCCGTCCATAAATACGATAGGGAAGAATACGGCTACCAGCGTGATGGTGGTAGAGATTACAGCAAAGAAAATTTCCTTGGCGCCCTCGATGCCGGCCTCTTTCGGCGGCATTCCGCGTTCAATGCGGACATAGATGTTTTCCGTCATTACAATGGCGTCATCCACCACCAGGCCTACTGCCAGCACTACCGCCAGCATGGAAAGCACATTGATAGAGAATCCTGCCAGATACATCACAAAGAATGCTCCGATAAGCGAAACGGGGATCACGATACAGGGCACCAGCGTTACACGCCAGTCGCGCAGGAAGAGGAAGATGATGATGATGACGAGAATGAATGCCACGTATACCGTTTCCTTTACCTCATTGATAGAGGCGCGGATAAACTTGGTATTGTCGAAACCATAAGAGTATCGCACATCATCCGGAAGGTCTTTCTTCATCTGTTCCATGCGTTCGTAAACGGCATCGGCAATCTTGATGTGGTTGGCGCCCGGTTGAGGTACCACAACAATACCTACCATTGGTACGCCATTCATTTTCATGTAGCTCTTGATGTCCGCAGGACCCAGTTCCGCCCGTCCGATATCACTGAAACGGACAATGCGGTTGTTGTCTTCCCGCAGGATAAGATTATTGAATTCTTCTGCCGTGTGCATCAATCCCAGTGTACGGATGGTAAGTTCCACCGTATTACCTTCGATACTTCCGGACGGGAGTTCCACATTTTCTTTATCTACCGCATTCTTTACGTCTATGGGGGTAATGCCGTAACCCGACATCTTGATAGGATCGAGCCAAAGGCGCATGGAATAACGCTTTTCCCCCCAGATACTGACACCACTTACATCTGCAATAGTCTGCAATTGCTCTTTGACGGTGAGGTCTGCAATCTCGCTCAATTCCAGCAAGGAACGTTTGTCACTTTGCAATGCTACCATCAGTATAGGCATGGCGTCCGCATCTGCTTTTGATACGGTAGGAGGGTCACAGTCGCGAGGCAAATAACGTTGGGCGCGTGAAACTTTATCACGCACGTCGTTTGCAGCCGTTTCCAGGTCTACGGAGAGTTCAAATTCTACCGTAATACGGGATGAACCTTGCTGGCTGACGCTGGACAAGGAACGGATTCCCGGAATACCATTGATGTTTTGCTCCAATGGCTCGGTAATCTGGTTTTCGATAACATCGGCATTTGCACCCGGGTAGGAGCAGGATACCGAAATGATGGGATTGTCCACTGACGGATATTCGCGGACGCCGAGATAGCTGTACCCGATCAGTCCAAAAAGCAGGATGATAAGGGTAAGCACTGTGGAGAGTACCGGGCGCCGTATGCTGAGTTCGGATATGTTCATAAGGCGTCTGGTTTAATAGATGTTATCCAATGTTACGGGTAGTCCTGTGCGGAGCTGCAATGTTCCGGAAATTATAATTGTATCTCCGGTCTGCAAACCCTGCAATACTTGGGTTTCAGCTTCTGTACGTATGCCAGTTTGTATTTCTACAGGCTGGGCTTTTCCCGATTTATAAAGGAAAATCTTGTCCTTACCCATTTCCGGAACGATAGCTTCGGATGGAACGGCAAGGGCATCATGGATTTCATTTTTACTTAAACGGATATCCGCATAGCGTCCGGGCATTACATTACCGCTGGCATTGGGGTAGAGGGCACGCAATGTCAATGTATGGGTGTTTTGATCCATTCTCGATTCACGTGCGTACACTTTGGCATGGAAGGTTTCAAGTTTACCCTCAAGTCCGAAGTTTACTCCTGCACCGATTTTAACGTCATTGGCATAACGTTCGGGAACGGAAAATTCTACTTTCAGCGGAGATATTTTTGTGAGTTTGGCAACGATAGTAGTGGGGGAAGCATAGGTTCCGACACTGACCTGACGCAGACCGATTACACCGTCGAACGGGGCACGAAGCTCGGTTTGTGCAATGTTAGCTTCTATCAGGTCTATGTCTGCATTCAGGGTTGCCAGTTCAGTTTTTACCTGCTCGTAGGCTTCCTTACTGACTGCATCCCGCTCCAATAATGCATTCTGGCGAAATACGCGGTCTTCTGCCAGTTTCAGTTGGGCAACAAGACGCTGCAACTGTGCCTGTAAAGGCCGGTCGTTCACTTTAGCCAGCAGTTGTCCTTTTTTAACCTGGCTGCCTTCCTCAAAATTGATTTCTATGATTTTACCTGAGGTTTCGAAAGAAAGATCCACTTCTTCGTCAGGTAACAGGCTACCGCTGATTTTGATTTCATCTTTGAGCAGCTGTGGCTTTATGATCTTTGCGTTTACATTTAATGCTTTTTTGCCATTGCGGTTACTGCTCATAACTTTGTCGGCAGCTGCCAATTCTTTATTCTCTTTAGGAAGCTGGGAATAAATACCCCAACCTATCAGTCCGGCACCAATGAAAATGATAATGCCCCATTTAACTTTTTTATTCATGTATCAGTATTAGTATTATATCAGATATTAAGTTAGATTATGTAGCACTAATTGGACATATTAGGAACAGAAAGGTTTAATGCGAGAAGCGTTAAAAAAGGTGATAAAGTGATATGAAAAAGGGTGATAAGGTGATAAAGTGATAAAATGCTAAAGTGATAAGCAAATGCTTTATCACCCTACCACTCTTTTTTTAATACGCCGCTCTGTATTTACCTTCCTCTTTGTCTTCCAACATGTTAAGGTATGAGGCATAACGTGATTCGCTGATGTAGTGCTCCTCCACGGCTTTTCGTACAGCACACCCCGGTTCGTGGCGGTGCGTACAGTTACCGTAACGGCAATCGGCGGAGAGCTTAAATATCTCCGGAAAGTAGTGTCCTATTTCCTCCTCTTCCATATCGAATGTTCCGAAACCTTTGATGCCTGGTGTGTCAATGATATATCCGTCTCCCGGAACGGGAAACATCTCAGAGAACGTAGTGGTGTGCATTCCTTTGTTGTGGTAGGTGGAAATCTCACCCGTTTTTACGTCCTGTTCAGGCAATATTGCGTTGATGAGCGTTGATTTTCCTACACCGGAATGACCGGAGAAAAGTGTTACCCGCCCTTTAAGTTCTTCCTGAATGAGTTCAATGCCTTCACCGGTTTTGGCGGAGACTTTGAAGCAGGGATAACCGATAGTGGTATAGAGATTGATGAGGCTGTTCATATAATGAAGTTCCTCTTCATTGTATACGTCTATTTTATTGAAGATGATCTTTACCGGAACACGGTATGCTTCGGCAGAAGCCAGAAAACGGTCGATAAAGGTGGTGGATGTTTCCGGATAGTTGACCGTTACGATAAGCATGCTTTGGTCAAGGTTTGCAGCGAGAATATGCGATTGCTTGGAGAGATTGGAAGCACGACGGATAATGTAATTTTTCCGGTCTTCTATTTCACTGATGAAAGCAGTTCCTTCCGGATTCAGAATGATTTGGACATAGTCTCCCACAGCTACCGGGTTGGTACTGCGAATGCCTTTTAACCGGAAGTTACCCTTGATTTTGCATTCTACACATTTACCTTCGTCGGTTTTTACCAAATACCAACTACCTGTATTTTTTATTACCAGTCCCCTCACTACTAATTAGATGAGTAATGAAGAATGAAGAATATCTCCATTCTTCATTAAATTATTATACGGTCATGATTTCTTTGTCCTTTGCAGCCAGCATATCATCAATTTGCTTGATGTATTTATCGTGAATCTTCTGCAATTTCTCCTCGCCTCCTTTTTGTGCATCTTCTGCCAAGCCGTCTTTAACAGACTTCTTTAGGCCATCGATTGCATCACGGCGGGCATTGCGTACGCTCACTTTGGCAGTTTCGCCTTCACCTTTACACTGTTTGGCAAGTTGTCTACGGCGTTCTTCAGTCAGCGGTGGGATACCGATACGGATGATTTCACCGTTATTTTCCGGCATGATGCCAAGGCTGGAGTCGATGATGGCTTTCTCAATCACCTTGAACATGCTTTTGTCCCAGGGCTTGATGACTATACTACGGGCATCCGGAGTATTTACGGCAGCTACGTTATTGATGGGAACCATGCTTCCATAAGAATCCACACGGATACCGTCCAGCAAACGAACGTCTGCTTTTCCGGCGCGGATGTGAGCCAATGCTTCTTCCAGATACATGACGGCCATATCCATTTTTTCTTGCGCTTCATCTAAGATTTCTTTTACTTCTCTCATATTCTTTGGTTTTGGAGTTTTACTTCTCTAATTTTGATTGAACAAAAGTAGATTATTTTTTGATAATCTGCAAGCTCTCAAGGCAGAAAGCAGGATAAGAAAACTTATTTCTTATCCTATCGGAAGCTCTATCACCATCCGTGTCCCTTCCGTATAGGTAGAATCGATATATATTTTCCCTCCCAAGTGCTTTGTTATTTCATGACAAACATAAAGTCCAAGCCCGGTGCCAGGTATAAAATCGTCTATCTTTGTGAATGCTTCAAATACCCATTCCCTTTTTTCCGGTGGAATGCCGGGACCGGTATCTGTGACGGATATAATCAGCTTGCTTCGGGTGTCGTTTTCGTGGCAGTTAAGGATGATACTGCCTTGTGGGGTAAATTTGTTGGCATTGGCCAGCAAATTACAAATAGCTTTGGCAAGGTATTGGCGGTTTGTCTGATAAGTCTGTGAAATACATTGATTCTCAATTCGGTACTCAGTGTTCGGTTTGCGGAATTTCCGTGTTTCTATTATCATGCATTCTTCGCACAACTGCCCAATGTAAACCGTACCTACTGGGAGCATATCATTGGTGCAGCCCAGTTGTGATATTTCCATCATATCGTCCATCAGGTTGGTTAATTGTGTTATGCCTTGTTCAATGCTTTCCTTCATTTCAGTTTTCATATCCTCTTCAACTTCTTCACTCAGAATGATACTGCTGAACCCTTGAATAGCGTTGAGAGGGGTACGTATCTCATGCGACATGGAGTTCATGAAGATTGTTTTCATCTTCTCACTCTCTTTGGCTTTCCGGCTCTCTGTCTCCAGATTCAGTTTTAGATGACGGGTGATGCGCAAAATGCGATAGACGTGTATGAGCCATCCGGCAAGAACTACCAGCAAGAGACTTATCAATGCGATGTATATGCCCTGTTGGCGGGATATCAGGTTAGCTTTGTCCAGTTCCAAACGGCTGACGTCGTATTGGGTCTGTAGCTCTGTCAGTTCTTCGGATATGTTTTGTGACTCGATGGAATCTTTAATGGTGATGTAATCCGTAATTGCCTGGTAGGCTTCCTGCCAACGACTGGATAGGGCAAGATATTTGCTCCTTTCTTCGTAATAATATGAATTGTCCATCCCATATTGGGGAGCGGTTCTGATGACAGAATCACAGCACTCAATGGCTTTGGGATAGTCTTTTATATAGCTATAATAATTTCGCGCTACATCGTAATAATAAAAGTCCAATGGAGGCACCACGTCCTGTGGATAAAGTTTTACCATACGCTGGAACTCTCCAAAGTAGTAATCCATCTGGTTGCGCCCTATTTCATCACCATGATTCAGCATGCGGGCAATGGCTGCAATCTCTATCTGGTGTGAGAGGAATATGCGTTTTTTTACTTTGGGCAGTTGGCGGTATTCTTTGTAAAGCTCCATCAGTTCCTGGGTATACTTCAAATCCGAGCTGCCTAATCCCAACAAAAATTGGGTTCTGAACAGGTAGTCTTCTTCAAGTGGTATGGTGCGTGCTATTTTCAATCCCTCTTGCAGATAGCTATCCCAAGGCCTTAGCTGGTCATTGCTGCCTTCCAGCATTAGTGAGATGACTCCAAGCGCATACAGTCTCCTCATGTAAGGATAAGGGTTTGATGCTTGAAATACTACTTGACTATCTGCTACTAATCTCTGTGCCAGTTCTTTCCGCTGTGTAAAACTGCGTATGTCATGCATCATGCCCAGATATTGCAAAACTACTTCTTTGGGCTTTCCCCGCAGATGGATGCGGGCTTTTTCAATCCACAAATCGGCAGAATCCAATTGACAGAGATTGAGGTGACGCAGTGCCAGCGAACGAACGGAGGTGAACATAGCGTCTTGATTGTTGCTCGCTACAGCTTGTTCCCATAACTTTTCCGTATAGGTATAGTCGTCCTGTATCAGCCCTATGTCGCTAAGGTGAGTCAGCAACTCCAGTCGCCTTGAAGAAACTGACGCTGAATCCAACAGGTGAATCAAACTGTCTTTAGAGGCGGTCAGATTCTCAGAGGCATACCCCAACGTCAGGGTGCAATGGAAAAGTAGGTAGCAGATGACGTAGGGTTTAAGCCGGTTAGCCGCTTTTCCCATTTATTTATGTTTGTTTGGTGTACTTATTTAATTGTGTACTAATGTTCCGATTTCTTCTCCTTGCATTACTTTTTTCAAATTGCCCACTGTATCCATGTCGAACACGATGATTGGCAAATTGTTTTCTTTGCACATGCAGGTTGCAGTGAGGTCCATTACCTTCAGTCCACGTTTCAGAACTTCGTCATAAGTGATATCGTCGAATTTTGTAGCAGTCGGATCTTTTTCCGGGTCTGCGGTATAGATACCATCCACACGTGTACCTTTTAGCATGACATCGGCTTCAATCTCGATACCGCGTAGAGAAGAGCCCGTGTCTGTAGTGAAGAACGGATTTCCCGTTCCGGCAGACATAATAACGACTTCGCCTGCTTCCATGCTTTCGATGGCTTTCCACTTATTATAAAATTCTCCGATAGGTTCCATGCGTACGGCTGTAAGTACACGTGCCTTTACGCCGGTGGCTACCAGGGCAGAGCTTAGTGCCAAACTGTTGATTACAGTTGCGAGCATACCCATTTGGTCGCCTTTTACGCGGTCGAAACCTTTGTTTGCACCACTCAATCCACGGAAAATATTTCCACCGCCGATGACGATACCTATCTGAACGCCCAGTTCATGGATTTCCTTGATCTGTGCTGCATATTCGGCAAGGCGCTTCTCGTCAATGCCATATTGTTTTTCGCCCATCAGGCTTTCGCCGCTGAGCTTTAACAGGATTCTTTTATACTTTGCCATATGATATTACATTTAGTTTCTGCAAATATACGCTTTCTGTCTGTAAAGATTAACTTTGGTACAGAATTTTTCTACTTAAAACTGCCTGCATGATGCCACGGAGAGATAAATAGACGATGAAAGCGAGCCAGAGGGCATGATTTCCCATCCATTCGTGTAAAGAGTAATAAACAAGGAAGAAACTGCCGGAAGCTACCAGCATGGAGTAAAACATTTGTCGGGTGGCAGTGGCTCCTATAAAAATGCCATCCCACAGGAAAGCGGCAAAACCTGTAAGTGGGATTGCCAATACCCAATAAAAGTAATTTCCGGCTTCCCGAATGACGGAGGTTTCATTAGTCAGCAGTCCCAGGAATGACTTGCCTCCAAAGAAATAAAGCAAGGTGAAACCTGTGGAAAGACCGACACCCCAAATGAAGAGCTGGCGAACCGTGCGATATAATGCCGGTTGATTATTGGCACCAACATATTTACCCACTAACGCTTCTCCTGAATAAGCAAAACCATCCATGATATAAGAAAATAGAGTGAATAATTGCATTAGCAAAGTATTGACGGCCAATACTATTTCTCCTTGTGCCGCTCCGGCAGAAGTGAAAAATAGAGTGACAATGACCAGACAGAGGGTTCGTAGAAAGATATCCCGGTTTACCTGGAAAAAACGCAGCATGGCTTCCTTTTTCAGCACTTCATGCCAAGCAACGTGCTTTTTAAGTCCTCCATAATATCGCCTCCATAATAATAATGCCATCAGGAAACCGGCATATTGAGCCGTAAGTGTTCCCCAAGCTACCCCGGCAACTTTCATGTGGAACAGATAAACGAAACAAAGGCTTGCGGCAATATTCACAATATTTTGTGTGATGGCGATGTACATCGGGAAACGTGAATTCTGCATACCGATGAACCAACCTGCGAATCCATAGAGTCCGAGCATAGCAGGCGCTCCCCAGATACAGATCCGGAAATAGAGTGTAGCCAATCGCTCTACTTCCTCTGTAGTTTGTATAAAAGTGAATGCCAGCTTCCGGATGGGATATTGCAATGCCATTAAGACAATGGCGATAAGCAATCCTACTCCGACCGACCGTAATAAAAGTCGTGCAACTTCATCCAGATCATGTTTGCCGTATGCCTGTGAGGTCATTCCACTGGTCCCCATTCTCAAAAATCCGAAGATCCAGTAGATAATATTGAATAACATTCCGCCCACGGCAATGGCTCCGATATATGCAGCGGCTCCCAGATGCCCTACGATTGTTACATCAATCAGTCCCAGCAGGGGAACTGTTATGTTTGATATAATCGAGGGTACAGCTATCTGAAGTATTCTTTTATTGATAATATTCGGAGTTTGAGCAATCATTTTAAAACTCTGGTTTGTTCTATTTACCGACAAAGGTACTCTTTTTGTCGCAAACGGTAAAAAAGCACCCGATAATAACAATTTTTATAGTACATAATGTTTGAAAAATGAATATATTTGCGGTAACAAAAACTGGGTAATATTTAATAAGAGATGAGAACCTTAACTTTGCTATTTTCATTAATGGTTACTTTCCCCTTTGTGCTCTCTGCGCAAACGGCGGGAGAACTGCTACAGAAGGTGTCTGCCGCCTTGTCTGAGGGGCAGGATGATTATGTTGTGAGTCTGTTTCGTCAGGCGATAGCTGCCGGAGCAGATCAGACTGAAATGTATTATTGGACTCAAATAGAAAAAAACAGTGCCGTGGCTCCCCGTCTGGTCAATGAGTTGGCAACCTATTACAAGCGTAAGCGGAATTATGACAAAGCTTATCTTTTTTACAGAGAATTCTTGCAGTATCATTCCGAAGATGTTCCTGCACTTGTGTCGTGTGCCGAAATGGAGATGATGAGAGGTAAGGAAAAAGATGCCGTCAAAACTTATGAAAAGGTTTTGATGCTGGATGCCAATAATCTGCAAGCCAATATTTTCCTGGGGAGTTATTACTACCTGCAAGCAGAACGGGAAAAGAAGAAGCTGGAGGATGATTATAAGAAAATAACTTCTCCTACACGGATGCAATACGCCCGCTATCGTAACGGACTTTCTGATGTCTACTCCAATGGTTACTCCAAAGCAAAGGACTATTTGCAGCGTGTGTTGCAACTGTTTCCTTCCACAGAGGCGGGAAATACCTTGGAAAAGATCAGGAAATTGGAAGCGGAAATTAAGTAAGCTGTAATAATTTTTCTGCGTTTTCTACTGCTCTTTTGCAATAATAGCCCGATGCAATCTTTTGGTTGATCTCCTTTATATTTCTGACCATTTCGTCATAGGATTCTGCGGAAATGGATGATAATATGGAGTCTAACTCTTCCAGTGAATCAATACACACGCCTATTTTGTTCTCTGCAACAAATGAGGCCAATGCTGCTTCTTTCCATATAATTATGGGAAGATTGCAGCGTATGTATAAGGATACCTTGTGCGGATTGTTTATCCTCAGGTATATCCCGAAATCTCCCGAGCAAGTATGGATAGAGTCTCCTTCCCATATTAAGCCAAAGTGGGCGCTGACCTGTTCTATTAACTGATCAGAAGGCACAAAACCTTTAAATTTGAACAACGTCTTGTCTTCTATTTTGTCTTCTTCGAATCCTCCGCCGTAAAGTTCAAATTGCCATTTTGACATCACATCATTCAAAGAGTACAGGTATCTGTTTTTCTTGTAAGTCAGTGCTCCTGCATAGATCACCTTAATTGGTTTCTGGTTAGGTTCCTGGGTATTGTTGTTTACGGAAGGAGATAGATAATCGAAAATCTCCAGGCATACCATAGGTTTGCTGTATCCTTGCTCTTTCAGCCATATCTCCATCTTATCGTTGTGTACGATCAGTACATCCGAATGGTTGAGGCGTTTGATTTCCTGCTCTGCTGTCAACTTCTTTCTTCTGAAAGTTCCCAAGTCATGGATAATCGTGATAACCTTTCCCCGTTTCAAGTGTATGATATTACATACGAAAGAGTAATACTTCTTGAAAGGATACTGGACGACTACCACGTCATTGGCAGAAACTGTAAACAAAACTTTTAGTACTCCGGCAAGGGTTATTAAAAAGCCTGCTATCTTGTTGGAATAAGTGGTTTGCGGTAGTCCGGCATTTTTATATCCCAGTTTAGAGAGAATTTCTTCTATATCTGTTTTTGCCTTATTACCTGCATTGTTCAGGCCATTATAGTTTTTGGATAGATAATATCGGGTCATTATTTTGTTCTTTTAGATTGATAACTCCTTTTTAGTGAGCAATATGGCGGATGCAATAGTATCATCCATATCGAAATATGCATATTGTCCCAAACGTCCTCCGAAAATGACACGGGAATCTTTTTCTGCCAATGCCTTATACTTATTGAAGCATTTTAAATTCTTTTCATCATTGATGGGATAGTAAGGTTCGTCGGAAGGTGTGTATTCCTGAGGATACTCCTTGGTTATGATAGTTGAAGGCTGTTTTCCGAATTCAAAATGTTTATGTTCGATGATTCGTGTAAACGGGTATTTTGCTTCATTGTAGTTGATTACGGCATTACCTTGATAATTGTCAGTATCCAGATGGATATGTTCAAACTTCAGGCTTCTGTAATCCAGTCTGCCAAATTTATATTCAAAATACTCGTCAATGCAACCTGTGAAAAGTATCTTTTCGGCTATACTCTGAAAATAGGGTATGTTGTCAAAATAGTTCGTATCGGTTTGAACATCGATATCCTTTAACAGATTATTGGTGAGTGCAGTGTATCCATCTTTAGGGATGCCTTGATAGGGATCGTTGAAGTAGTTATTGTTATAAGTAAGGCGGAAGGGTATTCTTTTGATGATGGAAGCCGGCAGTTGGTTGGCGGGGCGTCCCCATTGCTTTTCCGTATATTCCTTAATAAAAGTGTAATATATGTCGTCTCCGCAAAGTTTCAGTGCTTGCTCTTCCAGATTATCAGGCTGGGATATGTCTTTATATTTAGAGCATTGTTCCTGAATTTTATGTTTTGCTTCTTCCGGAGTATTTACGTTCCATAACTTATTGAATGTATTCATATTAAAAGGAAGATTGTAAAGCCTTCCTTCGCTGTATGCCAGAGGGGAGTTAACGTAATTGTTGAATTTTGCGAATCTGTTTATGTAATGCCAGACTTCTTCATTGTCCGTATGGAATATATGTGCTCCATACCAATGTATTTTTATATCATTTTCTTCTTTAGTGTAAATATTTCCTCCAGTGTGGTTACGCTTGTCAATGACCAGGCATTTCTTTCCGTTTTCATTCATAATCTGAGCAAAAACAGAACCGAATAAACCGGAACCCACAACGAGATAGTCATATATATACTTTTTCATTTATTTAATGCTTCTGGTTTGCAAAGTAACAGAAAAATAAAATCTTATCAAAGCATTTGAATATGTAAAAGTATGTGGTGCAATGCAATTATAGCGTTATCCGCCTGGCAAACGAGTTGGCTACGTATTATAAATGTCTTGATATGAGTGAAATATGATATCAAACAGGTGGGAAATATGCTACGTTACACTGTGTTTTAGCCTTATTGTTCTTTCTCAAAGCAATGTATGTTTATTGCTAAAAGTATGTAGGTTGTCTTGCAAAACAGTGCCTTATTCCGTTCGACCACATTAGTGGAGCACGTGCTCCATTATTGTGAAGCAACAGGACCACGATTGTGAAGCACGTGATTGATAATTGTGGGTAATGCTAAACTATTGGCTTATAATGTAATAACATAGGTGGCTAACCGGAAAAACATAGGCAGTCAACGTAAACAAACACTGTTCTGAGCATCACTGTAAGGCGGGGATTCTCCCACCGGGATGGCGCAAACTACTGCTACTTGGCACATTCGACGTCTTTGTGATGAAGAAAAAAACGAAAAATGAGGGGTGTTGAAACAGTCGATTTATCTGCTAAAAGAAGTGTAATAAGCCTATTATTAGCGGTATAACTCTGTTCTACGTTGGTGTAGGCAATTTTACCTACACCTTTTTAAAATTTGCCTACACCATCGCTCATTGCCGATGAATAGGGAGATACAGAGCATGGGTGTAAGCGTGTAGGTAAAAGTGTGCATAAACTCTGGGTAGAGCTGAATTCAACTTTTAAATGCGACATCTGTTTTTTGAGTTTGTCAAAGAATGTATTGTACTTCCTTAAACAGATATCCGCGTACCTTTCCTGCCTGATCTTTAAGAATAAATCGCCCGTCCGGTTCTACGCATAACAGGCGTGCAAGGAATTCACCGTCTGCATCGGCATAGCGGTGGAAACCTTCCCGACGGAAAAGAGAGCGGGCATATCGTTCGGCAATACAGTTGGCGGCATCGCCCGAAGAGTCTGTTTGCAGAAGGATATAGTATTCTTTGAGTCGCCTCATGATGTTGGCGAGTATCAGATAGCGTTCATGTTCTTGTCCTGTGATCTGCTTTAGAGATACCGGGTTGGGGGCATTGCTCCGAAAAGTTTCCTGGTTTATGTTGACACCAATGCCGGAAATGCTGCGTCCGATGTGATGTCCGGAGAGGTCGTTTTCTATCAGTATGCCGCAAATCTTCTTTTCGTTCCAGTAGATGTCATTCGGCCATTTGATGGAAATGCCTTTTGTCCATTCGTCCAACTCTTCTTTAATGGAAAGGGAGACGATTTGAGAAAGGATGAACTGGCGACGGGCTTCAACGAAAGTGGGGTAAAGCACGAAGCTGAATGTGATGTTCCGGCAATCTTCGGACTCCCAACTGTTGCCACGCTGCCCTTTACCGGCAGTCTGGCGCTCGGCTATGACCGTTGTGAACTCTCGGACAACGGATTGCTGCTCACCGCAAAGTTGAGTTAAATAGTTATTCGTAGAGTCTGTTTCCGGCAATATGATCAGTGGGACAGGAAACTCTGCGGGAGTAATCATCAAATTCGGTTCTTTCTTCATATCAGGGCAGGGCATCATATTCGGTACGCATTTTCTTGGTGAACTTCTTTAGTACTTCCTCATAAGCATGGTCGATGAGGCTCTTTATCAGTTTATCGTCCGCATCTCCGTCAAGGAAGATCTGGTTCCAGTATTTCTTGTTAAAGTGGTAGGCGCCCTCAATAGCTGAGTAATGCTCACGCAATTCTATTGCATACTCCGGATCGCACTTCATACAGATTTTGTTAGAGCCTTCCAAGTCAATCAGTACAAACATTTTATCCATTACTTTCATCACAAGTGAATATTCGTCGAACGGAAGACATTCCGTTACGGCTTTCTTGGCGAGACAGTATTCGCGGGCGGTTTCTATATCCATACTTTCTGTTTTTAATTTCTATTAGTTTGCGGGTGTCCGGTTACGAAATTTGCTTGAATTTCACCAAATCCCATCCGCGGAACACCAGGGCGATTGCGATGATTTCCGTAGTACCTTTCTTTTCCTGTACTTTCGGACAGGCTACATATTGCGCCAACTGCATTCCTGCATCTTCCAGCAACTTCTCCACTTCTGCATCTTTGGCGTCGCGGGGGCAATACTTCACTTCAATGGCATAGCTGTACGGCATATCGGGCAGTTGCGGAAGGTTGGGTATCAGGTAGAAGTCGGAGAAGCCTTTGTTCATTTCGTATTCGGGCATTGTTATGTAGTAACTGTTCATGCCCATATAGCTGAGGAGAAAGCCCTTGACGTGCGCTTCATCTTCCATGAATTCGCGGATGGAGCTTTGTTCCTTTAGCCGGGTGGCGATATATTGGAAGTAGCTTTCCCATTCACGGGAATAAGCCATGCCGTACATCAGTTGGTTCAGTTCGTCAACATCCAGGTCCATGTGTCCGGCGGTGCGGTATGCGTCTGCCAGATAGCCGTATAGTTGTTCGCGCACCACTTGGTTGGGGATTGTCAGTTGCAGCATCGGTCCGCGTGTACCCGCTATTGTCAGCATTCCGTAATAGAAGAGCAGACTCTTGAAATTATCCGTTTGCGCTATCTCCACGGCGGGGAAGGACTCTTTTATCCTGCCAACCGTTTCACCCTGTGTGATGATTTCTTGAATGATACTGGCATTTTTGCCGAAGTTTTTGTCTATAAGGATGAGGTGGCGCAGCTTGTTATAGTCAGTGCGGCAGTTGGTGTCGAGCATGTTTTCGGGTGGCAGTTGCGTGCTTAAATAACTGTTCACGAAGTAGAGAACCATATCTGAATTATACATCGGCAGTTCCTTTAGTGAACGACCTGAGAAACAGTAATTATCATACCATGGTTTCATCATGCTGATCAACTCATCGACGGGATGAATGATTTTTCCTTGCTGCCGGTAGTATTCCAGCAATTCCCGTACTTCGGCTTCGGTGAACCCGATCATGTTGTTGAATACCGGGTTGGTGCTTTGATTACTGGCGATATTGAAGCCACTTGTGAGATCGTCCATCGTTACAGGGCTGACACCGGTGATGTACATACGTTCCACAACCCTGTCAGTATAGTCTTTGACGGTTTTGAGAAAGTTCCGCAGAAAACCGTCGCCATGGGTGAGGGCGCGATAACGGGTATTACTGTAGTTGACCAGTACGTTGTTGGCAAAATTGTCGTATTCGTCGAGGATGAGGTACATCTTCAGGCCTTGTCTCCGCAATGACAGGCATATTGCGGTCAGCTTCTCAGAAGCCACTTCCTTTTGTTGTACCATTTCAAGGGTGTCCGGTGGCAGTAAATCTGCATATTTCAGACAAAAGTCCGTAAATATCATGTCGCAGTTACTGTTGAATGAGGCTTCCATTTTTTCCGGGTCGGAGACGATACTGGAGAAGCTCATCTTCAGCACAAGATACTTGTTGCGGTCTGGGGTAGGATGTTTTCCCACGTATAAGTTGCCAAACAGTTCATCGAACTGTTTTTCTGCCTTACAATCATAATAGCATTCCAGCATATTGAGGAAAAGACTCTTTCCGAAACGGCGGGGGCGGACGAAAAAGAAGAAACGGGCAGTCTGTTCTATCTGTTTGATATATTCCGTCTTATCGACATAATAATAGTTATTACGGATAATTGCTGGAAAGTCTGTCATCCCGTAAGGGATCAGCTTGGTGGAATTTGCCTGATTCATGATAGAGTTTTTTTAGAATATTTCTGAACGAAGATAGAGAGTTTTCCCGAAACGGACAAGAAGAATTACGAAAATGCTGTGTAAAAGCACTTTTCATGTTTGATTCAGAACATTGGCGGATAAAATGCATCTTTGATATGCTCTATTTTAAATGCATTAGCTTCACCGACAACGGTAATGATATCAAAGCGGACAGGGGCATCAATACTGAAATGTTTGATGTAAGCATCAGCGGCTACTACAATATGGCGTACTTTCTGCCAGTTAACGGCATCTTGCGGTTCGATGTATTCTGTATTGCTGCGGGTTTTTACCTCCACCACGATTAATTGTCCATCCTTGACTGCCACAATGTCCAGCTCAAGACGATTTTTCCGCCAATTACGGTGACAGATAGTGTATCCGTTACATTCCAGATACGCCACTGCGGTGTCTTCTCCGGCCTTTCCGAGAGCATTGTGTGCTGCCATACCTGTATTCGTCTTTATTTTTAGCTGTTTCTATGCAAAAATACGTTTTTTCTGCTTTGTATTTACAGAAGTAAAACTAATTTTGCAGGAAATATGAGAAAGAGAGATAAAACGTGTGTGAAAGCAACACCTGAAGAGCCCAAACGCGAACAGCGCATTGTTTGCCTGATGAGCGAGGAAGAGCTACGGATTGTAGACCGTTATCTGGAAAAATACAAGATAACGAATAAATCGCGGTGGCTGCGGGAGACTATTCTCATGTTTATCCATAAGAATATGGAAGAAGATTATCCGACCCTTTTCGGTGAGCATGATATGAGACGATAAAGAGAATTCTTTAATCCTAATTAAATTGAAGCGGATGGACGATAACTATTATATGAAACAGGCGTTGATTGAAGCACGTAAGGCTTCCGAAAGAGGAGAAGTGCCCGTTGGCGCAGTCGTTGTATGCAAAGACCGTATTATAGCTCGCGCCCATAACTTAACGGAAACTTTGACTGATGTGACTGCTCACGCTGAAATGCAGGCTATTACTGCCGCAGCCTCTACTCTTGGCGGAAAATATCTGAATGAATGCACTCTCTATGTTACAGTAGAGCCTTGTGTTATGTGTGCGGGGGCGATTGCCTGGGCTCAGATGGGAAGGCTTGTGTTTGGTGCCGGAGATGAGAAACGTGGATATCAGCGTTATGCATCTCAGGCTTTGCACCCGAAAACGGCAGTTTCACAGGGCATTCTTGCTGAAGAGTGTGCAGTGCTTATGAAGGATTTTTTTGCGGCAAAACGTCGCTGAATTCTAATATAGTTCCTCTTTTTGATCTGTATTTCGTATTTTATCCGTATATTTGACTACTTAACGGATCCTTAAAATGCATTATGTAATGGAATATCATTGTATATCTTTTATTCACAACGATACAGAGTATTCATTTATCAAAGCTATGAATGACAGATTAGTGGGATATGCCTTAATGTCTGCTTGTCGACTGGAAGTTCAAATTTATATGAAGGAGCATAATCTGAGAGGCAAATACATTCTTACCGGCATGGCAAAAATCTGATTATTCTTTAATTTCTTCAAAATCCACGTATTCTCCTTCATCTTTAGAGAAAAGTTTCTTGTGTTTTCTATGGAGATCATTTCCAGAGGAAGTTGTTTCTCCGTTGGATTGCGAAGAATTATTCTGCTGTTGATCACCCGAGAAAGAATAACCTCCACCGGATTGATAACTTCCTCCGCCATTCTGGTAAGTACCTGAAGAACTACGGCGTTTCCCCAGTCCGAAAACAGTTCGGAGAACGGTGCCGATGATGCTGAGTCCGATGACCAGAATAACAACTATAATGATAAATAAAAATCCTAAGATGTGAAACATGGGCTAATCGTTTTTATATATTGTTCGTCTTACGAACGATAGTACAACAACCGTGCCAGAAGATTTGTTTAGAGCTTCTTTCTCACAAACCAGCACAGAATGATGTACCAGCCAATGACAGCTGCAAGTCCTACAAAGATGAGCAAAGGAATGCTGACTATCAAAAACAAATAACGGATTTTATTTTCTTCCCAAGAGAAATTCTTCAGTTTGAAGGCAAACATTGGGAATTCAGATACCAATAACAGAGAGAATAATACGATGCAAATCAACAAACCATACAGGACTACTCCACCTTGTATCAGCCAATCATGGTATTGTGCCGCAGCTGCTGCCCAAAATAAGGTATTGGCAGGAGTATTCAGGCCGATGAATGAGCTGGTCTGGCGTTCGTCAATATTAAATTTAGCCAAACGCAATGCTGAAAATACAGCGATGAGGAAAGCAAAATAGGGAACATATTCCTGAAAACTGCTCATCCAGTCGGGATAAGTAGTTTCGCGCAATAAAGAGAATACAATCACTGAGGGTACTACTCCGAAGCTGACGTCATCTGCCAGAGAGTCCAATTCTTTTCCAATAGGAGAGGGGGCATTCAGCAACCGCGCTGACATTCCGTCAAGGAAATCAAAGACAGCACTGATAATAATGAAAGTGAGAGCCCATTCATACTTGAACTCAAAAGCCATAACACATGCAATACAGCCCGAGAACAGATTCAGACATGTCAATGTATTGGGGATATGGCGGGTAATACAGTTAGGCATTGTTTAGTTATTTTAGTTTGGCTATCACAGTCTGGTTTCCTGTAGTGGTTTGTCCCATCTTTACGAATACTTCTGTACCCAACGGGAGATATACGTCTACACGGGAGCCGAACTTGATAAAGCCCATGTGTTCATCGATATAACAGTCTTCGCCGGGTTCGGCATAGGTGACGATGCGTCGTGCCATCGCTCCGGCAATCTGACGTGCCATTACTTCTACACCTTCGGGAGTTTCAATTACCACTGTAGAACGTTCGTTGTCCGTACTGGCTTTCGGTAACCAGGCTTTCATGAACTTTCCGTTGTGATGGGCTACTTTCTTCACGGTTCCGTCTACCGGATACCAGTTAGCGTGTACATTGATAACACTCATAAAGATGGAAATCATAAGCCGACGATCGTGGAAGTATTCATTCTCATCCACTTCTTCTATGACTACTATTCTACCATCGGCAGGTGCCACCACAATCTTTTCGGTGTCTTCCTGGCCAAACAGGCGGATAGGGCATCGGAAAAAATTCACCAGCATTCCATACAGGACAATACTAACCACAGCTACGATATAGAATGGCAATTTGCATTCTAATCCAAAGTAGAGAGCGGAATTAACAACCAGTAGCAACAATAAACTGCCGGCCAGTGTATGTGTCCCCTCACGGTGAATTCGTATCTTTTTTAGTTTTTTTAGTCGACTCATGTAAGTTGTTTTATTCTTCGAATAGAAATTATCGGCAAAAATAGGCTTATTTTGAAAATCTAACAAGCATTTGGGGCGAGAAATGCAGATGTTGATAACTTTTAGGGAAATATTTTTGTTAGGTCTTATATACGTTGTACTTTTATGCTCTCAATTGAAAGGAGATATTTATGCAGGATTTTGTTCATTTGCACGTTCATACCCAGTACTCCCTCCTCGATGGTCAGGCCAGCGTAAGCGCGTTGGTGGACAAGGCTATGAAGGATGGAATGAAAGGGATAGCCGTGACTGACCACGGTAATATGTTCGGCATTAAAGAGTTCACAAATTACGTTAACAAGAAGAATGGCGGGCCGAAGGGAGAGATTAAAGATCTCAAAAAGCGGATAGCCGGTATTGAAAGTGGTGAGATAGCTTGCGAAGACAAAGACGCGGAACTTGCTGATTGTCGTGCGAAGCTTGCGGAAGCGGAAAATAAATTGTTCAAGCCGATAATCGGTTGTGAGATGTATGTGGCACGCCGCACCATGGATAAGAAAGAAGGTAAACCCGACCAGAGCGGTTGGCACTTGATTGTGTTGGCTAAGAATGAGAAAGGATACCATAATCTGATAAAATTGGTATCCAGAGCCTGGACAAAAGGATATTATATGCGTCCGCGTACAGACCGTAACGAACTGGAAAAGTATCATGAAGGATTGATCGTCTGTTCAGCTTGTATTGGTGGTGAGGTGCCTAAAAAGATACTTAACGACCAATTGGAAGATGCGGAAGAAGCCGTGCGTTGGTACAAAAATCTTTTTGGTGAAGATTATTATCTGGAGTTGCAACGTCATAAGGCAACCGTGCCCCGTGCCAATCACGAAGCTTATCCGCTACAGCAGAGGGCGAATGCCAAGCTGATAGAGTTTGCCAAAAAATACAATATCAAACTTATTTGCTCCAACGACGTTCATTTTGTAAACGAGGAACATGCTGAGGCACACGATCGTTTGATTTGTCTGAGTACGGGTAAAGATCTGGATGACCCTAAACGCATGCTTTATACCAAACAGGAGTGGATGAAGACAAAAGCTGAAATGAATGAATTATTTGCAGACATTCCCGAGGCTTTGTCCAATACGCTGGAAATCCTAAATAAGGTAGAATATTATTCAATCGATCATGCGCCTATCATGCCGACTTTTGCTATTCCTGAAGATTTCGGAACAGAAGAAGGGTATCGGCAAAAATATACTGAGAAGGATTTGTTTGATGAGTTCACTCAGGACGAAAATGGCAATGTGGTATTAAGTGAGGAGGATGCTAAGGCGAAAATCAAACGTTTAGGCGGATATGAAAAATTATATCGTATTAAACTAGAGGCAGACTATCTTGCCAAACTAACTTTTGACGGTGCTAAAGTCTTTTATGGTGACCCTTTGTCTGAAGAAGTAATGGAGCGATTGAAGTTTGAACTTCACATTATGAAGACAATGGGTTTCCCGGGATACTTCCTTATTGTACAGGACTTTATTGCCGCAGGGCGTAATATGGGGGTTTCGATAGGTCCGGGACGTGGATCAGCGGCCGGTTCGGCAGTGGCGTATTGCTTGCAGATTACGAAGATTGACCCCATTAAATATGACTTGCTGTTTGAGCGTTTCCTGAATCCCGACCGTATCTCCTTGCCTGATATCGATATCGATTTTGATGATGACGGACGTGGTGAAGTGCTTCGCTGGGTGACGCAAAAGTATGGTCAGGAAAAAGTGGCGCATATCATTACGTATGGTACGATGGCTACCAAACTTGCTATCAAGGACGTGGCCCGTGTGCAGAAACTTCCCCTGTCGGAGTCTGACCGTCTGGCCAAACTGGTTCCCGATAAGATACCTGATAAAAAGCTGAACCTGAGGAACGCCATTGATTATGTTCCTGAATTGCAGGCGGCTGAGGCTTCTCCCGATCCTTTGGTGCGTGATACGCTGAAATATGCCAAAATGCTGGAAGGTAATGTACGCGGTACGGGTGTGCATGCCTGTGGTACAATTATTTGTCGTGACGACATTACCGATTGGGTACCTGTAAGTACAGCCGATGATAAAGAAACGGGCGAAAAGATGCTTGTTACCCAATATGAAGGTTCGGTAATTGAAGATACGGGTTTGATCAAGATGGACTTCCTGGGATTGAAAACATTGTCGATCATCAAGGAAGCGGTTGAGAATGTGCGTTTGCACCGCGGTTTAAGGTTGAATATAGACAGAGTGCCTATTGACGATCCCGCCACCTACAAGCTATATAGTGATGGGCGTACTATTGGTACGTTCCAGTTTGAATCTGCCGGTATGCAGAAATATCTGCGTGAGTTGCAACCTTCTACTTTTGAAGACTTGATTGCAATGAATGCTCTCTATCGTCCGGGACCTATGGATTACATCCCGGATTTTATCGACCGTAAGCATGGGCGGAAACCGATTGAGTACGATATTCCTGTCATGGAGAAATACCTGAAGGATACGTATGGTATTACGGTATATCAGGAACAGGTGATGCTTTTGTCCCGTCTGTTGGCTGACTTCACTCGTGGTGAGTCCGATGCCTTGCGTAAAGCGATGGGTAAAAAGCTACGTGACAAACTGGATCACATGAAACCTAAGTTCGTTGAAGGCGGACGCAAGAACGGACATGATCCGAAAGTACTTGAAAAGATTTGGGGAGACTGGGAAAAGTTTGCATCCTATGCTTTTAACAAGTCTCATGCTACTTGCTATTCATGGGTAGCTTATCAGACGGCTTATCTGAAAGCTAATTACCCTGCCGAGTATATGGCAGCCGTAATGAGTCGAAGTTTGTCGAACATTACCGATATCACTAAGCTGATGGACGAATGTAAGGCTATGGGCATCAAAGTTCTTGGTCCGGATGTGAATGAGAGTAACTTGAAGTTCACCGTTAACCCGGAAGGAAATATACGTTTTGGCCTCGGTGCAGTGAAAGGTGTGGGCGAAGGTGCCGTGCTGAATATCATGGAAGAACGTGAGAAGAATGGTCCTTTCAAAGGTATATTCGACTTTGTGCAACGCGTCAATCTGACAGCTTGTAATAAGAAGAATCTGGAATGTCTGGCTCTGGCAGGAGGTTTCGATGAATTTCCGGAGTTGAAGCGCGAGCAATATTTTGCCGTGAACTCTAAGAATGAAGTTTTCTTGGAAACTTTGGTACGCTATGGTAACCGTTATCAGGCAGATCAGGCGGCTGCCGCCAACTCTTTGTTCGGTGGTGAGAATGTAGTTGACATAGCTACTCCTGAAATTCCTGAAGCTGAACGCTGGAGTGATCTGGATCGTCTGAACAGGGAACGTGATCTGGTGGGTATCTATCTTTCCGCTCATCCGCTGGATGAATATTCGGTTGTGTTGCAACATGTTTGCAATACGCGTATGGCTGAACTGGAAGACAAAGCGGCGCTTGCCGGTCGTGAAATAACGATGGGAGGAATTGTGACTTCCGTACGTCGGGGTATCAGTAAGAATGGTAATCCTTACGGCATTGCCAAGATTGAAGACTATTCCGGTTCGGCGGAACTTCCTTTCTTTGGTAATGACTGGGTAACCTATCAGGGATATCTGGGCGAACGTACTTTCCTCTTTATAAAAGCGCGTTGTCAGCCTAAACAGTGGCGGCAGGATGAACTGGAAGTAAAGATTACCTCTATGGAATTGTTGCCGGATGTAAAGGAAAAGTTGATTTCCAAAATCACCATTCTGATACCGCTTTCCGTGCTGAACCAGGCTTTGGTTACAGAGCTTGCGGCGCTAATGAAAGGGAATCCCGGAACAACGGAACTTTATTTCAAAGTGAGTGATCCTGATAGTAAGACAGTGGTAGATATGATTTCCCGTCCGGTGAAACTTTCCGTAGGACGTGAGTTAATCTCTTATTTAAATGATCGTCCGGAACTGGAATTCCGGATAAATTAGTATCTTTGAACCGTCAACGGGATACCACAAAATGATGCCGGCTTGATACTTAATAATTAATACTTAATATTTAAAGAAATGGCTTTAGAAATTACAGACAGCAACTATAAGGAGATCCTTGCAGAGGGTAAGCCTGTAGTGATTGACTTTTGGGCCCCTTGGTGTGGTCCTTGTAAAATGGTAGGTCCTATCATTGAAGAATTGGCAGAGATGTACGAAGGACAGGTTCTCATCGGTAAGTGTGATGTAGACGAAAATGGCGATGTAGCTGCTGAATACGGTATTCGTAACATCCCTACTGTACTATTCTTCAAAAACGGTGAGTTGGTTGACAAACAGGTAGGTTCTGCTTCCAAATCAGCTTTTGATGATAAGATAAAAAAAATGCTCCTCTAAGGAGCATACTATAAATAAGGTATTAACCCTTAAAAAACTAACTATTATGGGACTGGAAGACGATTTCTTAAAGGATGATCTCGATGACGAAAAAACCATCGAATACATCAAGAATTATTTGCCGCAGGAGTTAAAAGAGAAGTTCTCTGACGACGAATTCTATTATTTCCTCGATTTGATTGACGAGTATTATTCTGAAAGCGGCATTCTGGATGTAGAGCCGGACGAAGAAGGATGTGTCGAAGTGGATCTGGGGCAAATCGTGGATTACATCATCAAGGAAGCCCACAAAGACGAGATGGGTGACTATGATCCGGAAGAAATCCTGTTCGTGGTTCAAGGTGAACTGGAATATACGGAGTCATTGGATGATGATGAAGAATAGAAAGGTTCAGTTAAGTAAAAAAGGAGTCCGGACAGTTTGTTCGGACTTTTTTTGTGGAATTATTCCACACTTGTAGAGCTGGTTCTACACTCTTCATTATTCTTGTTAAGTCATTTAATGCGTTGGCTATGAATAATAAAGGTACAACCATCGAACTTTGGCACGCCAGTTGTGTTTTTTATTTATAGGGTTTTTAACATTAACATAAACAGAGAGCTTATGAAATCGTTTTTTAAGAAGAGAGAAATCAGAATAACGAAAAGGCAGGCAGTGATTGCCGCAATAGCTATAGTGGTGTTGGCAGCAATTTATTGGTTCGTTACCCACCGACCGGCACCTGCACCAGATCTTCCGGTGGTAGCCGTGGAACCGGTGATACAGGATGACGTTGAAATCTATGGTGAATATGTAGGACGTGTCCGTGCCCAGCAGTTTGTAGAAGTCCGCGCCCGTGTAGAAGGGTATCTGGAAAATATGCTTTTTGAAGAGGGTACCTATGTGACGAAGAATCAGGTATTGTTTGTAATCAACCGCGACCAGTATGCCGCGAAGGCAGACAAGGCGCGTGCACAGCTAAAAAAGGATGAGGCGCAGGTACGCAAGGCGCAGAATGACTTGGAGCGTATCCGTCCTTTATATGAGCAGAATGCTGCCAGTAGATTGGATTTGGATAATGCAGTGGCTGCCTATGAAACGGCTGAAGCAAGTGTTGCTATGAGTCAGGCTGATCTGGATCAGGCCGAGTTGGAATTGGGATATACCATTGTCCGCTCACCTCTTGCAGGGCATATCAGTGAACGATATGTAGACCTTGGTACACTGGTAGGCACGGGTGGTAAGTCGTTGCTTGCTACCATTGTGAAGAGTGATACAGTACTGGTAGACTTCAGTATGACGGCATTGGATTACCTGAAAACCAAAGAGCGCAATGTGAATCTAGGGCAGAAAGATTCTACCCGTTCCTGGCAGCCCAATATTTCTATAACACTGGCAGATAACACTGTTTATCCCTTCAAAGGTTTGGTGGACTTTGCTGAGCCGCAGGTTGACCCGCGTACCGGTACATTCTCTGTTCGTGCCGAAATGCCCAATCCGAAACATGTATTACTTCCGGGACAGTTCACTAAAGTGAAGCTCTTGCTGGATGTACGGGAGAATGCGACAGTAGTTCCCCTGAAATCCGTTATCATCGAAAAAGGTGGTGCTTATGTGTTTGTAATGCGTCGTGATTCTACTGTAGAACGTCGTTTTATAGAACTAGGACCTGAATTCCAGAACCAGGTAGTAGTGGAGAGAGGTCTGGTGCCGGGTGAAACAATAGTGGTGGAAGGATATCACAAACTAAGCCCGGGTATAAAAGTTAAGGTAAACAATGCCCTGTTGAAGAAAGAAGACGAAGATCAAAGTCAGACACCGGATTCGGCTAAGACTGAAAAGTAATTGACGAACATAAAACAGACGCATATGAAAGTAAGTTTCTTTATAGACAGACCGGTATTCTCGGCTGTCATCTCCATACTGATTGTCATTGTGGGTATCATCGGGTTGTCGATGCTCCCCATTGACCAATATCCTCAGATTACGCCACCGGTGGTGAAGATTAGTGCTTCATATCCCGGTGCCAGCGCACTGACAGTATCACAGGCGGTAGCTACACCTATCGAACAAGAATTGAATGGAACACCGGGAATGCTCTACATGGAGTCCAACAGTTCCAATTCCGGTGGCTTTTCCGCTACAGTGACATTTGATATTTCTGCCGACCCCGATTTGGCGGCAGTAGAAATACAGAACCGTTTGAAACTGGCCGAGTCCCGTCTTCCGGCAGAAGTGGTACAGAACGGTATATCCGTAGAAAAACAGGCAGCCAGCCAGTTAATGACTATCTGTCTGATGTCTTCCGACCCGAAGTTTGATGAAATCTATTTGAGTAACTTCGCTACACTGAACGTACTTGATTTGCTTCGTCGTATTCCAGGTGTAGGGCGTGTCTCCAATATTGGTAGCCGCTACTATGCAATGCAGATTTGGGTGCAACCGGACAAATTGGCAAACTTCGGACTGACCGTAGCCGATTTGCAGAATGCTCTGAAAGATCAGAACCGTGAGTCCGCCGCCGGTGTGCTGGGGCAACAACCTGTACAAGGATTGGATATTACCATTCCCATTACGACCCAGGGGCGTCTTTCTACTGTAGGGCAGTTTGAAGAAATCGTAGTTCGTGCGAATGCGGATGGTTCCATTGTCCGTTTGCGCGACGTGGCACGCATCTCGCTGGAGGCGTCTTCATACAATACGGAGAGTAGTATAAACGGTGAAAATGCAGCGGTGCTGGGCATTTATATGCTTCCGGGCGCCAATGCTATGGAAGTGGCGGAGAATGTGAAGAAGGCGATGAATGAAATCAGCAGTAACTTCCCTGACGGATTGAGCTACGAGATTCCGTTTGATATGACGACATACATTTCGGAGTCCATTCACGAAGTATATAAGACTTTGTTTGAAGCATTGATACTGGTAATTATTGTGGTATTCCTGTCACTGCAAAGCTGGCGTGCCACACTTATTCCGATTGTGGCAGTACCTATCTCCCTGATTGGTACGTTCGGTTTCATGCTGATATTCGGTTTTTCGCTCAATATCCTTACATTGCTTGGATTGGTACTTGCCATCGGTATTGTGGTGGACGATGCTATTGTGGTTGTGGAGAATGTAGAGCGCATTATGCACGAAGAGAAACTGCCACCTTACGAAGCTACGAAAAAAGCGATGGAGGGATTGACGGGTGCAATTATTGCGACGTCTCTGGTATTGGCGGCTGTGTTTGTACCGGTTAGTTTCTTGGGTGGTATCACAGGGCAGCTTTATCGTCAATTCACGGTGACAATTGTGGTTTCCGTATTACTTTCTACGGTGGTTGCATTGACTTTGAGCCCGGTGATGTGTTCGTTGATATTGAAACCGGAATCGCATAAGCGAAAGAATATCGTATTCCGTTATATCAACTATGCGCTGAATATGGGCAATCGTAAATATGTCCGTCAGATTTCACGAGTGATAGGGAATCCTCGCAGAGTATTGGCTGCATTTGGTGTGGTACTGGTAGCCATCTTATTGATAAACCGCCTGATACCGACCAGTTTCTTACCCGTGGAAGATCAGGGTTACTTCAAAGTGGAACTGGAATTGCCTGAAGGTGCGACACTGGAGCGTACACGTACCGTGTCAGAGCGTGCAGTGGAGTATCTGATGCTGAACCCGGCTGTAGAGTATGTACAGAGCGTAGTGGGTAGCAGTCCTCGTGTAGGCAGCAGCCAGGCACGTAGCGAACTGACGGTTATTATGAAGCCGTGGGGTGCGCGTGACGGACAAACCATTGACGAGGTGATGGCACAAGTGAAAAAGGATTTGCAGGAATATCCCGAGTGTAAAGTCTATCTTTCCACACCACCGGTTATTCCGGGATTGGGAAGTTCGGGTGGTTTCGAAATGCAGCTTGAAGCACGTGGAGATGCCACATTCGATAATCTGGTGCAGGCTACGGATACATTGATGTATTATGCATCGCAGCGTAAGGAGTTATCCGGACTGTCATCATCTTTACAGGCGGATATTCCGCAACTCTATTTCGACGTGGATCGTGATAAGGTAAAACTGGCGGGAGTGCCGTTGGCAGATGTCTTTTCAACCATGAAGGCTTATACCGGTTCGGTATATGTGAACGACTTCAATATGTTCAATCGTATCTATCGTGTATACATTCAGGCTGAAGCGCCTTATCGGGAACACAAAGAAAATATCAACCTGTTCTTTGTACGTGGGGCGGATAATGTAATGATACCGTTGACTTCTCTCGGAACCACTTCCTATACCACGGGACCGGGTAGCATCAAACGTTTCAATATGTTCAACAGTGCCGTAATTCGTGGCGGAGCAGCGGATGGTTACAGTTCCGGTCAGGCCATGGAAATCATTGAGCAGATAGCCCGCGAACACTTGCCGGAAAATATAGGTGTGGAATGGAGTGGACTTTCTTATCAGGAGAAACAGGCCGGAGGACAGACAGCAATGGTATTGGCATTGGTATTCCTGTTCGTATTCCTCTTCCTGGCAGCACTTTACGAAAGCTGGACAGTGCCCATTGCGGTGTTGCTTTCATTGCCTATTGCCGCGTTGGGAGCCTACCTCGGAGTGTGGTTGTGTGGATTGGAGAACGATGTCTATTTCCAGATCGGATTGGTAATGCTGGTTGGTCTGGCGGCGAAGAACGCGATTCTGATTGTAGAATTCGCCAAAGAACAAGTAGACCGTGGAGCGAATGTGGTTAAGGCGGCTTTACATGCATCGCAGTTGCGCTTCCGTCCTATCCTGATGACGTCATTGGCATTTATTCTCGGTATGTTGCCGATGGTTATTGCCAGCGGACCGGGTTCGGCAAGCCGTCAGGCTATTGGTACCGGTGTATTCTTTGGAATGATTCTGGCTGTGACGTTAGGCATTCTTTTGGTACCGTTCTTCTTTGTACTGATTTATAAGGCGAAGGCAAAAGCGAAGAGTACGAATATTAAGAAAGTTACGAAGCGATTTAAACGATAAGTTATGAAAAGAAAATATACAATATATTACATGATGGCGTTGGTGCTATTGTTCAGTTCATGCCAGTTGGGTAAACATTATGTACGTCCGGAACTGAACCTGCCTGGGCAGCTTGACTCAACGGAACAGGACACGCTCTCTATTGCCGACCGGCAATGGTGGGAACTCTACACCGATACTACGTTGCAAGCGCTCATAGAGCGGACGCTCGAATATAATAAGGATATGAAGATAGCTGCCGCGCGAGTGAAGGAGCTGGCAGCAATGAAACGCATAGATTTTGCTAATCTTTTCCCGCAAGTTAGTGGTAAGTTGTATGCAGACAAGGAAGCGGAGAACTATGGTGGAGACAATTATGATTCGGACCGTAGCTATGAAGCAAAGGCAATCGTTTCATGGGAAGTGGACCTTTGGGGAAACTTGCGTTGGGCGAAAGATAAGAGTATGGCGGATTTTCTGGGTTCGATAGAAGCGCAACGGGCACTGAAAATGAGCCTGGTGGCAGAAGTGGCTCAGGCGTACTTTGAACTGGTGGCTTTGGATAATGAACTGGCTATTGTTCGTCAGACACTGAATGCCCGTAAAGAAGGTGTGCGGTTAGCAAAGCTTCGTTTTGAAGGCGGACTTACCTCGGAAACCTCTTATCAACAGGCACAGGTGGAGTTTGCACGTACTGCAACGCTGGTACCGGATCTGGAGCGAAAGATTTCCATTAAGGAGAATGACATTGCTTTCCTGGCAGGTGAATATCCACGGAAGATAGAACGTTCGGTGTTGCCCGAAGAGGTGAAATTGCCGGAAAACCTTCCTGTAGGACTTCCGTCTACATTGCTGGAGCGCCGTCCGGATGTACGTCAGGCGGAACAGAAATTGATTGCGGCAAATGCGACAGTAGGCCTTGCGTATACTAATATGTTTCCCCGTCTGGCTCTGACGGCACATTATGGTTTGGAGAGTGCTGAATTCTCTGATTTCCTGAAATCACCCTATCATTTTCTGAGCGGTTCCTTGCTGACGCCGTTGTTTGCGATGGGTAAAAACCGGGCGATGCTGAAAGCTAAGAAAGCGGTGTACGAACAGGAGGTTTACTCTTATGAGAAGTCGGTGCTGACGGCTTTCAAGGATGCGCGGAATGCAATTGTAGATTTCAATAAGATAAAGGATATTTATGAGTCGCGCCTGCAACTGGAACAAGCCGCGCAAACCAATGTGGAGTTGGCTCAGTTGCAGTATATCAATGGCGTAATCGGATATCTGGACGTGCTGGATGCGCAACGTGGATATTTCGACGCACAAATCGGATTGAGCAATGCGATACGGGATAAGCAGATCACACTGGTGCGGCTGTATAAGGCACTTGGCGGGGGATGGCGGTAGCTGCCTGTGCGGACACCCTGCACAGGTCTATGCGGACACCCTGCACAGGTCTATGCGGACACCCTGCATAGGTCTATGCGGGCACCCTGCATAGGTCTATGCGGGCACCCTGCATAGTACGGCATCATCCCCTTGGCGTGTTCAGGAAGAAGAATACGGACATTGCGATGAGAATCACTCCCAGTACGCCATAGAATAACCGGGCACGCTGCCGTCCTACACTCTTTACGGCGAACTGTGTGTTGCGGGCAGTGAAAAACCACTCCCAGTCAAACACAGCCGCCAGTAATGAGATGCTGCCGGCTACCGCGAATATACCTTGTACGATGTATTGGCTCATAGTGATATTAATCCGGATTTTCCATTGTCAACCTGCGCGAACCGTCTTCCTGTTCCTCAATAGTCACTTTTATGGTATTGCCCGGTAGCAGTTCTTCCACCAGTTCCGGCCATTCGATGAAACAGAGCGCGCCACTGTAGAAGTAATCTTCGTATCCCATATCATATACTTCTTCCAGCTTCTTGATCCGATAGAAGTCGAAATGGTAGATCAATTCTCCCGCTATGTCCGAACGATACTCATTGATAACGGCAAAGGTGGGTGACGTAACGACATCTTCAACGCCCAACTCCTGGCAAAGTGCCTTGATAAAAGTCGTTTTACCGGCTCCCATTTTACCATAGAGAGCGAAAACAGTATTGTCACCCATAGCGGCGATGAACTCGCGGGCGGCTTCATGGATATGGTCCAGAGATTGAATTTTAATTTCCATACTATATTTAATTATGATTTTACTTTCAGTTTCGTCCACTCAGTGTGATAAGTGGGATAATCATCTCTTCCATCGAAATGCCTCCATGCTGGAAGGTATCGGTGTAGTAGCTGACGTAATGGTTGTAATTATTAGGATAGGCAAAGAAATCCCGACCTGTGGCGAAGATATAGCGTGTACTCACGTTGGGTGAGGGGAGGTGTATCTCAGAAGGGCGGGTGATTTCAAACACCTGTTTGGGATTGTATGCCATGTTGCGTGACAGTTTATATCGCAGGTTGGCATTGATTTCTTTACTGTTGCTTTGCACTTTTATCGGGTTGTCTACGCGAATGCTACCGTGATCGGTGGTGATGATAACCCGGTACTGACGACTGGCAAGCGCTTTCAGCAAGTCACTCAGTGGTGAGTGGCGAAACCAGGAAAGGGTGATACTACGGTAGGCTGCCTCGGTAGAGGCGAGTTCGCGTATCATTTTGCTTTCCGTTCGGCTGTGGCTCAACATGTCGATAAAATTGAATACGGCAACATTGAGGTCATTCTGTGCTAAGGCGGGAAGTTGTGCCAGCAGACGTTCTGCACCGGAAGCATCATTAATTTTATGGTAAGAGAAGGTGTCACTGCGGCGATAACGTTCGATAATGGTACGTATCAGTGGGGCTTCATTCAGGTTTTTGTTTTCTTCTTCGTCCTCATCTATCCATAATTCGGGAAAAAGCTTGGCTATCTGGTCAGGCATCAGTCCGGAAAAGATGGCATTGCGGGCATATTGCGTGGCGGTGGGCAGAATACTGAAATAGAGTTGTTCTTCAATGTTGAATAAGCCGGATAGCTCATTGGCAAGAACGCGCCATTGGTCGTACCGGAAATTATCAAGTACAATAAAGAAAATCTTTTTCCCTTTGTCCAGCAGAGGGAAAAGGATGCGTTTGAAAAGATCCGGGCTCATCAGAGGGCGGTCGGTGTTTTCCGAAGAGGGCTTGCGTGTGTTAGTTGCCCCTTTCTCGTCTGATACCCAGTTGGCATAGTTTTTCTTTATGAATTTGGCAAAGGCAGAATTGGCTTCTGCTTTCTGCATGGCAAGCATCTCGCTCATGGGACTGTCTGTAGCTTCCAATTCCAGTTCCCAGTATACCAGGCGGCGATACAATTCCATCCAGTCTGTTGCTGTCAGCGAGTCATTGATTTGCATGCCTATCTTACCGAAATTTTGTTGATAACCGGTTTGTGCGGCTTCGCTGACTATATCCCGACGATGCAGATTCTTCTTTAGCGACAACAATATCTGGTTAGGATTGACGGGTTTGATCAGGTAATCCGCAATTTTTTGTCCGATAGCCATATCCATGATGTTCTCTTCTTCACTCTTGGTGATCATGACAACGGGGACGGTGGGGCAGATTTCTTTTATTAATGCCAGAGTTTGCAGACCACTCAGTCCGGGCATGTTTTCGTCCAGAAAGATTAGGTCGTAGGTTGTAGCGCGGCAGCGGTCGAGTGCATCCTGTCCGTTGGTTACGGTATCTACTTCGTAGCCTTTGCCTTCCAGAAACAGGATGTGCGGTCGCAACAAACTGATTTCATCGTCCACCCAAAGTAATCTATCTCTCTTCATATCTGTTAGTTTTTTAGCTACAAGCTACAAGCTACGAGTATAGCGCGGCAACTTCTTGTCACTGTTAGCTACGAGTATAGCGCAGCAACTCGTAGCTTGTAGCTCGTAACTCGTCACTGTTTCACTCGCCAAAGATAACACCATTTTCCGGGTCGTCCTCTTCCGCAGGCAGATTTTCTTCTCTCTGTCGTTCTTCTTCCTCTGTCGGCAGGTTCAGCAGAGGTTCATCCAGTGTATAGCCTTTTAGTTCCGGTTCCGGTATGGAAGAGAAATGTGTACGGTAGAAGGCATCATAATCATCGAAACTATATTGTTTGATTAATTGCGCATAGTTGGTCTCCGAGATGAGTATAGCACGCATACCACTGAGCCGTGCCGCCATTTCGGGATTTGCATAAAGTCGGCGGAAATACTGCTGTGTTTCATCGTAATTGTTGAACGGACGAATTTGCAACATACCGATACCCCGTTCGTGAGCAAATGCAAGGTCGAAGTTCTTAACCAGGAAAGTGGAGAAATTATAGCGTGCCACTTCAAACAGAAGCATATTCTCGTTTACTTTTCCTTCTTCATAAGCAAGGATAAAGAGGAACGGTACATTGCGCTCTGTGCTGAAAGCACTGTCTGGTGGGAGAATAGCGGCACTGCTCAAACTGTCACCCAGTAGATTGCCTGCTTCGGTTAGTTCGGCATTCCGGCGTTGCCAGATAGAACCGAATGTATGGCTGTCACGAGCCAGCAGACGCCCTTCCTGTACGCCTTTCAGTATATGGGCGGCCAGATCGGTGATTTCATTCTGCGGATATTGCTGTACAAGTTCTTTCAGAGTGGCGAGGAACCGTTCAGTTTCTCCTCCTTGCAGTCGGGTGACGGCTTCGAGGAACATAAACTTCGGGCGGTGTTGCCCTAATGGATATATTTCGGAAGAAAGATGTTCGGCAGCCCGCACGGTGGCTGTGTCGCCCATCTGGAAATGCTCATAAGCACGGACATAGAGTGAATCTTCGCGTTGTTTACCATGTACGGCATTCTCTGCGAAATCCGGGTCAGCCAGTGTCTTGGCATAACGGCTTTCGGGGAATCGGGCGATAAGTTCGGCTTTATATTTTTCAGCGGAACTGCCTTTTTTCTCATAATATCCTATAGCCAATTCCGTCAGGAATAACTGATAATAGGCTTCATCAGCTTGCGCAAAGTCCGGGAACTGCCGGATGAGCCTTTCGAACATGGCTTCTGCCCGTCGGAAATCGTGCATACGATCCTTGAAAACCATTCCGGCACCGTATAAAGCTTCCGATAGCAATGCGTTGGATGCCTGCATGGCCTCTTCTGTCAATGGGATCTGTGCCAGATAGTATTCCGGACGATGCGTGTCGTTGGCGATACTGTCGGCAGTTTCTTTTTTAGAATCTTCTTTGGGGGATACAGGACTTTCTGTGGGTTCATTTTCCTGACTGTTCCGGATACTGTCTTTTGGGGTAATATCTTCCGGTTCACTGTAATCTACCTCTTCAAAATCGTCCAGTGCAACCACAGTTTTGTTTTTCCTTCGCCAGTTGTCTTCCAGCTTTCTGCGTCCCCACAAACGTTGGAACTCTGCTTTTCCCTGTTCCACTAATTGCGGATTATAAAAATACCAATCCTGTTTTCCGCCTATTGCCGGCTGGGTAGTTTGTGAAGTAGTGGTATTGCCTTGCCCCGGTTTGCTGATAATCGAAGTTGCAGGTAACTGACTTTCCGCTTCTTCCCGCATCTGCAGGCGGTTTGTTTCCCGCTCTGCTTCTTCGGCCGCCTTGCGTTCGGCTTCCTCCCGGGCGATGACCTGTGCAATGATGTTTTCTATGACGGCCATTCGTTCCGCCTCCGGCATCCCGGCAAGGTGCTGCAAACTATCCTGCAACTGTATGGTATTGGTATGAGGTACCAGTTCGTCCAATATTTCCGAACGGGTGGTAATGTCGGCATATTCCCGGTGTGTCTTATCTATCAATCCTATTGCCTCTGCATATGCTTTCTGCGCTTCGGCATAGCGTGCCTGCTGCCAGTACAAGTTTCCTAATGTCAGTTGAAGAATTCCTTTCTCTACACCATTACGGGTGCTCTTTTCTATTCCTTTGTGATATGCGGAAAGAGCCTGCGCCGTGTCTTTCCCGGCCAGGTAAACATTACCCAATGCATAGTAAATCTGATCCAGATACTCTTCGTTTTTCTCGTCTTTGCTCAGCCGCAGTAGCTTTCCTGTTATCTTACGGCTATTGGCGGTGGGCATCACTTCCGTCTGGCGGATACGGGCACTCAGTGCCAGTTCGTACGGAGGGTTGAGACGAATTACTTTGCTGTATGATTGATAAGCTTGTTCCGGTTGTTGCAATAGCTGGTAAGTCTGTCCCAGGAGATAATAGCATCGCGCTTTTTGCTGCTTGTTCTTCTCGTTTTTGGCTGTCTTTTCCAAATGGGGAATGGCTTCTTTGTATCGCTGACTGCCCAACAGGTAGTTTCCTGTTGCCGAAGCATAAGGGACTGCCAGTGATAGCGGCAGACTATCGTTATTTACCCGGTTCAGAGCGTCTTCAGCATCGTATTGCCAGCCCAGAGCTGAGTAGCAGCGGGATAGCCAGATCAGAGCTTCGGAAGTGATGCTCGTCTGTCCGTCATAGAGGCGCACGATATAAGAAAAGGTTGAGGCAGCTTCCGGGAAATCTCCTTTCTGATATTGTGCTTTTCCCAACAGCAGCCATGCACGGTGTATGAAAGGATTGAACTCCCGACGTGCCAGCCATTTTTTGTATTCGTCCGTGTATGCCCGTCCTGGTTTACGTATGGGGCGTCGCTTGATAGAATGCTGACGAATGGCTTTTTGCGCTTTCTCAATGGCTCGCTCATAGTCGGAAGTACCGATACCTGTAGTTTCTTTATTGCCGATGGGATAGAGGGGGAGCATTTCCATGTAGTTATCCTTATTCCCTTGTTGCTGTGCCTGCAATCCGGCTTTATAAGCTTCGTTTCCGTTGAAGTAGACATTGTAACGGGTGGTTAGGGCATGATAGAAGCGTGTGCCGGCTGTATTCTTTCGGGTAGAACATCCGGTAATGAGCATCAAAGTGACTAAGATGCCAGTGAGGAGGATTGCTTTGCGTTTCAACTATGCCAGTAAGTTTTACGGGTTCTGCGTTTTCTGCCGTAAAGATAAATAAAAACTCTTTCCCAGCTTACATACTACGTATATAATGATGGAAAAGAAGATGATAGCCGCGCCGGAAGGAACGTTGAGATAATAGGATATCATTAATCCGCCCAGGCAACTGAGATAACCGATGCCGATGGATAGCCAGATAATGCGGTGGAAACGATGCGTAAACAAATTCGCAGTCATTTGTGGGATGGTGAGCAGGGAAATAACCAGCACAATGCCTACCATGCGCAGACATGCCACAATGGTCAGTGCAATGAACATCATCAGTACATATTCGAATATTTGTACGGGAATACCTTGTGAACGTGCAAATTCCCGGTCGAAAGCAACGTAAATAATCGGACGCAGGTATAGGATAAAGAAAATAGCCAGTATCACTGCAAGGCCTGCAAGCAAGGCGATGTCTCCGAATGTAATCGTCAGTATATTACCGAACAGATAAGCCGACAAATCAGGTGCGAACCCGGGTGAAAGGAAAGTGAACATGATACCCAATGCCATTCCCAGCGTCCAGAATACCGCGATAGCTGAGTCCTCACGCATATCATTGCGTTTGCTAAGCCACTCTACGCCAAAAGCCGACAGTACCGCAAACACTCCGGCTGCCAAAATGGGAGAAATTCCTGTATATAATCCCAGACCAATTCCTCCGAAAGAGGCATGTGTCAGTCCGCCACTAATGAACACCAGTCGCCTCGTTACGATATACGTACCGATAAGTCCGCAAACAATGCTTGCCAGCAAACTGCCAATGAGGGCATGTTGAAAGAAGGTATATTGTAGTAGATCCACTTTAAAATCTCCTCTCTCCTATAATCAGGAATATTTCATCTTTGATATTGTTTGGCAGAGCTATTCCACGCAGTTGCAAACTGCGTACCCATCCGGCAACGTCGATGTCCTGCATCGTATAGAATACGTCCCTGAATTCATCTTCCTGTTCAGGAGTGTAATCTTCGGGGGCAATGCCGATGTACTTGTCCAGTTCTTCATCATCGTAGTACTCTATCTTTTTGCTGACGGCAGCTAACAGACTGTCCCGTTCGCATATTTCGTGCTGTCCGCAGCATTCTGCGTCGGCCTCTTTCACTTCAGGCATGGCATCCAGTTCTCCGCGCTCTATTTTCTTTTGTAAGCGTTGGTTACGGATGTATCCTGCCAAAAGGGTGATACAGACAAGTACAATAAGACTTATAATTAATATCCACATAGCTTATTCCTCTATTTCAATCCCAAATCCTACTTGTTTCAAATCTTCCCAGTATCCCGGATAAGACTTGGACACCACTTGCGGATCAGCAATCCGTATGGATGGCATCCGAAGGATAGCGGGTGCAAATGCCATTGCCATCCGGTGGTCTTCATAAGTCGCAATAACGGGATGGGATTCCGGTTCGCAGCGCTCACCGTTCCAGATTAATATACTGTCCTGTTCCGATTTTACCACATATCCCAGTTTATGCAATTCTGTGATAAGCGCCTGAATGCGGTCGGTTTCCTTTATCTTCAAGCTCTGCAATCCGGTAAATCGGAAAGGTATGTTCGTTAAACAACAAGTCACAACGAAAGTTTGTGCCAAGTCGGGTATATCCACTAAATCTTCCTTTAAACAGACAACGGGAGTTCCCATCTTAGTCAGTACCACTCCTTGGTCGGTATATGTGGTGTGTACACCGAGTTTGGCAAATATTTCAGCTCCCCGGCTGTCGCCCTGATAGCTGCGTGGGAGAAGTCCGGGTAATTTTATTTCCGTTTTTGTAGATTCCTTTTTTTCATTATCCTGAATTAAGGCAACCATCTGATACCAGTAAGAAGCACCGCTCCAGTCACTTTCTACAGTGAAAGGAATGTCTCTGTACTTTCCCGGACGGACGGTAATACTACTTTCAGAGCTCCAGGCAGCGTCTGCACCGAATTCTTTCATCAGTTGCAGCGTTAGATCAATGTAAGGGCGGGAAATGATTTCTCCTGTAAGATTCAGCTTCAATCCGTTTTTCAGGATGGGACCGATCATCAGTAAAGCAGATATATATTGTGAACTGACATTTCCGGCAAGGCTGATTTCTTCGCCTGTTAATTCTGTACCTGTGATGCGCAAAGGGGGGAAGCCTTCTTTTCCGGCATACTCTATCTGTGCACCCAGTTCACGTAAGGCATCCACCAGAATACGTATGGGGCGTTGTTGCATCCGTTCGGTACCGGTAATGATGCGTGTACCCGGTGTTACACTGAGGTAAGCCGTGAGAAAACGCATGGCAGTTCCGGCGGCAAGAATGTCGATATGTCCGGGATTCCCGTCCAGTGCTTTTATCATGACACGGGTGTCATCGCAATCGCTCAAATTGCTTGGCGCGATATGCCCTTGGGCTAAAGCGTGTAATATCAAAGCCCGGTTACTGATACTTTTGGAAGCCGGGAGCTGGATAGTGGTATGCAAAGTGGTTGGTGCCGAAAGTTTATAGCGCATAGTTGTATTCCTTCTTAAACGTAATAGCTGGTTTACAGGCTACAAAAGTACGATAAATATCTGAATAAAGAAACTTGAGTTACATGACTTCTCCGTATGTATAAAGTATTACTGACCGAAATCAACTTATAACAGGCAAGATTTTATATATTCTTCTATTTCTTGTGCAGTGACGCTATAAACAGGTTCGAGCTGTTCAAAATGTGCATCTCTCATAAAACGAGAACCGTTAGTGAGCATAGCCAACAGATTCTTTGATTTTAGTTTATGTCCTCAGACTTTAGTATAGAATAAATGTCATAATAATCACGAAAATTACTCCTGCGAAGCATTACTTCCATTTTCATGGCACCGATAGATTTTACGTCTGTTATTTTCAGATTATTCAGGAAGTTTACCGGTGTAACGACAGGAGAATATTTAGGGCAGGCATAAAATGAGAATTTGACCCCTGATACAAGGTATTCCACATGATTTATATCCAATATATCTTTGTGCTGAATTTCTCCAATTGTGGCGAGTTCTTTTTCTATTTGAAACCAGGCGACTTCCATCTTTTCTGTTTTTGAAGTGCGCCATCTCATAAAATCCAAATCTTCGCTCTGACGAGTGTTTATTTGCAAAGTCAGGGCAGTACCTCCTACTAGTAAATAGGATTTGATACTATCTAATTCTGAAACAGCTTCAAAAATTTGTTGCGTATGTGGAGCTAATCCTTTCATGTAAGTATTCTATTAAGACGGCGAGTAACCATAGATTTGATATAAGCATCCGGTTTCTTTGCTTTGAAATAATACCATGCCAAGAAACGATTCAGAGTATAAAGATAGTCCTCCTGGGGGACTAGGCAATCAAGCCACACCCGCTTTATTTTTTCAAAAGGATAAATTGAAAATAATTGATTGATCTCTTCTAAATCAAGATGTAGTAAGGTCTTTTCAATCAGTATATCATCTGGGATCTCCGTTATTGAATCCTCATTGTACGACCAGAAGCAATGTTCTTGCTTCAATTTCGCCAATAATTCTTGTTTAATACATTCACTTGACATCGATTCATTGTTTTAGAATAACACAAAATTAGTGATAATTCTTGTTTAAAACAAATCATCACAAAAAAAGATTCAGCTTCATTCCTCTTCAACGAACACTATATCTTTTCTGAAATCGACCGGTGATACACCGGCCTTCCGTTTGAAGAACTTTCCGAATGAAGACTGGTCGGAGAAGTTGAGGGTGGTGGCAATCTCCTGTATGGAGAGTTTGGAATGTGTCAGTAAGTTACGGGCTTCGCTGAATAGCATTTCGAAGATGAAGTCGCTCACGCTTTGTCCTGTCACAAGCTTCACGATCTGTGTCAGATGATGGGCGGATAAGTTCAGGTGGGCAGCATAGAAATCTACCTTATGTTCTTCACGATAATGCGTTGCCAATAGTTCGATGAATGATTTGATAATACTTTCGTATCGAGTCAGGCAGCCGTCCGTATGGGGGAGGTTGGTTCGTTCAAGGATGTCACTTAAATCAAGATAAAAGGCGAACAAACGGTTCAGAATGACTTCTTTGTGATAGAAATGCTCTGTACGGTCAATATTCTTATTGATGCTGGCTAATCGTTCGGCTAATAAAACGGCGTAAGGATGCGCTAAAGGAACTACCGGTTGGTTATATAGCCGCACACCGTATTTGGTCCGTCGGTAGATCATGTCGGTGGAGTCCATTTCATCCGTAAAAGCCTTGCTGACAAAGAGACATTGGCATTGAAAGTCATCACTACATTCATAAAAATGAAACAGATGAGCAGAAGATAGAAGTAAAAGCGTATCCGCTTGAATATCATACGCCTTGTAATTGATTACGGTATGTCCTTTTCCGGATAAAACCAATAAGATGATAAAAGCGTCCAGGTGGATATCTGATGAAAACTGTTCTTCTGCTTCCCGATGCCCGATAGTGATGCAACTGATTTTCTTTCGTATATCATTCCTGCTGCCACTAATGATGGGGAGTTCACTGATGTTTTTGATGCGTATGGAAGAGGCCATTAGGTGTGATTTTATATTGTACAAAGATAATGTAAACCTTTGAAATCTCCAAATTAAACCAATTTTGCCCAATTTGGGATTTCCCTCCGGCAAAGAATTTATCCGACCTTTGCAGCCGTTTTGAGGTAAATGATAATTTAGCGGCAAAGCCGCTAAATTAAGTTACGAGCTACGAGCTACCAGTAACGAGTTGCTGCGCTGTACTCGTGGGCGAATAATAATTCGCCCGGCTATCACGCCGAAAGGTACTTGTCACTTGTAGCTCGTTACTTATCGCGCTTTGCGCGATAAATTATCATTTTGATGCCCCTTTATTAATTTAATAGGTATTATGAGAAAATTGAAAGTATTATTTGTCTTTATCGGTGCATTGAGCATTTCGTTGGCATCTGCACAAACCTTTCAGAAGATGACAATTGAAGAAATGTTCGAGTTGGCAGATGCTAATAGTCGCAGTATTCGTACGTTCCGTCTGGCGGAAGAGGAAGCCGGACAGGCAGTAAAGGTGGCCAGGAATGCTCAACTTCCTTCGATTGACGTATCCGTTTCGGCAAGTTATTTGGGGGATGCCTGGCTGGCAGACCGTGATTTTACAAATGGAGAGAATGCCGCTATGCCACACTTCGGCAATAACTTTGCAATAGAAGCATCGCAGGTAATTTATGCGGGTGGAGCTATCACCAGCCGGATTGCCATTGCCAAATTACAACAGCAACTGGCAGAGTTGGATAAGGAAAAGAACAGGCAGGATATCCGCTTTTTGTTAGTAGGCAATTACTTGGAGATGTATAAATTGCAGAATCAGGCGGAAGTGTACCGGAAGAATATAGAGCAAACCCGGAAATTGGTAGAAGATATCAATGCCAAACAATCGCAAGGACTGGCTTTAAAGAATGATATCACTCGTTATGAGTTGCAACTGAAATCTTTGGAACTGGCATTGACACAGATTGAAAATGGTATCCTTATCCTGAACAATCAATTGGTTACGGTATTGGAGTTGCCCCAGGAAACGGTGATAAATGTGGATACTACCTTGCTGGGACGACTTCCCAAGCCCTCGGAAGAAGCTCATTGGCAGGAAACGGCGGTATTGAGTTCTCCCGTGCTGCAACAGATGAAACTGAATATCAAGCAGTCGGAGTATAATGAACGGATTGCAAAGGCTGAACGTTTACCGTCTATAGCTCTTTTTGCAGGTGATAAACTAGATGGTCCTATTACGATTGAAGTGCCTCCCATTAACAAAAATCTGAACTATTGGTATATCGGTGTAGGAGTGAAATTCGATATTGCTTCTACTTTCAAGTCGGGTAAGAAAATTCGTCTGGCACGACTGTCCACCCAGCGTGCGCAAGAAAACGACTTATTGTTGCAGGAGAATGTGCGGACGGAAGTAAAAGCGGCATATATCCGTTTTCATGAGGCTTTTACCATTTGCGATACACAAGAGAAAAGCCTGGAATTGGCAGCACAAAACTACAGCGTGGTGAATAACCGCTATTTGAATGATTTGGCGCTGATTACTGATATGCTGGATGCCAGCAATTCTAAACTGAATGCGGAGCTGCAGTTGGTGAATGCGCAGATCAATATACTTTTCAATCTCTATAAGTTGAAGAAGACGGCGGGGTGCTTATAAATCGTCGTCAAGTAATTTTTCATCCGCAGATGACACGGATTATGCGGATTTTATTTTTCTGAAAGGCATAGCGCAGCCGTAGGGACTGTGCAATCCGCGTTATCTGCGGATGAAAAATGGTTTTTGATATATGAATGTAAACTAATGAATTAAATAAGACATGGAACGTAAAAAGAAAAAACTGATTTATAACGTAGTGGTTAGCCTCTTACTTATCACCGGACTGGTGTGGGTATGTTCCCATTTCGTTCACCTCGGCAATGTAGCCTATACAGACAACGCACAGGTGAAACAACTGATTGTCCCCGTCAACAGCCGTGTACAGGGTTTCATCAAGAAAATCTATTTCGATGAATACCGGGAAGTACATAAAGGCGATACTCTGGTCTTGATTGAAGATTCCGAGTTTCGTTTCCGCCTGGCACAGGCTGAGGCTGATTTTCAGAACGCCATTTCGGGAAAGAATGCGGTGGCCACCACAGTACATACTACTCAGAATAATATAGCAGTATCCGATGCCGGTTTGCAGGAGGCAAAAGTCCGTTTGGATAATGCCGAACGTGAATACCACCGGTATAAAAACCTTTTGGCACAGGATGCTGTCACTAAACAGCAGTACGATGCCGTGCAGACAAATTACGAGGCATCCAAAGCGCGCTATGAACTTCTGCTTCGCCAACGTCAATCTACAACTTTGGTAAAGCAGGAGCAGACCCATCGTCTGGAACAGACGGATGCAGGTATCAAACTGGCGCAAGCTGCCCTGGAGCTGGCGCGTCTGAACCTTTCTTATACCGTTATCCTCGCTCCTTGTGACGGAACTACCGGTCGGAAAGAAATTCAGGAAGGACAACTGATACAGCCCGGGCAGACTTTGGTTGACATTGTCGATGAAAATGAGAGATGGATAGTAGCTAATTATAAAGAGACGCAGACTACCCATATCCGGGAAGGCCAGCCGGTAGAAATAGAAGTGGATGCTGTGCCCGGAATAACGTTTAAAGGTGCTGTGAAATCTATTTCCCGCGCTACGGGTGCCAGCTTCTCTCTTCTGCCGCAGGATAACTCTGCCGGAAACTTCGTGAAAGTAGAACAACGTATTCCTGTCCGTATAGAATTCTCTGCCGGCAATCGTCCGGAAGATATGGAACGCCTGCGTGCCGGTATGAATGTGGAGTGCGTAGTAAATTATTGATATTATGCACGAAACAGGACCTTTTTCCATTCCGGCCATCCGTGATTTTGTTTCTCCTAAATTGCGTCCCTGGATCATCATTGCCTTTGTCATCGTTTTCCAATTTTCCGGTGGCCTCTATTTGGCGGCAGTCAGTGAGATGGTCGGTTCTACGGCATTGATGCAGGAAGATATTATGATGGCAGGCTACGCTTCTATGATAGGCATGGGGCTGACATTCGCCATCATGTTTCGACTGAAGTTCCGCTTTGCTTCGAAAACTTCATTGATGACGTGTAGCATTGCTCTGATTGTTTCTAATCTGATATGTATGCAGACACATAGCATTCCTGTGCTAGTGATCACCTGTTTCTTTGCGGGAATCTTCCGCATGTGGGCTACGTTCGAATGTAATTCTACCATTCAGCTATGGCTTACCCCTAAACGGGATTTGTCGGTGTTTTTCTGTTTTATCTATCTGTTGGTACAGAGTTGTATTCAGCTGTCGGGACTGATAACAGTCTATACAGCATTTTGGGCAAAGTGGGAGTATATGCATTGGCTGATTATTGGTTTATTGTTATTGGTGATGCTGGCTACATTGTGTCTGTTCCGTAGTTATCGCTCTCTGCCGAAGTTGCCGTTGTTCGGTATCGATTGGTTGGGGGCTTTAATGTGGGGACTTGTGTTGTTGTGCATCCTCTTTGTCTGTGTGTATGGGGAACATTACGATTGGTATCAGTCTTTCCAGATCCGGGCGGCAACCGTCATCGGTATACTTATTCTTGCATTGAATTTGTGGCGTGCATCTTTCATTCGTCACCCGTTCATTGCTTTGAAGACCTGGACGTATCGTGCCGTATGGTTTCCCTTTATACTATATATAGTAATAGATATTTTGCTGGCGCCTTCGCATCTCTTTGAGCACATCTATATGGAGAGTATATTAGGGTATGATGCCCTGAATGTAATTTCGCTCAACTGGGTGGTATTGCTGGGAATTGTAGTGGGGGCAGGCTTTACCTTTTTCACTTTTTCCCGTCGTAAGTGGCGATATAAGACAATGACTGTGATTGCCTTCTCTTCCATTACCGGCTATCTGATGTATTTCTATTTCGGCATTGAGTATGCTTTGCCCAAGGAGACATTGTTTGTACCGCTGTTCCTGCGCAGTTTCGGGTATGTGATGATAGCTATTTGTTTCCTTACAGTGCTGTCTCGTGTCCCTTTCCAGCATTTCTTTCAGGCGGTGTCCGTACAGGCGTTTGTCAGTGCCGGATTTGGCGGGGCTTTGGGAACGGCTATACTGGGGCACGCTCTCAATGGGGCAATGGCGAAAAATTCGATATTACTGGGTTCGGCAGTGGATCATGTAAATCCTTTCGTCAGCCGGATACCCCTCGGAGAACTGTACGGTGCTGTGCAGCAACAGGCTCTGATGGTTTCTATGAAAGAACTGTATGGCTGGCTCATTCTGATGGCTTTGTTCTGTCTGTTGGTATTCCTGGTTCACGAGAGTGATATTCGTCCATATAAAGTACTGCATCCTACCTATCGTTCCATTCGCCGTTTTGTGAAGCATGAGTTACGTATGGACAAAAAACTGGAAGCTACAGCATAAGTTGAGAATTTTTTGTTCTTGTATTGGATAGCTTTGAATAAAATTGGTAGGGAGAATAAGGTGAATTATTCTTATTTTTGCTGCCCGAAAGTGGACGTATATTCCACGAAATGTATAAGTTAAGTTTATATGGTAAAAGATAATTCAAAGCTGTTTATTCTAATTTTATTGGGTATGCTGACGGCCTTCGGGCCTTTTGTTACGGACATGTATCTGCCGAGTCTTCCGTCTATGGGAGAATATTTCAGTACAAGTTCTTCAATGGTTCAGTTAGGACTGACTACCAGTATGATCGGTCTGGCCGTCGGGCAGATATTCTTCGGCCCTTTGAGTGACCGTTATGGTAGACGCATACCGTTGCAGGTTGCTATGTGGTTGTTTATTGTATCAACGATTTTCTGTTTGTTTGCGCAGAATATTCAGCAATTCGTCGTTTTCCGGTTGATACAAGGTATTGCCGGGGCAGGCGGTATTGTTATAGCCCGTTCCATTGCTACGGATAAATTTTCGGGCAAAGATCTGGCAAAGATGCTGGCGATCATTGGAGCCATCAATGGCATTGCTCCCGTGGTAGCGCCTATTATTGGCGGAGTGTTTACGGAAGCCATCGGTTGGCAGGGAATTTTCATAATTTTACTTGCATTGGGTGTACTCCTTTTGATAGGATGTATGCGTTTCCGGGAATCACTTCCGGTGGAAAATCGCCTGGCTACGAAATGGGCGGATACCTTTAATAGTTTCAAGGTGGTGCTTCGCAATAAACAGTATGTCTGTTATGTGCTGCAACTCGCTTTTGCACAAGGAGTGCTGTTTGCTTATATTGCTTCCTCACCTTTTATAATCCAGCAACATTATGGCTATTCGCCCTTTGCTTTCAGCATTTGTTTCAGTATTAACGCCATTGCCATCGGTGGTGCGGCAGCGTTTTCCGTGAAGTTTCGCCGGCCTGCAAACGGAACGCTGGTCGGTTGTATGGGTATGCTTATCTTTTCCTTACTCGAATGTTCCGCTTTGGCTTTGGGTTGCAGCTTCTGGATTTATGAACTGCTGCTGATAGCGGTTCTTTTTATGATGGGAATGACGTTTACCACCTCTACTGCATTAGCCATGGAGTGTGAGCGCACGAATGCCGGAACAGCTTCAGCACTGTTGGGTGCTGTTTGCTTTTCGTTCGGCGGCATTGTCTCTCCCCTGGTAGGCATTGGAAATATACTGGTTTCCACAGGGGTTATATTTGTTATCTGTTCTCTCTGTTCCCTTTCCTGTATTTTGTTGGCTTTAGGCAGAAGGCGTACGAAGCTTTACTTCGCATTCAGTACATCCCAGAAGCGTTGAGGCAGGTGAATGTTAGGAACATCCGCAGCTTCTTTAAATAAAGGAGCGATCTCTTTCGGGGCGAATCCGGCAATGCCGCATCCTATCTCTGTAACGAGGAAAATATATTGTGAGTGCTCCTTGGCAAAGCGGATAAACTCATCTACATAAGGTCTGATGGCTTCCGGTCCACCATGCATGGTCGGAATGCCATAGGTCTGTCCTTGTAATCCGGTTCCCTGCCCCCAGATGGCTCCCCATTTTTTCCATGCCAGATAAGCGGCTCCGCCGCCATGCGCGCCTTCCAGGTTGCTGCCAAAAACGAATATTTCGTCCGGATGTAGTTCTGTGATACGATTAGAGGTAATTCTTGTTTTCATACTTTTGTGATTAGGTCATAATTAGTTTTTTCTTCTTTTCTTCATTTTTAAACTCTTGCTTTTCAGCAAAAGTAACCTTTAGGTAACTATCTTACCGGTTTGTAACTTCTTGTTTATAAGTAAAATAGTATATAGCTTTGCATCGTCGGAAAGTCACTGACTGCATTTGCGAAGTTAGTGAAAAAACTGATGAATGCAACTATTTTATAAACAATTTAAAAGCAAAAAAACAATGAAAGAACTTGCAGTAAAGAATTACAAGACCACAGAAGGTCAGAAAATCAACCAGGGTGGTAATGAATTTACAGTGAAACCGATTGTTGAGCAAGCGGATGTGGACCAATGTCGTGTGAACTTTGTAGAAGTGGAACCGGGTAATTTTGCCTATGGATATCATTATCATGAAACGGACGAAGAGGTGTTCTATATCATCAGTGGTACAGGAATTGTCCGCACAGCAAATGGGGATGTGACGGTGAAGGCTGGTGATGCAATAACTTTCCCTACAGGCCCTGGAGGTGCGCATGTCATTCGTAACGGTTCGGATACGGAAAAGCTGGTTTATATTGACTTCGATACGAATAATCTTCCGGAGATTGTACATTTTCCCGATACAGATCAGGTAATGGCTTATGGGAAGTTCTCTAATGGGATTTATGATAAGAAGTAAGGGGGGGGATGGATAAATTAAGGAGTTAGCCCCATCGGTAATTTTAGTGATAAAGCATTACAAAAGACAGTATTTCTCTTGCTCTGAAATGGCCTCTAAATCGGTGTTAGGGAAAGTCGTTACCTTTGCCACCCACAGTCGTTACCTTTGCCACCCTCAGTCGTTACCTTTCCTACCCCAAAGTCGTTACCTTTCCCTACCTCCTTTCAGAAGGTACTGTAGGGGCGATTTTGAGGGTGGCTCTCCGTTTCCGGACAAAAACGCATGAATATGAAAAATATACACATGTGTGCGTTGGTGACCTGTAGCTCATAATTATTCCTAACTTTACCTCCGGAAGCTAAAGAAACTTGCATACTATGGGACTCTTCTGATTTTTATTGTAACTTTGCATAATGCATCACTCTGATATTTTAGTATGTGAAAATCAGAGAGATGACCTTTGGTGATGCCGACCTTCTTGTTAAACTCAGATTTGATTTTATCAGAATTTAGGTTTTGTACCTGTTAAAGATATCGCTATGCGATTGAGGTTATAATATTAAAGAAATAAGAAATATGGAAATCGATTTAACGACTCCGGCTCTGTTGTTTTCGGCAATTTCATTGATTATGTTGGCTTATACCAACCGTTTTATGTCGTATGCCCAGTTGGTACGTACTTTGAAGGAACAATACCGGGAAAATCATTCGTCGGTAACTGCGGCACAGATTGCCAATCTTCGTAAACGTCTGTATCTAACGCGTGCCATGCAGGTGACAGGGACAGGCAGCTTATTGCTGTGTGTCGTAAGCATGTTCTTTATTTATATACAACTTTATCTTGTATCCATCTATATCTTTGGACTGGCAATGGTGTTGCTGATTATCTCTCTGGCTATCTCTGTGTACGAGATTTATATTTCGGTGAAGGCTTTAGAGATACATCTGAATGATATGGATGAATAATCGGATAGAATGAGTAACCTTGTCCCCATATTAGGAGTGAACAGGCACCGCCTGCTGATTGACGGTGAGGGAGTGACCACATTGGTGGCTTTTCATGGTTGTCCTTTGCGTTGCAAGTATTGTTTGAACCCCCAGTCTCTATCCGATGATTTTGATTTCCCGCTTTATTCCTGCGAACAACTGTATGAGAGAGTGAAAATAGATGAGCTTTACTTTCTTGCAACCCGCGGCGGCATTACCTTTGGTGGTGGTGAACCTTGTCTGCGGAGTGAATTTATCAGCCGTTTCCGGGAACTTTGTGGGAAGGAGTGGAGGATTACGGTAGAAACGTCTTTAAATGTACCCCGGAAGTTTCTGGAGATTTTATTGCCTGTGATAGATGATTATATCGTGGATATCAAGGATACGAATGATGAAATCTATCAGAACTACACAGGCAGAAGCAATCATCAGGTGCTCGAAAATCTGCGTTGGCTTATAGAGCATGGAAAAGCCGGACAGATCACAGTCCGTATCCCCCTTATTCCGCAATATAATAAGGAGGAGGATACTACGCATAGCATAGATTTACTAAGATCTATGGGACTGAGCCATTTTGATGTATTTACGTACCGAACTTAAAAATTATTTCTTATCAGGTTCCGTCCAACGGTCGTAATGTATATTCTCCGGTTTCCATTTATCTTTCGGAAGTGGGTTCTCAGCCGGATAACCGATAGGGATTACATTCAGAGGAACAATCTGTTCGGGTAATTGGAGTATTTTCTGTACTTCTTTTACCCGTTCGTCTATGGGATAAACGCCTGTCCAGACAGCTCCTAATCCTAAAGCTTGTGCAGCCAGCAACAAGTTCTCGCTGGCGGCGGAGGCATCCTGTACCCAGTACTCCATACCTGCACCACTGATGGCTTTGGTTAAATCTCCGCATACGGCAATAGCCAACGGAGCATCTTTGACCATCTTGGCGTAAGGAAGAGTAGAACCCAGTTCATTCATCGTTTCTTTGTCTCTGATGACAATGAAAGCCCAAGGTTGTCTGTTGGTTGCTGTGGGAGCTGCCATGGCAGCCCTTAACAATTGCTCTATTTTTTCATCTTCTACTTCTTTGGGCTGATAAGAGCGAATACTGGTTCTTGCATGTATGTTGTCAAGAACGGAAAGTTTATTATCCTGTTTCATGATAGGTTCCTCCATCTTATTAAGTTGATTTGGTTTCGGTTGGATAGATAATGCAGTTACTACTATAACCAAAGCTAGATTGAAAGTGTTCAGCGCATAGTGCATCGTTTGCCCTTTGGGTTTTCTGGATAGATATGAGATGATCAGGGTACATAATGCGATACCTGCCAGTAATCCCAGGAAAAGTATCCAGTCGAAACTGAAAGCGCTCGCCGGTTTGTCTGCCGAATGCTCCTTTGCATACTCCATGGCCTTATGTACGGACTGGATAATAGCTACGGAAGACTCTGTGGCTCCGGATATTCCATCCACTTCTTTATGGATTGCTTCCTCCGGTGAAAGATTGTTCCACTGTTGTAACAGACTGCTGTTCCGTACTTTGGCAAAGTAGCTGGGTGTTTCGGAGTTTTCCAGAGCTACTACTTTTAGAATACGGTCATCTTTTATATAGATTTCAAGAGGAACATTTCCGCCGTACCCGTTAATGTCTTTTGTTAGTTGCCGGGTAGATATTATCTGTACTCCGTCATCTGTATGTCGTAGTATCCCGGAAGTTCCTGTGCGCCCTTCTGTTGTATTTTCGCTTTCAGAAAGAATGTTCCCAAACTTGTTTCCCTTGCAGATGGTGACTGCCAGAACCAGGAAGAAACAGGTTATTAGGCTAATGATGACTTGGGCTTTTAATGTTTTCATATTTAGCTGCTATTTATAGTGTATGCAAATTTAGGGGATTTTTGCTGAAAATAGAAGTACTTATTAAAAAGTAATGAAGTGGTTTTACTTTATTTATCATATGGAGGGATAGATAGTTAATGTTGATATATTTTTTGTTTTAATGATGGATGGCCTATTTATAGCCACTTTTATTATAAATTATATTATTTGTTTTTATTAGTCTTTGATTTGTATATTTGAATTAAAAGTTGCATATTCGCATCGGAATAATATGCTAAATATGTTCATTTTATAAATAAAGTATGAAGAAATTATTATTGTTGTTTGTACCAATTTTTGCGCTTCTCTCGTGTGAAGTGAAAAATTCTTATCAGGAACCGGAGGCTGGTAAAGACTTCTCTTTGGTTGATGAAATTAGCGTGAGTGTTAATACTACGGAAAATACTCGCTGCCTGCTCTATGCCGGTGATCCTTATGTGGATGGTCATTTAGTCGGAGACCCCATTCTGATTGACTATGCTCCCTTTACGGAAACTGTCCGGATTCCTAAAGCTACAGATAAGTTGTATTTGTTGATGAATGGTCAGATGTCTACCTATTCGAAGGGGGATATTGTTGTCAATAAAGGTGTTACGAGGGCTGAGAGTGAACTGAGTGACGCGCTGATTACGGCCATCAATAATTATTATCCGGAAGGAATCAGAAATACGCCGAGTGATAGCTATGCTGAGTGTTCTGATTTGATAGTTGGAAGTGAAGAGAGTGAGGTCTGGATTACTTATGTGGGTAATGGTGGTGCTCACCTCAATAACAGTTTGTACTATTATACTTATAAAGATGGCGATGATGACTTTCAAAATCTGACTCTTGTATTCGATGGAACCCAAAGTATTGGTACGAAGAAAGCGCTTGGTAAATTTAAAGATTGTAAGATAGGGTTTGCTTGCTCGTATTCGTCAGGTGTTTATCGGTATTCAACTCCGAAATTTAATGTGAAGCATAACGATGGGCTATTACTGGCATCAGGGGTTATCAGAACACTGACGTTCAATGGTAAGGAGTATCAGACGTTGGGTATGGAGGATCAGATTCCAGGTGGATGGTTTGATCAGGATTACAATGATTTGTTGTGTGTGATTGAATCGACTCCTACTTTGAAGCCTGAGATTGAAGTTCCGGTTCCGGAACTGGATCCTGCTAAGATTGTCTGGCAAGGAATGTGGTTATTCGAAGATAACTATCCGTATCAGGGAGACTATGATTTTAATGATGTGGTGGTGAGATTCCGCATTGAAGAGCCTAAAGACGGCAATAATGCAATGGCATATATCCAGGTTATGGCAACAGGAGCAACCTTCAGTAATAGCTTTGGTATCAATGGCAAGACATATGTTGAAGGTTTGAGTGGTTTTATGAATGTATATTCAAATACTGCCAAGGTAGATACTGAGGTTATTCAGATTACTCTGCCGAAAGCATCAGAATATATCCCAATGCTGGATAACGGAAGAGCTACTTTCGACCTTAATTCTTATAATACGCATAGTGCTGATTTCCCCAATGTTCTTGAAGTTCCGTCAGCTGATTTCAAGTGGTGTCTGGAAAAAATCAGAATTGATGAGGCCTATCCTATGTATACGAAGTGGGTGGATAGTGGATGTAAATCGTACACTAACTGGTATAGCGGAGAACGAAATGATGATAAGGTATATTTGAAATAATATTTTTTTGAAGAAGTTCCTTTAGTTGAGGTAAATAGGTTTCTGTCCGGACTTGATGAACGGCTGAAACCTATTTTTTTGTTGCATTCAGTTCAGTTAATTCTTTATTTTGCGGGATATGAGCAACGCAATGACTTATTCACTATGCTAAACCGAAGGTATTTCCCACTACGACTGAAGGTATTTCCCACTACGACTGAAGGTATTTCCCACTACGACTGAACTCGTGTTTCACAACGACTGATCTTAGTGGAACACTAAATACATTATCGCACAAATACTTACGGGATATACAGAACTCTTGTTTGCTCCTTTCTGGCTGGATATGAATCAGTTACGAGCTACAGGCTACAAGCTACAAGTAGCTGCGCTATGTTCCGAAAGGCACTTGTAGCTTGTAGCCTGTAGCTCGTAACTTCATTCCTTTCTTTCCCGTTTAGACTTAAACCATAGTTGCAATAATCTGAATAAACAGTATGAGGAATACCATTGCAATAGGATAAACCGTAGCATAAGCCACACTTGGAATGTTGCTGTCAGTCATAGAATCAGCTGCTGCAAGTCCCGGAGTACTGGTCATACCACCGGTGATGGTTCCCAGCAAATCGAGTATGTTGATTTTGAATACAAACAGTCCGACGAATACCGCTACTAACATAGGTACCAGCGTAATTGCAGCGCCCACTCCGAATAGCAACCAGCCGCTTTCCTGGAAAGTCGCTACAAGATTGGTGCCTGCCGAGGTGCCGACTTCGGCTAGGAATAGCAACAAGCCCAACTGGCGTAATAACTGATTAGCCGGTCCGGACATAGACCATAGAATAGGACCTGTCTTACCAATTGCACTTAAAAACAAAGCCACAATCAAAATACCGCCCGTCAATCCCGGGGAGAAAGATAAACCACCGGGGAAAGTTATATTCAGCTTACCGAACAATACCCCTAAAACAATACCCATTGCGATAGGGAAGAAGTCTGTGTCTGATAACTTTTTAGCATTGTTTCCCAGCAAGCGAGCCAATCCTTTGAGTCCTTCTTTTTCACCTACCACCATTAGTTTATCACCGAATTTTAAAGTCAGATCCGGCGATGGAGACAGGTCGATACCGCTTCGGCGAACACGTGTGACAGTACATCCGAAGTTCTTCATCAGGTTCAGATCTCCCAATTGTTTATTGATCATATCCTTTTTGGTCAGCAATAAGGATTCGATCTCTTGCGTGTCTACCAAAGGCAATTCGCCCTCTTCGCGTTCTCCGACTAAAACGGAAAGCTGGTTCAGAGCTTCTTCACTGCCCACTGCCTGTATATAATCATTTTCATGGAGCACCGTTTGTGCTGTGGGGATGGAAATGATTTCATCATGTTTATGGCGTGAAATAACAGCTCCTGTCATGGCCCGTGCGTTGATTTGCATCAGGCTGCGGTTGAATACGGAGGGATTTGTAACACGATAGATACAGGTTGTCAGTTCGGGAAATTGGCCGCGACGTTCTTTTTCCAGTCGGCGGGCCTCCTTGTCCAGATCGATACGCATGATACGGGGGAGCAGTTTTACAAACAGGATGACACCGATAACTCCAAACGGATAAGCGATACCATAGGAAATGGATGCCAACGGAGAATTTGTACTGTCGATAGCTACGGCAAGTCCTGGTGTACTGGTCAGCGCACCGGCTATCAAACCTACCACACTAGGCGTATCGATGTCGAATAGGTATTTGAGCCCGACAGCTGTAAGAGAAGCCGAGCAGATAATCAGCATGGTAATGATGATCAGGGTCTTTCCTTTGCTTCGGAACGAGTCGAAGAAACCGGGGCCGGCCTGAATACCGATAGTAAAGATGAAAAGTACCAATCCGAAGTTTCCTAATTCTTTAGGAATGACTACACCGAAGTGTCCGAAGAGAAGAGCAATGAAAATAACTGCGGAAACATCCAGTGATAAACCTTTGATTTTGATTTTTCCCAGCATGAAACCCAATGCGACAATGAGGAAAAGGGCGAAATAGGAGGAATTAAGTAGGTCAGCAAACATGAATTTAGATTATTTGTTGATTTTGCCGCAAAGGTACGGAAAAAGGAGCCAAATTCATAGTCTGGCTCCTTAATAATCACTATCTAATGTAGTTGTTTCAATAATTCCTCTACCGCTACTTTCAGTTGTGCGTCTTCGCCTTTCACAATTGTTTCGGGTGAGTTGGCTACTTTTATATCCGGTTCCAACTGAGTATTCTCCAGATAACTGCCATCAGGCAGGCGGTAACCAATCACAGGAATACCGAATACCAAGGTCGGATCTTGCAGGCGTTCCCATGATACACTAGTCATAGTGCCCGGGACAGGCATACCTACCAGCTTGCCCAGCTTCTGATGACTGTATACCCACGGTGTGCCGTGTGCATTGGAATAGTTGGCTTCGCACGTCAACATGATGGATGGCTTGTTCCAGCGGCGGCTGGGCATATCGCAGGCTTCACGACCGCGAACCACCTGTGTGAAATATTTCTTACCACTGAACAGTATTTCTATATCTTCGTGCAGACGACCGCCTCCGTTGAAACGTGTGTCGATGACAATACCTTCGCAGTTATTGTATTTTCCCAAAATGTCCGAGTAGATGGAGCGGAAACTGTCATCACCCATAGACTTGATGTGCACGTAGCCCAGTTTGCCGTTCGACCACTTTTCAACATCTGCCGCACGTTGTTTTACCCAGCGCTCGTAGAGCAATGCGCTGAGTTCACTGTCCTTGATGGGGATTACTACTTCTTCCCAACGCTCTTTCGTCTTTGGATTATAGAGTGAAACAAGAGTTTTCTTTTTTACCTTGTCATTGAGAAGCACGTAATAATCGGTTTCGGGAGTAATCTCTTTGCCATCAATCTTTTCAATGACAACGCCGGCTTTCACCTTTGTGGTAGCCTTGTCGAACGGGCCTTTTTCTATCACTTCGGCAATGAGCATTCCTTTATCCTGATAGTTCCAGTCGAAAAGTAGCCCCAGGCCGGCTGTAGGCTCGCTTTGACCGTCCGGATAGAAACGGCCTCCGGTATGAGAGACATTCAATTCGCCCAGCCATTCACTTAAAAGTTCGGAGAAGTCATAGTTATTATTGATGTGCGGCAGAAACTTACGATAGGCTGCCGTCATGGCATCCCAATTGACTCCGTGCATATTGGTATTGTAGAAACGCTTTTGCTGTTGCTTGTATACATGGTCAAACATATACTCGCGTTCGGCCGCCAGATCCAGTTTTACCTGAGCAAGATATTTAATGGGCTTCAGGTCATCGGAAGCCATGTTCATCTTCTGCATATTCTTACCGTTCAGAATGAAGAGGTTTTTTCCTTCTTTATCCATTTCCAGGGAAGTCCACCCGGCATCTACTTTGTGGAGTAGCTTGGTTTCCTTCTTGCGCAGATCCATCTTCCATAAGTTACGTCCACCTTCGGCACTTGCCAGGTAATAGAGGGTTTTGCCATCTTTGGAGATGAGGGTACTTCCCATATTAGATGAATTTGGAGTGAGACGCACGATGCGGTCTTCTATGTTTTTCAACTCTACCACGACATTTTTTACCTTACTGCTGTCTTTTTCCGCTATTTTCTTCTGGTCGGCGTTTGCCTCTTTATACAGTTCGTAATCCTCTTTGCTCAGACGGAATTTATCGTATGCATCCTGATTCAGGAATACCAGCATGGCATCATCCAGTGAACCCCATGAAGCATGCGCACGCATACCGTAGCGTTCGGTGATGAAAAGAATGGCATTACCGTCGAGCACGAAGCTGGGCGAACCGCTTGTGTATCCGCTATTAGTCAGATTGACAATCTCGCCATTGCCTTGTGCACTGACCAGACCTATATCCGAGTATGGATCGTGCTTGTTTCCGATAAATTCCAGTGTAAACCATTTGCCGTCCGGAGACCATGCATAGTCAAATCCTCCGCCTGTACTGTACCAGGTAGAGCCATCGGTGATCCGGCGTACTTTCTTGGTTTCCAGGTTGAGCACCATCAGGCGGTTACGGCCTTCAATGAAAGCTAACTCCTTACCGTCGGGTGAGAATTGCGGATGTGAACGTTCTACGGTGGTAGAGGGTAATAGCACCTCTTCCTTTATTAAAGTTGCGTTCGGGAAATTCGGATCTTCTTCCCGAACTATCTTAGCCAGATAAATCTGCCAGTTGCCACTACGTTCACTGGCGTAGGCCAGCGTCCGGTTGTCCGGAGCAAACGAGAGGCCATCTTCTTCTGCTGCCGTATGTGTGATCTGTTTGGTCGTGGCATAGTCCGCAGATGTGACGAATACTTCACCACGTACAGTGAAAGCAATCTGTTTGCCATCCGGCGAAACTGTAGCGGAGGTTGCTTTATCCGGATATTTCAGATAGGCTATTTGCGGCTGGTCGTCGCGAATGATTTCCACATTTATCTTCCGGGGATTCGTCCCTTCCTGCTGGGTATAAATCTCACCGTCGTATCCATAACACAAAGTGCCATTATTGCTGATTGAAAGGAAACGTACAGGGTGAGTTTTAAAACTGGTGATTGCTTTTACAGATTGCGGTTGTGAAAGCGGGAAAGAATATACATTGAATGAGTTGCCATTGCGTTCGCTCAGGAAGTACACGGTTTGTCCGTCCGGTGATAATACCGGATTGCGGTCTTCACCTCCGCGCTGGGTGAGGTTAGTGTGTGTGCCTGTCCGGACATCGTACATCCACACGTCGCGGGTGATGGAAGAAGTATGATGTTTTCTCCATTCGTTTTCACCTCCTTTGCGGTCCTGATAGAAAAAGCGTTTACCGGATTTATCGAAACATACAGCTTCGGCAGGGGTGGCCAGAATTTGTTCCGTGCGTCCGCCTGCTGAGGGAACTTTGTAGAGTTCAGTCATTGAAGCGGCGGGAAAGAGGGCGCTACTTGCGGGGTCCTGAATGGATGCCGCGAATAGGACATATTTGCCGTCCGGAGTAAAAGTGGAGGGGATTTCATTGGTTGAATGAGTAGTCAGCCGCCGGGCTGTTCCACCATTTGAGGACATCACAAAGATGTCGAAATTTCCATTCCTGTCACTGGCAAAGGCTATCTGTTTGCCATCCGGTGACCATACTGGGGTACATTCGTAAGAGTCTTGTGTAGTAAGCTGTGTAGCTGTTCCGCCCGTGGCTGGTACTTTGTAGATGTCCCCTTTATAGCAAAATACAATTTCTGTTCCGTCGGGTGAGATTTGTACATCACGCATCCAAAGGGGAGTTGTCGCATAGCTGGTTATTGCCGTGAAACTAAAGGCAATGTAAGCAAGAATTTTCTTCATAAGTATATTTAATGCGTTTTTATGCAAATATAGGTAATTAGTCCGTAAATATGAAAAAAAGTCATTATTTTCCCTTACTCTGTTCAATCTGTTGATATCTACCGATACGATTCTTGCTGTTTCTGCAAATGTTGAAATCAACTTTTTACAATATAGTCGGTCTTAAAGTATATGAAAATAAGATTGTCACCTGCTGTTATTCAAACAAGCGGCTACGCATACGTTGTTTATTATCACCAGTCTCACAAATATAGTAATGTAGAATTATTACATCTAAAGAATTCATCAACAATAGAAACTATAGTATTGCGGACTTTGTGATTACGGGGAGATTTGTGATTGTTGATATTGGCAATGATCAATTGGTATGAATTTGGGGATAACAAGACAGCATCTTCCATAAAGCCGACAGAATAATGCACACCACCATCTGTAAAGAATTGATAGAAATCCGTTCTGTTCGGTCGGCTCTACTTGATAGGGAGTTTAAACCGCATGATAGGCATGAGCATATATAAAAGCAAAAAGCATTGATAATCTTTGAATTATCAATGCTTTATCGGTAGTCGGGATGACAAGATTCGAACTTGCGACCACACGCCCCCCAGACGCGTACTCT